>Ga0310342_100000268_pt1 | contig 27826 bp, 41 predicted proteins | sample S15DNA20500_MG_FD_206155 | JGI IMG/M metagenome (GOLD analysis project Ga0310342, IMG submission 206155) | Marine microbial communities from station ALOHA, North Pacific Subtropical Gyre - S1503-DNA-20-500_MG | ecosystem: Environmental > Aquatic > Marine > Oceanic | place: Pacific Ocean: North... | reverse complement strand
CAAACATGTTGCAACAGGTACAGCTCAAGAATTTAGAGCTGCATCAAGAATTAATCAAACAAGCTATGTTGAAAACTGTGAGACGTCGGCTATTAGCCGTGCGTTGAGTATGTGCGGTTTGATTAACGACAGCGTTGCTAGCGCTGAAGAAGTTTCTCTAGCTCGTGAGCAGTCCGATAAAAAACTGCAAGTAGCTTTGAAGGACTTAGAAACAATAAGTCATAAAGGCGCTTACAATCAATGGCTGACAAATCACCAAGCAACTTTTTTAAACTTAAAGGAAAGTGATCCTTTAGCTTATCAACGGTTCTTGGAGAAATACACAGCCGTTAAATCTAACCTGCAATCAAAAGGAGTAATACAAGATGGCAGATAATCAAGAACGGAAAAACCTAGGTATGGTTTTTCTAAATACCAACAAAGAAAAAAGTACAAGCTTTGATATTAAAGGCTCAGTAATCATTGATGGTAAAAAAATTCGTCTAGGTGGTTATAAAAAATTAGCCAGCGGAGACGGCAAAATGGCAAAAGGAACTGAGTTTTATGCTTGGTACCGTGTGGAACCATTTGAAGATAACGGAGGAGAACCTGCTGGAGCTAGTGATGCTACTGCATTTGAACCTTCAAAGTTAGAGGCATAATAATATGGATAGCGATAAATTTAAAAGCGTTGCCATAAATATCGCCTCTTACAAAATGTTAAGAGAACTCGCTGATAAGAAATTTGAGTTACCGATTTCACTCAGCAAAACCACAGAGTTTTTAATCGAAAAATCTCACGGAGATTACAAAGCCTCTTTAAAAAAAGACAAAGAGGAAAAAGCAAAAGAAAAAGATGGAAAATCCGCAAGATAAAAGATTGCAACATTTAAGATCCGTTAAGGAAAAACAGTATGGTCCATTCAGTAGCAGTATGAATAAAATTGCTGCTGCTTGGAACATTCTGTTGAAAGACCAGCTCAGACTAGGAATAGAAGGCTGGCAAGTAGCGCTCATGTATGCGCAGGCAAAATTAATCAGAATTACCCATTCCTACAAAGAGGACAGTTATGACGATTGTGAATTGTATCTTTTGCAGGCGAAAGAAATGCAACAACCAATGACGGAAGAATGGATCAGAGGATATTTAAAATGGCAAAAGGATCAAAAGAAAAAAAAATGAGTTTTTATCCTAGAAATCACAACAACGTTATTAATTTTCCAAAAAATAAAAAACCGAATTTACAGGCAGAAGCAAAAGATAAAATCATTGCTGAATGTCTGGTCAATATTAATGAGAATATGAACACGGACAAATGGGATATTACTGTTGTTCCAGATCATATCCTTTACACGCTCTCCACCTGCGGAGAGGTTCTAGAATTAAAGCCTATAGTGGCTCGTCGTTTAATCGCTAATTTATCAACCGTAGTAATGAAGCTGCGTGATCAAATAGCAAACCCATTCGGAGATATATGACACGAAACCGCAGAAGATGCAGATCCTATCCTGTAAATAAATTCTTTGATCCAACAACTGGAAAAGTAATGAGAATTAATGACACGCCATGGCATCTTAAAAATATAGAAGGTGAACCAGGATATTTTTTAAAAATGGATATGACGATGCAGGAATTACCTGCAGCTACATTTCAAGCTACTGCAGCAAGATCAAAACAATATGATTTTTCAAATATCCAACAACAAATAGATAGCTTTATGAAGGAGGTTAAGAATGAAGATAATGCGAACACGAGTACCTAATCAATGTGCATTTGATGAAATGCTTGGAGGTAATCTCAACTACATGCGCAAATATAAAAAAATAGCCATGACTAAAGTTGCAGAACAAATTCCTTTTACGTTTCAACAATTGCAGAAATATGAAAAAGGCAGAAATACAATAAGTGTTTATAAACTGGATAAGCTTTGTAAAATTTATGGAGTTGGTATTGAGAATATTACCAGACCAGATTTTATAGAGGTCCACCAAAAGTTATTGGAAGATTATGAGAGGAAAAATGACCAAAATAATTGAGGTAGACGATCTTGAAATAGAATTTGAAAAGCAGCATCCAGATGTGAGCTGTAAATGGTGTCTTTATATTAGAGTAAGAAAAAAAGACCATGACAAATTACTTATGATGATCAAGACAAATGAAAAACCTAAGACCAGGTTTACAATTAATAATGGCGATACTGTCTCTTTAATGAATACAGCACAAAAGCAAGATTTGATTGACAGTCTAAAAGAGGTCAAAGCTTTGGATGAAAGTATTCAAGATGAAAAACCTAATCCAATGCCAAAAATGTTTCATGGCGCCGTTGATGAAATTAAAAAAGGAGAAAAGATAGAAGTTATCTCCAGAGGCGGATGGAAATCGTAATTAAAAAAGTTACTGGTGATGCATCATATTTTACTGAGCAAGAATTTAGCTCAGTAGAAGATGCTTATGCAGATCGTAATCCAACAACAGAATCTAAAGCAACTGTTTCAGACATAAGAGTTAATAATATTAAATACAGATTAAAAAAAAAAGATGAGTGATAGAGACGGAAAATTAGCAAGAATTGGAAAGCGCTATAAAGGCTTGAGCCGAGTTTGTGCTGCTATTGATGATCTTTATATGTATGGAATTACACCTGGAAATTTTCCTCATCTAATGGAGATCCTGGAGACTGCTAAGGACCATTGCAAAGAACAAATCAGAGACTGCAAATATGAGATTGCTATTGAGAGTGGCATGGATATTAAAGAGCTGCCTCCAACAGATCCATTAAAACAGGAAAAGAAAATTATTGAGGTTGAAGAATTATATAAGGATGGAATGTGAAAAGAATTGATAGAGATTTTCAAAAGTTTAATCGAAAATATAAAAAACAGTTGGATAAAATAATGAAGAAAAATCCTGCTATGAATTTGTTTGACCAGGTTGACCTGGCTTTAAAAGAAATTAAAGCAGAGGAGAGGTATGACCTACAAAGGAATATTTGAAGAAGCTATTGAATTAGCAAAATTTAAAAAAAGAGCGCAAGAAGCAGAAGGAGAATTAAGTATCCTTAAAGGAATTGAAACTAATCGAGTTAAGGAAGCACAGGCTAAAACAGACCAATTACAAAATGAACTAGATAGAGTTAAGAAAGAGAATAATGATTTGTTTAATAGAATTGCAGATGCGCTTACAGTTAATCTAGAGCATCAAAAAATCAACGGAGAATTGAGAAAAGATTTGGATTTAGCCAGAGAAGATAATCAATTACTTTCTATAGAAAACGGTAGAATGATGAAAAAACTAAGCAATCCAGACTCCTAGGAGCCACGTAGACTCCGATCTTAAACTTTTACGACCTACACCTCACACCTAAAATCATGTTATTATGAGTTGTATGAGGAAAAAGAAAGAGCTAACAAAAACCCAACACATGGAAAATAATACAACAGTATTAAATTTGGCTGCACGATTAATAGTTTGTGCTTTTCTTCTCGCAGTAATTATTTATTCTTTACCGCTATAAGTTTTTTAAAATTGCTTTAGCAATACTCATTTTAATTTTCCAATATGGTTTACCTTTAATCTTTTTTTCATACCACATTAAAACATTAGCTACTCTTATTGCATGTTCTGCTGGTGTCATATTCATATATACTCCACACATATATACCCCAGCAAAAAATAAAAAAGATATTTGGCACAATTTTGAAAATAAACCCCATATAAGAGTATGAACACTAAACTTACAAAACTAGAACTTGAAGCTGTCCAATTTGCTTGCAGTACAATTATGGCAGATGGCGGAACTGCTTACGAGGCATTTGATAAGGATAAAAATAAAATGATCGAAGCCTTGCTTAGAGCAGATAAAAAGTTAATAAAAAAAAGCGGACCAGCTATTAACCGATCCGCTTAATTGTTTTAAATTTATTTTAATAATTTGTGAGCTGGTTTTATTCTCATAGCTTTTGCTACAGCAGCTCTTCTTGCTATTCTAACTTCCTCACTAACTCTCATAACATGAGTTCCATAAACTAATTCAGAAGTTCTGTAATCCGCATGACCTAATGCTTTTCTTACATAATTTTGATCAAGGTTCGGATCAGATTTAACGGCATTAACTAGATGAGTTCCAAAAGCATGTCTAAAAGCTTTAGTCGGACAACCTTTGAATGGACTATCAATAACTGTAAAAGTTGTTGATGTACCTCTTGAGAACTTACTATTATATTTTTTAGTTCTCCATTTTAGAGTTGCCAAACCATGCTCTTCAAAAGTTTTCCAGATCAAAGATCTAAACTTATGCTGAGACATTGGACCAGTATCTCTTAATGATGGAAATAGATAATCATTTTTCATATCCTTAATTCTTTCCATCCATTCAGTAAGATAAGGCATAAACCCATCTTGAATTTCAATATGCCTTCTACTTTCCTCACGCTTAGTTCTTTCTCTATAACGACCTTCGTTATGATCATAAACACCAGCAATGAAGATAGTTTTATTTTCCAAATCAATATATTTTTTCAATATACCTTTGAGTTCAGAAAATCTTAAACCAGTAAAAGTGAAAGTTGCTATAGCAGCTAATTTATAAGCAGAATAAAAATCTATATTTCTTTTTGCATATAAACTATTGATTAACATTTCAGCTTCGTCTGGCATGATTGGAGTTGATTTTTTTGGATATTTCAACTCATGCTGATCTGGTTGTAGTTCTGTCTTTTTTCCAATCTTCCAATTAAAAACAGATTGATTAATAACCATATCATCACCATCACAATCTCTCAAAAATGTTTTGATATGAGAGATTATTTTTTGAACAGTTTTCCAGGTAGCTTCCTTTTGTTCATAACAATTAGTTACAAACTTATGAAGAGCTTTACCTGTGATCTCATCTAAATAAACAGAAGATACTGTTTTTATAACAACTCCTTGAGCATTTTTGATTTCCACAAAATCTGGAAAACAATCTACTATGTAGTTGCGATAAAAGCTTTCATAAGATCTTATGCTAGCTTTAGAGAGAGCGACGGTTTCATCTTCCGCAGATTTAAGTCTTTCATCTGCATATCTTTTGAACTCGTCTTTAAACTTATACCGATCTCCAACTACAACTTTTTTTGTAGCAACATCGGCATAAAGTTTTTTACAAGCAGCATTGGCAGCAGTCTTACTTTGATAACATCTGCCAATTTGCCTTCTATTGTTATCCATATTTTGAATAACAAACTTTCCGTTTTTTGGATATACTCGTAGGTCCATATTTAGTTTAATAAAGAACCAAGCTTATTTTACAAGATGATCTGATAATTTCTTTTAACAACTTAGATGAGATATGGTTCAAAAATGGTTCAAGCCAAATTTCAACTCTAAATAAAATTACCACATACTTGAAGAATTTATACAATTCCTGGTTCAATTATTCCTCCGCTTTAGCGTTAATAAAAGCGGATAAGTTGTTAAAGGTATGGATCTGAACTTAATTAGAAAACCGATGCTCTATCCAACTGAGCTAAGAGCGCTTTAAGTATTCGGTTCAAAAACTGTCCAAACACATTTGAAGTTTTAACAACCTCCGCATTAATATTAATATCAAAAAACATAGGATTATCAATAGTGAATTAAGCGAGTCTAGGATTCAATTTTTGTTGATAGGAATTTTTTAGGAAGGATGTTTTGATAGGCGTCTTTTCCATTCTCGATCTTTCAATTCTTTTTGAAAAGCATCAAGCTTGGCTAAAACTCTAGGCATTGATTTTATTTTCTTTTCTTTTTCTTCTTTTTCTTTTTGTTCTTTTTCTTTTTTTTCCAGTTCTTTTTTAATGGTACGTTCATATAGTTTTTCCTTTATGTTATTTAGGTAGTCCGCCATACAATCTTTTTCAGCAGGTTTACCTGGTCTTTGATTAATACAAAAATATTTCCACTCAGCCGTAACGACATAACTGTCAGTATCTGGTCCGTTTAGGATAATTTCAGATTTGCACCAATCGCATTTTCTAGCGAAGATCTTCTTTTTTCTCATAAATTTGTAAAAAAAGGCTTCCATATCTCAACAGAGATTCTGATTTCGAGGTTAGTCCGACCTATACCTCACAGCTTTTTTTATAATTTTATTGAGTTTTCTGCTTTTTCTTTTTTTTCTTTTTTACGTTTTTCTTTAAAGCAGAGTTTACTTTCTTTTCTAAGGTTTCGACTTTTTGATTTAATAAAGCGACATCTGTTTTAAGTCCAACCGTAGTCGTAAGCGACCAACCAGAAAGAGCTATGATACATGCAAGAGCAGCAGCTATGATTTTATTTTCCATTAATATTCGTCCTTATAACCATGATCAATAATTTTAACTATTCGCCATCTATCTTTTGTTCCAGATTTATCTAGTTCAACAACAGCCATCACTTTTCCGCAGGCGAATTTTGCACGCATCGGATCCAATTCTCGTTGAGCTATCCTCGAACTGCGTAAACATTCTCGGAGGCTCTCTTTATAAGTATGCTCGATTAATTCTAATTTTCCTTCTGCATTTGCAAGCCACATACAAAGAGCTATTACTTCCATTGTTTTCATTGATTGTATTTTCCGTTTTCTCTTATTTTATCTTTTAGCAATTCAATATCTTCAAGAACGCCATCCATATTTTTTGTTAAATTCTCAATATTCACATAATTAAATCTTGAGTTTTCTTGTTCCTTTTCAATTCGTTCTATGGATTTTAGAATTTCCTCCAGAATAAAAAATTGTTCTTTGTCTATTGGAACCTGTTTGATCTTTTCTTCTAAAAGAGTTTTTGCAGTTTCTATTCTAAACTTACTGTTTTCCTCTACATCTACAGTCATTAAACTTTTAGCTGTTTCTAACTGTTGGATCTTTGAGGTAATTTCAAAATAAGAAAATGTAAAAGCACTAGCCATAATGATTAAACTCACTATGGTTTTGAGAGGCATATTTACATTTGTCTTTTCAGAAATCCGCATTACTTAATGCCGTTAATAACTCTTATAACTTTGATCGTTTTATCTAGTTTATTAAAACCAGGATGATTTTTAACATCAAAAGAATTAACGTTTTGTACTAGCAATAAAGCTACTATAATTTGCAGCATAATTAGTTACAGTTGTTGTTGTCTAAATCTATTGGCTTGTCTTTATAGAACCATACCCAGCTAGACAGTTTTGTACCATCTTGAGTATAGGTACATTTTTTGCCTACCGAACAGGCGCTCAAAGCAAACAGTATAATTAAGAATATAAATATTTTATTAATCATCATTATCCTCTTTAGGTCTCACTTTTCCAAAAATTATTTTGTAATTCATCTTGATGCTTTGCTCATAATTTTCACTTAAAGGCTTGCCAGAAACTCCGATAGAATGTCTGGTATTTTCGCATCCATAAATAAAAAGTAGCATCATCATTATTGTTAGTATTTTCATCTTCCTGCTCCTCTCCTTTTCTTCTTCTTTGAATTTTTGTTAGGTCTTTTTGAATGCCTACCTGGTCTTTTAATTCTTGGTTTCTTTTTATAATTACTGGCACCAAATAAAGGCTTCTTCTTTCGAGCCATTACTTCTTCTTAAATTTGTTCATGGTTGTTACACCAAAACTTGCACCTACGATTGTTAATATAATGTACCAAAACATCGGATCTGCCATTTTGAGAATTTCCCATCCTCTTGCCATTGTGTCTTGGAAATAAGGTATGAAATGTAAACCAAAAATTATTGTGAAGAAAAAACAAAGCCACTCATCTTTAATCGAGTTTTCTTGTTGTCTAACTTGTTCAACAGAAATAGTCTTTGCAGCTTCTATTTCTTTTGCCTTTATTATTTTATCCTTCTCTAATTTGTGAGTAATTAATCCTACGGTTTTCGATCCGATCATGCGGAAGAGAGGATTTTTCAATAGTCCTAATAGATGTATCATAATTATATTTTCCTGTTGCTTTGTAGAGCGTGCATGTGCCTATGAAATAAAAGAATAAGAATAGTAAAAAGATTTTTAAGTATTTCAATAAACCCAAGAGTTAGGTCTCATTTCAAAACCATCATCTTCAGATAATAAATCTACGTGAATAAAACTTTTTGCTATTCCTAATCCTGTAACTTTTGGAGCAAAATAAGTAATCAACTGTTTTCTGTGTTGACTATCTTTTACTGAAATATCAATCGCTTTTCCTGTTGTGTGCGGTCCATTTGGTCCTGTAGAAGAAACATTATTATTATGTTCACTACAACGATAACCAGATGTAATACTTAATGAACCAAGTTCATTTCTAGCTGTTTGAATTAAGTCTACAATACTTGAATGTATTTTTAATTCTTGGCAATGAGAACATTGAAATTCCTCTGGTTTAAAATTTACCCAGTTTGGATCCCAGTCTCCAGGTTCTTTTATAAAAGTTGACATAAAATTGTTGCACTCCTAATTTTTTTTGTAATTCTGTAAATGGTCTTTTTCGATGCGCTCTATCTCGATCTGATTTGGCATCAAAAAATTCGACAGCTCCTGTATGAATATTTAATCTAACAATATCGATTGGACCAATTCCTTGAACGTTTTGAAATATTAAATGATCGTCATCAAGAAGCTCTTGCATTGCAATAAGATGAGCTTTGATGCCTTTGTTGTAATATTTCACTTGATATTTAAATAACCTAATACTCCTATAACGAAAGCGCCTAGAGCCATAAGAACTGCTACAGCGCCTTTTCCTTTAGACATACTATCGTTGAGACTGGCTACATTTTTCTTCAGTTCATCTATCGACTTTATGAGCTGCTTCATTCTTTCCGCACATAATCTTTCATGTGAGGATAAGCGATAGCCTAATCCTACTGTATTATTTCCAACAAGAGGTTTACTTTTCTTTTTTGTCATTACACTTGCAGAATTTTGGACAATGCTTTTTCCAAAGATTACCTAGCGTATCGCCAAGTTCTTTGAAAAACATTTTCCATTCTAAAATAAACATTTTCATAAAAGGTTGCCTTCTATGCTTTCCTTTCAAAAACATAGTTAATCTCCTGGTTAAAATTTACTGATTAATAATTAATTCCTATTCCGTGTAATTCTGTAACTTTTGAACCACTAGCTTGATTAGCCCAAACAGCTTTGTAACGAACATCTGAACCGCTTGTACAAGTTGTTTCAGATAGCTTAACCATTTTGATACCAGTAGAAAATAATGGAGTTACAGCAGTATATCCTGCCGCTTCAGTCCAATTTGAACCACCATCACAAGTAAAGTATATTTTTAAATCTGTTCCTATCGTTGCTGTACCTGTATTGTCTTTATAATTCATAACACCACTAATTTTTGTCTGTGCTGAACTTGGTACGTTTGCAGTTCCAATTACTGTTCCTGTTGCATTATTAACTACATTAACTGCTTGATTATACCAACCAAAACCACTCCAAGTAGCATTGTTGTTTGGTGCGGAGTGTAAAGAGTTCATTCTCATACGCAAATATCTTGCATCAAAAGGTGTAAAACCTGTTACCTTTTGTTTAACAGAATTTTCTCCACCATTCTGTGTTCCAAATTGATACCAGTTAAAAGTTCCATCACTTCCCATAGCTTGAATTAACCCAGTACCACTTGATGCTCCACCACTATGTTTAAAAGTTCCATCGCCAATTACATGATTTGTACTATCTCCTGTATGAGTTGCTGACCAACCAGTAAAATTAACTGGTGTCCAAGTGCTATCGTCTGCACTATATTCAATCGTACCTGCGTTCCAATCTCCATGTTGTAGTCGTTTTCCTAATAATAATGCCGCCCATCTTTGTGATGAACCATAATCCAATGATACTGTTGATGAAGCTGAACCACTAGAATGTCCAACGCCTTCTCCTGCAACTTGTCCATCAGTTTTATGAAGATTATCAAGATTATTTCCATCTCCTAAAATTGTGGTATAGCCACTATAATTTGTGGACATATTAGTCATATTTACTCCAACATCATCATTGGCATAATCCCAAAGTGCCGCTGAACCATAAGTAGTATAAACTGAAGTAATATATTCGTCTGTCTGTCTATCTACATTTGTTTCACTTCCAATTCCTGTGTCATCTTGGAAAATATCCAAAAACGTATTTGGCAAATTATATGCGACAGTATTTTCTGCTACTGCTTGTTTTAATCCTAAAACTGTTAAGTCCTGTCTTACTGGTGTTAAATCTGTAGCTGTAACGTGTTGAGTTACACTACCTGCTGAAATCCTAGCATTAGCAAATGTTCCTGTTGTAACTTTTGCTGTATCTAAATTTGGTATTCTAGCATCTGCTAAAGTACCTGTAGTAATTTTTGCTGTATCTAAATTTGGAATATCAGAAGCAGTAAAACCGCCACTAATAATATTTGCTAAATCTCTTGCTTTTGTCATAATTAATAATTTAATCCTATTCCGTAAATGTTTCCTTCTTTTGTAGAAGCTACTTGATTTGCCCAGACAAGTTTCCATCTAACATCTGAACCACTTGTTACTGTTGTATTGCCGAGCTTAATCATTTTAATTCCAGTCGAGAAAGTTCCTGCATCTGTATAAGAAGCCGCTTCTGTCCAATTAGAATTGTCTGCTGTAAAATATGCTTTTACGTCTGTACCCAAAACATTTGTGCCATAAGCATTTTTGAGTAAGAGTACACCAGATACAGAAGTCACAGCACTTGTCGGTACGTTTGTTGTTCCTAAAGCTGTTCCTGTTGCATTAACTACTATTGTTGTTGGCTTATACCAAGGAACAAATTCCATATAACCAGCCCAAGTATTATAGTTTGCGTGAGAAGTTTCGTGAACATATCTGAAATATCTTGCTGTAAAATCTGGTATGTTATCTACGACTACATACGAACCCCAAACATTTGATTGGTCAGTCGTTGCGGCAACTCGAATAATACCTGCAGATGTTGCAGATACAAATTGACCATCAGTTGCAGTTCCAGATTTTGTTCCATGGTCATCTTCTGTTGAACTAGAAAAATCTACATCAGTCCAAGAAGCATTATCTGTACTATATTGAATATGCCAATCTTTTGGATCTCCCCAAGTAGCATATTTTCCAATTCTTAATTTACTTGAAAAAGTATATTCTTTTGCATAATCAATAAGAGCATACGCAGAAAAATTTGAACTTGTTGAAAAGTCATAATTAGCGTGTTGAGTTCCATTTGCACTATCATTAAAGCCATCAATAATAGCTTCTTCAGCATTAGTATTTGTACCATCCCCAATCGTTAACCAAGTTGAGTTTGTGTGTGATGAACCAACTCTATAAAGTCTTGCTCTATCTGCTGCTGCAACAGTAGCATAAGGAAAAGCTGCTGCCGCACCTACACTCGTTGTTGTCGGAGATATATATTCTAAAGCATTTCTACCAATATTTGTTGAACCTGCTAAATTAAAATCTGCATCTGCCTCAAATTTTACAATAGCAGAATTAGGTAAATTAAATTTTGTTGAATTTTCTTGTACTGCCTGTTTCAACGCCAATGTTAAAATATCATAACGGACTGGAGTTAGGTCTACAGGCGGAGAATGTTGAACAACACTTGAAGATGAAATTCTAGCATCTGCCATTGTTCCTGTTGTTATTTTTGCTGTATCTAAATTAGGAATTTGACCAGCTGTTAGTCCAGTTAAATCTGCACCACTAATATTATATTTTATTGATTTATAGTCTGTCATATTATTTATCGGTTAATAACCATCCTTGAGTTGCGTCATAATAAATTATTTGAAATCCAGCACGTTCAGTTGCTACATCCAAGTTAGCCGCTACACCTTGAATTTTATGACTGCCTGCTAGTATTGTTAAATCGTTAGTATCAAAAGATCCTGCAACATCTAAAAATCTTATTGTGTCTTTTTGTGCTGGACTTGCTGGTAACGTAACGTCTATTGCTCCACTTGATGTATCACAAAAATAAGCTTTACCTCCTGCTGCTGTAAAGTTTGCTGATTTACTTTCCCAGTCTGCCGCAATAGATAATGGCATACGAGCTGCATTAATTGTTCCGCTATTAATTGCTGAACCTGCAACCGCTGCTACAGAAAAAGTTCCGTAACATACAATGTCAACCACATCACCGTTTGCTAAAGCTGAAGCAAAAACAACAGAGGTACCAGATGTTGCTGTTACGTCTGTTCCTAAAACTTGTTTTGAGCCATTAAGATAAATATCTAAAAATCCTGCATCATAAGCAAGAACTGAACTTGATGCTTCAGAATATCCTGTTCCAGAAGATCCAGTTAAAGTTGTTGGAGTTCCAGTTATATTATAAATAAATCTTGCAGACGTTCCATTAACTGAAGATCCTGCATTTTGCCAACCAGAGCTTCCATAAACCATCATAGTATCGGTGGAGCTATTAAAATTTAAGTCACCCACATCCAAACTAGAAACTGGATTGCCTGCTGTAATTCTATATCGATCTGCAAAACTATTTACGCCTGCAACATTTGTAGAAACAGTATTTACCGCTGCAATGTTTGTTGAAACGGTATTGATTGCTGTTTGATCTGAACTTGATGGTGAAATATATAACCAGGTAGTCGTACCTAGATCATAAACTTTCATCCTGTTATCGCCAGTATGATAGAAAATTGCACCGTCTGTTAAAGCGTTGCCATCATTATCTAATGTTGGATTAGATCCTTTGCTTCCTAAAAATTTATCATCAAATGTATCAAGTAAAGCTGCTGCTGAAACAACATCCGCTGCTGTACTAACTGCATCGGCATTTGTCGCAACTTTATCGGCTGCTGTTGCTACTGCATCTGCCGCTGTATCAACTGCATCCGAAGCTGTTAAAACTGCTTTTGCTGTAGCAATTCCAGCTTGCGTTGTTGCTGTCGCTGCGTCTGCGGCTGCACTCGTAGATGCTGTTGTAGCCGTAGCTGCATCAACAATTAAACTCCATTTTGCTACATCGGTATTTGAACTTATAGGCTGCGCACCAGAAGAGGTGTGAGCTGTTATGCAAATATAAATATTAGCATTCGATGTATCTTTAATTATATCTCGAATAACATAAGCAGTCGAAGCCGCCCAGTTACCTTTAAAAGTTCCAAGTTCTTGAGTAATTGATAATTCACCAGAACTATCAAATGCTAAAATTTTACTAGCACGATCAGCAGCAGTTGTTGTGAACTCTGTGCTGGTCATCGTGTTACCACGTGATAATTTTAATGAGCGATCAACCTCTTCTTGGATTTCTTGAGAAATTGCTAAATTTTTATCAATCGCATCTTCTAAAGTATTTGCTGGCAATGGATCATTTTCAATTAAATCCATTCCTTGAGTTTTAGTCGTAACTCTTCTTAAAATAACTGTATCCGTTGAAGCTGGTAAATTTCCTGCTGTGAACGTTACTGTTCCACCTCCAGAATTTCCAACTCCTGCAACGGTATAATGTGTCGTTTTTGTTTTTACAGTTTCAGCACCAGTTGCTGTTACTTTAATAATTACTTGAAGAAAATCTTCATCGGTAATTTTAAAACTGTATGTAAATTGGCTAGTAGATCCATTGCCTACATAAGAATTTTTAGTAATCGTTGTACTTATTGTCATATTAACTCATTGCTCCTACTTGTCCTGTGCTTGCTTGTTTGTTATCTGGAAAAGGATGACCAAATTGATCTTTCCTTAATTTCTTTAATGCTAGTTTTTTTGCTCTGATATAAATTTTTTGATAAATCGCTTGGTCCTTAAAAGCTTCTGATACTGTAGCCTTTGCTTCACCAACTGTTTTATCAAACATGGCTTTTTTAAATTTAATAACTGTTTCGTCTTTATATTCTTTAGAGTTAATTAATATTGTTAAAGCCTTTTTAATTTCTTGACCAGTAGCCACCTCTAAAATTTTATATTCTTCTTCTGTTAGTTCGACGTTGACCTGGATTGGATATTCCATATTGTAATCACTAACCGAAACACTTAATTTTTTCTTTCGTGGTCTTGGTCGATAATCAATTTTTCTTGCTTCTTCATTAACTGGATGTGATTTAATAGATGTTAAAACTCCAAATTTTTGAACTTCGTCTCCAAGCCAGTCATGATCTAAATGTAAATTATTTTCTAAACCTGGAATATTTCTTAAAACATAAGACATAAATTCCATATTTAGTTTTTTAAAATCATCGGTATTAGTTAATCCCCATTTCAAAGAATCTGTTTTCTCTTGAGACAAATCGTTAAACTGTTTTAAAAACATTGTGTATGGAACTAATCCTGCTCCCATTTTTTTAAATTCTCTTAATGCAGGTTCCCAGGCATTGTTAGACATCTTAAGTGAATTAATTAAATCTAATAATCTTGATGTGCCTTGCATGAATGTTGAGTTTCCAATGTTATCTCCAATGGCTAATGCGTAACCAGAAAAGAAATTATAAAGATGATTAAGAACATCTTCGTTTCGTTGAAGATGATTAAGATCTTCTTGTAAATATTTAATCAACACTCCAAGATCTGCTGCATTCGACGCAATTAAAACAGCTGGTTCAAAACCAGTTAAATTGAGTTGGAGTTTATCTCCAGTTAAACCAGTTGCTTCTGCCCATTCACTATTTAAAAAATTATGAAACCGAAAAGATTTTGGTTGATAATTTCCAGCTTGTCTTATTGCATATTCTTTACGACCTCTAACGTCTGGATCGGATCCAGAAAATATTCCGAAATATCCTAATGGAGCAAAGGTTGATAAGAACGCCCAACCCATTGCAGCTTTTGCTTTTGCAATCTCTGCATCGGCTCCACCACCATTAATTTTATCTCTATAACTTTTTAAAATTCTGTTTAAACCTGGTGTACGTTCCATCGAAGCTCCAGCAATATTTGTTGGAGTTCTTAAAAACGTAAAAAATTGCGAGGTAAAAATCGTTAATGGATTAATCGCCATTTTAAACTTTTGAATACCTGCAGCTGCTGATCCTAAAATATCTCCTCGTTTTTTTAACGGTGTTTGAAATGTTCTTTCTAAAGCCGTCTCATAAGCTTTTTGAGTAAAGCTAGGAGGAGGATTAACAACTAAGCTTGCTAAATATTCTGCAGCATCTTTTTTTTGTAAAGATCCTTGTTTAATCTGTTTAATAGTTTCTCGATATGCCAAAGCATAAATTTCAGAACTAAAAGCTCCATTCTTAAAATAATTATCAACGTTCTTTAACCATTTATAAGGAAGGCGATCGATTGTTAAAACTCTTCCCACTACATCAACAAGCGTGGAATACATTCCTTTACCTTCCACTCCAAATCCTTGAGCAGAAAAAGCATTCGGTGGAGATTCAATTTTGCTGCCATGGATGGTACTTTCAGTACCTGGAAATTTTTTATAAAACTTTAAAGGTCTATTCCAATTCTGCTTAACATTTTTTAAAAGCTGAGATCCTAAAGCTCTAAGCATTGCCATTGAACTCAAGTGTTCACCAAATGCCATAGCCACATGTTCATGTTCAGCTACACTATCTAAAGTTTGTCCACCATAACGTTTGGTGGCATATAATCTTTCAAGACGCTGCATGGATTTGAAAATCCAGTTTCCACCTGTATTCTTGATATGTGTATAAGCCATAACAAGAATATTATTTAAAAAGACTTCGACTAAAGCATCGGAAGATTTTGATAAAAAACCTTTTTCTAAAGTAGCCAATGATTTTGATACAGTTGGCTGTTTTAAAAAGAGTTCAGCAATTTTAGATATTTGATTTTTGCCACCTAACTCAAGTAAAAGACTTTCTTTATTAAGTTTTTCTAAAGTTAAATTAATATCACTTAAAACCTTTTCCTCTTGAACCGTTTTTCTTAAAATATTAAAAGCTCTTGCAGCTTCAACTTGAGCGCCTTTAAAGGTTTTCATGATTGCAGTTGTTAAAGCTTGCTGTTGAGCAAACTCCATAGCAAGAAAATCATTGCCTTCCTCACTTACTAATCTTTTAGCAATCTTTTTTGTACGAATAACTTGCGAAACTAATAATCTTTTTACCGCTCGTATTTCAGCAGCATTTAAAGGTTTACCTGGTCTCCAGTTTAAAGCTAGAGAAGAGATCTTATTTTTATCTAAATTCATTAAGGTGGCGATACTTTCAGTTTCTTTCCAACCTTGAATTTTATGTGTGCCAAGCTTTTCTTGTCTGGCTAAAACTTGTATCGATCTTAAAATATCATTGGATGTTTTAATGGTATTAATATTGATACCTTCAATTTCTTTTGGACTAAGCGGTTCTGTATCTTCAATTATTCTCCGCTCTTCATCTAAAAAATCTTTTGCTTTCTTTTGATTAACTTTTGGTTTTCGAGTAATAAAATCTTTTTTTGTTATCTGAGTAGGAGCAGTAATACCTTGACCATCGATTAATAATTCATCAACGGATTTAGGAACAATTTCGTTAGGTCTTTTAATATCAAGCTTACCTTCTTTTTTAAGCTGAATTTTTTCTTGAGCCTCAGTTAATAACTGTTTTGCTTCCTGTTTTGATTTAATTACCTTTTCAAGTTTTGGAGGCTTTTTAGCTTTAACTTTACCAATACCTGTGAAGATAGTTTTTACGACCATTTATGATTTTTCCTTAATTTTTGAAAAGAAATATTTGAGGATATTCTTTTCTTACTAATAAAATGTTTAATTTGAAATACTATTTTTTCTTGGATTTTCTTTTATTCTTTTTAATTGTTTTCTCTGCATAGAATGGAATATTCTTTTTCATAAATTGTAAGCTTTGTATAACTGCTGGAATAAAAGCTGAAAAAGTTCCATATTCTAATGCTTGAACCACTTCGTCTGCTATTTCGTCATAAGGAGTATTCGGTAAAATTCCCACTACATTTTTAAGACCTTGAATTTCCTTGCTATAAAAATGCATTAAGAACGTACTTTCAGTTCCAAATATTTCTTTTTCAATTCCTACTGCTCCGCCAATACCACCAGATATAAAAAATGCTGGATATTTTGGCATGCCTAAATCTCTAAGCTTGTTATAAATTGGAATAGAATAAAGAGCATCTTGCCCCATAATGCCGATCATTTGAGAAACAAAATTATCATCCTTTTTATATTTCTTAATCCACTCTCTAGTTTTATCTAATTTAACATCCAGGTTTTGAGCTAACTCCATAACTTTTTTATCATCGCCTAAACCTTTAAAGCCAACTGGATTGCCTGAATAATCAAAAATTTTGTCTATCAATGGCATAAGATTAACTGCAACATCGGCTCCATTAACTGCGGCTACACCTAAACTTAAAACAAGATCTTTTGGTGTTTCGATTATAAAATCTAAAAGAGGTTCAATAACGGTTTGAGCATCTTTTGAAACCATTTGCATTAAAGATTTCTCATCGTATTTATCATGATGAGGATTTGGTAATTTAATCGAACCAGTTCCTGGCACTATTTCATAACCTTCTAATTCAGACGTATCTTTATTATTTTTTTTTAATAATTTATAAATTTTACTGTTTCGTAATTTTTCAAATTCAAAATGCGGTAAAAAACTGCTTTCAATTAAATCATATTTTTGAGTATCATCTATGCTTAATGGCTGATAATCATAATCAGTTAAATCTTTATTATTAAGAACATTCGGATCTAAATCTAATTCATTGATAATTTTATCTAAAGTTCCTGGAGGAAATTCTCCTGTTAAATGACTTTCTAATTCTGCTCGATTATAATTTCCAGATTTTAAAAGAGAAATAACAGCTTCTATTCGATCACCTTCATGAACATCGGTCATTTCCTTAATTTTTTCTTCGTTGGTTTTATAACCTAATTCTTTTTTAATTTTCTCTAAAGTTGGTTCAGCGTCAAATTCACCTTCAAGATAAGTTAAAAGTTCAGTATCTGATTTTCCAGATTTTAATCCATCGATAACACCTTGTATGCGATCTCCTTCATGGACATCTGTTAATTTTTTTATTTTCTGTTTTTCTAATTCATCTTTAATTGTAAAAGGAGCTACAGCAATTCCTGGCGCAGCAATTTTTGCCCATCCTTTTATCTTTGTGCCTGGCGTTCCACTTTCTTGAATTGCTTTTGTTGCAAACGCATCGGCTTTTTTTTCTAACGTTTTTAATATAGATGGTTTGATTTTTTCCTCTGTGGTTTCAATTCCTGTTTCAAGAACAGTATCAGTAATATTTTCTTTTGCTAAATCCTTTGCCTCTTCAATTATTTTAGGAGCTTTCTTTTTTATATATCCGCTTACGGCTGATTTAATAACCATTAATTCGTCTCTCCAGTAAAGTTAATTTGTTCGTAATTTTGTATTCCACTTTCGACTGCAAATGTAATTCTTTCATCTGGCGTTTTGTCTATTTGAATTTGATAACGAAGAGCATACATCGTTGAAATTAACTCTATTCGATTTAGATCTTCTTTTAATCGATTAAGATCTTGATGACCTTCAAAACTTTTTAAAGCTTCATTATCTAAGGTTGACCAAATATCTTCTTTATTTTTTTTAGCAGCTCTGATTGCCGTTTCCCAATCATGATTAATTGGTAAAAATTTTGGTTGTTCTAAATGATTTAAGTTAGGAATAGCATTCAAATCAAATTCAGTTGCAATGGTATTAATATAAGCTGCTTTCGGATTAATACCGTCTGCAATGAGTTGTAAATAATTTCTTTCAACAGCTAATCTTTTACTTTCATAAGCTGCTGCAAATTTTGCTGCTGAAGAACTTTTAATATTGTTTAAATTTTTATAATGCGCTTTTAATTGTTTTAAATAAAATTGTGTTTGTTTATGTTTTGGAAAATCTTTTTTAGCATTATTAACTAAACTATGAACCAAGGTCATATCTCCAATGTCCATAGCTGCTAATATTCTTGGATCTAAGCTTACGGTTTGTGTTAGATCTTCCATCTGCTGTAACGTATTTGCCGATGCTAATTGTTCAGTAACATATTCAAAAATAGCCTCATCGGTAATATCTTCTTCTTGAGTATAAACTCTTGTCAAAGCACTAAACATTGGCTCAGTAATTAAACCTTCTTCCCATGAATTTTTAAGATCTGTTAAAGTAACCATATCTTGAGTTACATCTTCAGTTCCTCTTCGATGAGCTTGTATTCTTAAAAGAATTTCTGAAAAGATTGCCGTCTTATCTTTGTTATCTTTTAATTCTTCAAGAACAGCTGCATCTTCACTTTCAGCCATTTTAGAAACTAACGCCTCTTTTGAATCTTGAACGATTTGTTCAGCTTGATCAGTTCCAAATATTTTTATTAATTGTTCTTTATTATTAATATTAATCGTTGGATCAATATTATCATTTCGAGAAACTTGTAATTCTATAAATTGTAATTTTTTCTTATCAACAAACTCTTTCCACTTTTTTGCGCCAAAAGTTTCTTCAAGAGCTTTATTATTGATAAGACTAAACCAATCGGTTTCGCCAATTCCAATAATAGATTGATCACCACTTAATCGATTAGCCATTGCCAGATTAAGTCTGCTTTCAATAGTTAATAAAGTTTTATCTGCACTATTAGAAGAAACCGCAGTAATTAAAGATCCAATAACTGAATTTCTTTTTTTATTGAGTTCATCCGTAAGCGCTCTTGTAACTCTTTTGTTTGTATTTTTTGTAAGCTTTTTAAACCAAGAGCTTTTATCAGTTAATGCTTTTTCAAATAAAATTGGTGAATTTTTAATATCTGAACTATTTGAATATTTTGTATATTCAGTATTAATCTTATTAATAATTTTTGGAATTATTTCTTGAGCTTGATTTTCATCTTCTCTTTCACCAATATGATTTACAATATCTGCAAAAGCTTGACCAACACTAGAAACCGCTTTGCCTTTTTGTAAAGCTAAACTTAAAGGTAGAGTTGCTTTAGCTGTATCGACAGCTGCTGGTTCTCTCGGTTTAATCGTTGGTTCATAAATTTTAAGTGTAGCCATTATAAAACTAATCTCCCAGCATCATAACTTCGATAACCCATCGTTAATAAACTAGCGCCAGCTTTCATGTATTCAGCTTGAGCCGTCATTAAACCTTTATAACGTTCGCCTTCACCTCTAGCTTTAGTCATCAACGCTACATTCATATCATCGATACGTTGAGTTTCTTTATTGTAATCAGCCATGGATAAATCCAAAGCCATCTTTTGTTTATTTCTTAAAGCCACTAACCAAGTTGTTTCGCCTGGTCTAAATTCTGCACCTGTTCTTAAAGCATTAACAAAAAAGTCATCATATAAAAATTCTTGATCATCAATTAATTTTGGTCTTTCAACTTTGTCATAAAACTTTGCTTTAGCTTCTGCCTTAGCGGTTTCGTATTTATATTGTTCGTCGTAAACTCTTTTGTTGTAATTGCCGATTGCTTTTGCGGTTTGTGCCGCTGCTATATTACCTATAAAACTCATTTGTATATTTTTGCCATCCTGTAATAATCTGATCCATCTGGACCATACTTTCTCATTATGCCTTCTGGTTTTAATCCAAGCCAAGAAGCAAATCTTATGCCTTGGCTAAAATCATATTTTACTGTTGTTTGTAATCGTTTAACTTTATTTCTTTGACAAAGTTCGTCTGTTCTTTTTTTTATTTCTCTTGCTGCTAAAAATTTCACATCATAAATACTCTGGCTAGCGAGAACCCATCCTTCAGCCACGCCTTGCCATAAAATATAAATACCTCCAGCAACAATCGGTTTTTTATCAACGAATAAAGTGTAACCATTACCTTGATCAGCTAAACAAATTCGATGTTCTTTATAACTTGCGTCGACCTCCATAAGTTTATGGTTCATTCCATAACTTACAATTTCATCCGCATGTTCTTGCTTAAAAGGTTTGACTATCCAATTACCCATCACTTGTAACCAGAGTAGGATAGATTGCTAATATTGACATCGGTAAAGGTTGTTCTTGTTTCACTACAATAAAACCATCACTTTCGTAATCTCCGTCAAATTCTATCTCTTTATCTCCAGCTAAGAATGTTGAAACAGGAGTATCCATTGGATCCGTCGTAGTACGAAAAGGAATAGTTTCCAATTTCGTTAAACTTGGACCAACTTTAGCTCCAACTGTTTCAAACAATCTTAATACAACTTTTGAAATTCTTTTTGTTTTACCTTGAGAGGTACCTTCACCAACTGCTGCTCCACCTTCAACTCTCATTGATTGAAGAACAGAATTAAATGGATAGCCTACTTTCACTTTTTTTGAGGAACGATCAAGAGTGATCGCTCCAGAACTAACCGTTTTGGTTGCGTGTGTGCCTCCATCTGCAAGAATGGTTACAGTCTCACCTTCAAGATGATCCAATCCAGAAATCGATGTTGTTGCGGATCCATCATACGATAGACCGCTATCTACGAAATGAAATGCTGTTTGATCTGTTTCATCAAAATCAAAATCTGAAAAGACTTCAACATATCGTTTCGTAGCTCCGTTAATTGTTCTTTTTATAATCAGCCACAGCTCATCTTCATTAATAGCACCTGTAATACTTGCAGCGCTTTCAACAACTGCATTCGTTTGATTAGTTGTTGCAAGTCGTGTGGTATCAGAACTTTTAACTGTTAATATTCCAGCGCTTGGTGACGTCTCTTTAATTGTCACTACGTTAGCAGCAGGATTTGAAACTGTAAAATCAGAATGACTGTTGACAGCAGTAAAAATATTATCAGCCGTGGTATCATTATCTTGGTTCGGTCTAAATCCTAATGAGCTAGAAGGAGAAGAGCCAGAAATTGCCTCAGATGTAAATGTAACGGTTGATCCATCTGATTTAGTAAATTTTAAAGTTGTTCCGACAGCTATGTTTGCATAATCCGTTACGGTGATTGTGCAATCATTAAATCGTCCACCAAGTTTATGTCTCGACCAAGCTACAACATTTTCTGATCGTTGATAGGTTAATGCTGCTAGAACGCCATCGTCTCGAACACACCACAACATTGATGATGGTTCTTGTTGATAAGCAATTTGATTAATTCCTGTATTGGTAACGCTTTCATTTAAAATTGTTAAATCTGGAGCTGTATAACCATCTACATCAAAATTATAAGCTAACTCTCTAATTTTTCTTTTTGCTCTTTGTAAAAACAAAACTGCATTACCTGCAGCTATTGCATCTACATTTGCAGATCCAAAAGAACTTTGTCTTTTAATCGTTACATTTGTTGGAGTAACCGCTGCATCTGTGCCATCTGCTGAGACAGTATATTCTGCCGCTGTGGTTCCAACAATTAAAGTTCTAACTGATTTTAAATATCTAATATTATTAACTTCGTTTGATGCAATCGTATAAATCATAGCATCATCCGAATTGGTTCCAGCTGTCATATTTTCATAATCGCCAGATTTAGAAAAATATAAAGTTTGTGGTTCGTTTGTTGTTCCAGCAAAAACTAATCGTTGTTCAAAAAAGGATACGCAAGATGGATGTCCAGTCGTATCTGAGAACGCTCCTAATTTCCAAGCAGTAACAGCTCCTGTACTTGCAAAATCATCTTGAGTAGTTGCGGTTACAACTGTTCCAGATGTGTAGCCAGTAATTTTTGCTCGACCACTATTAAAACTTATTAATCGTCCTACATCGGTTGCGACAAAAGTTGACGTACTTGCGGTAATCGAAACTGATCCTGTTGTTCCACCTGGTGTCATTGTCGTCGCTGTCGTATTTTCTGCTAGATAAGGTCCATCGGTAAAAGCCACCTCGGTTAAGGTCCAAGCCGTATGTCCTGTTCTAGATAATTTCATCACCTCATGATTATTATGGCAAAGATACATTACGTCGGCACTTTGTGCATATTTAATATCAAAAAGTTCTGCAGTTAAATAAGGACTGGAAATTTCATAAGCAGATCCGCCAGATAAAATTTGTCCTTTATCTTTATAAAAACGAATATAGGTGTTCCCAAATTCTAAAATATAAGTTTGTGTTGTACTAAATTCAAAAGGAATTAATCTTGTTTTATTTGCCGATGTTTTAACCTCTGAAATAAATTGAGTTCCAACTCTTCGTGTTGCAGCTCCTTGAGGATGGATCAACATATTTTCTAAAGTTTTGCATCCAGAACTGTATTTTTCAAAATCAGTTCTACCATCCATTTTAGGACTTAGCTCACCACTTACAAAAGACGTTAATGCTAAAGTTGTTCTAGGCATTACAGCCTCGCATCGGTAAATTCAGAAGCTTCAATCGTATCAACTGAATTTTCAGTTGCGTCTATAAATCTTGCTTCTCTTAATTTTTCGTCGGCATCCGTTAATAAATTTTTCGCCAGCGTTGCATTATTTGTAATTCCATAAGCCATATCTGCAGCTAGCTGATAAGATAAAGCTTCCATTAAATAAGCATCGTAATTATTCGGATCCGTATCTAAAGCAACATAAACGATATAAGCCGTAGATTCATTTGTGACTAACGTAGATCCTTCAAGTTTATAAGTGATCGATCCAGTTATACTATCAGTAGATCCGTTGTGTAGCTTTAAAGTACGAAGGTGATCACTCGGAAGATTAAATGCTTTTGAATATTCCACTACAGGAGCTGTCGAATTTTCTGCGAGCTGTACTCGCTTAATTAGACAATTCCACGGATGTGATCTGAACACTCTATTACGAACTGGAGCGAAACGCTGATTGCAAATTCTGGCGTTCTTCGTATCTTCCGTGAGCGCAGAGATCGTACTTGCTCCTAAAAGATTTAAAGCTGAATTACATATATCTACATTACTTGCCATTAACTATATTCTCCATGTTGTTCTATTTCTTGACACCAAACTTTCATTCGCACATTTAAACCGAGCGCTAACATTCTGCCGTACATATCGTCTCCAAGTTTTTTTCCATCCACTAAACATTTTTGTAAATTTGTATAGTAAGTTGGTTTTGGTTCCAAAAAGCTGAAACACTCTATCGACGGAATACAAAGCATTCCTACTAAAAGGTAAGTCTTGATCATTAAATATTTTTTTAAAATTCATTGTGAAAGCCTGGCGACTTTTATTGCCGCCAGACTAATTTGCTTTTTATTAGCTATTACTCTGTAGAGTAGATCACCCAACTATAAATAGTGTTGCTAATCGTAGCACCACCAGTTGTTAGAATGACATCTGTTTCAGCAGTTGTTCTGTAACCTAAACCAGTAACAGTTGCGCTTGGCGCTCCTGTACTAATTCCGTTTACCATTGAACAAGACTGTCCAGCAGCATTCCATGTTATTGAGTTTGTACCCCAGAAGAGATCAGTATCACTTGCTATTCCAGCAATTAGCGTGCTTGAACCTGCTAGCGCATCTGCTTTCACGATTACATCGTGTACAGTTGCATTCGCTGGTAATCTAGCAATCGTTATGTCTGATCCAGAGCCGAGAGAAGAAGCTTCGTATGTGTCGTACCATACTCTAAGTTTTCCTCCAGCCTGTTCGCTACTCGCATTAACAACAGGAGTAGCAGTTATGTTCGTCATGTTGACGGATTTTACACTTGCCATAATATTTCTATTATCCTCCTATTATGCTTCGTGAGCTTCTACGCTCACAGCTTTAGCTTCTTCCATACGAACTGCGCCAGCCGACATACATACGTAAACTTGCGTTGCGTATCCTTTGTCAGATCTTTCGTCAATTCTAGTCATGATGTCTTGACCAAGAGCGAGTTTCATTCCGTCTTGAGCATAAAACAAACATTTTCTTTTAGAAGATGCGATTGTTAAACGATTTGATGTTATGAACTTAAATCCCATGAACGTATCAATTTCACCGTTCACTAAAGCTCTCACACTTGCATAATCAGAACTTGTTACTTGAGTTGTGTTTAACAAATCAGAAACTTGTTTTGGTCCTATTATTGCGAAGCGAGAAATACTTGGATCTACGTTACCACTATCTAACTTTTCTTTTACAGAACGAAGTTTTGCTAGTGTCATTCCATCGGTTCCACTTTCTGTAATTGCATTAGACGCATCGAAAGAAGTAGCTGTTGAGCCAGTTTCTCCAGAATACGCCGTGCCTACTACAGCAGCGATTATTTCATCATCAATTGCTCTTCCCAGCGCATAAGCAGCTGCTAAGGCATAAGATGATGTCGGATCGATTAAAGTACGAATTTTATCTTGTTGATCAATTAAATCCGCATATTCATAATCCGATAGTGAGCATCGTCTCCGACTAGAAGGCGTGTCGATTTGTGGCGTATCAGAATGGCGACTTGTTCTTTTTTGAGCTGTGGCAACGCCAACTTGATCAAAAAATGCATTTTTCGCATTGACCGTTTCAGTATCAACTGTACTTCTAAGGAGAGAGCCTTTTTGTTGACTTAGCATCGCAACATTATTTGAATATTGTTGGACGAAAGCCGTTGTTATTTGGCTAGACATTTTTATGTCCTCCTATTTGGTTGTTATGAATTAATCGATTTGATTGTCCGCAAATGCGGATCTCGTCTCTAAGTTTTTAGTCCTCAGTTAGACTTTATTGATCGAGGTCTGTTTAGATTTTCTCGAAGAATTTTTTTCACATACCCAGGCATAATATTCTTGCGCTCTAGATAGCGGATCAAAACGTAAATTTTCTGGACCAAATTCAATAGCCAGACGAATACATTCTAATCTAATTTCTCTATCTGTTAATTTGGCTAAACCATCAGCCATTTAACATTTGTCTTAATTTATAAACCTCATCGACGGAACGTTTGTGATTTGGATGTGTCTTTTCCCAAAACGCTGAACCTTCCTGTTGAAGCTCATCAATTTGTTTTTGTATTTCCTTAGCACTCATATAGTCTGTGCCTTCACCTTTTACAATTTCATCTTCAGATAATTTATCTGCTAATGTTGAAAAGGCTTTGATTAAAGAAACATTATCTCCCAACTTAGAACCATCTTTTAAAACTGTTTTGTTTAAAAAATCAGTTCCTAAAGTTGCTACCGCTAATCGTTTAGCTTGATCCAGACGCTTACCATATTCTGCACCGAACTCGGTTTTTAATACAGTCTCAGCTTCTTTTTGAGCCGCATCCATTTTAGATGTTTCTTGACTAACAGCTTGTTGATTAAGTTCATTATAAAATTTAACAATGCTCTCAGCCTGTTTAGGTAACAAGCCATTTTTTTGAGCTACTTCGTTAAATGCTTTTAATGCTTTCTCATCAACTTCTTGACCTTTATCAAATTTATATTTGTATTGGTCTGGTTTTTCTGGCGCACCCAAACGTTTAAATACTTCATTCCAATCTTCATCGGTTGCGTATTTATTTGGAACTGGAATTTTATCCAGTCCAACCATTTTCTGTGCGTGAAGATAACTTTTAACAAATTGGTTCATATCTTGAAAATTTGCTAACGCTTTATCCTCTTTGTACTCAGTTGGAATTAAAGATTTAAAATCTATCTTCGGTTCCTCTTGAGTTACAGGTTGCGATTGATCTGCAGGTTGAGTAGTTGTCTCTTCTTTTACCGCAGGTTGAGCAGGTTGCTCAGTTGTCTGTACTTGATCCATAAGATTACTCCTTATTGTTTTTAGTGATCATCGCTTTAATAAATAGAAGAACAGCTCGTTGTCCTTCTAAAAAAGCGGTTTCGTGACTATCTCCTTTTTGATGAGTAGTAACGAAATCATGACAGCGTTTTTGGAGATCGCTGAAAACTCTTTTACCTTGATCAGATCCAAATGTTATTTTGTAATCTTCTCGAAGCTGTAAAACTTTTTTATTGTTTTGATCCGTCATTAATTACCTTAGCCAATGGAGCAACGTTTCTTGCCATTTCGCTCTCTTGAGTATTTTGCTGCATTTGCATTTGTTGCATCTGTGCTTGTTCTTTTCTTGCTCTTGCTTCTGCTACCTCAGCATCTGATTTAATAAGTTTGGCAGGTAAACCCAATGTTGCCGTTACCTGCTTAACAAATCCGCTTTCGTCGAGATAATCTGTAATTGGAACTATATTTGAAACAGATCCAAATATTTCGAGACCTTTCATGATACTTTGTAACTCCTGGGATTTTTGAGCAATCGCCATAGGAGATACAAATTCAATTTGCATTTCTTGTTGGTTTATCATTTGAGGAGCTTCTGAAAATAATTTTCTTCTAAGCATCACATTAAACACTCTGATAATTAATGGTTGTAATAATTCTGATTGTAATCTTCCTAATACTGGACCTAAAATTCTCATCTTCTCTTCATTCCGAGACATAACCTCCGTCGCTGTCATTTGGCGGTTTGTAGTTATAAGTAACTGGTCGATATGAAAAGTTTTTGCAATCGCTTCTCTTCTTTGATTTTCCATTTGGATTCCGAGAGGATTGTTGGCTCCAATATTTAATGGTTCAATTCTATCTCTAGAACCAGAACGGTAATATATAAGTGAACCTGGCGCCGTTCTAATTGGCATAATCATGCTATCGTCTGGAACTAAAAGCGGCGGATCAACTTGTTTTTGAGCAGCCTTTAAACCGACCTCTACCATTTTATTCAAAACTTTTATTTCTGGTAAAGCAGACATAGCTGGAGATCTTCCATAAACCTCTGTCGAACTTTTTAAATATCTTGGAATGACATAAGGCATTTCCTTAAATCCACCAATTGATATGATGTGTCCATTTTCATATTCAAAGTAAATACTTTGAAATGGCATATTTTTTTTATCTAATTTTTTATTGTCATAAACTCCACGTGGTTTAACACAATGAATAATTTCCATTTCATCATGAGGAGTTGTTTTAATTTTTCTTTGAATATCTTTAGAAACATTATCGTAGCCAAATTTCTTAACGATATTGGCAACAGGCATTTTAAATCTTCGATAAATAAAATCGATAAAACCTTTTTCGTTTTCTTGTATATAAATTTCTTTAATGTGACGTGCGCTAAATCTTATAACG
>Ga0310342_100000266_pt1 | contig 27864 bp, 63 predicted proteins | sample S15DNA20500_MG_FD_206155 | JGI IMG/M metagenome (GOLD analysis project Ga0310342, IMG submission 206155) | Marine microbial communities from station ALOHA, North Pacific Subtropical Gyre - S1503-DNA-20-500_MG | ecosystem: Environmental > Aquatic > Marine > Oceanic | place: Pacific Ocean: North... | reverse complement strand
GTTCTCTTATTCACTTATTGGATCTTTTGTAGATCAAAAATGACCGCTTCCGCTTGCGCGGCTTCTTGGGCTTTAAGAATGAGCCAATACGAAGCCATCTAGCAATAACTTCTTTGCTTGCCATTAGATAGCTGGATAACTCCAGGGGTTTTTCCAATTCATTTATTAGTCCTTTTTTAGTTGCCAATAGACATACTCAGGGCCGCCTGGCATTTGTAAGGATAACGCTTTAGTACCAGGACTCTTTTCTTTATATCCTACGTACTCCCATTCGTATCCAGCGGCCTTTTGCTTCTCTACTAAGTCAAAGAAGTCTTGATTAGAAACACCGAATAGTGTTCCCATAACCATTAATACTGCTCCAAAAAACATCTTACTTTCCTTTCTCTCTGCGGGTTTGTTTATCAAATTTACCGCTACCGCTCTGCGGCTCTAATGGCTCTGAGGACTCTTTATACAGATTAAAGATCTCATCAAAGTCAATTTCTTCTATAATTTGTCCAATGGACTTCCAATTAGAATTCATTATAATCTTCTTTTCTATAGCCATATTATAAAGGCGATTATAGCAATAAAAAGGAATAAAAGTGTCTCCCAGGTAAAGCGAAACCGCATTAGTCTGTGATCCCCGGGAAGAACCCTTCTACTATTATAACCGCAACCATAAACAACCAAACAAAACTAAAGAACGCAATTTCTAATACCTTTTTCATGATGAAGTACCGGGTTCATTAAACCATTCAGGGTGGGCTACATCTGGATCGCGCCATAGTTCTTTGCTCGTATTAGCGTCGTGAATAGCAATCCATTCGATATTAAAGTCGCCTTCTTCGTAAGGACAATCCATCTCAGGGGTGTGATCGAGCGAGTTTTCTCCTAAATATTCTTTCAAAGAGTCTAGAGTCTCGTGTTCAATGGTTTCCTGACTATAATATACCTTTTCGGGCTCATAGCCATAATACCTTACTTCCCACGTTATAGTAAACTCTTTCATTGATTTACCAAAAATTAATTTTCGGTATATTATGGCGAATCGCAAGTTCAGCTTCGTGCTGACACGCCTCACTGAAACAAAACATCTCGTCTGCGAATATTCCTAAAACCATTGCAAGTAGTAGAAATGGCATTATAAAATAAAAAGCGGTTAAAAATGCGCCTATCTTAATAATTGCTTCAATCATTATATAGAATCCTCGCGATGGGTATCAGCATTGATGCTTCTATTAAGCTCTTGCCAAGCGTCACTTGCTTCGTCTGCTCTACTTAACAGTTCCAAAGAGTCAATCCATCTAATTATATCACCCTTGTTTAGAGCGCCTACCTTTCTATCGCGTATCCCACCTTTAGAAAAGAATAGCATTGAAGGAATGCCGCGCACACCGTATTCAGACGGGGTCTCTGGGTTGGCATCAATATCCATTTTAGCAATGATAATCTTATCAGCAAAGTGACTATCGAGTTCTTCTAGTACCGGCACCATCTGCTTACAAGGTCCGCACCAGTCAGCCCAAAAGTCTACTAATACAGGCAGTTCTGATTCTATAACGTCTGCCTTAAATGAGTCGTCGGTTACGTTAATCATTATTAACCTTGTACAATCTTCCAAGACCCATCAGCCTGTCTACAAGCGGTACCATATGCCTGCTGAGACTCACCACCTATGCTAACCGTCTGCGTAAACTCTCTGCAGGGTTGTCCACTAGAGGTAATCGTAGTGGCTGTAGGTGTAATCGTTCCTGAATTACCACTGTTAGGATTGTTCCATCCACCAGAAGAGTTATCAGGCGCAGTTTCCATAGAACTCTGTAAAGTCTGGCCAGCGAGTAAACGATCACGTTCGTCCAGCTGAGCTCCTATATTACTGCCTAACATAGCACCTAGACCAACGCCTAAAACAGTCCACACTCCTTTATTACTAGAGTTCTTAGCCAGGCCATACGTCAATGCTCCGCCTGTTATAGCGCCTATAGCAGTACCTGTATCCTGCTTGGTAAGAGTACCTGAGCACCCTGCTGTCAAGCAAGATGCAACGACAAGAGCCGCTAGTCCTTTATTAGTTTTATTCATATACTTCTCCTTTAGTGTATTTGGGGCGGTTGGAACGCCGTAATCATATCCCTGTCTCGAAGAACAGAATCTAGCATATCATTAAACTCTTGATCCTCTAAAGCAGTTCTGTATATCTTTAGAGCTTGAGCCAACATTATTCCTGCACAAATCAAAGGGTCAACCCTATTTTCAAATTGTTCTCCTAAGAAATGTTCAAACTCTCGATAAACTTTCTCTGTCTCTACTTCCCTATCCATTAATTTAATTTTTCCTCTCCTTTAAGAAGATCCTGGAAATTACCTTGTTCTGTTAATTCTTCTAGAATTTCGATAACTATTGCTCTAATGGTTTCCTTTAATTCGTCCTCTTCTCTTGCAAGATCATCGCAATTATATATGGGTGGGTTGGTAAAGATAACCGTTCCAGGCCTAACATTATCAGAACACCGTCGTTCTGTTGATTCTGCTTCGTGACGGCGTCGATAATCTAAAAGATATTGGGGCAAATTATGCCAATCTTCATTACCATCACACTTACCCAATACACATGGGTCATCCTTTGGAACATCTTTAGTGAAAAAATTACCTTCTTTTTGATCCCCTAATACAACAGAAGAATCTTTTTCTCCTAATATAGGTTTTAATGGATTAGCATCATCAGCCAATGCTGAGCCACTGGCTAAGAATATTAGACTTGCTATAGTCGCAATTTTAAGTTTATTATCCATCGTGAAACCCCATGTTATATTTCATTTTATTTGCGGCCATTGGCATTCCTTTTAGACCACCGCCTTGAACCCAATGATTAAGAGCATTTTCTGAGCCCCAACAACTCCCAGGAGCGTCATTATAAAAGAACTTGACCCAGGCAGATAATGCCTTTGAATTAGACTCATCTGCTCGACCAACAGCCTCATATAAATCATTAACAATAACGGCTGATAAAAAGTGTCCTGGTCGAGTACCACGCTCAATATAGCGTTTCACCCCTCCTATCATAGCATCCGGAACCCCGGCTTCTTTTAGTTTGTCATAATTGATATCCATATCATACTCCTTCATCCTCGTAATTGCCATCTAGGATTTCATAGAGATCCTCTTCTTCAAACCCCATTCTTACTAAGTCAGCAACCATTTCTTGTTCGGTTTTAGCACCATATTGATACATGGTTATGGCTTTGTCAACACGCCGTTCCCACAATTCTCTGGCCCCTACTATAGTCATTTATCTGGGTCCTTGTCATCTTTTATTGTTTCTGAATTAACTCCAATAAAAGGAAATTCTAGTATCTGTGCAGGTAACTTTACTTCCTTTTCATTCTCTTTGGGAGAAAAGCTCTGTTGCATTAAACTCGCCATTTTAGTTTCATTAGGAAAAAGACCTATTTTTATCGCTGTTGACACTATCAATTTCTGCATATCTTTCGTTGTTTGAGGATGGTATTGTTGGTCAATTACTATCTGAGCCCAAGTGAAAATAACAGATAGCTCTTCCAAAGTTTCATCATCAATTTTAATTTCTTCACTCATTCACTACAGCCTGTCTTTCTTTCTGATTTAATGGGTCAGACTCTAGCAAACTATACGGTGCCTCTCCCAAGTCTATCATTTCAACGAACCCTAGTTCACTACCCATCCATTCTGCTAACAGATCTTCATCTGAATAATCAGAAAATCCAACACAACCTTCACTGATCATATAGGAAAGAGACTCAAAATCACCGTGCATACAGTCATTAAAAGTCCTCCATGATTCGAATGCTGTCAGACGTTCTTCTACAATTATCCTATCTAAAGATCTATTGGTAATAGGACAAATAATTAATGGCCAATTTATTGGATGAGCGTTAGGCATTGTCAGTTACCTTCTCTTTTTCTTCAATGGCTTTCCATTCTTCCTCTTCGTCAGCCCACATTGCCCGATTCTCTATGATGTTATAGTGGGCGTCTAACAACTCGCCACTAGCGTCAGTTTCAAACCATTCATCATTATAATCGGAAAGAGTAAAACATTCATCCTCAGAATCACTAAAGATTCCACAAAAATCCATGCCAGGCTCAAAATAGGTAGCCTCAACCTCAAACCCTCGTTCTAATAATTCCTTATAAATTTCTACAGGAGGTGCCCAAGCACTATCAAAAGCGAATTGGATTTGAGCCCAATACTCGCCATAGCCTTTCCCGTCTGATTTATCGTCTCGGTAGGAGATGCTTTCTTTATCAGCACCCACGTCCCACTTGGTACCCCATTCTGATGTGCAGAAATCATACCAGTTCTCATAACCAAATTTCTTAACCCGGTCTTTACGTGCCTTGACTTCCTTTTCCTTTCCTGGACCTTCAGGTGGTAACGAACCTGCTGTAGCCATTCGCAATTCCAAAGGAACTGGCTTGACCGCATTGCAGAAGCCCTCTATTTCTACCGCCTGTCGAAGAAATGCAATGGCATTTCCTGGACCGCTTACTGTAACATTGTTGCAACACCAATTAGGCATAGTGCCCCCTATGTAATTGTTTAATTATACTATTATAATACACTCTTAAATTGTCCTTGTCAACCTCAACTTACTCATAAACAGTCTGCATTGAGTCATTATGTTCGACACTAACATCATGCAAACGAAACCATACCCCACCAGGCAAATAGTTCTTATCGAAAACAATGGGTGGGGATTTTTTACCACGTTCTAGAACGCAATTTGGAGTATAGGTATCAGCCCTAGGTTGATGTAGCCTACCTTCTCTAAATAACCTCTGTATGACTTCTATAGCCTCGTCCGAATAAAATCGTTTTAACTCATAGGTATCCTCAAAATCATGTCGGGTATTGGTAGTGATTAACAATACCTGTTCTTCTTCAACCTCGCCTCTAAGGATATACCCTACGCAGGTTGATAAACTTTTACCTATTAGATTCCTTTTCTTCACCTGGTGATCCTGTAATTGTCCAAAGTTTTAACATTATTCCTTCAACGGCTTCTTGCGTTAGATACCGTTGAACATCATCGTTGTGAAATCCAAATCCTGGAAGTCGAACAAAGTTCATTTCATCTTCTCCGTCCATAATAGCAATTTCATAAAGATCTTCTTTGCTATAACGTTCTTGAAGAATACTTAAAACATATCTTCCAAAATCTAGCCTAGTTCTCTTAACAGGACTAAAATCTTCTGACTCAAAACATAAATCTTCAAATTTTCTTAACATCCGCTCCCCCTATTCATTGGGTCCAACATATCTCTTATACAATTAGTGAAACTTTCATTTAGACCCGCACGGCTCATTGATGGGCTTTTAATGTATTCATAGGTTCGAGCACCCGTTAATACATCCCTTCCATTAAAGGTATAACTACACCCAGTGACTAGGATAGATAGAGCAAGAAGAACTGTCGTTCTAAATGTCTTGCCGCGTTTCATCAACAAGTCCATAGTGGATGAGCATTTCCTTGTTTGAAACAAAGAAGTCGCTGTCTCGATCATAATACTTCCCCTCCTTAGGGTCATAATATAAGATCTTACCTGTGTTGAATACAAAAGGCCCTTCTAGCCCTTGGTAACTTAAATCAGTATATCTCTTTCGATCAATAGGTGGAAGTGTATAAGCACCCATTATGTTTCCTCCATTGTAGTCCGAAAACCTTCAATCTCGTAAACTTTATCCATTGCCCTCTGGGCTGATGTCTCTGTAAGAAAGACCACAGCATCTGGATGATTCCAACCATCTACAAACATCACCTCGCCTGGCATATGCGGATCAATAGCCGATACAAATTCGCTTGTTCCAACATGACGAAGTTTATAAGGCATTCTTCTCTCCAATATCAAAAGCCCAATCTCGATACATTCCATAATGGCATGGCCTACTCTGATCCATTTCACTTTTTGAAACACTTGTTCCAGGCTTTTCACAAAAATTGATTATTGAATGTTGGATTGTGCTGGCAACATCCTCTGAAATATCATTACACCACATGGTTCCATACTCAAACCAGGGTTCAATATTTTCTTGATGCTTAACAGATACATCATGCTTCACTTGATCCAAGCATTTTCGTTCAAAGCCCATTTTCTTGCTCCTTTTACCTTCTATCTCAAATGTGTCGCAGACCATAGTTTATGATCTACCTCAGATGTTTTAGGTAAGTAGACATCCACAGCAGAATAACAATTTGGACATTCTAAATTTGTAACCATTTCATAAGTTTCATCTTCATGATTTATGTCGTGGTCCGCTTTCCAAATTAACTCCGTCTTGCAATGCCAACAGTTCATTCTTCGTCCTCTGGGTTAGAAACACCATTGCCCCAAACTTGCAAGGATATACCCAGGCCGCCATCTTCGGCGTCATATTTGTAAGACCAATCCTCACCGAGCTGTTCAGTAAGAAACTTATCAAATTTATCTAAGAATAAATTAGTTCTATCCATTTTGCCCCTCCAGTTTTGATTTCCAAGGAGTGTAACCCAAAGAGCCTAACGCCTCATCAACTACACTCATTTCATATGAACCACTTGGCGCTTCATCTCGAATTTCTAGGAGAGCATTTACTAAAATCCGCTCTCGCTGAATATCCTTTGGAGTAGGCTTAATCAAATCTACGCCTCGTGCCTCTTGCACTTCAAATTCTGTTACTGTTGGTAAAATTGTAGCCATGCACCTGACTCCTTACAATGTATATACAGTATAGCCTCAGATGGGCCAGATGTCAACCTCTAATTTGCCAAATTAACTAGAATAAACTATATCCCTAGCCAATTGATAAAGCATTTGATCGCCCTTATCCAATTCTTCTAAAAGCAATTTCATTTCAGGAATGTAAACCTTAGCAAAGTTTGGATCATTTTGAAGAATATCCTTACTATTACTAATGATATCAGCCAATTTAACAGTTTGGACTTCGGCCCTTGCCTTAGCAAGATGCTCTCTATCAAGACCTTTTCTTACAGCTCGATTGCCGTCTTCGGGTTCACTCACATCAGTAATCTCAGCAACCATTTCTGCTATTTTAGCACCAAATTTGACTGCTATGTCTACTAATTTAACTTCTGTATCTTCCACAACATCATGAAGGAGAGCAACGATTAGCATCTCGTCAGTGTGACTAGGAAGAGATCTAACAATCTGCATGACTTCAATAGGATGAACGATGTAATTCTCTCCAGAATACTTTCGTTTTTGTTCTATTGCCCCATGTGCAGAAGAAGCAAAGAGCAAGGCAGAATCTACTATATTATTTTTCATTTCTTAGATGCAATGTGAAAAGATGTTTAGCCACGTTTAGAATATTTGGGCCGTCTCTTCGCATGGTGAGCCAAAACTCTTTGTAATCTGGATTCGGCCCTCCCTTAAAATTATCAGCCTCTTTTAATCTCTCTTGGAAAGTATCTATTGCCTTGGCACAGGCTTCATCTGAATATATTTCAATCGAAGGCTCTTCTGGCTCTTTAGGTTTTTTAGGTTTTTTTCTAAAGATCCTATCATAGTTTTCACGATACCCACTTGTCGTATTCTTTTGACGTTCCTCACGATCAGCGGGAACGAAACCTATGGATCCATCAGTATTTTTTTCCACCCAGGGTGGATCTTTTTCATCAGGCATTTATGCTAACCTCTTTCATAATAATTACCAATCAAGCAATAAAACTTGTAACAAATTGGTTTTATGCCAAAGAACGATTAAGAAGCATGACCCATATAAAATGAACCATGCTCCAAAAAAGTACCAATTAATCTTATCGTTCAAGGACTACATAGTCTCCAAATTTCTTATCAAAAACCTCAACAAGATGTTCATAATCTCCTGACATCATATCTTCCATTAAGGCTGTTTCTTGATGACCACAACCTATTTGACGTAAAAGATCTTTCGCCATTCCCATTAGGGCATAGGCATTTCCGTCTGGACCTGTAAGATCAATAACACGTTCTTTGGGTGCTCTTTTCTTTCTAATCACTTTCTACTGCCTCTGCTATAGTTGAAATCATACTTGAAATATCCATAAACAATGCATCTTTAACATCATCATCTAGCTTATTCAAGTCTCCAATAAAATCTTCAACATTCTGAAGTAGATCATACAATTCATCAATGTCGTCGTAGTGGACCAAATCTAACATTTACATCTCCTATTTTGGTCGTTTCGGTCTTTCTTGCTCCGCGTATGGTTGCCAGTGGGTAACGTCCCCACTCAACACACCGTGGTCACCTCCAAATACTGAACCAATCTCACATTCACCAAAGTATTTTCCCTGGTGAACGCCTACTATATCAAAGTAATAATAAACATCTTGATTCAATTTAGGTAGTTTTTCGTCTACTTTAATCCAATCCATTTATGCTTCTAAATGGGCTAACCCATGCTCCTGCATCCCTTGCTCTGACCAATCAACATCATGACCTATGAGCTTTGAAATGATTTTTGGGAAATCTGTATCAGTATAGATTTCCCACGGGCGATCATGCTCTACCCAAACATTGATAGAGTTATCATATTCGCCATCGTCGTCCCAGGCAAAGCCAAATTCATACTTAATTTTAGAAACATTTACAGGGCCCGATTCGTTCGCCCAAATACTGTCTCCAGCAAGTGAAATTGCCTTATTTACGTCAATGGTTTTTTGATTTATTACAGCCATAAATTCTACCCTCTCTAAATTATACTTAATTATAGCCTCATATGCCTCAGAGGTCAACCTTTAATTTGCCAAAAATACAATAGCATCTTGGTCAAATGCAGGATTGGTTACAGGTGGCTTCAAACCAACATAACCTCGTGGGTTTGCTAAGACCCTAGTATCACCTATCATATAATCACTAGAATTGTGCAGATGACCATGGAACCATAAGTTAGGATTCAAATCTAAAATAAGTCCTGTCAAATCAGAAGCATACGCACCATTGAGCTTATCCCCTCTGAGATTAACTGAATAACTCTCATAGGACGGAGCATGATGGGTTATGACAATATCGTCTTTCTTAACATTTTCTCTAAGGAATGCCAGTGCCTTTTTATGCTCGTCATGGGCATCTTCAGGAGAAAATGATTTTATTTCCGAAAAGTCATTAATGCCTTCTTTGCAAATCATATAGGATAAAGGATTGCCCCTTTCAAAGTCACTCCAAAGAGTAGTTCCGTGAAAGGACACACCATCTATCGTTATGCTTTCGTTCTGTAATAGATGAACATTCTTTGGCAGACGCTTTTTTGAAATCTTATAAGCATCACTAAGACTTTGGTAATAACATTCGTGATTACCTAAAACGTAGATTACGTCTTTGAAATTTTTTGAAACCTTTTTGATCCAGCTAGTGTCATTTTCAGTCGTGATGTCACCAGCAAGGATCAAAACATCTCCTTTTTCTGTAAAAGAGATTGGTCCAAATTCTAAATGAAGGTCGCTAACAAAATTCAGTTTCATCTGTATCAGTCTTTTAATACTCTTCGTCGCCCCATTCTTCTTCGTCTTCCCATACGTCTTCTTCCTGGAAGTCGAACATCTCATACTCGCCTTTGGAGTCGGCTCGTATATCTTTAAGATTAAACTCTATCACAGCATCAACAATTGAATCTAATGCAACACCAGTCATTTCACCTGTTGAACTGTAGGTGCCTGTATTTGTCTTTGGGTAGATGAAATCTAAGCTCTCTTCAATTTTATCAGCGGTAGGAAGAAACTGCCTAAGAAAAATCAATGCTCCCGAAGTATTATTACAGAAGCCATTATTATAAGCATCATAATAAAGTCTGCTCGCGGCACGGAGAGTTTCTCCACCCAATGTTTCACAGTTACCAGACAGTGGTACCAATTTGCTATGAAGTTCGTCATATTCCTTTTGGTACTGCCCTTCTTGATTCCAATATTTCATAAGTTTGCCCCTGAATAGTTAATTACAATATACATATTATAACCTCATATGGGCCAGAGGTCAACCTCTAATTTGCCAAAAAAAAGGACTATAGTCATCATGACTATAGCCCCATTTTCTATTGAAAGAGTTTAATAAGCCTTAGTAAACTTTGGCTCTGCTCCCAACAACATCACGGGCTGAAACAGCGTACTTCGCATACCCAGATGATGCCTTACCAACCCGGACATTCAAACCGACCGATCGTAACTCACTCATACGAGCTGACAAGTTTTGGATACCAAAACGAGCATTCGCATCAGCGGCAGTCATCGACCTGCCTGTTCCCCTGAGATAACTCTCTAGAAAAGGATTTTGGGCTGTCGTTAGTGTAGTAAATGACATTATAATGCCTCCTTATTATTTCAAAATAACACTGTTTTATCAGTGTATTAACATTGTAAGCTCATCCAAGCACTTTGTCAAAGGGTTGTTTAGCCAAAATAGAAGATTTTTCTTCGTCTTCTGTCCAAAAAATCCTTTTAACTCCGAACGAAGCAACCGTTCGCATACAGCCAGGGCAAGGTCGAGCTAGTCCCTTAACCCATTGGTCTGAATTTCCATTCCAATAATCTGGTCTTTTCACCCTAACAACATATAACTCGCATTTTGCTAATTGGTCTTGGGTGATTAGACGCAGAGCATTTTTGATAGCATCTGTTTCTGCATGGAGGAAAATTTGTCCATCCTTATAACCTTTTTCGGGTACCATCCAAGGATGACTTTTATAAGAATTTGTTCCTACCGCAAGAAGTTGTTTTCGATAGACGATTCCTGCCGCCATCTTGAATCGTCCGTTTGTGCCAGAGTTCTCAATAGCCAAACGGATTAACATATCGGCAATTCGCTGATTCATAATACTCTCAGAGGGGATCAACCCATTCAACCGTATCTATGTCCCAAATGTCATCAAATGATATGACAAATTCTTTGAGACTTTCTTTGTCTTTCAGTCTCACGAGCCTATTATCCATATCTCTTTGCATTATAATCCCAATACTTTCATAGAGGCCTGGGCCTTTTAATTTTGAACTATGAAACGTAGGTATTCCTGGGGGCTGTCCGTCTTCGTCCAGCATCGTTTCAACCCGAAATTTACAGGCATAAGACTTGCCTACTTCAACGTCTTTAATATCAATCATTTGATTTAGTTGATTCTGCTAATTTACTAGCCGCTGAATTGATTATTGGCTTGATATCATCTTTAACAAAAGAAACAGCGGCATTGCCGGCTTTTTCAATATCTGAAGTGCTGAAAACACCAAAGCCTACAAGAACAACCACTATGACTGCTCCGAGTAACATCTTAATCATTAACTACCTCCTTCTACGGTCTTCCTTTTTATTTTTGAATAAACCTCTTTAACTCTTGCATTATATACTTCTTCATTCTTAGCCAAACGATTAAGAACATTCTGCCAGAAACTTTCAGCCCAAGGAGTTAACCCGCCTTGCTCTAATCTGAGTTTAACTTGGGTTGCTCGTTTGAGCTGAGTTTCTTCCGACCAAGGTCCCATTAACTAACATCTTCTCCAATATGAAGTTCCATAGGACGAAGCAAGGTTGCTGAAACTCTCCAAGGAGTTCCTGCATTGGACAAGACGTTAATATTCTTTCGATTTACCTTAGTAATCTTGCCCTGAACTAGGCCGCTGTTCTTCCTGCGATTAAATTCAACCAGATCTCCTACTCGGAAACCGCGAACAGCCTCACGAGAAATAAACTGACGCTTTAATTTAATCGATTCTACAACTTCATTGAGTTGATCGTTGTCCATCTTAAGAATAAGTTCGGATGCTTGGGTTACTATGTTAGCCATTTTGCGCCTCTCTAAGTCATGTGCCTAATTGTTTATATAGTATAACCTCATCTTCGTCAGAGGTCAACCTCTAATTTACCAATGTTATTCTTCGTTATATTTTTGAATTGTAATTTCGCCACTGCGAGATCGTTGGTATTTCAAAAAACCGTCTTTGCAAAGTCGATCTATTGTGTCTTCTATAGTTTGATGTCGTAGAGAGCCCCAAAATAAAAACCAAGTGGAGAAGGAACCTACTACATAAGCAAAAAGTAGCCAAGTCCAATCAGGTATATTCATGTTCTCCTCTTATATTGTTTTTAGAATAATTTGACTATAACTATGATCACACCCATAACTATCAACATAGATATAACTAATTTTATTTTCAATTTGTTCATGTCAATTGCCCTCTTCATATTGCAACCTCGACATATCATTTTCATAATGCCACTGATATATCTCTTCTTGGGTTTGCAAGTCTACATTACTACATACAGAACACTTCTCCAACGGAGATTCTACCCACTTCCCTTCAATTGGACCCAACTCATCTAAACAGGTCTCGCACATGAATAAAGTAGATTCTTGTTGGTTGTAAATTCTCACGGTTCATGCTCCTCTGGTTCGCTTCGCTTTTCGAGTCCCGATTCGATGATTGCCCCGGTGGACCGGTACCTTTTGGTTCCGTTTCTCCTCCCACTCCTCGTCGCTAGGTAATTCAAACCGTTCTAGTGCATCATAAACCAATTCAACAGCTCGATGATCTCTGCCGCCTATATGCCAACGATATAAACCAGAACGACTTGAACCTGGACCCGATTCTTTCCAATCATATATGGTAGCATCAATAATATCGTAATCGTCTACATCTCCCATACCATCATCGTCACTAGGAACTTGGACTCGAAATTCTATATTCCATTCGTTCCAGGTTTTATCACTTGGTTCACAATTTGGCTCACCAAATACCTTTTCTAATTCATCAAAGGTAGTAATAATTTCACCTTTATAAGACGTACCAGAACCGATACAGTCATCAAGTTTCCATGTCATTTTCATACTGTTCTCTCCCACCAGTCATTAATTTCCTGTTGTTCATCTTGATCGAAATAATTTTCGACATACTTAGATGTTCGCATCCATTTTTTTGAAGTGTGAAAAGCGGAACGATGTTTGTTATTTTTAGCAACCAAATTACGCTGTCTCCGATAACGGACTGCATCTTTAGTTTCTTTTTTAGGTTGTTTAGGCTTAGCCATTTTATGCACCGCAAATGATTACTTCTTTATCACGTGCTTCTTCTGGATGCTTATACCATTTACCTAAACCTACTTTATTTTTTGTCCCAGTATAGTCATTCCATATTTGAACTAAGACTTTACGTTCCTCTATATTATTTACAACCAGTTTGCTATCAGAAATATACCTATATTGTCTATTGAATACTTCTACAGTATCATCTGGATAGTACATAACAAGATACCCTTTATCGGCTAGGTAATCTTTGGTTTGTTCTTCATAAGTATTCATTACCCAACATCTGAAACATCAAAGGATTTGAAAGATCGGATAGGACTACGGTCTCGCGCAGGTCCCCATCGTACTCCTACTTCCATGCCTTTCTGTTTCATTGCCTCAATATATTTTTGAGCATCCGAATCTTCTTCTAAGTAAACTGTTTTACCTTTTACGTAAGAGTATGGTGAAATCTTATCACCTATTCCTAGCATTTTAAGATCCGCTAGTTTGACTGCTATCCAACCATGTCCAGGATCAGAGTGTCCTACACGAGTTACCGTTGCCATTAATCAATCTCCAGTTTTGTTTTTAATTTTGAGCAGACATAAGGTTTATCCCAAGCCCCTACATTAAGACTGATATAAAATGCGGTATGAAAATAGTCTGTCATTATATCACTCTTGTCAAACCATTCACGACCGCCTTCAGCCAATGCTGGAGCCGTTTTAATAATGTTTAGAATTTCTTCAAAGAGTGATTCGTGCTCACCATACATATCTAAATGGTATGTATTGATTTGAGCATAACCTTTATCTATTCCAGGGTTGGTAAAATCTCGGCTGTTGGACGACCGGAAGACATCTGTAAAATCTACAGGGCCGGCCTTAATTGTAACATGAACCGATGAATGATGCATCTTCCTAACACCAAACTTCAATCCAGTATGGCCGAACCGTTTCTTAAGTTCGTTCCTTATTGCGGAAACTTCTTCTGTTTTAATATAAGCCATTTGAGCCTCTTGTCATTGCCTCAGTGTCTATACAGTATAGCCTCATTCTTGCCAAAGGTCAAGTCTTCTTGGTTGAATTAGTTTTCTTACCTTTCTTCTTTTTCACTCTGCCCCAGGAATAACCTTGCTCTAATCCTTCTGATCGTGCTCCTGTCTCACAAATGGTTATTTTATTTCCTGCGGCTAACCATTCTTCCATTAACTGTTGATTGGTTTTGTATGGCGTTTCATTATTCATCAAACATCTAACTCCCATAATTCTGGCATTTCAAATCCTTTATACTGACAAAGAATTTTGAGCTCATGACCTACTTTATAATAAAAGTCCCATTTATCCCAGGCTTGGGTAGGTGATATCTCGCCATCCTCATGAACATTTTCTGGGGAACTATCACAATTCAATTCTTCTCCAATAACATCAATATCTTTTTGGGAGAGTTTCGTTGAGTTAATTCGAGGACCGTTTGGATACTTATGGATCCTACTTATATATAGTGACAAATTTCGTCCTGTACTCGCCATCGTTGACTCCTTGAGTTTCTACTATATAACTAGTATAACCTCATATTAGTCAGAGGTCAACCTCTAATTTGCCAAAATATAAAAATATTTTGGTTGACAGGGACTTATTTTGGTTATATAATTATTGATTATTCCAATGTGAAGGGGTGTTACCAGCCTCTATCTCCTTTTGGAGAAGCTCCCAGTGGCGTGGATCGCTTTTTGGATAGGCGCTAGAGGTTTCGCCCCATTCAAAGCCGTACCATCTTTTGGCCTGGTTGACCGCGCCAAATCTTTCGTTTGGATAAAAAATGAGGCCCTGGCCGCAACCAATTTGGCGGCAATTTTTGGAGTCAGAACCGGTCACCCAGGAAGGGGAATTGGATGCGCAGCCTCCTAGAACTACAATAGAAACCCCTATTAGAACTACAATAGAAACCCTTATTAGAGAGTCTAAGACACTATTAGAGACCCTTATTAGAGGCCTATAGAGGTTCGTTAGAAAACCCTTTAGATTATTCATTAGATTTATTCTCTAAAAAGCAAGCACAAAAACTGCTATAAGAACTACTGCAAATACTACAGCCCCTATTACTTCTGTCTTGTCTCCGAACATTATTAACTCCGTTGGTCCAACTCAGTTGAACTAGTTAAAAACTACTACTTTAATTCTTATTCTACTACTTTACAGCATTTCAGTTGGCTTGTCAACCGCTTTTTTCTTTCGTGCGTTGCACTCGTTCATAATTTGAGTACGTTCAAGGTCAGTATAGGAGAGCCATCTTTCTATTTCATCTGTTGTACGATAACATCCTACACAAAGATTGCCTTCTATGCGACAAACAGTTATACAAGGTGATTCAGGAATAGATATCTTAACCATTAGTCTAGAACCAAGCAGCGGGGCCTATTGGTTAGACCATGCAGCGGGGTCTTATGCATTTGCTAAATCATATAAGGACTTTAAATTTCCTAAATTAACATGCTCACGTTTAAATTCTGGACTACGCAACACTTCCAAAAATTCTTCATGCTCAGGGTGTGTTGTTTTCCAAATACATTGTTTTTCATACTCTTGTGATGTCCATGTATCCCAATCTAAGATAAGACTAAAAGCAGTTCTAACAGAATTAGGAAAACGATCCCGTGTTAAGCGTATATACTCTGGCATTTCTTTATAATTTGTAGATTGAACAACAAAATTAAATGATAATCTAAAACCTTTAAGACCTTGAACTGATTTAGTATTTAAAAAGTCTAAATTTTTCATTAATTTATCCCAATGTCCGCCGAGCCGTGTAAAATTTTCATACGTATGTTTAGTACCTGCATCTAAACTAACTATACAAGTTGCTAAATTACTATGAATTTTATGTAAGCTCTTATACATTTTTGGAGTAAACATTACTCCGTTTGTTTGTAAATTTATCCCTAATTTGGGGTGTGCATTTCCGTTAATTTGTTGTAGCATTTCTCTATAAATCTTACTACCAAAAGGATCTCCAGAACCTGTTACCCATATGTTTACTGGTTGCATAGGATCTATCCGTAAGATTCCTGCCATAAGTTTGTTTGTTAAATACTTACTCTTTTCATATTCCGAACCTTGAATTAATTGTATTTTTTCCATTCGACAACTAGGACATTTTAAATTACAACTTTTATCAGTACCAAACATTATATCAACAGGATAAGGATATGGAGTAAGACTTTTATTTTTAAGCCCCTCTATTTCCCACTCATTAACAATAGGCAGATTGGCTATATCTGATTTATTAGGAAGTTTGTCACTAACTATCATAGGACAAACGTTGTGTAAACAATATTCCCAGTTTCCATCAAACATTTGATTACGCAATGCCTGTGCTTTTGGACCATTCCATATGTCTTCAAGTTCTTCTTCAAATAAATTACCTATAATAGGAGGTAGCCAATGAGGACAACACATCCATACTTGTCCAGCAGATCCTACTTCTAACCTAGTATAAAAATTTTTACAATATTTTGATGAAAGATCTTTCTGAACATTAATAAGTCCCGTAAGATCCTGGACTTTCTTTGGCATTAAGTCTTGAATCTTAATATTCTTATATAAATCAAGATTCGTATTCATTCTTTAGTACCTGGATAAAAACTTTTAGTCTTTGCCCATAAATTTGAATTAGGTTTACAAGATTCTGTATGGTGTAAAATTACTTCTGACAAATGGATTTCTTCTAAGGCTTTTAAAACTTGATTACTATAAACATATATATTTCGTATTTTAGAAAGAAAAACATTTTTAAAATTATAAATTGTTTTTAATGATTCTTCATTTAAAGATGAAGTATAAGTTTGTATAGCAGTAACTCCTACATACTTACTAAAATCTCGTGAATACTTATTGCCATGCAACCAAGTACAAGGTGTTAATGGTCGCGAATCTATTTGGATTTCTTTTGCAAACAAGCCATGCATTTCTACTTTGGTAAAACCCATTTCTTTTAATCTATCCGAAGTTCTGCTACCTATACAATAAACATACTGATCTAATAATTCAATATAATCATATTCATAATGTCTTATAGCTTCTATATGGGTAACTATCAAAGGTTGTTTCCAGGCCTTAAGATGCTTTACTGTTTCTGTTTTTAAGCACGATAACCATAAAGCATCAAAAGGCAAGCAATCTGGTTTAGTTATCTGTGTATATATGTCTACCATATCATATCATATTTATAGTACTAAATATTATTGCAATTCTAAATAGGAGAACTCCAATGAAACCCTTACAAAATCTACAGCTCAACTTAGAACTTGGGCAAGAAATTTTAGTTGGACCTAACAATAATATAGCTAAAATTACTAAAATTGAGTTTCATGAAAAGACAGGTGAAGTGTCTTTAAATACAACCCGAGGTCCTCGAAAAGCCTTAACATTTAGATTATGCGCCGGAAAAACCTACCATAATTCAAATCCTGCGGATAAATATCGTTAGTACTTTATAAAGATAAAGGTAAATGATATGAAAATTTCTCATTTCGATCCGCTATTACTTGCAGAAGAAAATGTACAAGCAGTAACTACTCAGCTAAAAGTAGACGCTCAAAAACAAAAAGCGGCTGCTATTAAAGCAATTCAAGTAACTAAACCTAATTCTGAAGTAGATACAAAACTTTTACATGATCTTGCGACAGCTGGCCAAACTGCTGTGGATACAGGAAACACAGACGCAGCTATGCAAATGATAAAAGATCCTAGTTTTGAAGAAAACTTGAAAAAAATGCAGAAGCAGTTAATGCAAACCATGCACTATATGGCAGCAACAGTTCATCGTGTTATAAAGTTTGCTCACAATCAATTTTTAAAAGACCCAAGGTTTCAAAAATATGCTCCTAAAGAATGGGCAGAAATACAAGGACACACACAATCTCCAGAATTTAAAGATAATGAAGCAAGATACGGGCATTGGAAGGGTGGACCTAATGAAGAAGCCTGGACTGATTGGGAAGTACCCAAAGATATGGATCCAGAGACTGGAACAAAGATTACAGGTAATATTCCTGTGAAGCCAGTGAATCCAGCAGCTCAACCTGCACCTGTACCAGACGGAAAGAATATTTAGGATAACAAAATGCTAATCTTAGAAATAGATCCAAAACTAATTGACGAATGGAAAGCTAGTAAAAAACTTTGCAGGAGCAATAAATCAGATGCTGCAATAGGAGCAAGTGCGGCTGCGTCTTGTAAAAGCCAAGGCTTACGATCAAGAAGAGGTAAGAAGAGTCATTTGTTACCAGGTGGTAAACGAGTTACTGTCGGAGGTAAAAAGATTAAAGGTAAAGAGTATGGTGGTCCCTTACCTGATTGGAGTTAAGTTAAATGAGGCTTAAAGAACTTAAAACTCAAGCTACTGTGACCGAAACTCCTTGGTTTAAAACACTATCCCGCTTAGGACATCAATGGTCCCATCCACAAGGATATACTAAACTTGCAGTAGAATACGCAAGAGAAATGACTAATAATAAAGACTTGCACCCACAAGAAGTTATACATAAAATTGTCCAGGATTATCCACAAGAAGTTAATGAACGAGATTTAATTGCTTATATTAACAACCTTGTTAAAAAAGGAAGACTTCCGCAATCGTTAACAGCAGAAGACAGTAATGATACTATTACATATACTAACCCAAACTTTGATAATGAATGGGATGAAGCAACACGTTACGATGAGTTTAAAAATATAGGTAAAGAGAAATGGATTGCTCTTGCCAAAACAGGAAAAGTAGTAGACTACAATACTGAAACAGTTAAAAAGATTAAAAATACTGAAGCTGGTGATGTAAAAGAGTTTGATAAGTTAGACCCAAAGAAACAAAAAAGAGCATTACAACAAATAAGCACAGGTGAGGTTGAATTACCTATTGTTGCAAGTTATAGCGACGGGTGGTTAGAACTTGTAGGAGGCAATACAAGACTTACTGCGGCTATTAAAGCAACTGGTGAAGGTAAAGTATGGCAGTTTGATGTTCCAGATAGCCTACAAGAAGCTTGGCCCGACTGGCTAACAAGTCGAGCGAAAAGGGCTAAAGATTGGACTACAGATTTGTTTCGATCAGATGATGAAGAGCCAGGTGATCCTAACCTTGATCTAAAATTTAAAACAGACATAGAAATCGATAAAGACGTATCAAAAAGAACCGAATTAATTCAAGGACCTCCTTGGGAAAATATAGAAGAAGTAAAACGCATGCAAGAAAAACTTGAAGACTTGGGTTATAGTGTAGGTCCATTAGGACCCGATGGCAAGTACGGTAAGAAAACTGCTGCCGCAGTTAGCGACTTTAAATCAGATTTTGGATTAAGTGGAATATCATCTCAAATGAACAAATTTGCGTTAATGGCATTATACAGCAAGAAGCAGCGGTCCTCGAACACGCTATTCCCGGGCGCCTCAAAGCCACCAATGCGTCGGGGCCGTCCATTCTACAGACAGGCAAAAATAGCTTTAGTTAAAAACCTTATTTCATCAGCAGAATCAAACGTTGGTGGGAAAAATAGAGGATATGATGCGATTTATGGAGGAAGAAACCCTAAAATATTAAATATGACTTTGGAAGAGCTTTACAAGGACATGAAGAAGAGAGCGCCTAATGGATTTGGTAGTAAAGGTAGTAGAGAAGCCAGTGGAAGATATCAATTTATGTATGAAACATTAAAGGAAGTAGCTGAGGACAAATTGCACCTGGACCCAAAAAAGACCAAATTTGATAAAAAGACACAAGATAGACTTGTTAGATGGCATTTATTTAATTATAATAAAATGGGAGAATGGCTTAATAATCGAATGAGTAGCGATGAGTTTTTACTTAGATTAGCTAAAACTTGGAGAGGTTTACCTAAAGACAGTACTGGTTTAAGTTATGGCAAACAGGGTGTTAATAAAGCAAATGTTGATTTTCAAACCGCTTTATCTACTTTAGATGGAATACAAAAGGCATAAAATTGAATCGTTCAGGATCATTATTAGTATCGCATCCTAGATTACCTATAGGACATCCCTTTAGAGAATCAGTAATATATCTTTATGACGAAGCTCCCCAAGCAACCCTTGGTATTATTTTAAATTACAAAAGTACTTTTTCTGTTAAAGACCTTTGTAAATCAAAAGGCATTATGTTCAACGATGGAAGGCCTAAAGTTTTTAAAGGTGGGCCAGTTAATGAACAAGCATTAGTAATGTTACATTCAACCGAATGGAGTTCTGATCATACTCACGAAGCAGGAAGTAATTATAACATAAGCAGTGACGATAAGATGTTTGAAAAACTAGCCTCAGGTGATACTCCTCTTTTCTATAGAGTATTTGCAGGTATTTGCACTTGGGGACCTGGGCAACTGGATATGGAATTAAAAGGTAAACGTCCTTACCGACCAGAAAATTCTTGGTTATTAGGACAATCAAATAACGACATAGTTTTTGGCTATGAAGCAGACGAGCAATACAAGAGAGCAGTAAATTTATGTAGTAAACAAATGATAGATCAGTATTTTTAAACTGGTCAGTTTCGGATCAATAACCTATCAATAAATATTTATATGAAATCTTATACGAAGTTTAAATTAATTTCCATGTTAGTTGGACTAGTATGTTTTTTTAGTACAACAATTGCATATGCTGATTTAGAAGTAAACACAACCATGCATACTCCTCCACATAATAATTATAATTCTGGAGGACAAGACGCCAGCGATCACGATACACAACCTGTACCACAAGAAGCACAGACTGAGCCCAAAGGGTTTCCAGAAGTTGCAGTAGATGAAGAAATAGCTGTTCTTTTTCTATCTAGATGTGGTCCTACAGAAGCAATAGCAAGATTTTTACAGGTTCAGTTTGGTGAAATTCCGTTTCTACAAGGAATTGCCTTTCAACATAGCCCAAGTGGTGCTATTTATGAAGGTAAAATTATGATAACTATGAATCCTGCAACAAAAACTTATACAGTTAACTTTGTAATAGGAGGCATGACTTGTATGATAAGTAATGGTGCAGAACTTAACGTAGCTGGAGGACCTGGACCCAGGCCAGAAGAATAATCAGGAAAGTTTACGTTTATAGACTAAATTAGATATATACTTTAGTTGCCAAGTTGTAAGGAGACAGGAAATTAAACACTTACTATTAGTATTACTGGTAATTTTTCTAACGGCGGGGTGCCAAACTACACAAGCCCAAGTAGAAGATACATTACCAAAATCTGAAGCAGTACCAACACCCCAACCAAAATCTGAAGTAGTACCTGCACCTAAAGGTTATGAAGTAGGCGAGACAGTTATGCTACCGTACTTTTGTTCTACAGAAGAAGTTGTAGATAAAATTATGGGTGAAGCAGCTATTTCTACTAAAAGAGGAAAGGGTATGTTAAAACTTATGATGGACATGCAACAGTGCGTGTGGTTTGGGCGTAACTTACCTGTAATCTTACTTCAATCGTACAAATATCATGAAGACATAGTCGGTCTTAAAGGATACGTATGGAGAGTTCATATTAAAGACTCTCCTAATGCTGTTGGATTTGCATGGATAAACTCGACAAAACCTAAAGGTAGCCAATCAGACGGCGGGGTACAGGTACAGCCTGGAACAAAAGTACAAACTAAAAAAACAGTAATATGTGGAGAAATTAACACTTTAATAGCCAACTTGTATAAAAACTTTGGAGAAGAACCTCTTTTTATAGGTGAAGATAAAATAACTTTAAACAACGGAACTACAACAACTATAATGACAGGGTTTTTTTACAATGTTAATACTAAATCTTTTACAGTTGTAGAACAAATGCCGGGTAACAAACAATTATTATGTGTTATTGGAACCGGAGTCTTAAACAAAATTAATAATGAAGCACTTAAAAAAATTGAAAAAGAAAAATTAGGTCCTAAGGGAGAAGGAGATGGCAAAAAACTATGAGCGTATTTTATACAGTATGGTATAAATTGTTTCTCGAACATCCTAATGATACAGACAATCCACAAGGATATTGGGCTCACGGAAGATTTAGCATAATTAATTCTTTTAAAGGGATAGTAGCTATGCTAGCAGGTATTGGACATGGAATACTTCCTATTTTATTTCCATTTACTACATCGACGTGGATCATTCGTTCTTTTGTTAAACTTGTAAACTCAGATAGACATAGAAACGAAATGAGAACTTACATATCTAAAGAACTAATTAAAGACCTAACTAATCAAATAAAAAAAGGTTAAGGCATTTTAAACGGAGCATGCACTGTGAGCTCAAATATATTTCACTTAGCAATTGAAGCAGGTGATTTAGAACTAGCAATACATTTCTATATAAATGTATTAGGTTGTAAATCATGTAATACAGAATTACCAAATTGGGTTGATATTAATCTTTGGGGCAACGAACTTACTTTACACGCAAGCAATCCTAAAAAGAAAAAGGAACATGAAGACTTACATGATGTCGATATGGGACAAGTTATTGTTCCTCATTTTGGAATACATTTAGACAGAGCTTCATTTGATAAACTTAAATTTAACTTAAAACAACATAAAATTGAATATGTTAATCCACCATATATAAGATTTAAAGACACAACTTTAGAACAAGAAACATTCTTTATCAAAGACCCTCATTGTAATATTATTGAAATAAAGACTATGACTGTTGAATATCCTTCAGTTGATTTTTCAAATTGGGGTCATGCAACTATTGATATGGAATAACAAAAAAGTAAACTACCCATAAAATACACTAAATACGACGAATGATTTGGTACCTCATTAATAAGGAGGGAAATAATTATGTTAAAATCGTTTTGGTGGAATAGAGACTGGGCCCTGTGGGCTTGGGGTGGTCTTATTCTACTCATAGGATCGTTGTGGTTACAAGTGCAAATGACTGTAGCTATCAACCAGTGGTATGGTGTATTTTATGATCTACTGCAAAATGCAGGAGATTATGTAGATAAGTCTGACGAAGGTATTAGTTTATTCTTTAGTCAGCTTATTTCGTTGAAGTATACATTAAGCGGCTTCAATAGTGAAATTGCTACAGTATCTTTTACTGAGATTGCATTTCCATATGTTGCATTAGCTATTTTTACAGGCTGGTTTGCAAGAATTTATGGACTGCGATGGCGACAAGCTATTACATTTGGTTATATACCTCGATGGCGAGCTGTTGATGGTGAAATAGAAGGTGCATCACAACGTATACAGGAAGATTGTAATCGATGGGCTCGGATTATTGAGTCATTAGGATTACAAGTTGTCCGCGCAGTGATGACTTTGATTGCATTTATTCCTATCTTGTGGGGATTCAGTGACAAGGTAGACTTACCTATCATTAGAGATATAGAAGGTTCATTAGTATGGGCTACGTTGTTAGTATCTGTAGGTGGTATGTTTATCAGTTGGTTTGTTGGTTGGAAACTTCCTCACTTAGAATATAATAATCAAAGAGTAGAAGCTGCTTTTAGAAAAGACTTAGTACTAGGCGAAGATGATAAGGTTAACTTTGCTAAACCCGAAACACTAGGTGAACTATTTACAGGCATTAGATATAATTATCATAGACTGTATTTGCATTACGGATACTTTGATGGTTGGGTATCAATATATGACCAGTTTATGATTATTGCACCTTACATAGTAATGGGTCCAGGGTTGTTTACAGGAATGATTACTTTAGGTGTTATGGTACAAGTTAGTAATGCGTTCAGTCGAGTGCATGGAGGTTTTGCATTGTTCTTACATAACTGGACAACAATCACAGAGTTACGTTCGATATGGAGACGTCTGCATGAATTTGAAAAGAACATAGAGAGGTTTGAAAAATGAGTGGAGAAACAATATTACTAGGTACAATTGGTTTATGTCTTATTGGACTTATAATTTGCGCCCATTGGCTTGATCGGCGTATTGTTCGAAAGATTGAAGCGTATGAAGAACGTATGGTTGAACAAGGCATATATAAAAGACACTTTACAGAAAATACCAAAAATTAAAGGCTATACTTCAACCTTAACTTAATTGTTAGGGTTGAAGTTTCTAAATATTACTTGACAAATGTTAATTTCTTTGTTATAGTTAAGCTATGACAATGCATCTAGTAAAGGGGCTAAGTACCCTCAACACCAAAAGACCTAAGTCTAAACGTAAGCATCCGTCTCACTATGAGTTTGGTTGGCGTAAGCATAATAAATTATTAAAAAGGTTACGTACATATACGTTAACCTTAGAGGAATATATAGATTATGTTCACGGTGAATCTAAGCCAAAAAGGATAAAAAAGTATCCTACTAGTGGGAGTGTAGTGTCAACGGCTAGCACGTCGGTCTCCAAAACCGAAAGTGGCGGTTCGAATCCGTCCACTTCTGCCAACACTGATTGGTCAGCTGGAACTAAAAACTGGCAACAAGCACAAGAACGTATTGAAATAAGTAAACAGTATACAATTGTACCTGCATATAATAAAGGTCCATATATGGTTGTCTCTAAGAACGAATTAAAAACTGCAGGTAGAAAAGTTTAAATGAATATATATACTGTTAATGATCGATCAAATGATTAAATTTGCTGAAGCAGAACGAAAGTATTGGGAAGAAGTACGTATCGAACAGAAAGAATTATCTGAGTTAGATTTACATGGTATTCCTATACACGATGCCTGGACAACTTTTAAAGAATTTGTTAACACTTGCTCACGATCAAATTGTAAAAAAGCACGAATTATAACTGGTAAGGGAAAAATACGTGAAGAATTTGAGCATTGGGTTACTAGCAATTCTAAAATAAGAAGTTGTATTTTAGAAAAAACAGGCGGTAGTTTTATAATCAAATTTATTAAGCCACTATAGCTCAGAAGGTAGAGCACCTCACTTGTAATGAGGATGTCCCGGGTTCGATTCCTGGTGGTGGCTCCAGTAAGGTCCGTTAGTGTAATCGGTTAACACGCTAGCCTGTCACGCTGGTATTAGGGGTTCGAGTCCCCTACGGACCGCCATTTAACCATCAAGTCCGTCATCTTTTCTACTACCATAATCAGTACTATCTTCATCTAATCTTCTTTTAATTTTTTCATCGTATGTAGCAGCCACTAACGCACACACTGCTAACATTGGTATAACATATACCATTTTTTCAGTTGTATAAGCTATTATATATGTTGGTACAAGTATAATTAGTGCTTTATATATTATTGACTTAATCATAACAACTTATTAAACAATGCTGATTGTTTAATGCTGTTTAGTTTTATATAACCGAAACCTCTAATATTTTCTGGTTCCTTTGCTAAATCTACTATTCTTTCATAATTACTTTCTTTTATTTCACTAAACCATTGATAAATTAAAAATATATAGTGATCTCGAATCTTTCTTTCAAGTTTACGTTCATAAGAATAACCTAATAAATCAAATTTTGTACCACGTAATTTTTTACCATGCTTTAACATATTAAAAAATACTTTAGTGTATTTTGGTAATCTAGTTTTTCTTTTAGATTTACGTTGCCACGGTAAACTCATATGAAAATTAACTCCTTTAATTTCATAAAAATCATTGTTAAATCCATTTAAAGTTTCACTCCAAAGGCGAGCAACTTCATATTCATCTTTATAAGCCATCAGCTTATATAAATTTTGCATAACTGCATCTGAAAACTCTGTTTTATTTAAAGATGCATCTATAGCTTTTGCCTTTTTAACTAAATTAAGATATTCTTGTGCATAACTAGTACCTTGATATTTTATAAGCCGCATAAACCTATCATTAAACGCTCCGGTAGCTGTTTCAACGGGGGTAAAATCTATTGCTTTATTTATTTTTGCAATACCTTCATCTGTAGCAAGATATCTACCAAAGAACCAAGCCTTTTTATTTACATCTACCATTGTACCATTTACTTCTATAGCTTCCATCATAGACGATTCTCGCAAAGGTAATAACCCTTTTTCATAAGCATTACCTAACATTAACATGTTAACCATTAATGTATGACCAGTTAATTTTTTAGCATAAGTTGATGCGTCGAAAGAGTATACTTCTTTGCTATATTCTTCTAGTAATTCTTCTGCTTTACTAACATCAAACTTCCAATTTCTATCTTGAATATATTCTCCTGTATTTGATGGTTTAGAATTAAGTAAGGTAACTGTTTCATTACCTATATAACGCATTGCATCTGCACTAGAAGTGACTTGGGGATCTGCACCTACAACTAAATCTGCTGTGCCAGGATACATTGCCCCTTGTGCATTTTTACCAAAACTTAACAAAGAAGTAACTGCTCCATATTTTTGTGCTAGGCCTGTTTGATCAGTAGCAACAACTTTCATACCATCTATATGAGCTGCTACACATAACATCTGACTTAAACTAATAATGCCAGTGCCACCTATACCAGCAAGTAAAATATTATATCTTTCTCCAGTTTTAAACTTCCAGGTACCTAAGTTAGATCCCTCTTTAAATTCAGGTAACTCAACATCAACTACTGGCTTTGAAATTCGTTTACCTTTAACTGTTATAAATGAAGGACAGTATCCTTGTAAACAATCATATGAATAATTACAATTATCTTGATCTATTTGACGTTTTGTTCCTAGTTCTGTTTTAACAGGAACTACACTTAGACAATTAGACTTAGTGGAACAGTCTCCACAATCTTCACACACTTCAGGATTAATCCAAACCCGTTCAGCTGGCACCTCTTGTACATTACGCTTGATTTCTCTGCGTTTTTCTGTTGCACATTGTTGATCATATATTAATACTGTAGTACCTTTTGCTTTTGTTAATGCAGTTTGCACTTTAGTAAAATCTTTTTTAGGATATACCTTTACTTCTTTAGGCAACTTTCCTTGTAATTGTTTTTCGTAAACAGTAACAACAGAAACATCCGTAACTCCTTCTGCTAATATTTGTCGACAAAGAATTGGTACTGTTAAGTCTCCATCTATTTGTTGACCTCCTGTCATTGCTACTGCATTATTAAATAATATTTTATATGTGATGTTAGCATCAGTTGCTACCGCTTGTCTTATAGCAAGAATACCGCTATGAAAATATGTTCCGTCTCCTAAATTAGCAAACACATGATCTGCTTCATTCCATTCGTATTGTCCTATCCAATTAATACCTTCCCCACCCATTGGCATTAATGTAACAGTGGGTCTACTTGGAATTAAATGTGCTATATAATGACAACCTATTCCCACTAATGCTTTACTACCATCTGGTAATGCAGTACTTGTATTATGTGGACACCCACTACAATAATACGGATCTCTATAATTTAAAGAAGGTATATTATCATAGTTATTTTCAAATTTCTGATCTAATAATGTTAATATTGCCTTTGCAATGTCATAACTATCTAAATCCATACATGGTGATAATAAATCCTTACCATGTATTAATGGAGATTTATTATAACTATACATCAATTTATAAAGTTGATCTTCTACAAGAGGAGATTTTTCTTCGACAACTAAAATTTTTGAAGGACTATGGGCATTACAAAACTTTGATATCTTTTCTGTTTCTAATGGATATGCACAACCTATTTTAAGTATACTAATTCCTTGTTCTTCTGGTACTATATTGTATCGTTGTAATGCTGTAAGCACATCTACATAACTTTTTCCAACTGCAATTATACCTAACTTCTTTTCTGGTGCGTCATGCGTAACTTCATTAAACTTATTATGTTTTAAAAACTCCTGAACAGCAGGTAATTTTTCTTCATATAATCTAGGTTCAGGATCAAAGCGAGAAATTTCTGGCCAGCGACTACTTACATCAAAATTCTTTTTGGGTATGATAGGATCCCAGTCTTC
>Ga0310342_100000264_pt1 | contig 27958 bp, 31 predicted proteins | sample S15DNA20500_MG_FD_206155 | JGI IMG/M metagenome (GOLD analysis project Ga0310342, IMG submission 206155) | Marine microbial communities from station ALOHA, North Pacific Subtropical Gyre - S1503-DNA-20-500_MG | ecosystem: Environmental > Aquatic > Marine > Oceanic | place: Pacific Ocean: North... | reverse complement strand
CCGAATTACGTATCTGTAAATCCTGTGGTGAAACCTACGAGACAACCTATCGCTTTGCTGTCCATTGTTCTCCGTGTAAGGCCAGGATCAGGAAGGAGGATGCGGGCTGGGAGGAAGTCCCGCTGCCGCCTGAAACCGATGTCAACAAACGCCTCGCCGCCGTTGACTTCGAGCTTGGTCGAACCGGCTCCCGTCTCTATGAGCGGCAAACCATCGCAGCAGCCACCCTCGATTACTACCTTAAAGGACGCGAGAGGCCACCAGATGACCCACACGACCTTTACTATATAGCGGTGGCGTATCTCGACAATTGGCCGGGCAAGCACGCTCTCTGTCTAACTGGTGGCGTGGGCGTGGGTAAGACGGGATGCGCTGCTGCTATCGCGCGGGAGGTGGTGATGAAGGGGGAGACGGTACAGTTCGTGAAGTTAAATCATTTCGTGAACAGGTGGAAGACGGCCCCGGACATGGCCGAGTTCGACAGGCGGGAGATCGAGTGTCTGTCAGGCATGCCCCTGTTGGTCATAGACGAGATAGGCAGGGAGGTGATGACGGACAACCAGAGGCAAAGGTTCGAGGACGTGGTTGACAGGCGCTACACCAACAGGGCCCCAACAATCTTCTGTTCCAACCTGACCCAACAGGCATTCACGGATCATATCGGTGATGCAATGGCGTCCCGCCTCCACGACTGGTGCGACGGAGGCCGCATGATGTACGAGTTAGCGGGGGCCGACAGGAGATTGAGAGTTGGGTAACTGTGCTGAACCTAGGGGGGGGCGTATACCATATCTAGCACGTCCCTGCACACGGCCAAAAGGTGTTTTGGGGTACTGATGTCAATTTCCAGGACGCAGAGTTGAGGCATGGCTCCAACTGAGCGGTTACGCATCGAGTTCCAGGTAGCTGGGCTACCGCCGCCTCAGGTGGAGTACAGGTTCATGCCAAAGCCTCCCAAGGGGGAGAAGCGCCGGCAATGGAGGTTTGATTTCGCCTGGCCAGATCTGTGGATGGCAGTGGAGTACGAGGGGGGCATCTGGTCAGGTGGCCGGCACACAAGGGGCAAGGGGTTCCAGGGTGACTGCGAGAAGTACAACGAGGCAACCCGCCTGGGCTGGAGGGTATTCCGGTTCACCGTAGGGATGGTGGATAGCGGTCAGATGAGAGTATTCCTGGAAAAAGTATGGGCTACGACGAGGTTGAAGTGACACTCAGCGAACACGACTATACAGGCATCTCGCGTAAGGACTTAATCGCTGCCTATGAGGAGACACTGGCTGCGTATCAGTCAATTGAACAGCGCTGGGGAAAGTTGGAGTCATTCTGCGAGGGGGTAACTCATCTGGCATGTTGCCGACCGGAAGAGAATGTTCAGAACGAGTGTCTGTGGGGCAGAGTGCTAGCCAAGATGAAGGAACTGGAAGGTGGAACAAAACATAATCCATTGTGATCATAAGGTGAATGCTGAGGAGGCGTTAGTCTTCTTACAGGGGAGACCTACGTGGAAGAAGGTGCCGGAGGATGAGAAGGAGAGGCTACGAAAGCTGGTATCCCAGATAGCTATCGAACAGGGAGGTATTCGTCTGGGATACATTCTGGACAAGCTGTGGGAGAAGAAGAGCAGCTCCTACTGGCAGGGCAAAGCGAAGGAGAGAGCGAAGAAGAAGTGACAGCAGAAATGAAGCAGTCTGTCCTGGGTCATCACGGGGATGCCCAGTTAATCAACTGCGATAGCGTCGAACTGATGCACCACGGTGAAGAGGGGTTGTTCTTCAGGCAGATTGCTCTAGTCATCACCTCCCCACCGTATAACGTGGGCATAAACTATGGTGAAGGCACAGACGATAATCAAACCTACGAAGGATATTTGGACTGGCTAACCACTTGGTGTTACCGGATGGCTCAGAGCAAGTGGTTGAAGACTGGTGCCCGTATCTGTATTAACGTACCAATGGAGGTTAGTCGCCCAAGCCGCCAGCCCCTAGCCTCTGACCTCACACAGATAATGAAACAGCACTTTATCTACAACACTACAATAACCTGGTTAAAGGAGAACCTCTCTGCCCCTACCGCTTGGGGATCGTTTGCCTCCGCCTCCGATCCCTGGGTCTCCAACCCAACCGAGGTGGTTCTAGTCTTCAGTCACGAGCAGAGGAAGAGGCCGGATGCTGGAGTGTCAACCATAGACAAAAGGGCGTTCATTGACTGGGTGAGAGGTGTGTGGCGTATACAACCCGCGACTCGGTCAGTACATCCAGCCCCGTTCCCGATTGAGCTACCAAGGCGACTAATCCAATTGTACAGTTACAAGGGGGACACGGTGCTTGACCCGTTCTCAGGGAGCTTTACCACCTCAGTTGCTGCCAGGCAGGAACAACGTAAGAGTATCGGTCTAGAGATAAACGAGGAGTTCTATGAGATGGGAATAAGGAGAGTCGTAAGCCAGTCGGAGAGGCTTTTTGATCTCTAGGTGCAAGGGGTGTGGTAAGGCCTACGATGCACAGGGCAATGGCCGCATGCTCTACTGTGATGCTTCTTGCCGGGAGAGGACGTACTCCCGGAAATACAGGGCTGATAATACCGCCAGGCGCAAGGAGTGGCAGAAGTCTACAACCCTATGCAATAAGTGTGGACACCTTAACCCGGACAAACCTGAGTTCTTGACTTGCCGTCGGTGTCGAGCGCTGGAGTCGGACTACAAGTATCTGACAAGGACGGACCAGGCAAAATTCTGCCCGACGTGCGATGAGCGAGGACGCAGGCTGTCACGTCTCGTCGAAGACGAGACCTACAGATGGTGCGAACGGTGTGCCTACCAGGAAGATAAAGTGCCGTCTAAGGAATAGGGGGCTCTGCCAACTCAGTCCGAGCCTGATCCAGGGCAGCCTGATACCGGCTGACGTGTGCCCCGTAGAACGTCCACCAGTTAGAGTGCAGGCTGGGATAGTGGCCGGCGTTGTAACAGACCAGTGACCCTAGCTCTCGGTCTCCGTTCACCTTATCCAGGGGGCGATTCTCCGTCTGTGTCCTACACCAATCCAGGTGCAGAGCCATCTGGCGGAGATCCTTCTCTGGATCATCGAACACCGCCTGCCTGACGGCCATCACATTTTTCACGGTCGGAGTCTGGTCACCAGCCCAGTGATACTTGACTATCCTCTGACTATATCCAAAGGATACGTCCGGCCAGACAGAATCGATCAGCCACTGTAAAGCCTCCGTATCATCTTCCCCGATGTATTCCCGGGCGAGAATAGTCTGCCTGCCCCAGCGTTCAGCACGTGGTTCAAGGTCAGATTCAGCGATCATTCCAGCATATAGTGTCTCGACTGGCACACCAGTACCTACAATGGCCGCCAGTAGCATAGGTAGGATGTCCATACTGTTAGCGTTTAGAACGACCTGCTGCCGTCTAAAGGGGGCAGCGTCTCGGAGACCTCCCCAGTCTGAGAATCCCAGGCGAGGATCGTGTTGGAGAATCCCTGAATAACGTAACGCCCATCCTCGGATCGGTGTTCCATCTCCATTGGGTAGCCGAGGAATCGGCCTTCCAACAATTGGTCGAACCAGTATTTGTGTATCGCAGCAGACCTGTTGAACGGGATGTTGTAGCGCCTGAATATGTCCCGTGCGTAGCGCTCTAGCTCTCCGTCGTTCACTGGCTCCTCCGGTTCTGGCGTTATTGGCACCGGGTCTGGACTAGGGGCCGGCAGGCTGTACCGGTTCAGGTCTGCAATCTGGGATCTCAACGCACTATTATGAAGCAAATCTGCGTTCGCATGCCAGTCTGAGTTATCAGGGGTTAGCCACTCCCACGTGAAATAGATGAGCCCCCGTGCCCCTTGCTGCGACGCAAGCTGCTGGATGAGGGGAAGTTCTTTCTCTTCCCAGAGCTTAGTTAGCTCTCGCCCCGGCCCCGGTCCGTAGTTGCACTCGCTAATCAGGATAGGCCCAGCATACCGGCTCCGGTATTTCTGGAGTTGGCCCTTAAACTCGCCGCCTGACCCGTAGCAGTGGGCATCCCAACCGGCCCAGCTTCTCTCTGTAGACCTGGGTGGGGTGGGGGCTACTTGCAGTATTTGCCCACAGTGATCGAACCAGATTCCATCTGCCGCACCAGACAAAGCTGGAAGGTAGAACGGTATCCCAGCCGGAATCCGCTGATGCAGTCCCTGCATCCAGGTTCCGTATGCTGCAACACCAACCCCCGGCCTCTCCAAGTCCGGCTCATTGCCGAACCTGTATGTGTCAGCCAGTGTGCCGATCTCGTTCCAGGCTGCCTCGATCTGGGCTACCGCATCAGCAAACGAGGGCAGGTTGCCCCGGTTCTCCATCCGGAGGTGTATCGAGGCGGACGGGTCGAAGGATTTAAGGATCTCAATCTGCCGTTTCCAATAGCCCCAGTCACGACCATAGGGTGGGGCATCATAGACAAGATAGTCATGGCCACCAAGGTTGACCATCTGACCAATCTCGCTGCCAGGAAGAGGGCGGTTTGGAAAATGGATCCCAATCTGCATGGGCTACAGTATATCAAAAAGGAAGGCCCGGCCTCCAAGGTGTTAGATCCTCAGGGCCGGGTACCAGGAGATTGGATCAAGTACAGTATATCACTTACCGATGACTTGCTGTGTCACGGCTGCTCCAATCACCAGGGTGAGGATACCGTTGACTACTATTAACCCACCAATACGTTGCTCGATAGCACGTAGCCGCTTGTCCAGTAGTTCCAGCAGCCGGCTATGTTCCTTAGTGCGCTCCTCTAGAATAGCAACACGAGCAGCAGTCGGCAACATGCCTGACATGTTACCCATGATAGGTCAGCGGTCCAGCGTAGTGCTGCATACCACTAACTCCTAGACCAGAGCTTGAGGTACGGAGAAGTCGCGGTGATGGCTGCCACAATGACTGGAACAATCCACTTAGCCTCGTCGGGTACCGGCACCGACCCGTCGGCCAGTCCTGCGACCAGTACGACTAACGCTGCGTTGACTGCGGCCCATAGGACCGCCAGCCTGCCTTTGCCACTCATTCGACTACCCCCCTACACAAAACATGTCACTGCCAGTAAAGCACAAGTTATTTCACCAGAACTGGACCAGTAAATGATTGATGACTGTCGTGGCGGCGGCATCGTTAGTCGAGACTTTCACTTCTAGCTTGTCTTTCACCGGGAGCCCATCCTTAAAGCGCCGCCACCCTCTAATAACCGTTGTACCAGTCAGTGTGTGGACAGCAGCCTCATCACCAATGACGTGTGCCCCGTATGAGTGAGTGGTGCCAGCCGAGCCAAAATAGTTGGCGCCAACAAATTCGTCGATATTAAATGACATAAAGGCCGTTGCGTTGCCTCCCGCAAAGAAGGCGATAGTTGCATCTCTGACCCCTACATCGTTTGTCCCAGTAATAGAAATCTCAACTAACCACAGGCGGTGGATACCCTTCTCCTTGAAGGTTAAAGTGTGACTGGGTGTAACACCACCACTTACTGTTAGCCCGACAGCCGTGGCTACCTGCATCCGAGAAGAAGACGCTACTTTATATTCTGGCATCAGGCACTCTTTAGGTGGTCTCTCAGGGCAAAAGCCTCCCTCACGTAATGAAGAGGATCCCTGAGTGCATGGGTGTCAGCTATGTCTATCACGGAGTAGCCGGCAGCCTCCAACGCGAGTTTCTGGATGAGATCGCCAGCCACCCTCCGGCCACCCTGGTGGAGGTGGTAATAAATTCCCTGCACTCGGATGAGTAGACGAGGGACCGGCGAGAAGATAACGAAGTCGACCACCGCCCCACCTCTGACGGTACGACCCCCGAAGAACGGGCTCTGATACCTAAAGTCAGCGCCTATCTGCTCCAATGCCCAGAATACCGCCCACTCAGGCATAGTGCCAGCGTAGATCGTGCCGTCTTCACCTCGCCAGACGGCTGAGGTGGAGTGCTTGCCACTGACATTGGGTGGAGGGAAGGAATATTGCCAAACGTCTCTTCTCTGTCTGATCTGGGCCGGCCTATCGCCTCTCGCGGAGCGCTGCGTGGAGACGCGGGGCATCTTTATCTTGACCGGGAGCTTCACGGTGATCGCCATTAGATGATCTCCACGTGCGTCAGCTCCCAACGGGCGGGATCGTAGACGTTCGCCGCTCCCCGGATCCCACCAATGTTGATGAGCCGGCCTGTATGGGTAGTATCGGGGGTGCGACCGAAGCGGACCTGTACCATTGTCTGTACGGCCTGGATCGTCTCAAGGTCGGTAATCTGTTCGAGTTTTGATCTGCCTGTTGGACCTATTCGGCTGATGTCTGCGCCAAAGGAGCGGGAGTAGAGGGTATTCGGAGCCGGCATCCATCGTAGCTTGGCGGACACAATGACAGGAGTGGTAGTCTCGGTGTGACGAGTTATGGTCAGTTTGAAAGCGATGTTGCGAAAGGCCAGCCCGAGACCACTGGCAAAGCTACTGACCAGCGCCCCATTCACCCCAGCGGTAGTGCCATTATTATTAAACAGGACGTTGTCATCGTAATCAGCAGCATCGTCGATTGCAAACTCGATTCTGTAACTGTTATTGGCGTGTGCCACGAGATTCCTGGCTCTCACCGTCCCATTCAAAGCTAACTTGGGGACCTCCTCTAGGCCCAGGGCGGAAAAACCTGTCCATAGCTCTCCAGTCGATATGTACTTCCTGCCGCTGGTGGTCAGAGGATTCTTCTGAGTGTCATGAAGCGCAAGGTCATAGACGACATCAGTGGCATGATCGGTACAGATATGCAGAAACCCATTTGTCCAAGCAATAGCAGGAATTGAGGTCCCCCCACCAGGGAGGCCAATAGCATGCCACCCTCGCCCATTCCAACCCCAGACTGCGCCGTCTTCGCCGGACTCGCCATTATTATCAGTGGACACTAGCAGCAGGTTGTTAAGACCCACCATATCGGTCACACGACCCAACACTGGCACGTCCCCGTCCTCATCGATGTCTATCCCATCATCCTGATCTAGGCCCATTGGGATATTCTGGCTTCCCGTTAGCCTAATAATACCGTGACGGGAACTGATGTAGAGGTCCTGGTTGAAGACCTCCATAGCCTTGCAGTGGAAGGCGTCGTGGTACTGGAACTCAAAGAGTGGATATATCTCATCCGTATGAGGATCAAAGCGATAGGCGCCCAGAGTTGTTCCAATCACTATTGCTGGCTGGCCGTCGTTGTCCTTCCAGGTGACCATCCCCTGGATGGTATGTCCTGGCAGGATCGAAAAGCCCTCGTTGTCATCAATCCAGTCAGTTGCGGTCAGGGGGCTGGTCTCATCGGCACCGTGGGAGATAACGCCGGCAGCGGTGATCTTATAGAGGGTATTGTCGTAGACCGTGGCATAAATGCCAGCAGCCGCCTGGTCAGATGACCAGGCCGCGCCATTATTTGAGCTGGTTACGTAGACTGTCGTAAACCAGGCATACATGACACCGTTGAACCAAGTGGCAGACCTGCCCCCTGCACCTGCGCTTGGGTCATGACCACCCGCCCCAATCGCCTCGTTATCGAGCCTGCGATATATGGTCGTGCCAGTAATGAACAGGATATAGTTATCTAGCCCAAGCCCACCTGCCCATACAATATCCTCGTCAATAGTGAGATCTGCATCAGCATCTGTCGTGAGATGCACCGAGTTCTGGAACCGTGTTTCGATAGCTTTCGTAGCCCAGAAGCGACGATCTGTGATCCCAGGGCTGTGATACTTAATACCAGCCCCATCACGTAGATCCTTGATGAATACCCACTCAGAAGCAAGTGACTGATCAGAGAGGGACTGATCGCCGATGACGATCTTGCCGGGGAACTGGTCTACGCTCTGTTGATATACATCCCCGTCAAGCCAGAAGGAATAGGTGCTGCCACCTGCGATAATGTCGACTACGCTGACATCTGCTGGAGGCATTAGTTCGACTCGACAATGCGAGAGCCAGGTATGGGCTGGACCCTCCTGTACTCCTGTAGGGCCAGCTTGCCATCCTGGACCAGGAAGTTAGCATCGACGTTCAGTGCATTGGCTGTAGCCATCGGTAGTCTCGGCGCCAGGATGCCGGCAGTTACCCGAGTCAATGCAGAAGCCTCGACACTCACGTTAGAGGTATCCAAGGCAGGCTCACCTGCGTACTGCTGCCCCTCGATCCTGAGTATACGGCCGTCAGTGGGCGAATCCTCAAACCTGATCTGGCGAGTAGTAGAACCTACGAGATCCCAGTGGTCTGAAGGCAGCCTGTACATCTTGGTGCGAGACTGGCGAAGGCGGAATATCAGATCAACCCCAGTAACTGCTGGCTGCCAAGACGACCCATTATGCCGGGTCAATGAACCATTAGCGTACCCTGCTCCAGTATCGGAGCCCAGTTGCATATAGTCATTCGGCGTTGCAGTCTCAGAAGTTACCTCAATAGCCCAGTGATATTGTGTAGAAGCCGTGAAGTAGTACGGCCTGGGCAGCGTATACAGGACATAACTCATAACCGAAGGCAGGTCGCTTGCAGCTATGGTATTTGTCCTGGCACCCACTGGGTCGCCAGCAGGTTCGGCGACCAACTCATCGGAGGGCACCCCTGAGTTATCCGTATAGAAACTAACTCGAATAGTGAACGAGGGAGTATCCATTGCTCTCATAAAGATATAGATGCCATCGTACCAGCCGGACTCTGCTACCTGGAAACCCTGTGCCAATCGTGTATTCGCCGCAGCTTGTAGAAAGTTCTCAGCCGAGTCATAGGTGTCACTCTGGTGCCGGTCTCCACCTACTGCGTCTTCATCCGAGGAGAGCGTGTGTATGTAGATGAAGTTGGAGGGCACGTCGTACTCGAACCTGTCCTCTTCCAGTGCTATGGAGCGGTCCTCCATAGTGTCGAGGGCCTTCCTGGATAGCTGCTGGATCGCCATGTTAATCGCATCGTTGTACATCTGGACTGTGGGCCAGCCTGGTCTATGTATCTCGAAGGTAGAGGCCGTAGTGGTTGAAGTCAACGCCCCAACCCATGTAATAGTCCCCGAAGAATCGACGAAGTCAGTTATTAGAACTTCGGTGCCATTCCCAGCACCAGTTCCATAGATATAGGCGCGATAGTTATTGTAGTAGTCATTGCCAGGACCGCTAATAGTTGAACAAACCAGCGTGGTTGCAGATCCGCTAGAGGTGGGAGTAAAGGTATGAGCGTTGATACCACCATCCCCCAAAAGACCCATCACCTGGTGGCGGATCTCGTAGTTGGTTTTGGCGATTACTGGCATTAGTCACCTTTACAAAGTGGGGGTAGGCCCTGGCTTAGACCTACCCCCGGACACTGAGAGAGGATGAGAAGAGTTAGTTCAGGACGCCATCCATCGCCTTGCCATTGTATGGCTTGGGCGAAGTATCATCAGTCTTCGGAGGCTCAAGTAACTCTTCCAGCATGCTCTTTCGGCCGACTAGCATGATGCTTCGCTGGGCCATTAGACCAAGTTGCTGTTGAATCTCCTTGATTTGCTCCTGTCCCTGATTTAGTTGTGCATTCGTCTTGTCGAGTTCAGCACTCACCTCGTCCAGTTTGCCTTTGATTATGGTCTTCTCGACCGCCTCAACGACCTCTGGAGCTACTGGCGTCTTTGTTTCGCTCATCCCGACTCCTTCTAGATACCTGATTCGAGTAGTGAGAGCTTCTTCTCAGAAGCAGTCAGCCGATCTGTAGCATCTGTCAGTCGCGCACCCAATTGGCGTATCGCACCAATAAGCAACATAGACAACTTACGAGTGGCCATGAAGTGATGTCCGTCATCATTGAACTTCACAACTTTCATAGCTTCTAGCTGTTCACGATGCTCCTCAGTCCACAAACCGAAGTCTCGCTTCAGCCGTTCCTCAGGAGTTGACAGCTCATGCGCCATCGTATTCAGGATCGCAACGTCGTCGTAATCATCGAAGTTCAGCCACGCAGTTGTACCGATGTCCTGGTGAGATTCTCCATCTTCATCAAAGAGGAAGAGAGAGACCTCAGAACCGCCTTTATAACCACGGATGGCAAAGACATTGCCGTCCGCATCAACGTTGGCCGCACCGTTGGAACCATCGTGTTGGATTCCTACGACTTCGACCATGCCACGACCACCTGCCGCCTTTGTGCCATCTGCCTGTCCACCAATGGCAGCCAGCCTTAGAACGGTTAGAAGGCTGGCATTATTCTCGCCCAGCGCGGTAATGGTTAGACCACCCAAAGTCGCACTCTGCTTGAAGAACAGCCCGAAGTCGCCAGTATTGATACCATCGCCAATCAATGAACTAAGCCCTGTCGCTACATCGCTTGACCGGAAGGCCAGGGCAGTTCCATCGGAAGCACCCAGGTCAATCAGTGCCGCATAGTCACTCACGCCCTCTGAGGGCTGACCGTTGACGTACAGGGTAGCAGCAGAGGTTATTGTGCCGGTTGCCGTAAGGTTAGGTTCGTTGACCCGTAGACTGGCCGCCACCGCAGTCGTACCCGTCGGGACAGTTACAAGGTTTGTCGATGCTACTAGAAGCCGGGCATAGTCGACGGTAGCGGTCGTTTCGACTGCTGCCACATCCATCAGGACATGGGCGCTTGTCGAACCCACCGACCCAAGGCCAATCGTGGCATTGCCTGGATACCAGTTCCCCGTGATGCCACCAGTGAACACCCACGTATCATCAGTCGTGTTAGCGGTGAGGCCAACTCGCTGTGACTGTTTACCTCGCGTGGTGATCTCCCCGACTGTATCCGAGAGGCCAACGTCCTCGCCAGGGACAGTAAGGGTGCCAGAACCTGAAGATACGTCGACGACCGCAGCGGCATAGGCGGTCAGGGTATTCTCCGCCGCTGTGCGCGTCACGCCATCCGGTCGTACAGAGCAGATCTCCTTACGCTCACCAACAATAAGTCGAGCCATGATGCCAGCATTTGCATCAGCCCGCACCCACTCGTTGTTGGTATCAATTCCAATCAGATCGCCTGGTTCATATGGAGTGAGCGTTGTAGTGCTTGTGGTCGTTCCAATCTCTACTTTAACTGGCAGGATGCCTTCTCGAATAGAGCGGCCACCTACCAGTGTATCTGTAACAGCCATTTAATCCTCCTTATGCAGGCGCTGCATCAGTGATTCCCACGAGGGACGCACTGGACAACGTAGATTTCAGGGCAGCGCCAGCATACCACCGCAACCTGTGACGCTGGGCGTCTCGGTCGTGGAGCATGCCTAGCTCGATAGTTTCAATTCCATTCCCATTCTGGAGGCCATGAAGACCGGTAGAACCCATTCGCAGAGCGAAGATCGAAGTGGCACTTTCACTAGCTGCTGCATAGTTACCAGCATTCAGACCTTCGGTCATCGTGATGTGGTCGTTGATCAGGATCGGCACTCCGCCGTAGTCGCTGAGTGGCTTTCCGTCATCGCCCTTCGGCTGAGGAGAGCCAGCACCACGGTAGAAGGCGTTGAGGCGCCGCAGTATTGTGCGATTCATCATTAGATAGTCAGGTCGACCCGGAAGGACTGTGTCGATCATCTGATCGAGAAAAGCCATCTCCAGGCGTCGAGGAGTTCCCACCGCGCCGCTGTCGGCCGAATTATCCACGGACTGGGTGTCTGTGATCATAGCGTGCAGCCCGTCAGGCTGAAGTACGTTCGTGGCATTGTTGCCATAAATAATGTCAGTCTCGAACGTTCGCGCCATAGCTTTCGCCTTCTCAGCGATAGCCAGGGACACCTGATCCTGTACATTGCCATAGACCTTACGGTCGAATTCGCTCACGTCGGTGTCGCCACCGAGAATGTATAGCGAAGCCGTATGAGAGGTCCTGACAGCAGCATCTTCCGTCCAGGTCCCTGTGCGTGAACGCCAGGAAACGGTTGGAAGAGATGACTCACGGTTATAACGAATACCATCACCAACAATGTTCTCGAAGGGGAAGTATGCCAGGAAGTCACTTACAGTGATTATTTCCTGCATTACACCCCTGACCAGCACATCGTTTGTCTGGCTTTGTGCATTAGCTAAGGATTGCATCGCCTATCCTTTTATTATCGTTTGTTCGCAGCCTCGGCCCTTCGCTCCAGGCCACGCTTAATCGTATCTACGCCCCAGGTCTTAGTATTGCTGGCCACACTACCACCGCCTCCCTCAAATTGGTCGGCGCCGGTATTTTTCCTCGCGCCAGCCTGATTGTCGGAGGCATTCTTGCCGAGGAGTATAGCGGCGGTCCTCATTTCCTGGGGTGCCATCGATTGAACCTTTTCCCAACCCAGTGCATTGCTCAGGTCCTGCAAGCTAACGCCATGCTTCGCCTGGATCTCTTTATCCATGATGAAGGGGCCGAGCTGTGCAGCAACGGATTGAAGCCGTTGCTCCTGATCATTAAGGGCTTGCTGCTGTTCCGCAAGATTGAGATCGTTCTTCAGGTTAGCTCTCGCTGACCCAATAGCATTCTCATCTTCACCAGCTGCCTGGCCCTCAGCGACGATTAGCCTATCGAGAAGCTCCACGTTCTGCTGATTAGCTGCATCGAGTGCTTCATTGGTCTGCTTAAAGCGACCCTGAAGCCCGGCATATCGTGAGGTTGCTAGGTCCATCTGTGACCTGAGGTTGGCCTGTGACTGCGCCGGATCGTCCTGCTGACCATCCTGGGCTGAGGCGGTTGCATCCCGCCTGTCCGAGGTCTCAGCATTCGGGGTTGCAGCGTCTGTCAATTCCTACCTCCAAAGGGCAAATAAAAAGCGCCCACCGTCAAGTGGGCGCTTTCACGCGGACTCGTTGACCTCTGAGGACGGTCTCCCGGCTCAGAGGGCGCTATTTATCCCGCTCAATATACCGTACAAATAGCGCCTGTGCAATTATCAATAGCGCTCTACGTATCTCAACCCAGAAGTTACGGTCTCTTTCATTAATCACTAACGAGCATCCTGCTCTGCCAAGAACTGCTGCACTTCCTGTCGACTTCCCGCACCTGCCAGGCCACGCTGCAACCGCCAGGCCATGTAAGTCCTCAGCCACCCCTGCCGGTCTGCGCTAAAGACGTTCTCTCGCTGCTTATCTGTCTTAGCCATCCCTAGGGCTATTGCCTTGCCCCACAATTGTTGGGCATTGATGGATTGGCGAGGGGTGCCGAATGTACGGGCTGCCGGATTGCCCTCCAGGTACTGCCATCTCTCTTGTGCGTTCGTGACCCTACCCCGGGCATTCCGCAGAGTCGCAGGCATACCAGCGCGCCCCTCATAGGCGCGTTCCTCAGTCTGTGTCAGGGGCTGGATAAAGAATGGGGAGGTTATCCCGAGAGCGAAACGGCGGGCTCTTTCCTCCCCTACCTGCCGGTCAGCGTCCATATAAATCTGACTACTGGGATTATTCTTAGCAGCCTCGTAGTCTCGATGCCGGGCTTGACCTGTCACTTCTATGGACATCTCATCGATCCGCTTCTCGCGGGCATACTCACGGGGCGAAAACGACTCGATATTACTGGCTTCTCGACCGATGAGGCCAGCCCCCGCCCTCTGGGCACCTACGGCAAGATTCCTTACCAACGCCTCTGGTTCTTTTCCTGTAGCAGCCTCGATTCCCCCTGAGAAACGCAGCATCGTCGGATAGTAAGCCCGATCACCCATTAGCCCAAGAGCATTCATACCGTACTGATGCAAGGGGAAGGTGCTGAAGCCGAAGCCCGATGCGACATTAAGCCCCTTCTCAAGCTCCGAATCACCCCGATAGGATGGCTGGATCCCTGAAAACGGCAATACCGCACCTACTGGGTTGAAGTACCCCTTAGACGGTCGGCCCATCGCCTGGGTAGCTATCCAGGATCCAAGCGTGCCAGCGTTTACCATATTCTTAAAGCGTGGCGGCAAGTCCTTGGTATCCTCGTCGGATAGTGTCATGTACCGGCTCAGTGCAAGAATCCAACCAGGATGCTCTGATAGGGTATCGACCCAGAACGGTAGCGCTCTCTTCGGCCAGATGAAGAACGGCGATACGTAGCGCATCATCTCCTCAAAGTTATCGGTCTTGGCGTAGTCGAAGTTGATCTCGGCAGACCTCGCGTAACCAGCTTCTTGCGCTTCCCGCAACTGAGCAGCCCAGAAGTTTTGCACCCTACGAATCGTATCTGCGTCAGCGCCGTTTAACCTCAGGAGGGTTTGCATACTGGCTGCACTAACCTGCCCATCCTGGCGTACTACCTCGGCAATCAAGTCTGCTTTACCACCAGCACCACCCTGGATTATCGGCGTCTCAAGGGCTCTAACATTATCTAATAGCAGCAAAATATTATCGGCTCGATCAGGGGGTATCAGAGGACCTGCAGCTGCCATAGCACCCTTAAGTGCAGCGCTGGATTCGGGTGTAGTAAATGCAAAGGCAAGAGGAGGCACGTTTACTCGACTTACGAGATGCGAATCTTCGAGTATCCACTTCGTTAAGAGCCTCTTAGATTTGGCTATCTTTAGCATCGACTGTACCAATGGCGCCGTTAGCTCAGTCAGGGGCGGGGGTAGGGCTCGCGACGGTTCCCCGAGCTTCTCAACAAGTCTCTCTGCTATCCCTTTGATACGGCCCAAGTGCGCTTCCTGCACACGGTCAACTTTAAATTCCGTACCCTGCCGAAGGGCTCTCCCAATTGTGGAGATAATCTCGTCCTTTGCGAAGGCTGCTGCAATAACATATATTTGCTCGTCGGAAGCATACCGTATTGCATCAGAACGCAGGAAGTCGAGTACCTGCCTAGGGGTTCGGTACATTACCTGGTACTGCTTGCCCTTTACAAATGCGGCGTCACTTATGTGACCACTGTCGCGGAGCTGTCGGAGTGGGTCGCCTGGGAACTCCTCAGTAGATACCGGGCTGACCTCTCCCACAGGGGAACGACCTTCACCCTCCAATCTCACTCGACTGGCGTCCGCGTGCGGCGTAGATTTGCCTAGATCTTTATGAAACTGTTTAATTACCGCCTCTGTTGGGCTTTCCAGATTTGCGGCATCTTTTTCTAATTGCCTAGCTTCTTTTTCTAATATCCTGGCTTGCGCTTTAGAGAGGTCGCCAACTCTTCTGGCAGCTCGTGCGGCATCTAGTTCTGCAAGCTCGGCAACTCGTTTCGCCTTCAATTGTGCAAGACGTTCTTGCTGCTTAGAGGTATCGACCAGTTCCCGTGGTGTAGGGGGGACATCCGGTCGTTCAGGGATCTCTCCACGTTCAACACGTGAAACGTCGCCAACTCTTCTGGCAGCTCGTGCGGCATCTCGTTCTGCAAGCTTGGCAACGTGTTCCACGTCCAATTGTGCAAGACGGCCTTGCTGCCGAAGCGAAGAAGGCGGGTACCCCGGGGTACCAGGCCCCTGAGTGAGCGTGGCTGCAGTAGGTATCCGGAAGGATGATGTCACTCCCCGCCCAGGCGGAGGTGGCCTGGGCGGGGGAAGTTGGGTCCAGACATCTGGCTCGTCCAGATACTTAACCAGGAGATCTTTCGCAATATCCATATGTTCAGTGACGCCTACCTGCCAGGAGGTAAGTCGGGCAGTTGATTCAATTACGCGGAAGAAGAGCTTATTAGCCGCAATATAGGTAGGGGCTGCTATTGCATTAACTGCACCAAGCGCCGCGCCTACAGGCCCAGCACCAGCACCCAGGAGCGCTCCTATAGCGCTTCGGGCCATCCAACCGCCTGGGAGTCTCCCCATCGAAGTTGACTCTTGTCCCTGGCGAATCAAGTCCTTAATCAGGTCGACGGTAGAGCGATGTTGTGCTGGGTTGAGGATCTCACCCTGCTTGTCGAGTACATTTACAGCCCCAGGAAGGTCGGATACAGCTGCCGACAAACTTCCGCCCTCTGTGGCAGAAGGATGCGGGCGGTTGATGCCCATCTTCCCCGCAAACTCCCTGACCGATGCGGGAGCGCGAACATCACCTGTCTGTACCATCTCCCGGAACGTGCTAACAAAATTGCGAACAAGTATATCTGGCGGTATGCCTCGTACGGCGCTCATCAAAATGATACCGAGGCCATTACGCTCGTGGAATCCAAGCGAGACTATAGCTTGTTCACGCCAGGCGGCTGAATAGAGGCGAAATAGATTGCGTTTTTCCTTAAATAAATCGCCAGCCTCAGCAGCGATAATGCGTTTGCCGGCTGCATCCAGCAGATGATCATTCATGACATCCGAACCAAAGCCGATCCACTTCTTAGTGATGTTCCTTGCCGCCTGGGTCGTCATCGGATCAGAGTTCGCGGCCATCCAATCAAGTAGAGCTTTCGAACTTCCGAACATCTCCGCGTCTGGCCGCACTCTCTCAAGGGGGCCAATGAACCCCTCCTTGAGAGAAACTTCATGGACCAACTCTTGCAGGGCCCTGCGGTCCTTGTACGCTAACGTAGCACCCTCACGAATACGCGGGTAAAATTCCGTCAGTGTCTCACGGGCCTTGGGACTAACGGCGTACATAAATGCTGAGGGCATCACATCTGGGTTATCCGGGAAGTCGAGTTCACCTGTGCGAGGATTAATAGGGTCCCAGCGTGGAGCCTCGGTTATTGGTGCTCCAGTGACTGGGTCGCGGTCCTCGATGAAAGACTTCGGCTCATCAAGGGCAAGTTGGATCCTGTCGGACTTAAGTGACAACAGATGCTCTTCGGACCGGGCAGCAGGTCGGAGAGCCTTGGGCCAGCTCTCTGGCAACTTCGCTGTCTGACCATAGGCCCATCTCCCGAGCTTGAAAGGCTGCTCAATAGGGGCAGCGGCTATCTTGGTAAAGACGTCCTCAGCCTTCTGTGCTATAACGGCTGATTTTGCCAAGGCTGGCTCTGCTTTAGCTAGCTCGGATATTACGCCCCACTCAGTTTTTTGAGCTATCTTGGGCGCGGCTCTAGCTAGCATAGATGCCCCTTTAAGCGCACGAGGTGCTAACCCATACCCCAAATAACTGGCGGGATCGGAGGCAGTATCAATCATGAACTGCCCCCAGGGGTCTTTCTCAGCCAGGAAGTTGATTGCAGCACGACTACCCTGGCGGTCTAGAATCCGCTGGGCCTGATCAAGATCGTCTTTCTGCGTTTTATACTCAGCGTAGGAAAGCTCTTTTCGGGTCAGTCCCAACGCCTCATATATTCCTAATGTGTCATAGACCGGGAAGCCACCAACAGTTGTGCGCTTCGGCCTCGCCGTACCTGGTGGAGTGGGTCGATCTCGCTCAAGACGACGCTGTCCCTTTAGAATCCTTGCCTCAGGGGAGACCCCTTGCAGTGCCAAATGCGGTGTATCTTTCGCCCCTGCCTGCACTTGTCGGGGGCCTGCCTGGGTGTAGGCATCGATTGCGCGCATGAGGACGTTGCCGGCCGTACCCAGTGTCCCAATGGGGTCGCGAAGGGGTTTTATTATATCGTCAGGGGTGACCAGGTCTTTGAGGGCAAACTCTTTGAACCACTGCTTCTCTAGAGAATGTTGAGGCATTTAGGAGCCCCCCCAAAGCCCTTCTAGCTTTTCTTGATACATGCGTCGGGCGGCTCTGAAGCGCCTGACATACTCAAAGCCATCCACCTCGTTAATATCGGTCACCCCCGTTATCTGCTTCGTCCTCCAGTCATATGCATTGAAGTAAGCAGCTGCTGTGTGGTCCCAATCTTGAAGTGAGGCGAAGTTCTTGGCAAGGATCCAAGTACCCACCTTGATATTCGTTTCTGGGTCCAGGGAATCTTCGCTAGGGAGAGGTCCCACCTCCGTTTTATAGTGCGGGAACCAGAAAGGCATCACCTGCATTAAGCCCTGTGCCCTCGGGGCACCCTCGTATTTTGGCTTGCCAAGCGCGTCAGGCACACCCTCGGACTCAATCTCTATGATCGCCAGGACGACATCCAGGGGAACATTGCTAGATTCGGCATATTTGTTAGCCAAGTTTATATATCGGACAGGGCCCTCCCCCGGTTTATGAGGCGAGAAGCTCAGATCCAAAGCGCCCTGGTCTGGCAATTGTGGCTCAATTGGCCCAATGACCTCGGTAATTTCTGGGCCTCTCAGCTCGAAGGGGTCATATATCACGGATGGACTGACCTTGGGCCCACCTTGGGAGAGTGCAGCCAGAGGTGTATGGTAAGGGCTAGTCGGATACCGTTCTCCCTGTGGACTAATTTCACCAGTCTCTGGGTCATAGTACCGGCTCCCACCAGCGGTGGACTGGTCTAAGTCTGCTTGAGGCTCAGTGCTTGTAGGCGCGACGTAGCCTTCCCCAGGCTCAGCCGGCTGCCTGGGCCGACTGGACGTCTCTGCCTTTTCTCTCTCCAATGCCTCTGCATTAGCTGCTGCTCTCCGCTCCTGCATCCTAGTGGAATACATCCTTAGCATGTCGCCTAGGGGATTACTGGTGTTCCCACTTGACGACTGATACATTCCATATGGCTGCTGCGTTGGCTGCTGGGTACGATGCTTACGGCTACCCTCAAGCATGTAACCAAGCCAATCAGTTGACTCATCGCCAGGATACCCCATATGTTCCTGAGGTTGTTGTTCAGGCTCGTCCCCAAACAGATTATCCCAGCGCTGGTAAATACTCCTTGCCATTAGACCAATACATTCCTACCCTGCCCCATAAAGCGACCAGGGTTTGAGCCCCGCTGCCACGAAGGTAAATCGGCTAGCAACTGCCCGAGATCTTGGGCACTCAAGAATTCCATCCAATCAGCATACGGATCATCAATTCCGCCACCAGTATGCTGACTGTACGTAGCTTCTAGTTGTGGGAAGAGGCTCTGCAACGCCTGTCGTGAAGCCTCAGAACCACCGAATTCATTCAGTAGTTGCTGGTAACCCCCTTCAAGATTGCCCTCATAAAGACCAGGGGCAAAACCCACCCCCTGGAAAGGGTTGCGATTAGTGCGGTAAACTTCTCGGGCAGCCTTTGGATCCTCGGACGCCGGGACCCAGCGACCACTATCAGCCCTTGTCCCTCCCGAGGGATTGCTCCACACCATAGGTGTGTCTGAGTAGTACGCCTTCCGCCTCTCCTCAATGGATGGGCCAATATTCCATTGGGTGGGATCCTGCCACTCCTCCATGTACTTGTTAAGATCGCCTAGCTCCGAAAACTCTCCAATGAGAACTTGTTTCAGTGCATCAGGCAGACTATTAAATTGGCTCAGATACTGCTTGGCGACGAGGGAGCCACCCCCTCCAGGCCCACCCCGACCAAAGAGGAAATCCACGGAGGTGCCCCGTGCCAGAGCAGCGCGCAGAGCTGCGGCCCAATCCCGGGACTCCTTGTTAATAGCCGGATCATCAAATGGCGAGCGTTGATATAGAGACCCAGGTTGTGGCGGAATAGGAGGCAAGGGCTTTGCCGGAAAATGAGTCCCAGTCCCAGCTATTGGCGGTGGATTATCCCACAACCAGGGCTTGTCTGGATTCTGTGAGTCACTTACGCGAAAGGGGTTGGTGTTGTTCTGCAAGGCTGTAGATAGCGACTGTGCAGACCAGGGTGGTGACTGGGTCTGCTCCCCGTGTGAGGCGAGATAGCTCGCCCACTGGGCACCTTGCCCCCGCTGTTGTGGCGCCGCCGCCGCACGTGTGGGAGGAGGGTAAGGGGTGGACGGACGCACGGGCAGATTGCTCGTCCCCGCCTTCCCAGGTACAGATGTCGGCGCGTACCTGCCGTAGAGATTACTACGATTGTTACGCCGACTAGCTGACGAGAATAGTGGCACTATTAGATGCCCTCACTAGAAATAGTTATCTATTTAGCTTCCATTTCCAATTGGGGTCAAATGTCCCCCCGTTGCCGGACGGATTGAGGTTCATCTGCTTTTTAAGGATCGGATCCCACACTCCTTCCGAGTATGCAGGGACGTAGGGCTCTTCTGCTTCTGCCATGTCGTAATCCGGCCCTGGGTCAGGACCTGGGAGATCGAAGGGCTGAGTCGGCAACTCGTTAAGGATGTAGTTGATCCAGTCGAACACAGGGTCCCCACCTTCGTAGGCCAGCTCCCTCTCTCCGAAGCCCCTTCCGACAGCGTCCATAATGAGTTCCTGTTCTCTTTGCCCAGGAAAAGCCAATTGCAGTATCGCGCCTAAGAGGTATGGGTTTGCATCAAATATTTGTGCGAGACCAGAAAGAGCCGCGTCGTCCGAGTCCTGCGCGCCAGCGGTAATATTGCCGATCATCGTCTGGATTAGGTCCTGTCGTCCTCCGAGAGTCATACCACCTCGGCCACCAGGGGCCGACAGATAGTTCTGAATAAACCCTTTCTGCCTTCTCGGATCCGCTCCCGCACTCGGATCCCCTAATCCAGCAGCCGGGTAAAGATTTATGTCATCTACATCCTGGCCGCCAGCGGCGGCTCGTTGTAGTTGCTGTTGAGCAACCATGTCGCCCGCCTTGGATCTCTGACGGCGACGAAAACTCTGACTAAAGCTCCGCCCTCCGGGATCTCTAAGTGAAAGATCATCCAACATTCTGTCAATTAGAGCCTCTGTTTGCCGGATAGGCTTGTCCTGGTACGAGCCTCTTGTCATCGCATCCTGTGCGGACTGAGACATGCCACTCTTATAGCCAGCTACAGCCTGTCGAAAGCGGTTTCCACGCTGACGACTCGCCTCCAAATACGGTTTATAATTTACCGCCGGCATATTTGCCTCCTAACCTGGTGGTGGTGATTCCCGATTCACTGCATCGGCAATAAGTTGTTCGGCACCTGGAGCAGCATTAACCGCCCCAGTGAGATTCTGCGGCAGAGCCGACGGCGGAAGATTAACCTTCTCGCCTTCTTTTCCCTCTCCACCCTGCATTGTTTGTTGAGCTTGCATCCATGCCTGTATCTTGTCCTGATCTCCAACCTTGAGTAATTCCTTATAGGCCAGGGCATCTACAGCACTTGCGTGTAAGAATACACGTTCTTGTAGGATCTGGTCGTCTATCTGGTCGGGGTCATCTATATCCAGGTACTTCTCCCTGGCGAACTTCATACTTACGACACTCTCCCGCACCAGTTGAGCAGCGAGGTTGCCCAGAGCCACTCGGTCCTGGGGTGATACTTCTTCGTAAACGACCTTGACATACGTACCATTCGACAACACATCATTTCTCGTGAGACCCTCCTCCGACCACATAGGAGTTCCACGTTCCATCCCCATCGACTGTTTGCCCGTCTCATCGCCGGAGTAGGGGGCAACAAAACCCATCTCTCCCTTAGACCACAGAGCGAATATCTCCAAGAATTTGGAGTACCGTCGCCCGTGAAAGCCTCCCAGTGCCCTGATAAACGGCCACACATTGTCTTGGGCTGCATTCATAAGGAGAGCCGACATAAAGCCAGACTCTAGAGAGGTACCCTCTCCGAATAGAGCAGCCGGCATCGAACCCTTATTGATACGGTCCTGGAAGGTGGTCAGCAGGGGTATGAAGCTAGACATATCTGGATCCAACTGAAGAACTGCAAAGTCCTCATTAGTCAGCAGCACGGAGGTTTCACCAGCTTCGGGCGATACAGCCTTGGGCTCTCCATCTACGGTTTTGAGAACCATCGGCGGGTTGAGAGCCTTGGCCGGCAGGTTTGCCAGGATCGTGACAAATTGATTCAACGAGTCGAGCATGCCACGAAGAGCCTCAAGGTAACCCTCACCTATATGCTTGATATGCTGGTCTTTGCGGTCCTTCAAGGCTGAATGCGAGAACGTTCCTTTGGCTATTCCCAGTACCCAGGGCCAGTAACCAATAGCCTGTGGGGGCTTCACAAAAACATCATTCGCCACAACACAGTGGAAGAAGGGAGGTTTATTTATATAGAAGCCAGTACATTCGACCTCTTCATCAGGATCGCCCGTGAATATCTTGCGGGCTGATGGGAAGTCTTCAATAAGATCGCTCACAGTAGTCGTGTAGCGGTGGGTGATTCGTTTTACTCGGTTGTTTGAATACTGTGGATAGATGGTGACAGGATCGAAGAGATCTTCGCGCACCGCCCCCTCACGATGATCATCCAGCACCAACCGGGAGCAGACCCACCCTCTGAGGAACAGGGAAAGGGCCTGATCATAGGACAGAGGGTTATGAAGACCATCCTCCCATTCAGCGGCATTCCGGTCAGCCCACCATCGGCATCCATTCTCAATCTTCTGAGCAGCTGAGATGTTGCTTTTCCCCTTGGGCGGGACCTGAATACGGTGGTCTCGTCTGGAGACCATACCAGCCAGCTTTTCAATAATGACTCGGGGGTCATTCAGATAGACTCTGAACTGCCCCTTCTTAGTCTCCATCTTTGGGATAAGGTCGAAGCGATCCTGGTCCTCCGCCATACGTTCATTGCGAGAATTCCAGAACGCCACATCCATACTGGACCATCGGATGACGTCTTCAATAGTAGGTCGACGGAAGCCTTTACCAGGATTGGAGGTGTCTTTGTAGCGATAGCCAGAGGAGAGGTCGCGTCTAAGACCGGAAAGAGGGGGCTCAACTGTTACGCCAACGCCAGTCATCACTCCGCCGTCGGAGAGAAACTTCTCGGCAGTCTTGTTATTACGGGCCAACGTTGGCTCCTAGCTCAGGGAGTAATCAATCCCTTGAGCAAAAATGCAATCTGTTGCTCTATAGTCCTCTCTTCAATCACAGCTACACTGACAAGCCAGTCGTGCATGCTCTTCGGCAAGGAAATCTCGACCTTCATCCTATCCTCACCTGGGTCTGGAGTTGGCGGAGCCGGCCAGCCGTATGGTTGGCCCTTATTGGCCTCAATAGCCATCACATGTTTCATATCTCTCACGATATGCGAGGGCATAGCTTCTTCCAAACTAGGAACGCTGACTTGTGCTATCAGCTCATCCATCCTAGTGATAGGCGAAAAGGATAAGTCATTGGCAACTTCGACTACTCCCTGTACCTCTCCATTCGGAGGCTTATTCATGAGGGCTTCCCAAGCATCATTGGTCAACACCTGTCGGTGATTTTCCCCTTCACCGACATCCTCTTCAGCGAATAATACGCACCAGGAACCAGCCAGGAAGGGTTGCCAGGTCCAGGACTCGGCGTCCTTATCAGTCAGAGGGGTCCACGTCTCGCTCTTAGCAACGGGAAACTGCCCACCCTGATTAAATTTATCGGCCATGACGACACGGCCGTCGGCCAGGGTGAACTGTTTCAATTTAGAACTTGGCTAGAGCCTTGCCAGGGCTATCCATCTTCGCAGCCTTCATGTTGTCAGCGTGCTTTCCAGAGCGGCCATCCTGCGATGCCTTATGCTCCTTCATGTTGCTACTCATCACGGTCTGGGGCATAGCATAACGGTTATCTTGGGAATAACCATGTTCTTTCTTCACTGCCTTCAATTTCGCAGGACTATTCTTTGGCATGGTTTTAGCTCCTTGTCTTTGACCGCTTATTAGAACTCTGGGCCTGTCCGCCAGCTGAATTCCCACTCTTAAACGAAGATTTCTCGGATGTCTTTGAAGATGGCGCCGGCTTATGCGACTGAGCAACTCTCGGATCACGGGCCGACGGACCACTCGTGGACTTCTTCATGACATCGTAAGGGTGGACAAAGCCACTATTGGATGGAACCTGGTCTAACCATCTACCTGGCATGGGTGAACTCCTCTGTGGGCGAAGGAGAGTTACCCCTTCGCTTTGCCACTCTTAGCTTTCTTCTTGAGCTTCGCCAGCGTCTTGATCTTTACCGTGGCATCATCCGAGGAAGTCTCTGACGGAAAGAACTGGTCTGATAGGGCGCCAACGTCATTACGTAGAGACTGAAGCTCCGTAACCAGTGTATTTAGCAACACAACATTCATCAACTGAGCTTCAGCTATTACTTGGCCTGTTGGTATGGGATTCCCCGAATGCCTCGACGCATCAAGCTCAGATTGCTTAGTTTTCACCCAACTGGTTAAGTTCTTAGGCATAAGGTCTCCTATGGCCGGACTATACCATACCCTCCCAATCAGCTACAACTCGGGGGATACTGTAGAACTCCTCTACTTTCCTGGGCTTAATGTTCACCGCCATAAACTCTACAGCAGTACGAAAATGGCTTGTCCAGTCGTGAACCGGCCTGGACGGGGCAGTAGTCGACTGGCTATTGGGGTTTCGGTCAGGGAAGCGAGAGTTTTTCAGCGCCTCATCCACTGCAACACATTCATAGTGGATACCCTCGATCTTCCGTATAAATAATTGAGTCGTTTTGTACCGATCATCGAATTTATTCACATCAGGCCGGGTATTTATAGTCACTCCTAGCTTCTTTAACTCACCGATAGGTGACGTACCCGTAACCTGGTTGCGCTGCTTGCCGGCCGGGTCACCATAGTTGATAGAAGGCCCCCATCCGGCGACTTTAGTGATGAAATCCAGGTCATCCTGGGTATAACTAAACTTCGTACCAGAAGGAACTTCACCAGTAACGAAGGGAGCATAGAAATCTATGACCTTGGAGTCATTCTGGTAGTAATCGATGATTCGATAGAACCCATTAGCGACATTTAGCTGCCAGAAGATAAGCGCAGTGGGGTCGGGGTTGTATCCAAAGTCCCAGGAAGCATAGAGAGGCCAGCCGGGTTGGTAAGGAAAGACTCCTCTGGGAACATTATCCCACTCTGGGTAGACTCGACCTTTAATCGAGCGGTCGTAGGATATATCAAGCTCCTGAGAGACCTCCTCCTCGGACCGTCTGAGCTTCTCATTCTCGTACCACTCTTGCGATTTATTCGGATGCTTAGACCAGTGGATCGTTCTGACCTGGATCCGGCCTGAGTTACGTAAATCGGCAAAGAAGTTCCTACCATTGGGGGTAGACACAACAATCCTGCAAGGCGACGAGTCAGCGGTAGCAAGCCAGGCACTCTCCGCCCACTCCCAGAAGGCAAACTCATCGAGAAGGATAATAGCAACACGGGACTGGCGGCTGAAGTGTGGGTTAGTGGACTCACCTGAGATCGTATTCCCATTAACCGGGTTCACAATCTTCATAAACGTCTTATTCTTCTTGGGATCGAAGGCAACGTGCTGACCGAGGGCGTTTTCCCCTTTAGGCCAGAAAGTGGGATCCATATGCTCAATCATGTACATAAGCATCCCAAAGAGGGACTTCATCGTACCATCATCGACGTAGGGCTCTTTACGAGAGCCAATCAGGGCCTGGAAGCCCGGTTGGAAGCGCCAGAGCCAGACTATATAGGCAAGGATGGTATAGGTAACACCCATATCTCTGGACTTCTCAATAAGGCCATCAGCGGGTGTCTGGAAGAGGCTATGAAGCCACTGGACAAGCTCGACCTGATAGTCATATAGCTCAAAGGGAAGGTCGTAGGGAGCTATTCGTGGGTCGAACGTCTTGAGGAAGCTAGAGATGAAATATGCTGGGTCAACAGCGGCTCTTTGTAGCTTCTGGGCCTGTCTAACTGCATCCAGGGTGATACCAGAGATCATGACTCAAGCACCCACCTGGTCTAATTACTTTTTCGGCTTCTTCTTCGACGACGAACTGGCTTTCTTTACTGCGGCAGCGGCCGCTTTCTTGCCGGCTGCATCGTAACTAAACCGCTTAGAACCTACCTTCGGCATTTCACGCTCCTGTAGTCCATATAACTAGCATTTTGTTGAGCAGCGGGGGAGAAAGAGGAGGTCGAGGCTCCAATGCTCCCCCTTATAACCTGCGACCCCTCCTCGCCGCGAGTTAGGGTCGGCGGCTGCGCCCGGACTCGAACCGGGACCTCCGTGGGCATCCCTTCTCCACACAGCCAAGTGGTCGACCCCCCAATCATGACCCACGTCAATATTTGGGTGTTGCTCGTGGCCGACCGCACTTATTATACCTCTTTCCCATCCCAACGCTTTGAGCCATCGGGGGTAACGAGACCCTGTGCAGCGAACCTTTCCTTCAGATCCTCCTCAGTCTCATCATAATTTATGTCTAGCCACTCCACCGCCCAGAAATGGTAGTCGGTAGTCACCTCATTATCATCGAACCGCTCAACCATGCCATCGACCCGTTCAAGATTAAAGAACTTATTGCGCCCATTTGAGCGTTTCTCCAGATAATCTCTAACCAGACGCTCAGGGGTCGGTCGTAGATGAAAAATGTCTGGGCCTACCCGAGCCGGGAACCAGAGGCCACCATAATGGTATTTCTCTGTGCATTTAGGCTGATCTGGATGTTCCGCATCAGGCCCCGTCTTGCATACGTGTGTAATAGGCGGCGTGTGGGTCGTGCTGCGCTCACTAGAAAGTACGCTATTACCCATTGATCTTCTCCATCACCATCGTCCGATGATAGCCAATAAGCCATTTGGTGAAGCACTTCCGACAGATGGGTCTTTTATCCCCGTCCTCACCCTCCAGCCACCATATCTCTCCGTGAATTCCGTGCCCCTCCTGACAACGATACTTCGCAATGGCAGCCTGATTGATCTGATCCTGAAGAATGTCCGCCTTCACTTCCTCCGAGATAATGCCAGCAAGAACCATGCGGTCCAGCTCGTGTTCCCCCAGTTCAATCATTCCTCTTCTCCCGCGACTTCAGGGCCCTCTCAGCGCCGTCCAGAGCCCTCTTTACTATCCGCTCCACCTCTTTCCCCCTCCTGCCCCCTACCCCTCTGACCGTCCTCTGTAACCCAGCCAGATACTCCGCCCCATCCAATACATCCACCTGAATCCTGACCTCTGCCATCAGCAGTCCACCTCCTCAATATTGTAAAACGGATTCTTCCAGCGGACCGTGTCCCCAGATGGCGAAATAGCATCCAGGTACCTCACAAGCCCCAGTCCCTCAGCCGCCCACTGACGTAATTTAACAACCGCTAGCTCACAGTCCCTCTTGTTGATGTAGCCCTCGCTGGCACAAACAACCTCCCCGTTCGACGCCCGTAGCCTCCACCTGTAGCGCCTCTTTCCCCCTCGCTTTACTACCCCCTCAGCATCCCGCTCCCCGAAAATCTCATACCGTGATCGTGGATCTGCCTTCATTCCCCGAAGTGCCCTCCCAAATTTATAAAAAAATATTCCGGCCGTAGGTTCCTAGTCCTTCCCCGCCTTTCTCTTCCCCTTGCGCGTGCTTATGAAAGTCCCGCCAAGTGGCCCCGACTCCTTGCGTACTAAAAGATAAAACCCCGTTGCCGGACGGACCTCTATCAACGATCCCTTTGTCACATTCTTGTGAACCTGAATCTCACAGTCTTCCAACTCAAGAACATTCACGCCTTTTTTCCCCTTTATGTAAATCTTAGTGGAATAACAAAATATTATTGCGAAAGGTAGAGGTCCCACCCGCCATCCCAGGGCTATGCAGAAGGGGTAGGGGGGGCTTCGGCCGGCGGTATTGGTTGCACTGGCAATGAGGGGTCCGGTTGTAGTTCGATCTCAGTGAGTATGCGCTCCAAGCGTTGCAGTTGCTCGGGGGATGCCTTTGTTAGATCGCTGTTGCCGGCGTTGACAGCCTGCGCCTTGAGGTAGGAAGCAAGGACTGTCTGAATTACCATCCGCTCCAGGTACTTGTCCGGCTTAAAGCCCTTAAGTAGGAAGATAAGTAGCGTAGTATTCCCAGCATAGGCCCGTTTGATCGCTTCTTCTTCCAAGTAGTCGCCGGCCATCTCGTACGCCAGCTCCATCATCGCTACGAATTGAGGATCATTCTTACGCCAATGCCATTGCGTTGCTCTGTCTATGCCGGCTGCCCTACATCCGCTAGCTACAGTGCCAACACGGCTATACGCGCTAAGGAATGCACGCTTTTTGGGATGTTGAATACCAGCGAACTGGACTACGTCATTGTCTTGTACCGTAACATTCGTTCCTATGTCTGGCATACCAGCATCGGTTCCCATTAGCACTCCGTTACACTCCGTTTGACGGCGAAGAATCTCAATCCGTATCTGAGATTTCCGCCTTAATCATTCTTCCCGGCCAGGGTCCCGGAATCATTGGATCTAATTATATACGGTGCTGTCAAGACGTTATGTCGAGTTGGGGTGCTCTGCCTGGG
>Ga0310342_100000262_pt1 | contig 27993 bp, 40 predicted proteins | sample S15DNA20500_MG_FD_206155 | JGI IMG/M metagenome (GOLD analysis project Ga0310342, IMG submission 206155) | Marine microbial communities from station ALOHA, North Pacific Subtropical Gyre - S1503-DNA-20-500_MG | ecosystem: Environmental > Aquatic > Marine > Oceanic | place: Pacific Ocean: North... | reverse complement strand
CCTTCGGTCCGCCACGAAGTCCGTGTATAACGGTTGGTGGACAGAGGGTTCCAATTTCCGTTACGCATCTATGATGAGTTGTCCATAACGGTTGTAAAACTCTTTAAAACTCTTCAACTTCTTAGTATCAAAGGGCAGTCCATAGTTGCTCAATGCAACCTTGGCGCCGAGAACTACCATCTCAGTCTGGAAATTCTCCATCATAAAGCCAAAGAAGAAGTCTGCCATCTTGTGCCACTTGTCCAACTTCTTAGACTTTTTCATTTCCTTGTGCGCCTCTGCTAACTCGTAACACAAGTTCACCGTCAGTGTATACTGCGCCGACACCTCTGTTACTTTTAAGTCCTTAACCTTACCAGCAAGAATGTCTGATGGGTTAGGTAACTGGCTTGCAAACGATCGGTGGTTCATAAACTTAACAGCCATGCCCTCACCAACGGTACCAGCAACTAGGTCCGTCATCTGTATCTCAGTCAACGGAACATCGTCCTCGTCCTCTTCAAGGAGTTCACTTACGAACACCCAAGTTCGAGGAGTAGCAAACGCCTGGTCCGGACTGCGTGGATCAAAATTGTAAAGATCCGATTTTGCGAAAGCCAAGTAACCAACAACATCCGGATGGATCCTGTTTTCTGTTGCCCAGTTCATCCAATCATCAAAGTTCACATCCAAATTCAAATGAACGAAACGGTTGGCGAGCGGCTTGGGCATTTTATATGTAACACCCTTGTCCGTCTCACGGTTACCTGCTGAAACTATCACAACATTGTCCGGCAATGTATAAGTTCCAATCCTACGATTGAGCACTAACTGATACGCCGCCGCCTGTACACTCGGAGGAGCAGAGTTCAGTTCATCCAAAAAGAGAACAATGACAGGATACTGTGCGGCAAACTCTTCCGTCGGAAGATCTACTGGTGCCGCCCAACTCATGTTATTAGCCTCCTTATTGTAATAAGGCATGCCTCGCAAATCGGTAGGCTCCATGAGGGCCAATCGTAAGTCGATCATAAAGCCACTCATGTCATTTGTGATTTGATCAATGAGATCTGATTTACCAATCCCTGGTCCGCCCCAAACAAAAACAGGACGTTTCTTTCTCATCGCTTTTAAGATCTCGACGCGAGCATCTCGTATCCTTACAACTCTTGCTTCTGGTATTACATCAGCCATTTAACAATACCTCGTTAAAGTTCAACTCATCATACTATAATTATAAGACATCTCGGTTTTTTGTCAACCTTATAAATGTCTATCGAGTGGAAGTCCATACTTCTTCAATAACTGACGCCATTGAGTAAAGGATGGTCCATGTGACATCAGCGGCTCCTTGCCCTGTGCCCTGCGTTCAACAGACTTAACAGTCCATTGCCAGTGGTGTACCATTTCATGTGCCAGAGTCGCAATAAACAAATGAATACTCGGGTAATATGGATACATCACTATTTCTTTCGTATAAGGAACGTACTCCTCCCCATACGGTTTGACTGTGCCATCACACCACCCCCAACATGCCTTTGTCCTAGCAAATCGGATAGGAGGTAAATGCAATGTATCTCCAAAGATCGCTTTATTAATTGCACGAAAAACCCTTTTGGCTTCAGCTTCATCAGGACGGTACGATCTGCGTCTTTGTTCAGATTTGGTAGGCATTGGTGCTTCTAACATCTGCTCCAAATTTGCCATACTAAATCTCCATGAATTACTGTAACTATACTACTATTATACTATACCCTAGTGATCTGTCAACCTTAAAAAAGTGTGGGGTTTTTACAACAAAAAACCGCTTATTTTAGCGGGTTTTAATGGACTGTTATATTAGCATTCTCTAATATTTCATGATCTATCCGCTCACCTGTTTTACGGCCTTCAACCCACTTATCCAAGTTACCTTCCATAAGTTTAAGATCAATTGCATCTTGTGCTCCAAACAAATACATTTCAGTATCTGCTTTAAATGCATTTTTTATAAAATACGGATAATACAAATATCTATCCAAATACAATATATGCTTACCAACTATCTCAGTGTTGGTTTTAATCTTATAACAATCATAATGGTTCTTTAACCATTTAAATCCTTCTCTGGTTAATTTCAAGCCTGCTGGCTCTCCTCTCCGTATCCTAATATTCTGAAACAACAATGCATAAACAACACCATGAGTCATTTCATCTTTAGTGAGTTCAAACTCCTCATGTTGTTCATCAATAAATTTGTTTGCTAAGAATATATGAATACTACTCATCGACAATATCGCCATCAATTAATTTATGAACATGAAACTTATTTGTCTTAAAACGTTCATTAAGTTTTTCTGCTAAATTAAGAGCATGGCCAGGATTGCTAAAAGAAACTTTGCGATACTTTGGTCCAGGATAGTCAACCAATGAATTCGAATTCCGTAGGTTGATTGGCTGGCCATCATAAAACACAGCCCAAATGGCTTCTGCCCGAAGTACTTCTTCTCTCTTATATGTCTTCGGGTCAGTATAAGATAATAAGATTTCTGGTTTAGGTCTACTCATCGCTACCTCATTATATACTAATATTTATCTAGACCGTGGATAAAAAAACGGAACATCGTTCCGTTTTTTTCTACAATAGATACAAGAAATCTCATTCAGGGTAATTTATTATCCACTCTCTTAATTCTGTAAAACCACCAATTACTTTGCCATCAATAATAACTTGTGGCACTGTTCGTGCGTTCGGAACTTGCTCAAATAACTTTTGTTTATGAGATGAATCCTCATCAATCATGTATTCTGTATAAGATATACTATGTTGATCTAATAATTTTTTTGCGGCGGAACAATAACCGCACAGATTTCGACTATAAATCTCAACCTTCACTACTATAACCCTTCGTCGGGCATTTCGCCAACAACAAGGGTAATTGGTAAATCAATATATTCTAATGTATCAAAATTTGCTACACGACGAATCACAAGTTGGAAAGTATCTCCTGGCATGCTTTGTTGAATAATTGCTGTTACATCATTTGCATCAATAGCTTCACCATCCCAACTTAAAATAATATCATACTTCTGTAATCCTGCCTCAGCCGCTGGACCGCCGCCTCTAACTTCCATAACTACAGCAATTTTCTGATCTGCTGGGATATCAACTTTTTCTTTAAATTCGCTATTTACTGCGGATAACTGTATACCAACATACGGTCTAATATAATCGCCTACCCTAAGAAGTTGGTTAGCAACTTCTAGAATAATATCTGAGGGTAATACTAATCCAATTCCAGCATAAAAACCAGTTGGACTTACAAGAGCAGAACTCATTCCTATTACTTGACCATCTAAATTAAGTAAAGGACCTCCACTGTTTCCCTTGTTAAGTGCCGCATCTGTTTGGATCATACTAACCCAACGACCTTGTCCGCGGCTTCTTTCTAAACCACTAATAATTCCCATTGTAATACTAAAATCATAATCCAATGGACTACCGATAGCTGCAACTATTGTTCCAGGCTTTAACGTAGAACTACTAACTACCTCTAGAAAATCAAACTTCTCAGTTGGATTTTCTTCATCTGGTATAATTTCTAAAATTGCAAAGTCAGACATTTCATCTGTTGCAACAATCCTTGCATTACGCCATGAATAATCTTTCCAAACTATCTGAATTTGTGTAACTTCATAGTCCTCATTGTGTTCTGCAACCACATGATGGTTAGTGTATACTATACCATCTTCGTTTACTATAAACCCACTCCCTGATCCAATTGCTTGTGGATTTAAATACTCTCTCCGCTCTTCAAATAATTTATTAAATGGTGAATCTTCAGGTAGTGTATTTTCAAATTCTTGCACTGCTATTGGTTCTGATATTACAATAATTGTAACTACAGACTTAATAGCCTTTTCATATAATTCTTCAAATATTGCTGGATGTAAAAATCCTTTTGTGTTTACTGGACGCGATCTAGGTACACTTACTGTCTCAGGTCCCTCTTCTTTATAAATGCTTGGTGGATCATAATACCCATGATTCTCCTCATTAGGATCATATCCGTCTTTAAATTTAATAACAGGATTAAACTGTTTTGATGGATCTTGCCTAATATCTATTTCTGCTACTGTCATTGGACTACTAATTATTCCACTAATGAATATTAATGTCGCGACTGCCATTATTCGTTTAAACATATATCACCTTAAAATTTTCCACCATCTGCTTCTAATGTTACAGCATAATCTAATGGCTGGGTTCGTTCTTTATTAACTTGTGTCTCAACAACTAATGCTAATAATTTATTAATATCTGAAACAATGAGACCAACATCAGCAGTATTTAAGCGGATCTCATTACTTCCACTACGCATTGCTACATCATACAATCCCATTAACTTCTTAATACTGTGTAACTTATTCAACATATTCTTTCTTCTTTATATTTAACACGCTAATCATTTCTAGTTCCGTATTAAATGGCCCCTCCCAATCATCAATTGATTCAAGTGTATGCCTCTTCGGACAAAAACTCTTTCTCCAACCTTCGGGTCCTTTAACACAATAAAACCCTGCACAATAAACAACATCGCTTGCTGAACTCTTCTTAAAGAGTGGCAAAGATTCGTGTTCGACTATAATAGGTGTGTCAAAGTTAAGTGGATAGCCTTTTATTTCACTAATAACTCCTCCATTTCCGTTTCCATTCCTTTTACGGACCTCATTTAACATAATATCCTCACCAAAATAATCACACATTTCTTTATGTGATAAAAATTTTACAATCTGTGATTTTTCAATTGAAGTATCTCTTTTTCTATAATATGCATACTCTTGTTTGTTTTTAATTAACAAGCCTGCATAATTACCGATGTCATTATATACAATCCATCGGTCATCTATTAATGGCTTAATATACGGCATTCTCAGACTCCTTATAGTCTTTGTTTAAAAATTCTGCATAATCTTGAGCTTGATCACTCATTCTCTGTAAATCATGCACACCACAAAACTTCATAAAGTACAATCCTACCTGTGGTACTTTATCTTTTTGCACAGCCTCAATAATTTTAGCATCGCATGCCTCTTTAATCTCATCAGGCTGTAAAGTTAAATCAATGAGTATTTTATTACGTTCATAGTCATCACGGACGATATGCTCTACTTCATTGTGATCGGTCCACTTCTGCAACATAAAATTATTCCAGGAAAATCCTTGATTCTCTCTGTCCTCATATGCTTCAAGTATACCTACTTTGTTCTTACTTCCTTTCTTCCTTGCACCAGGATATGCACTAAAAACATTATCACTTGTGTCTCCCCTCACACATTTTTCAAATAAAACATAATCAGGTTTAGGAATTCTCTTTTGCTTATTAGTTTTCTTATCAATTACAGGTTTACCATTGTCATCAAATATTCCATTAATAGTAATATGTTGATTGGCAATACCATTGTACATTGTTACATTGTCATTAAGCAATTGATAAAAATCACTATCACTACTTACAATAACATGTGTAGCACCAGGATGATTGTATACCCATCGAGCAATTAAATCATCTGCTTCACTGTTGTTTTCTTGGATTACAGAACAATTGGTTTTGGTATCCAAGTATTCCAAAAGTTCCTGAAATGCCTCCCAAAACATCTCATCCTCTTCTTGTTCCTTTGGAGTTAATGCTTCTCTTGATGCATCTCTATTTTTCTTATATGGTTCGTATATACTACGGCGCCAACTGCGTCCTTCTAAACAAAATACTACATGAGTTCCACTAAAATCATTCCATGCCTTTTTAATACTATTAAACATTATATGATAACACAATCCAATCTTCATATCTATACTACCACGTGCAACATGCCGTGCTCTAAAAAACATATTAGCAGTATCAATTAAAATATATGTCATACTTTGTTCAACCAGTCGTCATTATTTCTCATGTAATGAGGGCCATACCAATGTCGCATTGCTTTAATGCGTTTCTCCTCATGATCCTCTTCTGTTATTATCATTGGAGTTACTGTATCTTTTATAATGTCAATATCCATTCTTATTTGTTTCGAACGACTGCGTTTTTTTATATCTTCTAAGATATTGATTACTCGGTGCAACGCCAAATAATTAATAACTGCTTCAGTTCGATAAGGTTTAAGTGTTTCAATAATTTGTTTTACACCAGGACTCATATTAGTACTTCTCAGTTTTGCCATCTTTCCGTCTTACCTCAGTTGGTGCATTAGAAACAAAAGCCTTATCTTCAAATTCTTCTGTAAGTATATTACGACAAACATCATTAAACCATTGATCAATAACTTGCTCATCCGTACCACCTGCATAACCTGATGTGGCAAGTAAGTTAATAAATTCTTCATTCCAGTCTAGTTCAAAACTTCCAATATTTGGATTCTCTGTTTCAAAGTCAACTTGCAAAACTCTTATGTATGGTTCTTTATCAAGTGTCGCTACCGTTTTTTCTTTTTCATCAGAGGTAATCTTGCCATACTCAAACGCAAGACCTGCTTCCTTTTTCTTTCGTTCTATCTCATTTTTAATAGTCCATTTTAAAAAATTCTTTTTAATTTCATATAACATATTAACTACCCTCATTTAATTCAACATCTACTTCATTCTGAGTACCACCTCGTCGATACTCATCAAAGAATAATACTTGTGTAGGAAGATTATCCTCTCCACCATCATAACGAAACAAATGTGATCTATATATACCATATTTTACAAATGGACCGCAATTCCCATTAGATGAAAGGCATTTACCTTTTTCCTTATCAGTAGTTGCACCCCAATGTTGAATTACTTGTCTGTCATTAATCCACATATACAAATAGCCAGTATCATTAGCACTCCAATTAACTTTCCATTGTATATCTATCCATTTACCTGCCCACCCCATTTCAAATACATTACCTAAATCATATATAGAAGTTGAATGCCCTGGCTCAGTCAAAATATCAAGTTTTAAATTCTTTCTTTCAAGTTTCAAATATGCTACAGGTTGTTCTCCCCTGTGCCATTGAAAAATAATTTGTTTAGGATATAAAAATTCATAATTGCGTGGTATGTAAATGCTTATAGCATACCAAACAGACCTATTCCACATTGCTGTCCATTTTTCTCTAACCTCTGATCGTTCTCTGTGCCTTGTACAATCATCCCAACCACTACTTGGATTGTTAGGGTATGCTGTATAACAATCACCACTACGTACTTCAAACCTTAGGGAAGTAGGGCCTTTACGGGAGAAGCCTGCTACTCTTGTATAGGCATAATCTCTTGCTCCTTCATCAACAGTATCCATCCATGGACCTCTATTCAAGCATACATTGTAAACACAATTCTCATCGGTACGCAATATACTCGTATCTGATCGTTGTGTATCTGCTACACTATTGCCTACCATTAAAAGTAAACCTAAAAGTAAACTATACTTAAACATTATGTTCCCCACTTGTTTCCAAACAAATCTACATGTAATCTCGGCGAGTAACGGTAACCTTTGCTGAGACACAGGTCCGCAACTCCTGGTCCATTCTCAAAATACTCAGCCTCACATCCGCCAACAGGCATACAGTATGTAGGAACTTCAACGCCGCTAACTCTGTATTCGCCAAGAGCCTTATCAACTTCTTCAATATCCATCTCATCGCCAACAACAAACTTGAAGTACATATTGCTATTGGGAATAGAAAAGTAATCCAAAGCAACTTTAGGATTAACAGCAATATCCCACGGCTCACCTGAAATGGTGAGTTTCGGACTGCATGAAAAAGTTGTTCGAAGTGTCTCTTCATCGACGAGAAAATCAACCAGATCGCCGCTGAGTAATTGCGTACAATTAGTTTCAAATGTAACATTTTTCAAATCCTCCATTCCTGGATGTTTAAACAATTCAACCCATCTGCGTTGCTGTCCAGGCAACAACGGTTCACCTCCTGTAATAACCAAATGTATATCTTGTCCATTCGGTTCTGTCCATCTTGCATTTGGTGTACACCATAACATTTCTCTAACAACATCATCAATTGATGCTTTAGAAGCAAATTCTTGAAACCTTGGATCCCAACTTGCATAACTATCACAACCTGTTGTAACCAATGGCAACTCATCTAAATCAAGATAATCATTTGGATTAACATTTAAAGATTCAGTACTTAATTCTCCTTTTGGCATACCGAACCCAGCACACTTAAAGTTACAACCAAACATCCTTAAAAATACTGAGGGCGTTCCTACAAACTTCCCTTCACCTTGTAAACTATAAAAAATCTCAGTATATCTAAATTTCATTTATCTGTTCCATCCTTTAAATCCAGCATCTGGATTAGTATAAATTGAACTGTTCTTTTCATTCTCTCTAGCTTCAACACTAATAACCCATGCTCTACCATTTGTTCTATCACGTATAAACTTATCTGCCCATTCCACTAGATAATGTGCTGTTCCTTCCATGCCTGGTCCCATTGGATGTGTTCTAATTTGACACACACCTCCTGCTTCTAACTCTTTAAACATATGCATATATGGGTCTTCTTCATCTAACACTAAAGTATGATCATACATATAATCAAGATGTGCTTTAAGTTCATCAAGGTCGCCATAATCTACTGCAAAGCCTTCCTTACTAAATGTCTTAATACCAAATACAAACTTAAAACTTCTACTGTATCCATGTATTAAATGACAATTCCCATCATGCCTGTACTGTCTGTGAGCACAAGGGAAATTATAAAAACTTTTTGTTGAAGTAAAATATTCTTCAAACTCTTTTTCTTCTGTCATTATAACCCTCTATAATATGTGTGCATGTTCTAATGCTTCGTATGCAAACCAAACACCAAATAATAAAAATGTATATCTTGTAATATTAAATAAATTCTTTTGTATCAATTTTCTTTTCATTATTAATGGTGTTGCCACTAATACGACTACTATTGCTATTATAGCACCAATTAACTTAGATGTAAAGTCTCCTGTATCCATAAACAAGAATGTATTAATCTCCATACTCTCACGGAAATAGATAATAAATATCGCACTTGCACCTGCAAATATTCCAATACCTTTTCGTGCTTCTTTAACATGCTTACTAATATGTTCCTTAATGTTCCTTGAATTGAAAAATAGATACAACATTAACAATGCAAGCACACCATACGTTGCCCACTCATACGGTTCAAGTAACTCACCAAGAAGATATCCTCCTCCAACACCTGCAATAAGTCCTGCTATAGCAGACAAGATTATTGGAGTTGTAATAGTCAATGAACCTAATATTAAATAGGTTAAGAACACTATCTCAAGTGCTTCTCTACCTACATACACAAAACCACTAATTACATATTCCATATTACTCTCCTAAATATTCATATAAATTAAACCAAGTATACCTATTCCTACAACACCCAACACTAACGCCAATATCATATAACCTACATACTTGTTCTGAAAGTCTTTATCGTGATGGTGTCCCATATCTTTTATTTCACTCATATCTTTTTCCTCCTTAACTGGATTGTCTGCAAACACACGTTGTAATGGGAAGTCTGACCATAACATTGAACCTATTTTAGAATTTGGTGCTATAATATGTCTCTTACTAAACCATGCTTCAGGCCACCGTGTAGGACTTCCAAGTTCTCCAACACTCTTTCCTTCTTGGACTTGGTTACTCCTTGCATACAAATCACTCTCGTATTTCTTTCTCATAATTTATACCCCACCATTGTTCCCATGGGTATACAATCCAAACATCATCCTCTGCTTTATTAACTTCCTCTACAAAATAATTTACACCATCAAACTCACTTGATAAATTTTCTGTTAACGCTGCAAACCTAACACTTGCTCCCCAAACATGATTCCATCGTTCCTCACCTGGGTTACAAATACTTTCCCAATCATTTTTAATCCAATTAAATGTTGCACCGCTATCATTTATATCATCTACAATAAGAACGTCTTTATATTCTAAACCATATGCATCTTCTGCCATCTGCAAATTAGACTCAGTGCCAGCATGTTGCCGTAGTCTTACATCTAACGTATACATAGGCAAGTCCATAAAATGACTTATCATTACTGCTGGAATTAACCCACCTCGATTAATACCAACAATGTAATCTGGTTTCCATCTGTCTTGATACATCTGTTTGATAATATCTAAAACAAGGCCTTTAACTTTGCCCATTGAATAATATTCTTTTCTATCCATGTCCTTTCATACTCATGCAAATGCTATAAAATTCTTGCTTCGCCGCTGGATCATCAAAGAATGCTCCACGCATTATAGCAGTAGTCATATCTGACTCGTGCTCTCTTACACCTCTGTGTGTCATACACATATGTTCTGCTTTAACCACTACAGCAATATTAGGTGTCTTAGCAAACTGTACTAATGCGTCTGCTATCTGCGAAGTCATCTCTTCTTGTATCTGTGGACGTTCCGCAATGTGATGAACAAGCCTATTAAACTTGCTCAACCCTATAACCTCATCGTTAGGAATAATACCTATCCATGCATTGCCTACTATGTTTTGAAAGTGATGAGCACAAGTTGACTTAACACTTATTGGACCACTTGTATACATACTTTGGTAACCCATATTTGGAAATGCAGTTATCTTTGGCATAGGATCATACCTTCCTCTAAAGATTTCTTTCATATACATCTTTGCAACTCGCCTTGCAGTATCCTGTGTGTTATGATCTCGTTCAGTGTCTATTACTAATGTATGTAAAAGATTCTGCACACATGACTCTACTTCGTCTTGCAAGACTTCCATCTCTCCTTCTTCAATATAATCTGATATATTATTATTACATCTAAAATCAGCACCTGCTTCTTTTATGCGGTATCTGATTGTTTCACTTACTTTCATTAAATATTTCTCCTTTATACCATTGCCATGCAGTTTCAATGATTGTATTTAGATCCGAATGCTGTGGTACCCAGTTTAATACTTCCTTTGCTTTAGAAATGTTTGCAATAACTTCACGAGGGTCTCCCTTTCTTCTATCATTCTTTTTAATCTCAGGCAACAACTTTACTACTTTGTTAACACTATGCAATATATCCATAACACTTTGTCCTTGCCCTGCACCTAAATTCAACACAGTAGTCTCACCTTTATTAACTAGATACTTAATAGCATTTACATGTGCCAATGCTAAATCCCATACATGAGTATAGTCTCTAATACAGGTTCCATCTGGTGTGTCATAATCTGTTCCATATATTCTAAATGTATCACTGTTTATAATTGACTCTAGTATCTTTGCTATAACATGTGTAGCATTTTTTACTTGTCCAACTTCACTATCAAAGTCTGCACCGCAAGCATTAAAATATCTCAACGACACACTACGGAACCCATATCCTGTATCATAGTCTCGTAACACACCTTCTATCATTTGCTTACTGCGTCCATAACTTGTCAGTGGCATTAAACGAGCATTCTCTTTAATTGGAATAACATCCTGATCACCATACACACTACTACTGCTACTGAATACAAAATTATTAACTCCATGATCCTTAAGATAGTTTAATGTATAAATTGTATGAATAACATTATTTTGATAATACATTGCAGGATTTGTTACACTTGGTCCAACTAAACTATTAGCGGCACAGTGAACAACAGCAATAATATTATATCTTGATACTGCTTCTTTAATAGCATCAAATGCCGGATGGAATTCTGCATTATAAAACGGCCCCCATTTCTTTGACCATGGTGTTATCCGTCTGTCAATATTAATAGGTATGTAACCTTCTCGATACAATGCTTTACAAACATGCCCGCCAACATATCCACTCCCGCCTGTTACAATAACATGCGGTTCTGTTACCGCAGGAAATAAAATTACATTGTCTGTTTTAACTGCTGTACTATTCATTAATATTTGTTTAGTGCTGTATGTTTTCTATAATCAATACCAGATCTTAAATATTCTTCGCCGCGGCCAACAAAAATATCAACAGTCCTATCAATAGTTTCATTTTGATAATCACTTATCATTCCTACATTATCATGTTGAAGATCAAGTAACATCCATAACTTACTGCAAGCATCAGTAATACTCCATGGAATATATAACCTATCATGATCATTAGCCAGCGTCTCTGGAAAACTACGATAAGCAGGATATAAAACATTAGTGCCTAAAGCATCTGCTTCACTGATTGTGTTGCTTACCCAATCTTGCAAAGCACAATTAAATAAAACCCTACTTTTAGAAAGTATGTCATAATATTCATCTTTAAGTAAATTTTCTTGCACACGAAGTTTACCATCCTGTGACATTTGTTTAGTGCGTTCCATGTACTCCTCATTATTACTACGCAACCTACCTCCACTTAAAATACAAAACTCTACCTCTGGATCCCAATCCTCAAGAAACGTTTCAATGAGATCCATATAAAAATTTGGTTGCTTTTCTTGATCCCATCGTGCGGCAAACACTACTCTTTTCGTTCGGTCATCAAACGGAGTAGTCTCTTTAACTCTACTTTGTACTTCGTCTTTACCAAATGGTAATCCTGTTACATACTTGTTTGCTTTCCAACCTGCAACATGTAAGTTAGCAACCATTTCCTCACTTGCACAAATAATACCATCAACAAATGCGTCTACCATTTGTTCATACTTACTCATCCAAGGATACATTCCCCACACATGAACAAAGTCATCTGGATCTATTGTTTGTGCTAGGCACCTTACATATACTTTAGGACGCATTGTTACAGGAACTTGATCCATAATGTATGGGAGACTCTCGATACCTGGCTGAAACATATCCTCAAAGAAGATAACATCCTCAGCAGTTACATCACCCTCACGCATCATTTTAACAAGGTTCATTATTTGACTCATGCCAAAGTAACTGCGTCCGTGTGCGTCTAAAACTTGCCCTGTTACGATTGCCTTACTATTGTCTAACGTCTCGCCAGGAACTAAAACATATTCAATATCTCGCCGTTTAAATACTCTCTCATTCCAATCCTGCAATTGCAATGTATAACGACCCTCATAGGGTTCTAATCCCATATAATAAAGTTTACGCATATTTTACTCCACTTAGATATAATATATTAAAACATTTTGTGGATTTTGTCAAGTGAATTTTTTAATTGAAAGCCCCCAGCAAGGCCTCACTGGGGGCATCCAAACTCATTTTACTCTTAAGCAACGCTTCCTAAATCTATACCGACATTAGGATTGCCGGAAGCAAAACCGTAACTACCTAAACCATAGTCAGGATTGTCCACCCAGGTACGATCTTGGTTGATTAAAGCTGTTGCGCCTTTCCCAACCCCTCCACGTGCCTGCGAGGCTCCCGCTGATGCGAGAACTCCTGGCCATACTGAGGCAGCTCCAGTGATGGTACCGTAGTCCGCAACATTAGTTATGTTGCCTTGGACAATACTTCCCATACCTTTCATCCGTACACTGCCAGAGAATCTAAACAACCTACGAGCCATATATGAATCTCCTTTCCTAAGTACTTTTGCCGCCAACCGGTTCAATAAACAAGAGGCGACACAATTATTTATAAGTTCATCACGCAGAGTTACCTGGATACTGAATTAAACAACCATTCTCTTTATCCTCGGAAACTTCAATATGTACTTCTCTGTTTGGAAATTTTAAAAAAATAGATCCATATAAATCATCAGCAATCATCTCGCAAGACTTATAGTCAAGTTCTAATGTACCATTGTATAAATTTTCCATCCAACGTTTGAATTGAATAAACTCAATATCCCTATCATCATGGAATACTTCAATCCAAACCTTAAAATGAAATGTATGTCGATGTGGATACCCTAAGAAGGATACATCATATTCATCGCCAGTAGCAAGGTTTGGATCCTCTAACGCTGCTGGATACTTATGTATACCTTCCTTTTGAAAGGTAACCCAAATCATTCTGTGTTCATTCATGTGTGTGTTCCTTGTGTTCCTCTGACATATTGTGGTGATAATAATCTATTGCAGTCCAATGTATAGAATAAAAAGTAATACCTGTTATTATAGAACCTACAATTACTCCTTGTGTAAATCGTTTAATAGTTTTCCAGTTTCGCGTTCGTTGTTCTGCACTAAAGTTTTGCCACTTCTTGTATCCTTTCCAAAACTTCCACATTGAGTATGCAGTTAAAATTACTGCTATACCTATGAGGTAAGGTGTGTAAGGACTATCTATAGATAATATACCTACACTAATTAATAAGGCGATTAAGCCATTTACCCAGCAAATTGGACACATTAGTATACTCGTTTAATAGAATCTGCAATTCCATACTTTACTGCTTCTTCTGCACTCAACCATACATCCTGTGGTGGAAGTAAAACTTCTCTAATCTTCTTCTCATTCATTCCAGTACACTTTTTATAATGTGTTAACATACGTTCTGTACTCATTTCAAATTCTCGCATTACAGCATACAATTCATGTTCCTTACCTCGCGAACCCCAACTATATTGATGTGACAATATTGAAGTGTTTGGCGTAAGTATTCTACTTCCTTTGTGCCCTGCCATAAATGTTAAAATACCGCACGAAGCAATCATTCCTAATCCTACTGTTTTAATCGGAATGCTCGATCCTTTCATTACATCTATAAGAGCAAACGCTGCGTGTACATGTCCACCAGGACTATTAATTATTAAAGTAATTTCCTGTGGCTTATGTGCTCGAGGCATAAGGTTCTTTTCCATAATAAATTTAATAACTGGCGCAGTTGATTTTGATGTAAAGTCATCTGAAAAATAATATATACTATTTTCCCATAACACTTGCCCTGGCTGTGGGCCGTCGCCACCTTTATCACTCGTCTTCTCTGACATTTCTATCTCCCTGAATTATTTTATCGTTGTTGTATTTCATCCACGGTGTAAATTTACTACTGCTTAACAAGTCTCTTACCTGTTGTACCCACACACCTGGATTAGTATCATTAAATCCTATATCATCTATTTTAACACAAGCATTATAATTTAGCAAATTTACATGTGGAACTTTAATACTTATTAACGGAATAAAATTGTGATATTCACAACACCTATATTCGTATACTCCCTGTATACTATCTATATTAAAATCTAATGTAACATATCCTTTAAATTTTCTTGTAACTTCTATTGTAAAAATATCCCACTCAAGATGTTGGTCATCATCTGTTCTTGGATTGTAACTTTGATTAGCACCTAAAAATATGTGCTCAATATCATGTTCCTTTGCTAACCGCAAAGTTTCATCTATTTCTTTAACACCAACAACAAACAAAGTTTTCATCCCATAAGCAGGAGTATGTTCAACTTCATTGCCTATGAAATAATTTACTTCGCCTGTGTGCTCTTCGCTATACGGTCTCTCTAGTGTCATTTTTTAATGCTTCAATTAAATCTTTAACTGATAACTTCCTCTTTTTTAATACTTTGATATCGTCATCTCTGTATGGTGACAATGCTTGTAACTTCTTAATTTCCCAATCCAACGTTTTGTGTTCCTTTATAAGACTTTTGATCTTTGAATCTAAAATTTTGTTCATAATGTATCTCCATATCATGCCTCCTCAAATAAATCATCAAATGTATTTTTCTCTAATTCACGTGCTGGAGGCTTCTCTAACTTTTTACCTGGCCCTGGCATAGAGTCTACTAATCCTGTTTCATGAAACTCCTCTAATAAAGTACGCCGCGGCGCACCTGAAAACTTTGCAACACTTAACTCATTAAGTAGTCCCTTATGCTTGTCAAGCACTTCCATTGGTTTTTCTGATTGGAATACTTCATTAGTAACATCTACAAATTCAATAGCATTAGCAGGAACTTTACTAAAGTCTCTTACATCACATAACTCATTTGCAGTTTGTACGGCAGTAATATGTTGGTAAGCATTATGCGCCATAATGAGAACATAAGACAAACTGTCCCAAGATGTCTTGCTTTCAAAGTCTGTTCCCCTTACACATATATCACTTGTCTTAAGGTAAGTATCCTCTGTTGGATGCATAATTATACTGTGCTCCATTGATACTGTTTTACCTTCCTTATTAACAAACGGCGTAGTATATGGCTCATCCATACCTACATAAGTTTTATGATCCTTTGCCGCTTCCATTACAAATGCAAATCTCTTTGGTTTGTATGAGTTGTGCTCATAGCACAATCCTTTTGCAACACTCATAAATGCACTTGCACTATCAAAACTTACTTCAAGGTTGGGGTTAATTTTAACAAGGTTGCGTTTAATTGCTGTTAACTGTATTGCCGCTTGTAAATGACTTGTACCTAAAAAGTGCAACCAGTCTTTGTTTTCAAGCAATCCATCATCACGCAACTTAATCATACGATACAATATAAGATACCACCATCTCATATTCTCTCCGCCCATTGCCCAACCTTCAAATGCTTTCTCACCATGTACCTTTGGGTCTGAGTATCCTTTAACAGCATCATACCATTGGTCTGCTGTTTTTAAATCGTTGCCTTGTAATACATTCAAAAATTTAGTAGCACCAGGCTCGCGCCACTCCATAAAAAAATCATTGTTGTGACAAGTATATTCTAAACACTCTTTAAATGTTGTAAGTCCAGTATCAAAATGTATACTAAAACTTGGAACATCTAATATCATACTCCAATCTGCTGTGTGCTCAAGCCACTTTAATATTTTAATACGCACCTCATCACACTTACCACCTGGGTCTTTAAACTTAGCCCATGGAAACTTTAGCACACCTTTAGCAACTTGGAAACCTCCACTGTCACCTACAACAATAGTATTATCTTTATCTCTGAATTGTATATGTGACTCTGTCTTATCACTTGACTTAATATCAAGTGTAGCATGTCCAGCAGAATACAATCCCCACTTATATGTAAACAGGCCTTTATCCTTATTAAGGAAGTTCATACTTTCTAAACCGTTAGGAAAGCACGATGGAACACGGTCGTCTTCCACCTTGCGATTGTAAGCACTATCGTGACTTAAAAACTTAACGTAGATACTGCTAATCGCTGGTACAAATACTGCGTAATCTTTATTTCTTTCTGTCAAATTCATTAGACTTGATCAATCATCTACAATGCCAGTTAGGCGTTCTTTTATACTTCGAACCTTATCGCCAGAGTCATCATACTCAACTCGCTGGGTCACATTGCCCATCTGAACAACCCACTTCTCTGTTAACGAGTTACTCCATTCAAGCGCAACCTTTACATTCTCATTACGCAACTTAAACAGACTCTGATCAAGTTCATCGATAAGTTTTGATACTTTAGCAACTTCTGTTACTACTTCTGGATCTTGCATGTTCTTCTCCTATGACTTTGCTGGAAGTATATAACTATATGTTCCGATACCACTGTCTATTGTAATCTGTAATGCTCCTATATCAGCAATACTAATTTTACAATTTCCAGTTGAGGCTAACTTAAAGATAGCCATTACTTGCACAATTGGCCAATGGAATGTAGACGACAACTTACCTTGTACATTTTCAGCAAATACAAGATGTCCTCTATGACTATTGCCTCCTGTGCCAAATCCCATAAGCAACTGATTGTTCTCAGTTGTTAAACTAAAATATGGTTCGAACTGTACAATACCTTGAGCGGCATTATTAAACAGTTGAATACTTCTTTGACTAGGTTGGAACTCAATATTCCATTCTGCGCCTCTAAACTTTACTGTCTTTAACTGTTCCTCTACAAGCGCACCACTCATAAATCTATAATACCATGGCGAGCCTGATGCTCCTCTAAACTCTATTTCTTCTGGCTGTTCATGCTCGTTGCGTTTATTGCGAACTACTTTAAGACTTGCACCATCATCATTAAGATATTCCCAAGTCAATAGCCAATTTAAAAACCCTAAATTAGCCGCTCCACAAATGCCTTTAAAATCATCTACTTTCTGATTCAACTGGCCATACATCATAACTGTCCGATCAACATCCATTGCAGACAAATCAGTTGTATCCTCGGTTCCTTCAATTTTAACTGCTTCAATGAAGCCCAAACCATTGGTATGTTTAACAATATCTAACAGGACATCTTTTATCATAATTTTACTCCTAATAACATATTATACACTATGTTGATTCCTTTGTAAAGTATAAATTTATACGTTTTCCACCAAATAATAACTTAAATAAAGCCATATTATATTTGTTAGTAAAGCGAAATACATACTCTCGTGGGTAAATCCACCTATCATCGTCTTCCCACGTATGATCTATATTCGCACTACACAACCAATGAATACCATTATCAATTACTTTTAAATCAGCATCATCATATGCAATTTTTTTTAGCATAAACAACTCTTTCATTATCCTACCTCAAATAACGACTCAAATATTACAGACTGCTGTGTTTCCTGTAGATCCCATTTGAGAACTCCAAGCAAATTAGAAATCTTGTTATCAATAATTACATCTTGCATACCATCGTGATCGAATGGTAATTCCTTAAACCAATCAGGTATGTGTAGTATATCTATTGGATACCCTACACTTGTAAACCCCATCGGATTTGGTTTTAACTTACACACAATAGTCTTTGCACCATCTACAATTGGCATGCTATATCTATCACTGTGCATTTCTCGCAATGTATTCCAATTTATCCCTGCACGAACATGCCCAGGCATGTTAGCCTTTTTATATACACGCTTACCTTCTCGTTTATCATATGGATGTTCTGCTTGCCAAAATTTTGTTAAATTATTAACTCTCTTCGGAGTTCCTTTTTCCCAACCGGGCTTATTACTAAACTCAGTCCTAAACTCTTTAATTTTTGCAAACACTTCATCTTTGCTTGCACCATTTAATAAATCTAACAAAATTTCATTTAAAAACTCTTGCATAAAAGCAGGCGTGTCAGATCGTTTTAAATCTAATCCCATAGCCTTCACTTTACCAGAGTAGCCATTAATATCTAATCTGTTACCTTCTAAGTCGTATATTAGAACTGCATATCGTTTCTTTGTAATAAAAAGTCCTTTACTTGCTACAAGTTCTCTACCTGCTTTAATTAACAATCCCCTTTCCTCTAAAACATTATGCGACTCTTTCATATACTCTGGGAAACTATCATTAACTGCATCTGCAATTTGATCATATAATGTTATGGCCGAGTCGTTGTTCCAGTTGATTTCACCACTCTCGATCTCCTCTGTAAGTGACGGGAAGGCTGTAAAATATACGGAGTCTGTGTCTCCATATATAATGGAGTCTCCTTTGTAATTATACTGCCCTGTAATAATCTCGTTTGTCTTAGAACCCATGTGCCTAGTAATGCTCCTACCAGTAAGAGTGACAGACTGACCAATGCGAATATCGAAAAACCTACTACCAGGGTTAAGAATAGCACCATATAAACTATTAAGATTAATTTTCTTAACCAACTGTCGCCTATCCCAAAATGCTCTTTCTCTTTCATTGTCTGATTTCCTCATTCGTTCCTGCAATTGTTTTCGTTCAGCATTCCATCTTTCAAGCAATCCAGGAATTATTCCTTTTTTACTTTGATCAAATATTGTACCATTTGCAGTTAAACACCACATAGGCATTTTTTTAAATATAAGATTATGTATCTCTGCACCTGTCATTACATCAGTCTTACCATTCTCATACTTAATAGTAATCTTGTCTGCTTTATCATTATCCATTACTTTTTGATATTCAATAGTGCTAAACAGTCCTTCCCATGCGTCTGCTAAACTTGCTCCTTTTGTTTGCAACTTCTCATTGATATACACATTTGTATAATCAGGCTCTAGTTGTCCAACAATTGTTTCTGGACCCATATTCATTGCACGAATAACACTTGGGTACAGACTGTTAATATCAATACCACCTATAAACTCATGCATGCCTTTCTTTGGATATGCAACATACGCACCTACAGCAGTTTTAGTTTCCAACATACTATATTCTGTCGTTTCTTCTTTCTCAATGCGCCGCTTTCTATTTGGAATTACTACTCCTTGTTTATGTGCCTCATTAACAATAGCCTGATCAGTTACAGCAACAGCACCCATTGTTGTTGGAAGTAATACTGTATTGGCATGTGCAATGTCATTTGCTAAATCAATAAACTTATTCTTCTCGTCTATTTTTACAAGCAACATTGTATCCTGCCTGTTATATTCTACAAACTTTCTAAAACTATGTCTGTATAAATGATCAATGCTCCCTTCATAAGGAATTTTATGTTCACCAACTTCATACTCTCCTATAGCATCTAATGCATAACTATGCATCTCATGATAAGTATACTTCCTATACAATTCTAAATAATCTAAATGTAATCTGCCAATAAGATCATATGTTTCTTGTTCGTTACCAAACTTAATAAAAGTCCTCTTCTTCGGTAGCACATCCCACAAGCATAACTTACGGGCATAGTCTTTACCGAGGAGTTGAATAACTCTGTTAACAACATACGGAATATCAAACCCTTCGCTATTCCATCCACTTAATACATCAGCATCATCAATTAAGTCTAAGAAAGTCTTTAACATATCTTCCTCATTATTAAACAACCATGTGTTATCAATATCAGCAACCATTTCTGTTGCTTCATCAAAAGTTAAAGTAGGTGGTATTAATGCTAAAGTAATTAAACTGTCTATCCAATTTAAATATACAGTAATAGCAGTAATAGCAGAGAATGGATCGCTTGGAGGTGCAAACCCTTTTTCAGTATTAAAGTCTACTTCGATATCAAAAAAGCAAATATGAAGTTCGGGTGGATCTGCATCCAAGTAGTTATCTTCGAGAACACGAAATATCCAATTCATGTCCGCTTCATAAACTCTCTTACGACTGTAAAGTCTTAATTCTTTATGGAACTTTTTTTTACTGCGTTGTGTTACTTGTGTTGCACGAGTGCCAAATATAGTTTCATACTTACCATTGACGTCTTCATAGTATGCTTTATATTGAACTGGGAATTCTTTAAATTTTCGTTTACCGTCTGTTCTTTCTACAACATTCAATATATCACGTTCTTCGACAAAATGTGCATCGATATAACTCATGCGTAATCAATACCATGCAAAAGCTCTTCCAAATCTTCAAGCTCACTAGCATGGACTTGCAAATCACCTTTATGTGCAATTTTAATTGCTTTATTAAGTAATGAAGGCTTAACTTCAAGTTCGTCTGCTATTGCTTTAACAGTTTCTCGTAGTCCTTCGTTTAAAGATTCGGTCTCTTGTTTAACACGAACACCCTCTGTTATAAGGTGTTTTACTCGTATTCTATCTGATTCAGTTATATGAATTGTCATTAGCGTTGCTCCTTTAATACTATTTTAGTATAACACCACGACAGAGTAATGTCAATATAATTTTCTTATTTCTTTGCTAGTTGTCAGGCCGGCCAAGATCATGTGAACGGTATCCAAACTGTTGACCTTTCTGATTTCCTCGAAATGCTGGATTGCCTGACGCACCTGTACTCCACATTGCTGGATAATCTTTCCAATGTACCCATGATCCGTCTTTCAATCGATATCCATAATGGCGTTTATGCTTACCAGGTATAAACAAAGTTACAGCAGGAATTTCATTTCCTTTATCATCGGTTTTTAATTTAACGTTATGTGCTGTTTCTGCTTTACTAAATTTCCAATGACCTGGATATCTCCAAGTTTTAGAACCATCTTGTAAGTATTCGTAATATCCGCCTGATATAATAATGGATATATAATCCCAAGGATGATCATGCAAATCGGCGTCATCGGACATATAAAACTTATGTACCCAAACTTTAAATGGGGACAGTGTCGCGTAACTGCTTTTAAGAGCAGATCGATCTAGCTCAACCTCTTCAAATAAAACCCATCTTTCAGATAATATTTCACCATCCCGGGGGTCATTGCCTTTAGTATCTAAGTAAATTTTTGAGCAATGGCCTAGCTCGCCAAATATAGTTGTTAAATCTTTATTATTTTCGTGTATGAGAACGACTTGGGCGGTTAGAAAATTTATAATTTCTACATTAAGTGTTAAATTTTTAAATACAGTTTCTAAATACCTAACACTAATCATTTTCTCTAGAAACAATACGCTTGGATAACTCTGCTATCTTTTGCCTCGTTGACTTATAATTTGCATACTGGTACCATCTATTTGACAAGTCCTTTTCATAGTCATCAAAATGTTCTCGCATAATATCAATAGTATCACCAACTGTTGATGTCTTTTTATACTTTGATTCGCCCATTGCAATACCAACAAACTTTACTAAATGATTAGGACTCTTACTCATAAACTCTCTTGCTTTTGGTTGTAAATTTGGATTCAAAGATTCATATGCTTTAACAGCTGCACTTGCTGTAAAAGCATCTACTAAATTAGTATCGCCATTGTCGAACTTTACTCTCTCTGCTTGATGTTCATCAGCAATTTCTTTTAGAGCACTTAAAATATCACTCTCAAAGTTCTCATTGTCTGGACCATCTGAGGCTTCTTCAAAACGGGTCATCATATCTACTAGATCCTCATCAGCAAAGTCCATTGCTTCAAGCTCAGTTAAATCTAATTCGTGAATCATCTCTTCTCTTGACATAGAACTAACTGGCTGATCACCTGTACCTGACTCCATATGAAGATTTTCAAACCAACTTTCCAATTCATCCATTATTGTATCGGAAGGATCTGCTCCACCACCATGTAGATCTGGATTAAACTCTTCTGGATGAGCTTCAAACCAGTATTCAAAAATGTCTTGTTCTAAATCACCTAACTCGGAATAATCTGCCTGTCCTGTTGCTACTGCTTTAAGTAATTCAACTTGTTGAGCGGACAGTTTTAAATCTCTAACTGCTTGTTCACCAGTTTTAGATAATCCCATATCGGCACCTGGCATAGGAGAACTTTCGTCCGTTTCTTCAGCTTCAACTTCAACTTCAACGTTCTTCTCAAGTCTCTTGCCACCTTTTTGACGGTAACCAAGGATTGTAGCTGCATCATTTATTTGATCAAGATACTTTGCTTCTGCTGTTTCGTCATGCCCTCGCATGGCTTCAGCAGCTTCTCCTGCATCTTTAATAATGTAACGCAACTCGTCACCATTTTTATAATGATATTCATGTCCTTTTAAAGGCATGCCTCTGTGCTTTCGATAATCAATACGATCCTCATCGTCCTCACGAACATTATTTTGTTTAAGTGCTTGTTTATACTGATTGTATGCATCAACTATTGGGTTAGTTTCTTCTACAGGAACTTCTTCTTCATACTCACTCGCAACTAACTTTTGCTCTTCATCATGCTGAATTTTCCATTTTGCTAAAACTTGATAAGCCTGTTTAATTGCCTGCATTAATTCAGGATCAGCTTTGGTATACTGTTCAAGATCGAGCAAAGTTTTAATTTTTTCCTTGTAATCCTCTATGTCTCTTGGAGGATCAACTCTTTCTAAAACTGCTCTTGCGATATCCGTGAGTCTCATTATTATCTTCCTTATTAATATTTATCTGCTGAACCTTTAATATCATTTCTAAATACTGTTCAACTTTTTTCCAATATTTTTCTGCCCAAGTATTAGACTCAACTAATAACAATATTTTCCTTACATTACTAAGGCGTAACTCAGTTAGATGAATTGTCAAAGTTCTTCTCAATACATATAGTTTGAGACTTCTCAGAAAGTTGTTCCCAAGGACGAAGCAATGGAGATACTTTATCATCATCTGAATGCTTCATTCCATAACGCCAACCTTCACTTACCATAGAATCTATCCAGCGTTGATGTTGAATATTTCTTTCAACATTAAAAGCAAGATGCTCGTAATCTTCATCTACTTCAACTTTGTCAAATATAGATAAGTCTTGCATACGCAATACTGGAGAACTTGCTTCTATATCAAAGTCACCATCATATTCCTCTACCCACTCAGCAACAATTGCTTCTGCTTCGCCACCAGTTAAGTTACGTTTTAATGGAACCTGGTACTTATAACCATCTTCCAATACACTCATTGTAATAAAAATATTTGCTTTAGCACCATCACTGTATGTTCGTGTGTATGGACTAATAATACCACTGGGGCCTGCGTCTCTTACGATCATAAGAAACAGTTTAATCTCATCTTTACTTAATTCTTCTTTAGTAACAATTGCGATATCAAAATCTAATTTGCGAGGCTTTTCCATAATAGTATTTATTTAAAAAGAAGAAGCTTTCTCTACTGCAACTCTTTCTCTTTTCTCCATTCCGCGTGTCCATGCCGCCGCACCTAGTATAGCACCAAAAGCAATATGAAACAAGCCACCACCTTGCAATGTTAAGGACTGCCAATCACCTTTGTTCATCATAATATTTAATGCTTCAGACTGTTGTTCAACTGGCATCTGCAATACATATTTAAATATCTCTGCTAAATCGTGTGGTTGTGCCTGCACATAATATGGTGCAATAATAAAATCAAATATACAGATAGACAAATATGTTAATGCAGCTAACGGACGCCATAAAGATCGCATCCATTTAGCAATAGGGCCATTTGAATCTTGTCGTTCAATTGGAACAACTTTTATATGTTCGTATTCTTCTTTATCTACTACTGCTGTTGATCGTCTAACCATTGTTATGATACTGCGTACCTTATTACTATAATACCTGAACCACCGCCTCCAGCATATTCACCTTTAGTAGCACCAGTTTGACTTCGACCAGGATCAGAAGAACCTCCGCCGCCGCCTCCTGTATTTGCATCACCATTAATATTAGCATATGCGGCAGGATTAGGAGAACCATTGTAACAGGAGTTACCATCTCCGCCTCCGCCATTTCCACCTTGTGCCTGAGTACCATTGGTATTGTTGCTTCCTCCAGCACCACCACCACCGTAGTAAACAGCCGATCCAGTTCTAAAAGAGTTTGATAGGCCAACACCACCGGCACCACCAGTAGTTCCTGCTGTATTTGACCCAGCCGCGCCAGCGCCACCACCGCCACCACCACCTTGTGCGTTAGTAGTTGTTCCGTTACCGCCGGCATTTCCATATAGTGTAAATCCAGTGTAAGTAGTACCTATGTCTGATGCTCCACCAGTGTTGCCGCCACTGCCTCGAGTTCCAGCGCCACCACCCGAACCACCTTGCACACCATTATTACCATCAGGAGGTGTTCCGCCAGTACCATCTGTTCGACCGCCTCCACCACCACCTTTGGCAGTAAGTACGAGTGTACTACTAGGATCAGTAATTGTTGTATCATCACCACTTTCACCTGGAGCATATGCTGTTGGCCATGTGGTATACGTTACACCATCATATCCACCATTTCCTACAACTAAACTCCATGCACCAGCAGACATAGTATATGTAGATGCTACTCCAACAGCACCTGCACCTCCGCCTCCTTGTGAAGCATCTTGATCTGTAGTTGCTAAACCACCTTGCCCACCTCCTGCAACTGCAAGAATATCTGCGGATCCGCCTACCGGCGCGGTGAAGGTACCTGATGCAAGAAATGTATGTACTTTATAATCTGTTCCACCTGAACTATAAGTTGTTATTGTACCACCAGTAGCACCATGGAAAGCACCTGCAACTGTAATAGTAAAAGATCTGCTTGTTGAATTTATACCTGTAACATCAGTTGCAGTTGCATCAAAACTATAAGTTGTTCCTCCGCCTGGAGTTTGATCAGTAGCAGCTCCTGTAATTGTACCATTTGAATTTAATGTTAATCCTGCTGTAGTGAGAACACTTGTTGTTTCTGCAAATGTAATTGCTTGACTATCAGGTTCTGTTGCAGCTAAAGTAAAATGTGTGCCAGATGCAGTATCTGCTATAGTACCTAAACTACCAGAGGCAGTTGTCCAACTTGGTACTCCACCTGCATCTAATGCATCAACTGATGTTGCACTTCCACCATTTGAATTAAGTACTTTTACATCATATGGTTCATTTGATACAGGAAGATTAGGTGTGTTAAATGAAAGTTCTGTTGAACTAATAAATGTTGTCGAATTAGCATTATAAGATGTATTATCTGTTCCTATTAATTTTACTACTACACCAGATTGAAAATTTGTACCATTAACAGTAATTGCTGTATTTTCAGCAATTGATGTTGCTGGACCTATAGAAGAAATAGTTGGAGTAGATCCGGCAAATCCAATCCAGCCACCATCATAATAATGTTCTAATGAATCAGTGGTTGTATTAACACGAATATTACCAACTGCTGGACTACCAGGTCGTTGTGCTGTTGTGCCTGCTGGCACATCAAAATAACCAGTAGATGTATTTGCTGTATCAGAAACGTTTGCTGGCGTTGCTGTACTAGCATGTGCTGTTACAGTGCCTGCGGCAACTGTAACTGTCTTACCTGACAAATCTAATGTTGCCGCTAAATCATCTGCACCAATTGTTCCGTCTGTAATTCCTGATCCTTTAATTTTTCTTAATGCCATAATTTATTCCGCTTCCTCTATTGTATTACCTTCTGCTACCCAATCTAGTACCATTTGGTAATGCCTATTGGCCTCATCCAAAGGCACCAATAAAACCTCATCTTCTTGTGTTACAACTTTAACTGCATTATTTTCTACAATTAAAGGGTCTTGACAGTATTGTACTGTTTTAATATCCATTTTATAACTCCGCATCAAAGTAAAATTGGTTTCCGCCGGCACTAAGTACAACCAAATCACCACCTGCTCGCCCGGAATTATCATAGTTGCCCACACCTAATACTGTGCCTTTACTTGTTGGGTTAGAATTCCAAGAAATAGCATTACTAATAGATGCAATAGCCGCTACGCCGGGATAATTATATGTGATTGTTGAAGAACCAACTGTTACAGTTGGGGCAGCTCTCATTTCTGGATTGTAAGTAATACCGGTTCGCATTGTACCTACAGTAGAGCTAGTACTCTCTACTCCACCAATCAACCCCATTCCTTTTATTTGATAATACCTCTGACATTCAGCCAAAGTTTCAGCAAAAGACTTTTGCTCGAAGTCTGTGGCAACCGAACCTTCTTCTACTTGAAAATTAGCAATATCAAGACCATTTACCATTACAACAGTGGTAGGTACAGTTAAACCCCAGTTAGGACCATATGCACCGCCTTGAGTTCCTACAGTAGTTGTCTTAGTAAATTTCTGCCACGTAGTAGTAATTGCACCTAAAGTACCAGCACCACCATATATAGTTACATCACCATCAGCGATAGTTCCTGATACAGATTTAAGCCAAACTGAAACTGTGTAAGTTTTACCAGAATGTCTGTTTAACGGGTAATTTTCCAAACGTTGGATAAAACTCACGCCTCCAGCGTTTACAGTAGATACAATCCAACGAGCATAATATGTAGGGTTGCCAGGCACATCTGTCTGGCCATTTGTAAATGTTTGTTGTGTAACAGAACCGGACCATGCCGCACCTTCATGTCTAAATCTATCCATGTAATAATTATGTGCAGTCATTGATCCATAAACAAATGATGTTCCTCTCTGCCATACATCAAATTGTCCATTGATCATGACATTTCGATTGGCTACAGGTATACCAGCAATTTTAGATGCCGCAATTGCCGCCGATGCGTTAATATCTGCGTTTACAATAGCACCATCTACTATAGATGCTGACACTACAGAATTAGATGCTAGCTTGTCAGCATCAATTGCATCATCTGCCAAGTGAGCATTGTCTATTGAAGCATCCACATAATGGTCACTGTCAATAGCGTCATCTGTAATTCCTGCTGTTTGTATTTTAGTCAATGCCATATTATGTTCCTCCCAAGTTCTCCGGAATATCTATGTATATCCAATTACTACCATCATATCCTTCAAACCGCGATACTGTAGAATTATACCGAATCATACCTGTTGAAGGACTACCAGGGCGTTGTGCTGTAGTACCTGTTGGCAATTGAAACGCACCAGTTGAAGCAGTATATAAAGCACTGTTAAGTTTAGCAGCTGTAACAGAATCATCAGCAGGTGTATTAATTGCAATA
>Ga0310342_100000261_pt1 | contig 28077 bp, 17 predicted proteins | sample S15DNA20500_MG_FD_206155 | JGI IMG/M metagenome (GOLD analysis project Ga0310342, IMG submission 206155) | Marine microbial communities from station ALOHA, North Pacific Subtropical Gyre - S1503-DNA-20-500_MG | ecosystem: Environmental > Aquatic > Marine > Oceanic | place: Pacific Ocean: North... | reverse complement strand
TGCCCGGCTGCATGGACGCGGCTGACACCAACGATGACGGCACCATGGATATCGCCGACCCGATCTTCATCTTTCAATATCTCTTTGTCGGCGGAAATGTCCCCCCGTCTCCGGGCCCGGGCAAATGCGGTACCGACCCGACCAAGGACGTGCTCGATTGCCAGGCCTATGATGGCTGTCCCGGCGGAATAGAGGCCGGAGAGGTCTGTGAAGACGGAGACTGCTGTCCTCCCGGATACTATTGCGCCAAGGAGATCGGCAATTGTGACGGTCCCGGTATCTGCACCGAACTTCCGGAGATGTGTACCAGGGAGCTGAACCCGGTCTGCGGCTGCGATGGCGAAACCTACTCCAATCCGTGTATGGCCGCCGCCGCAGGGGCCAACATCGATCACATGGGCTCCTGCGAGACAGAGCCGGGGCCGGGAGAATGCGCCAGCAACGACGACTGCGAGGTCGGCTTCTTCTGTTCGACCGAGGACGGGGAGTGCGACGAGGTCGGCGCCTGTGTTGAACGACCCGAGATCTGTCTCGCGGTTTTCGACCCGGTCTGCGGCTGTGACGGCCAAACCTATTCGAACGCCTGTGTCGCCGCCTCGCGCGGCGCCAGCGTCGACCATGTCGGCGAATGCGAAGACGGCCCGGGCCCGGTGGAAGACTGTGGCGGCAATCTCGACTGCCCGAGGGGAACCTATTGCCACACCGAAGAAGGGGACTGCGACGAAGTAGGAGAGTGCGTTGCGCGTCCCGGGCCCTGTCCGCGAATCCTGGACCCGGTCTGCGGTTGTGACGGCGAGACCTATCCAAACGCCTGCGTCGCCGCCTCTAACGGCATCAGCATCGACTATGTCGGTGAATGCGAAGCCGATCCGCCGCGGGAAGAATGCGACGACTGCCCGAGGGGAACCTTCTGCTCAAAACCCCCGGGCGACTGCGAGGGAGAGGGTACTTGCCGGCCATTGCCGGATGTCTGCCCCGACATCTTCGATCCTGTCTGCGGCTGTGATGGCGTGACCTACGGCAATCGCTGTGAGGCCTACGCCGCCGGAGCCAGCATCTCCTCCCCGGGGCCATGTGAAGGCGGCGGCAACGAAGGTGACTGCGCCAGCAATGCCGACTGTAACCGAAACAGCTATTGCGCCAGGGACCCGGGCGACTGCGACAGGGCAGGAACGTGCGAAGTTCGGCCCCAGGCCTGCACCAGGGAGTTCCGCCCGGTCTGTGGCTGTGACGGTGTGACCTATTCGAACGCCTGCGTCGCCGCCTCTCGAGGAGCCACCATCGATTACGTCGGAACCTGCGAAGATGAACCCCCCGAAGATGGCTGTCGGACAAACCGGGACTGCGATGTCGGAAGCTACTGCGCCAAGGCCCCGGAAAACTGCGATGGTGTCGGCGAATGCCGGGTACAACCGGTGGTCTGCCCCCTGAATTTCGATCCGGTCTGCGGCTGTGATGGACAAACCTATGGAAACGCCTGCTCGGCTGCTGGAGCCGGGGTCAACATCACAGTAGAAGGCCCCTGCCCAGGAAAACGACCGGTTGAAGTGCCCGGGCCCGCCGGAAGACCGTAGGCCCCACCGGAAACCACCATCACCCGCCGGAAATGCCCCAGGGAGGCCAACAGAGGCCCTTCGCAGCTACGGCTTCCCGATAACCAGTGAGTCCAACCTCACCCTCGATCGTGTGTAGTTCATTCTTGTAATTACTTTCCCCGGAACGGTGAGAATCCTGGTGGTTATTTTTCCTTGACGCTGCAATGACGGGTTCGTAAACTCCGACGCGAATTTCAGGGCACCTTCAGGTTCACTTGCGCACGATATTACGCCCCTGAAAAAACGATGTAACCGGACAGGCTCCAGGAGCGAGCGATATGTCACCCGCCAAAAAGAAAACCGCAGCGAAGAAAAAAACTCCCGCCAAAAAGAAAACCGCGGCGAAGAAAAAAGCGCCCGTCGAGAAAGCCGCCCCGGAAGCGAAGGCGCTACCCAAAGAAAAAAGCATCGTCGAGGAAGCCCTCGAGAGGCTCCCCCCTCTCTCAAAAAGAATTAAAAAAAGCTCTCTCCTTGCCATCCGTGAAAAGCTCCTCCTGCGCAGGGAGGATCTGGCCGGAACGCTCGGGGCTCTCGAGTCTGAACATATCGGAACCCACGAAAACCGTACGACCGCGGGTGGGGATGAGGCGGACCAGGCCAACAACGCCCAGACCGCCGACATCTCGCTGCGCCTCGCGGAGACCGGCGCCAAGGAACTCCAGGAGATTGATGCCGCCCTCGCCAAGATTAAAGACGGGTCCTACGGCATTTGCGAGGCCACCGGTGAGCCCATCGGGATCCCACGGCTCAAGTACATTCCCTGGATCCGCCTCAGCGTGGGGGCCCAGGAAAAAGTCGAGCGCAACCAGCTGCGCTACGATGAAACAGAGGGATGGGTCTTCCCCTGAAATCGGGGAGTGTCCAGCGGCAGCCAGCTCCTCTATCTTAAAAAAGGGCCTCGAATATGATGCGACTGTTCTTGCTGCTTCTTTTCGCCGTCGCCACGGCCTCCTGCGACCTGCTGCCAACGCCTGCGGAGCCACCGAACTTTGAGCCCCTCTTTGATGGAAAAACCCTCGACGGCTGGGAAGGCGGCCCTCGCTTTTTCCGGGTCGAAAACAACTCCATCATCGCCGGGCGGCTCGATGCCCCTATCCCCCACAACGAGTTCCTCGCATCCACGGAGTCCTTCGGTGATTTCGACCTTCGCTTCGAGGCGCGCCTGGCTGGCACCGGCCACAACGCCGGTGTTCAGTTCCGCAGCGAAAGAATCCCGGACAGCCATGAGATGATCGGCTACCAATGCGACATCGGTGACTGGAGCGCGGGATTGATCTGGGGCCTTCTCTACGATGAATCACGCCGCAGACGAATGCTCGACGAGCCGGAGCAGGAGCCGCTGCGAAAGGCCGTCGACCCCGGAGGGTGGAATCGTCTGAGGGTCCTGGCCATCGGGGCCCGAGTGCAAATCTGGGTCAACGACTTTCAAACGGTCGACTTTACCGAGACCGACCCATCGGTCAAGCCGTCCGGGCGCCTGGGCCTGCAAATCCACGGCGGGGCCCCCGCGGAATGCCACTACCGAAATATCCGCATCCGGCGCCTGTAAATTAAAGCACGGGCGCGGATCCCGGCGCTTCAACCCTACCAGTACGTGACCGGGAGTATAAGCGTATCGGCAGCGACCGAGAAGGGCAGATCGATCAAACGGCACAACACACCGAACCAGCTCGTGTTTTTATCTTCGATTTCACGAATGGAGGCTGCGGTGCCCCCATACATTGCAACCTCCTGATTGCTGTCCAGCAAATGATCGATTGTCATACACCCCGGCTGGATAGCCAGGGAGCCAGCCAGCGCCAGGACTCCCCCTAACCGTAGTAGCTTCTTCATTCCGTTCTCCTTCTCTGCCAAAACAAGACGCCAGTCCCTTCGACTGTTCGTACAGCCGCAACATACTCTTCCAGCGCGTCTGCGCTGCGAAGCCCGGGCTCGACAGCGACCTGGAGGAAACCGACCGGCGCTGCGACAGGGTTTGTTATATCGACATTGCCATCGAAGTTGCAATCAGCGACTGGGTGGCCCTCGATTTCTTTTTCCCGTTAAGAATCGGCGCACGTGCGACAGGGCCTGCGATTCTGATGGTATGGACAATATCCATGCCCTGCCCGGGCCGACCCGCCGGCAGAGGGAGAGCCGGAACCCGGCGCTGAAATCCGCCCACACAAACGCCCCCCATCGCCTACAATGCGCGCTCAACCATCCCGTCCGTTTCAACGAGGTTAATGATGAATACGCGCATCCTGTCCATTTCTGCCTTTGTTTCCAGCCTGTTCTGCCTTTGTCTGCCCGCCGAAGCGCAGACCGGTAAAAAATGGCTTGATATGAATTATGGCCCCTATTTCTCCGGCTCTGTCGAGGCCCCCGGTCCCGACAGGAACCTGACCTACAAGGGCCTCATCCTGCGTGTCGATGGCGACTGGTCCTCCGCCGCGGGCTCCGCTGACAGCGCCACGATGATCTTCGACACCGACCTCCTGCGCTTCTCTGCCGGCTGGACCGGCGGCCTCCTCAATATGCGCAATATCTCGTGGGACGGCTCACACGGAACCCACTCGACGATCAAGGGAGATCCGGTCTTCCTGAACCCGCGCTCCCCAGGCTGGGCCCGGCCCGAGGATGGCTCGTTCAAGGATCCCAGGGAGCTCCCCTACGGCCCCCTCCCTAAAAAATGGGCCCACTTCAAGGGGCTCTACCTGAACAAGGACCAGGTGATCCTCTCCTATTCCGTCGGCAACGCCAACCTCCTCGAGCTGGCCTCCTTTCGCGACATCGCCGGCGGCAAAGAGATGAGCCGCACCCTCAACATCGAGGATGCCGATCGGGAGCTGGTCCTGCTTGCCTGCGCCCGGGGTGGCGAGCCCCTCTCGCTCCTGGAACGCGGCAGCCTCAAAACGGGCGATGGCCCGGCCCGCTCGACCCTCGTTCTGCTGGGCCGACGGGCAAAACCCAAAACGGCCGCCAAGGAGCCCCCACCCGCCCCGAAGGACATCACCGAGGGTCTCCTCGGGCGCTGGAGCTTCAACTCCGGCACCGGCAAGACCGTCGCCAATCTTGCCGGGAAAACGCTGACCGCCATCGTCCATGGCGCCCGGCGGGAAAAAGGCTACGAGGGGCAGGGCCTGCGCTTCGATGGCCGCTCCCGCCTCGACATTCCCGATGGTGGAAAAATTAACCTCGGGGGAAGAGACTACTCCATCTCGGCCTGGGTCAAGACCCGCAGCGGGGGAACCATCCTCGCAAAGACCGGCCCGGAATGGGAAGAGCAGGGAAAAACCTTCTTCATACGAGAAGGCCGGCTGGGGTTTGACATTGGCTGGGTAGGACAGGTTGCCGGCGACCGGCGCGTGACCGATGGAAAATGGCATCATGTCGCCATGACCTTCCAGACCTCCGGAAACACCATCCGTTTCTACGTCGATGGAAAGGCCGATGGGGCGGGGAGGCTCGAGGCCGGCCCCGACGTCCGCGGACACATCCTGCGATCCGGCTTTACCTCGCCCGAATTCCCCAATCCCAGCGGCTTCAATGGCTCCATCGACGAGCTGCGCCTCTACGGCCGAAAGCTCGGCGCCGACGAAATCGCCACCCTCGCGGGCAAGCCGGGCGCCGCCGATGACTCCGGCGAGGTCACCCTCGTGAGCCTCTCCAGCAGCGGCAAGGGTCTCTCCGCCCGCTGGCAGCCCGAAGCTTCACAGCTTCGCCTCAAGCTCTCGCCCGCCCCGGGCAAGGCCCGGGATCGGCTCAAGCTTTCGATCTGGAAAGGCCCGGCCGCGAACCTCGAAAAATACGCCGCCGGCCTCGATGCCGCCGCGCAGCCCTCAGACCTCGCACCCCTGACAAAAGGAGGCCCTGCCCGCTGGAAAGAAAAACTGCGAACCGAATGCAAGCTGGGAGCGGACAGGGGCGGCTTCGCCGTCGACATCCTCACCGTGCCCATGAACAACCCCTGGAAATCATGGATGCGCCTTGGCGGCTTCGATTTCTTCGCCGATGGCCGCCGCGCCGCGGCCTGCACCTGGATGGGCGATGTCTGGCTGATCGAAGGGCTTGGCGGAGAGCTGGGCAAGCTGTCGTGGCAACGCATCGCCTCGGGACTCTTCCAGCCACTGGGGCTCAAGATTGTCGATGAGACCATCTATGTCCTTGGCCGCGACCAGATCACGATTCTCAGGGACCTCAACGGTGATGGCGAGACGGACCACTACGAGAACTTCAACAATGACGCCGAGTGCACCGAGCATTTCCACGAATTCGCCATGGACCTCCAGACCGATGCCCAGGGCAACTTTTACTACACCAAGGGCGGTCGCCACGCGAAAGACTCCGTGGTTCCCCAGCACGGCAGCATCATCCGCGTCAGCAAGGATGGCTCGAAAACCGAAATCATAGCCAATGGATTCCGCGCCCCCAACGGCCTCTGCGTAAATCCGGACGGGACTTTTTTCACCAGCGACCAGGAGGGACACTGGACGCCGGCAAACCGGATCAACTGGGTGAAAAAAGACGGCTTCTATGGCTACATGTGGTCCTTTCACCGGGGCAAGAAGCCAACCTCATACGACCCTCCCCTCTGCTGGCTACACCCGCGCTATGACCGCTCACCTGCCGAGCAGCTCTGGGTACCCAAGGGCAGCTGGGGCCCGCTGGGCGGACGGCTGATCTCCCTGTCCTACGGGACCGGCGCCATCTCTCACATACTTCACGAGAAGGTGGGCGGCCTGCTGCAGGGCGGCGCGACCAAGCTCGACATCCCGATCTTCCCCACAGGCATCATGCGTGGACGGTTCCATCCCGGCGACGGACACCTCTACCTCTGCGGACTCTTCGGCTGGGCCGGCAACAGGACCCAGGCCGGGGGGCTCTATCGCATCCGTCATACGGGCAAGCCTCTCAACCTGCCCCTCGACCTGTACGCCACAGAGAAAGGGCTGGTCCTCCGTTTTTCCGACCCACTGGAGCGAGAGCGGGCAGCGAAGGTCGGGAGCTATTCCATCGAGCGATGGAACTACCGCTGGCGCCAGCAATATGGCTCAAAGGACTATAAACTCTCCGATGGAAAGATCGGGCGTGACAAGGTCCCCGTGAAGTCGGCAACGGTTTCGAAGGACGGCCGCTCGGTCTTTCTCGAGATAGAAGACATGAAGCCCTGTATGCAGATGCTCATCCGCTACCGGCTGAGCGGCGCCGACGGCGCCAAGATTTCACAGGAGATCTACAACACCATCCACAAGCTGGGCGATCACAGAAAAGCCGCGACGGCTTTTGATTGAGGACTACGCTCAGGGGAAAAGATAGCGCGCGTTCTTCTTCGCCTCTCTCTTCCTGTAGCTCTCTATCTCGGCCCGCATGACGGAAACCAGCGGGACCGCGCCGTATTTTTTCTCTAGGATCCGGATCCACTTTTCGGTTACGTCCGTGTAGACCGCGATATGGTTACGCACCATCGCGCGAACCTTGTTGCGGGGCCCCACCTGCGCGACCCCCGGCTGGTTGGCGAGGGCCTGGTCAACCCAGTCGAAGGCGTCATCCTTGCGCAGGGCGGCATCAAAGAGCCCGGCGAGGGAGAGAGCGTGCAGGACCCGCTCCGCCGCGTTCACGCTGCCGCGGTAGGCCGCCTGCAGGGCCGCAACCTGGCCGGGGTCAGGAACCCGGAAGAAAGCCAGCGCACGGGCTCTTTCGCTCTCCAGCTTGCCGATGGCCTCCGCATCCAGGGGAGGATTGAAATACTTCGAGAGGGTGACGAAAGGACTGAGGCGAAGGGCGCTGAAAGCTATCGGTGAAAGCGCGGGGCCCCGATAGAGCCGCAGGAGGGCCCGGTCCCCGCTGGAATAGCTCAGCTGCTGGGTGTCATCCCTGTAGATCATCGCTCCGGTGAGCGCCTTGATCTCTGCAGGCCCCATCACCACGGTTGAGAGTACGCCCTCGGGACTGGCCATTTCATGGCGGCAGAGAGAGGTCCAGCGCGCGCCGGCGATCCTGTTCTCGCCGGCGAAGGTCCGACAGCGGGCGCGAAGCTCCTCTTGTTCGAAGGTCGGCCGCGAGGGAAAACTCAACACCATGAAGTCATCACGGCCGACCTTCACTATGAAGGTGAAGGGAAAAACCTCCGCCTGGGTCTTCACGATGCCAAGGGTGTCGCCCGGCGTGATCCTGTAGAGCGGAAGCCACTGCATGAAGATGCCTCCCGGCCGCAGGATGCGCTGAACCCCCTGGTAAAACTCCAGCGAGTAGAGGCTGCAGACCCCGTCCGCCGTAGGCGGTGGCGGCTCCATGGAGATCACGTCATAGGAGCTGGGCGCCGCACGGTCAACATAATGCCTCCCATCATCCAGGTGCACCCTGACCCGGTCGTCCTCGCCAAGCCCGTGGTTATATTCACGGTAATTGCGCAGCGAGATCTTGATCATCTCCTCGGAGATGTCGACCACGTCCAGGCGGCCGTCCTCAGGCAGGTACATCAGCAGGGCCCCAAAGGACTGGCCGGAGCCCAGGCAGATTCCGAGGCAGTCGCGAGGGAGTTCTCGGCCGGGATAAAAAAGGACAGGCACATGCCCCTGGATGGCCTGGGTTGACCAGCCCTTTTTATAGGTCACTGCCAGTGAAACGTGCCCCGACCCCACCTGGATGCTGTCGGGGCCATCAAATATCCAGGTGGTGGTCAATGCCCCCTCGGTGATTTCCTGCAGTATGGTATTACCGCGCGCGGGATTCTTCCCGTAACCATCCTTGAGAATCGTCTCCTGGGTAATGTCCGGAGACCACCAGAAATTGAGGGTGGCCACCAGGCCAAACACGGGAAGGAGCCAAAGCACCGAGCTCCAGCGTGATGGAGACGGCGCGGCGTGGCGCCTCTGCTGCCTGCTGAGCGGGGCCGCCGGCTCCGAAGGCATCGTCCGCACCTTGAAAAGACAGGCCACCGCCAGCACCAGCGAGCCGAAGCTCAGGAGGGTGAGGGTCCCGTGAAGGCCGAGCAGGTGCAGGAAGACATAGCCCGCAAGAAAGCCCCCGAGGCTCGAACCGATCGTGTTCCAGAAAACGAGCCGGCCCGAAATGGGCCGCAGGGCCGCGGAACTGCGGGTGGCCGCGGCTATCAGGGCCGGCAGGCCTGTACCCATCAGCGCCACCGGGATGAAGATACACAGGGCGATCTGAAAAAGCGGGCCGAAAAATACGGCATCGGCCTTCTCGCTCCAGAACATCATATAGCTGGTGGGATTGAGGTGGTTGATCTCGAGAGTCTCAAGGGGAACGATGCGCGTAGAATTGTCGGGGAGGGTTATCTGCTTGCCCTGCAGCTCCACGCTGAGCTCCGCGGCCCGCCACCAGGCGATCATGGTGAGGGCAAAGAGCGGCACCAGGCCCTGGAGCCCCCCGAGAATCTTAAGTGGCCTCCAGCGCGTCCCCAAAACGGGCGACAGCATCAGGCTGCCGGTGGCCAGCGCCAGCAGGTAAACAGCCAGGAGCATGGCCGTGAAATAAACGCTGGTGGTGTGGAAGAGGGAAAAATAGCGCGACCAGGCGATCTGCCAGGCGATCGCGATCAGCCCCGAAAGAAAGGCGGCCGCCGGAAAAAACCAGCCCAACCTGACCTCCTGCGGCGCCGTATGCGCGGGAGGCGTATGGCGAAAGAAGATGAACGCCGCCGCCGCGATCAGCAGGTTGCCGAAACCACCGGCGATGCTGGTGCCGTTCATCCCGAGCGCCGGAATAGCGAAGTAGGCCGTACACAAGACCCCGGCCACCGCGCCCAGGATATTGACCCCGTAAAGAAAACTGGTTCGTGAACCGATGGCGCGGTCCTCGGAAACCAGCCCATCCAGCAAGAGAGGAAGCGTGCCGCCCATAAAAAACGTGGGCACAAGCACCAGGGCAAAGAGAAGACCGAAGCGAAGCGCGAAGAGCCCCCCGCCGAAGCCCGCCGCCAGGGGGTAGAGCGCCCCGTAGAGCTGCTCGAGAAGAGAGAAAAGAAAAGGGAAGGCCAGGGCGAAGGCGCCGATGATTAACTCGAAGATGCCGTAGATAAACAGCGGCGAACGGCGCGAAGACCGCAGCCTGTTGCCGACGAAATAGCCCCCGAGGGCGATGCCGAGGAAAAACGAGGTCAACACTGTGGAAAGGGCGATCTGGCTGGCGCCGACCACCAGGGCGGCCTTCTTGATCCAGACCAGCTCGTAGCCGAGCCCCAGCGCGCCCGAGAAAAAAAACAGCGCCGTAGCGCGGCCGAAAGTCTTTGGCCGAAGACCGGTACCGCCGGAGGTTTCGAAAGAGGTGTCGTTTGCCACGTTGCCGCCTTTTTCACCCATCATGGAAATCAGTTCTTTGCCGCCAGCTCCTCTTCAATTTATCGGCCTGCCGGCCTCGAGTCTGAAAAAAATTGTCCGGAAGCCTCCGGTAGAGTTAGGATGCGGTCATGGCAGGAAAAATTGCTTTCTACGCAGGTTTGCTGGCACTGTCGCTCACCCTCTCCACCGGACCCCTTGCGGCAGAGGTGGTAAAAAAAGGCGGCGCACCGGCAAAAAAACCCGTCGACGCCAAAAAAGCCCCGGCGGTGAAGAAGGTGCCCGCACAACCTATACCGGTCGCCGAGGATCTCGCCCGGAGCGAACGCGTGAGGTTGCGCCTGGCTGACTGGGAAAAAAGCGCCGGCATGCTCTCGCTGCACGGCCTTGATCTCAAGGGCTTCCTTGCGCCCGACGCCGTGGCCTACAAGGCCGGCTCCGCCTATCTCCGGCTGCGCGGCAGCAAGCTCTCCCACGAGCAGGCCATCGCCAAGATCGCCGCCTCGCTTCCACGCTGGAAGCGCTACGAGGGGCAGAGCCTCTTCCTGCTCACCCTCGCCAATCCTCTCTACGTACAGGGAAAAAAGAAAAACCGCATCTTCACCCAATCGAAGGGTCTTGGCTACGAGACCCTCCTCATTCGAGACGCCCGGGGCCGGCGTCTCAAGGGAAAGCTCGCCGGGCTGCCAGCCAATCTTCGCATAGCATCCCTGCGCCTCAAAAAATTCTGGCAGACGGCAGACGGAGTCACCCGGCTTGTGCGGCCGGGAAGCCGAGGAGAATTATTGCGCAACCCCGGCTCCATCGGCCGCAAGGCGAAGCTTTCCAAGCCTTTCAAGGCCTGGGTGCTGGAGGCCGGCCCGGCGGAACTCGAGGTGCTCGTCAAGCGGTCCCAGGTTGCGGGCTCAAAGAGCAGGACCTTCAGGATTTCATTCGAGAACTGGAAACGCTACGAGGGGCCCTGGAGCGATGATGTTCTCGATCTCAATGAAAACCGCCCCTGGCAGGAGTTGGACGCTCTGACGCTCGAGATTCGTCTGCCCCCGGGCGGACTCACGGTCAGCCACGCCCTCAAGGCCCTTCTCGAAGAGGCCGCTTCTCCTCGATAGAGCCTCTTGCCTGAAAACGCCCCAGGGCGTATCATGTGTCCGCTGGCTCCATAGCCTGTTTCGCCGTAACAGCGGAGCCCGTGAAGAGAAAAGAAAAGAGAAGCTGTAAAGAAGTGGAGAAACGGCATGGCTGAAAACGGCTGCATCGGCGCTGGTCCGTCCAGGCTGGGACCCTATACGCTACTTGAGAGTTGCGGCGAGGGCCCTCGGGGACAGGTCTTCAAGGCCGAATCGGACGGACGCTTCTATGCCCTGAAAATCTATCACTCAAAGACCTGGGCCCGCTGGGACGATCTCGAAAAGCTCTCTCCCTCCAGCGAGCTGAACCATCCCAACATCCTCCCCGTGGATGGCCTGGGAAGCTCTGACGGATGGCGCTACTCAGCGACGAAGTTCCTGCCCGGCGACTCTCTTGCGAAGGTGCTCTCCGGCCTGAGGGAAAAGCCCGCAAGGCCCGCCTCGCTCTGCCCCATCGGAGCGACCGACGAAGGAGAGCCACAGCCTGACCACTTCTTTCGCTGCGTGAGGATGCTCCAGAAGGTGGCGCGAGGTCTCCAGGTGGTCCATGAAGCCGGAATCGTGCACGGCCGCATCTCCCCGGGCAATCTCATGTTCTCGCCATCGGGAATGCTCCTCCTTGGCGATTTCGGCGGTGGCGGACACTCCCTGGCGCAAGACATTCACTACCACGCCCCGGAAGAGCTCCAACCGGACAGCTGGCCGGCCCACAAGGGTTCCGACATCTACTCCCTCGGCGCGGTCCTCTACGAGATGCTGACCCTGAACCCGCCCTACCATCACCCCGGGGCGGAAACGAGCGACCCCGGCGCGACACGCAAGGCGATCCTCGCCGGCCCCCCTCCGCCACCGTCCGCCTTCTGCGACGAAATACCTCCCTCCCTCGACGCCTGCGTCGCAAAGGCGCTGGCCCGCGATCCGGAAAACCGCTATTCAAGCGCGGGCGAAATGGCTGATGATCTCGAACGTTTTCTCTCCGGGGAATACCCTCTTGCCGCAATAGAGGCCCAGGCCCTGGCTCCCGCTAAACCATCTCGCAGATTCCGTCTCTCCCACCGGCTCATCGCGGCTTCCGTGCTGCTGCTGTTGACCGCAGGAGCCGTCTGGTTCAGCCGCGAGGCAGGCAAACGAAGCTCACTGGTTAACGGCGCCCTTGACGCACTCTACAGGGGAGACCACGCCGCAGCGCGCTCGGAGGCGGGGCGCCTTCGATCTCTCGACCCGGCCAACCCAAGGGCAACGGCGCTCTCAGAGAGCATCGCCCGGACTCGGGCTTTTGATCATATGGTGCGGGCTCTCGAGGCCCTCTGCGATGGAGACCGCGAGGCGGCGCGCAATGCGGTGGGGGCGGCCAGCGATCTTCTCCCCCGCAACGATGCGTTGGAGTCTCTGGCAGACAGCCTGAAAGAAGACCCGGGGGAATAGTCCCGCTGCGCTGTGATGACGGCGGAGGCCTTCTTCCGTACAATCTCCTCCATGAGCGATCCTTCCGTAAACGACGAATCCCCGCGGCCACTGGCGAAGAGAAACGCCTGGCTCCTCTTTCTGCTCATCGCCTGCGGTATTGCCGGCCTTGATCTCTGGAGCAAGAGCGCCGTTTTCGAGCTGTTGAATGTAAAGTACGCCGGCCTGCCCGCGAGAATCATCGCGGCACCACGCGAGGTGACGATTGTCCCGGGATTTTTCGACCTCCAGGCCAACTTCAATTACGGAGCCTTCAACGGCTGGTTCTCCGATCACACCGGCCTGCTGGCCCTGCTCTCCGGCGCGGCATTGCTCGTGATCGGCTCCGTTCTCTGGTATTCACTCGGGCGCTCTCCCGCGCCATCAGCCTGGTTCGTGGCGGCCCTCGGCCTGCTCGCCGGCGGAACCGCCGGAAATTTTTACGACCGCTACTTTCTCGAGGCTGTACGCGACTGGATCAAGTGGTACGTAACCATCGACGGCAAGGAGCACATCTGGCCGAACTTCAACATCGCCGACAGCGGGATCTGCATCGGCGTGGTCCTGATTATCCTGCTGGAGTTCTTCCGTAGGAGCCCGCCCGCAACGGAGGAGGCCCGGGACGCCGCCTGAGGCCTACTCCACCCAATCGGCAATGAATACGTTGGTCTCGCCCCGGCGGGCGTTGTAGCGGTTGGAGGCCCAGACCAGCTTCGATCCGTCCGGCGAAAACATGGGAAAGCCGTCAAAATCCGCGGAATGGGTTATACGCTCCTCTTTACCTGACTCGATATCGACAAGAAAGAGATCGAAGTTCGGCTTTCGTCGGTCTTCGCTGTGCTTGTTGGTCGCGTAGATAAGCTTGCGGCCGGAGGGATGGAAGAACGGACAGAAGTTCGCCCGCCCGTTGCTGGTGACCTGCCGGATGTCACCTCCATCCACGTTCATGACGTAGATCTCCAGGTGGCTTGGCTCCACCTGCCCCCTGGCCAGGAGCCCCCGGTACTTCTCGAGGTCCTTGCCCTCAGGACGGCTGGCCCGGAAACAGATCTTCTTTCCGTCGGGAGAGAAAAAAGGGCCGCCGTCATACCCCGGGATGTCGGTCAGCTGCCTCTGGTCGCTGCCATCGGGCTTCATGTCCCAGATCTCCAGGTCCCCGGTGCGGGCCGAGGTAAAGACGATACGCGAGCCATCTCGGGCATAGGTGGGCTCGGCATCGTAGCCGGGCGAGTCTGTGAGGCGCCGCAGGTCACCCCCATCGGGCCGGGCGCTGAAAATGTCGAAATCCTCGTAGACCCGCCACACGTACGGCGGCGGCGGCGGTGGCGGTGGCGGACAATCCGGCGAGCCCAGATGGGTGGAGGCGTAGACGATCCTGTCGCCATCGGGGGCGAAGTAGGAGCACGTGGTTCGCCCCTTGCCGGTAGATACCCGGCGGCGACCGGTGCCATCGAGATTCATCACGAAGATCTGGTCGCATTTCAGTTCGCCATGGGTGCTCTGGAAAACCAGGCGGTTTCCATCTCCGGAGAAATACGCCTCGGCATTCTCTCCCTCGAAGGTCAACTGGCGCACGTTCTTCAGGTGAACCTCGCCCTCTATGGGCGACACCACCCTGGCAGGCGGCAAGGCCTGCGCGGCCTTTTCCGCCTCCCTGCTCCGCGAATCCCCGCAACCCGGCCCGATGCCTGCCGCCATGGCCAGCAACAGGCCCGGCAACGCCCTGCTAAGACCCGCCCTTGCACTCTTCATTCGACGCCTCTCCTGTCATATTGCGTGAGGAAGGGTACGACCCGGCCCACGATAAACTCCGAAACGGCCCCGACCTGGTTCTCGATCACCCCGAGATGCTTCGGTGAGATCGGAGCCTTAAAGGTCCCCACGTTTTCAATGTAAACCGAGCGCGGATCTTTCAGGTAGGCTTCGACCCGAACATTGAAGGCCTCCGGCTGTTCCTTCGACGCCGGAAAGACCATGCGGAAGCCATGCAGGCTCGCGGAACGCTGAAAAACCTCGAGGTCTTCCCTGGGCACCCTGAAGATGGCCCCAGAGAGGAATTCCGCCGCGCCGCTGAACGCGTTCGGGGCACAAACCGCTCGAACCGTAACCTGCTGCACCAGGATCGCAGCGATGCCCAGTGCGGGCAGCGCATCTTCCAGCACGGTTCTCACCTTCTTGCCGAATTGTTCCGCGGTAATCCCCATGTGGTCCTCGGCAAACTGAAGCCGGTCTCCGGTAAACGTCAGCCGGGAAAAGCCCCGGCCTCCGGGCCCCTGTTTTTCTATCCGCGCCCCTGTAGATGTGCGGATAAAGTTCTCATAACCACCGATGTTGCAGATTTTATTGTATACCCCGCGAACCTGCTCAATGGTGTATTTGGCGGGCAAATGTACGCAATCGCAAAGCAGGCTGATGGTGCTGGGCTCGCTGAACATTCCGGGTTTTTCTCAAGTCTGGCGGTGATTTGGCCGAAGAAAGTTCTACGAGAGTAAACTCTTGATACCCGTCCACCGTGGGGTGGTGCTCTTACCGGGCACTCCTCCGCGGTTTTTTTATGCTCGGCCGTCCCGGAAATTTCCAGCGGCCGCTTATTCGACGTAGAGGCCGTGCTGGTGCAATTTCTCCCCGAGATCCCTGGCCGCCTTCTCGTTCTTGGCGCCCCGCACAGCCACCGTGGTCTCGTTCAAACGCTCCAGCGGAATGCCCTCCTCCTCAAAAACTTCGGCCAGCCGGTCCACCGCCTCCACCGATGCCCCCCTGAAAAGCGAGGCCCTCTCCCGCTTGAGAATCTCGACCCCCTGGGCCCATTCCCTGAGAGAGAATTCGACATTGTTCGGCATGGCGTTGCGGCTGTATTCCTTGAGAGAGCCCAATAGCTGCTCGGCTGTAAACCCTGCACAGACCCCGCGTTTTACGCTCTCCCGCGTCAATCGGTAACGCTTCACCTTGTCGGAGCCGAGGCGATCCGCGAAACGGCTCAGCACGAGGTTCGCTTCATCCTCCAGGGGCATCTCCGGAAAAACCAGGACCTCGAAATCCGGATTGATGAGCGCCGGCCTGCCCAGGGAATCGTCCTCCTCCCAATCCTTCAGCCCGAAGAAGCGCTGCCCGAGATCGGAGAGCCTCAGGGACTGGATGGCACCGTCCAGGAGGCCGACATCGACCAGCCCCATAAGGGCCATTCGATGAACGACCCAATAGCTCAGATCGTGATACAGCTTGGCCATGGAGACCTTGATGGGATCGGCGATGCCGCGGCGCTTGCTGTGATGTTCATCATCGCAACGCGCCTGGTACTCTTCGCGAATGCCCGCCTCATCGAGAGTGGAGAGGAACCGGGCCACCACGGCGCCCAGGAAAGGTCGCATCGACAGCCAGGTGCCGGGCTTGAACTCCTTCAGTCGTTCTATGAATATCTGCCGGAGGCCCTTCTGATGGAAGCTCCAATGGCCATTCTTGTGATCGGCCAGGAAGAGCTCAAAGAGCGCCTGCAGCTTTTCCCGCAGCGTGTTTTTCTGCCAGCCCCTGCGGCGAATGTCGCTCGCTACCAACTGGTGATCTTCCACCTCGAAGAAGCGAAGGCGGCGGGCCGTGTCCAGAAGGTGCTGGACGACCCTTCCTTCAAAAACATCCTGGTACCGTGTCGCGATCAACGAGGCCGAGATACGATCTTCGATCTTCTTGTACAGGCGCCCTTCCCGGGTGACCTCCAGCTTGTCGGAGCGCAGCAGGTCGAGCAGGCGCTCGAGATCGATGGCAAAGTCGCTACCGAGAAATACCTCGGCATCATTCGGCTCCGGCAGCTTCGCGCTGGCCCCCAGGAAGCCCTCGTAGAGGTTCTCCTGGTAGAGAACCAGGGCCTCCTCCTCGAATTTCAGCCCGTAGTCGTTGAGATTGAGCACTCCCACCGTACCCAGCGAAGCATCCTCGAGATGGCCACGCCAGCGCTGCGGAAAGAGCCCCTCCTCCTCGTCCTCTTTGCCGTGTTCCAGCTCCGCCGAGTCGCCGTTTTGCCAGGCGGTAACAGCCGAATGGGAGAGTATGCCATGGTTTTCTTCGAACGCCTTCAGGGCCGCCTTGCGCAGCCCCTTGCCCGGCAGCTTCTTGATGCGGCTGGCCGGCCGTGACGGGGACGCGTCGCTGATGCCGGAACGCACCAGGCTCAACATCTCCATCGGCCCGCGATCTTCGATGGAAATCGTGCGTCTCAGCGCATTGCCCAGCTCCTCGGGGATCGTGAACATCTCCTTGCGGCCATCGCCATTGTCGCCCCGGTCCTTGTTCACAAACCCGCCGCCGACCAGGGAACGAAGAATGGTCTCCACCTCGTAGTCCGCTATCTTTTCGCCGTGTCGACCTGAGCGGACCTCGGGAAGGGAGCCCTGGTAGCCATCGCGCCCCAGCAAGGAGACGAGGAAAGCCCTGTGGGAACTGCCGAGTCCCTCAAAGCGTTCTCGTACCACATCCTGGTTGCTCATGCATTTGAACAATACGCTGGCAAGCTTGTCCTTGGCGCTCACCATCCCGTTTTCCGGCAACCAGTACAAATGGTAGCCTTGAAGATCCGCCTTGGGGCTGCTACTTAAGAAATCTTTCAGGAACATTGAACCTCCTTCACTTCTTCTTTTTCCCTTTCGGGTTCCACCTTATCCACCTCTTCCACCAACTCTTCAGCTTCTATGATCCGGTACGGATAGCCCTGTTCGGTAAGGAACAGCTGGCGCTTCTCCGCGAACTCCTGCTCTCGGCTGCTGGTGGCGATGCCGCTGCCCCGGGTTACCAGGGAATAAAAGATCGCGCGCCCGGCATCCTGCTTGGGCCGCAGGATCCGTCCGAGCCGTTGCGCCTCTTCCTGACGGGAGCCGAAGGTCCCTGATATCTGTATGGCCACATTCGCATCCGGCAGGTCAACCGCGAAGTTTCCAACCTTGCTCACCACAAGCGTGAGTATCTCGCCATTGCGGAATCCTTCATAAAGCTCGTCCCTGGTCTGCTGCGGAGTTTTACCGGTGATCAGGGGGGCATCGAGCCGGGCCGCGACCGCTTCGAGCTGATCAAGATACTGCCCGAGCACCAGGACGTGATCTCGTCTGTGTCTCCGCACCAGGCTCTTGATGACCTCCAGCTTGGAGGGGTTTTCCGAGGCGATGCGGAATTTACCCCGGCGCCCGGCAAGCTGGTAATCCTCCTTCAGTTCGGGATCCAGCTCGACCCGAACCTCAACACACTCCGCATCGGCTATCCAGCCTCCGCTCTCCAGGGAGCGCCAGGGAACGTCGTATTTTCGCGGCCCAATCAGGCTGAAGACCTCTGTTTCCTTGCCATCCTCCCGGATGAGCGTCGCCGTAAGACCGAGGCGCCGGGTCGCCTGGATCTCGGCCGTGAAACGGAAAACCGGGGCCGGCAGCAGGTGAACCTCATCGTAGATGATGAGCCCCCACTGGTGCTCGGAGAAGAGCTTGAAGTGTTCAAAATCATCGACCTTGGATTTGCGGTAGGTGAGCATCTGGTAGGTAGAGAGGGTTACCTGGCGGATCTCCTTGACCTCGCCGCTGTACTCTCCAACCTGCTCTTCCGTCAAGGTCGTTTTCTCGAGGAGCTCACGACGCCACTGGCGCAAGGCCGTGATGTTCGTGGTCAGGATAAGCGTTTCCTTTCCAACGGCGGCCAGCGCACCCATTCCAACGATGGTCTTTCCCGCGCCGCAGGGAAGAACGACGACGCCGCTGCCGCCGTGGGCGGCACCGCCGGCATAGAAGGCCTCAACGGCATCCCGCTGGTAGTCGCGCAAGCCGAACTCGCCTCCGTCTCCGAGGGCCGTCCGCAATTCGACCGGGAGATCTTCACCTTCGTGATAGCCGGCGAGGTCCCGGGGGGGATACCCCAGCTTGGCCAGCGCCAGCTTGAGCTGCCCCCGGCACTCGGGCCGCACCCGGAGCCCCTGCTCGCACCCGGGCTCCGGAAGTAGTAATTCCTCGAGATGTTTCGAGTCTCCGAGGCGCTCGAGGAGCTCCTCCTCATCGGCAATCAGGATGATTCCCCCCTCACCATCACTGATCAATTCCAGCCGGCCGTAGCTGTTGACCGCGTCCTCTATCTCCTTGCTGATATTCGGAGGCACGGGATACTTCGAGACATCATCGAGAAAAGCCAGGATCTCCTCGGGATCGGCCCCGGAGGCCCCCGCGTTCCAGAGCGACAGGGGAGTGATCCGGTACATATGGATGTGCTCCGGACTCTTTTCAAGCTCCGCAAAGAGCATCAACCGATCCCGCACTTCTTCGAAACGTGGGTGGTCGGCCTCGAGAATGATCGATCGATCACTTTGTACGATCAGTGGGTTGTCGGGTTTGCTTGCCATTCTCAGCGCCTGTGTGTTCTGCCGATCTTCTTACATCGCTACGCGTTCGCCTGCTCTCCACTCTCCGTGGAATCAGCGCCTTGCGCGTCTGTTGTCTCCGCCTCTTCCGCTTCCTTGTCGCCGGAAGCCTCCTGTGACACGCATTCTATCGCGGCCAGGCTGTCTTCCTTCTGGAGGCGCATCAGGTTGACCCCCTGGGTGGCCCGGCCCATAACGCTGATTTCGGAAGCCCGGGTCCTCATCACGAGGCCCTCCCGGCTCATCAATACAATGTCATCGTCTTCGCGAACCGCCTTCAGCCCAACCACGGGGCCGTTGCGGGTGGTCGCCTTAATACTGATGATCCCGGCGCCATTACGCTTCTGCCTTCGGTAATCCTCAACCGGCGTCTTTTTGCCGAAGCCGTTGGCGCAGGCCGTCAGGAGCGTTACCCCCGCCTCCGATGGATCGAGGATCGCCATGTCAACCACCTCGTCATCTTCACGAAGATTGATCCCTCCGACCCCGGCAGCCGCCCTTCCCATCGGCCGAATGCCCGCCTCATCAAACCGGATCGCCATACCGGAGCGGGTCCCGAGAACAACCTCCTGCCCCTGGCGACACAGGGAGGCTCCTATCAGGGAATCGCCTTCCTTGAGCTTGATCGCGATGATTCCTGTTTTCTTCGGGCGGGAGAACTGGTCGAGGCTGACCTTCTTGGTCCTGCCCTTGCGCGTGGCAAATACGACAAAGCGCTCCTCATCGAACTCTTTAACACACAGCTGCTGGCTGATCGTTTCCCCCTGGGCCAGCTTCAGGAAGTTGATGATGGGCCGCCCCTTGGCGGTACGGCCCATATTCGGGATTTCGAAAACCCTGAGCCAGTACACGCGGCCTCGATTAGTAAACAACAGGATGTAGTCGTGGGTCGAAGCGACAAAGAGGTTCTTGACGAAATCCCCCTCCTTCTTGTTTCCCCCGGTAACCCCCCGGCCCCCGCGGCCCTGGCTTCGATAGGTGCTCAGCGGCGTGCGCTTGACGTAGCCCTCACGGGTAAACGTCACGGCCACCTGCTCCACAGGAATGAGATCCTCGGCGGCGTAGTCTTCCGCCTCCTCGACGATCCGGGTGCGTCTCTCATCTCCGAGCTTCTTCTCAGCTTCGCCAAGCTCTTCAACAATGAGATCCAGGACGAGCTGTTCGCTGGCGAGGATCCCCCGGTATTCCTCGATGTCCTTGCGCAGCTGGTCTAGCTCATCCTGCAGCTTCTGGCGCTCGAGACCGGTCAGCCGGCGCAGCTGCATGATGAGGATCTGGTGCGCCTGGATCTCGGTGAATTGATGCTCCGCCATCAGCCGGGACTGGGCCTCTTCATCGGTCTTCGAGGCGCGTATCAGGGCGATCACCTCGTCGATGATGTCGAGCGCCTTCAGCAGGCCCTCGACGATGTGGGCGCGCTCCTCGGCCTTGCGCAGAAGATGGCGGGTCCGGCGGCGGATGATCTCGACCCGGTGGCGCCTGTATTCGTTGAGCAACTCCTTGAGACCGAGCGTCTCCGGACGCCCCCTCACGAGAGCTATATTGATAATACTGCAGGTGGCGCTGAGCTGTGTGAACTTGAAGAGCTGGTTCACAACTACCTCGGGCGAGGCCGACCGCTTGAGCTCGATGACCAGGCGGATGTTCTTGTCGCTCTCGTCCCGGACATCCGCGATTTCCTCGATGCGACCATCTTTAACGCACTCGGAAATCTTCTCTATGATAGAGACCTTGTTTTCCTGGTAGGGAATCTCGGTGAAGATGACGGAGTCTTTGTTCTTGCCCTCTTCGATATGGTACTTGGAACGCACCTTGATCAGGCCTCGACCTGTCCTGTAGGCCTGGCGGATCCCGGCTCGCCCGCAGATCTCCGCCCCGGTGGGAAAATCCGGCCCGGGGATGTATTCCATCAACTCGTCGACAGTGATCTCGGGGTTCGCGATGAGGGCGCGCAGGCCGGAACAAACCTCCCCGAGATTGTGGGGCGGCATGCTCGTCGCCATGCCAACCGCGATTCCCGTCGAGCCATTGCAGAGCAGGTTCGGGAAGGCCGCGGGCAGCACGCTGGGTTCATCAAGGCGGTTGTCGAAGGTCTTCTGATGATCGACCGTCTCCTTGTCGATATCCGCCATCAGCTGCACGGTCCCCTCGGTCATTCTCGCCTCGGTGTAGCGCATGGCTGCCGGCGGGTCGCCGTCGATCGAACCGAAATTGCCCTGGCTGTCCACCAAGGGGTAGCGGGTGTTGAAGGTCTGGGCCATGCGCACCAGCGTTGGATAGATGGCGCTGTCGCCGTGCGGATGGTAGCTCATCATGGTCTGGCCCACGATCGCGGCGCTTTTTCGATGGGCGCCGCGAGGCCCCAGGTTGAGATCCCGCATGGCGACCAGGATCCGCCTCTGGGAGGGCTTCAGACCATCCCGGATATCGGGGAGCGCGCGCTGGATGATGACGCTCATCGAATAGGTCAGGTAGGACTCCTTGAGTTCATCCTGGATGTCCTGCTCGAGAACCTTCTCGCCAGCACCGAAGCCAGTTTTTTCGTTTTCTGCCATATCCCTCTCAGACATCCAGGTTCTTCACATCCAGGGCATGTTCCTGGATGAAGTTGCGCCGCTCCTCAACATTCGTCCCCATCAGGATCGTAAAATACTCGTCGGCCGTCTCCGCATCCCCAACCGTCACCTTGAGCACGGTGCGACGCTCGGGGTCCATCGTCGTCTGGTAGAGCTGGTCGGGGTTCATTTCCCCCAGGCCCTTAAAACGCTTGGGCTCCAGCTTTCGTTCCGCAGCGGCGTTCACCCCCTCAAAGATGTTCAGGAGGTCGTAGACGTTCTCTTCCTCATCCTCTCCAAAGGAGAGGGCGCCGATGGGCTCCGGCGCCACCACCCCCAGGTCGGCATCGTCGGGAGCCAGCCTGAGGGGCGTCGAGGAAAGCCCGTGCTGGTCCAGGGCCTGGTAAATCTCACCGAGTTGCTTGCTCTCAAAAATCGTATAGAGCACCGCGTCAGCGGAGCCCCTGCTTTCGAGGCCATCGGACTCATCGCATACCGCCGCCTTCCTGCCGAGTTCCTGGGCAAGCGCTTCGATGCGCGCCTGCCGAGCCTCCTCATCGTGAAACAGCTCGCAGACGGAATCCCCCCCGGACGCCCCTGCCACCGAAAGCATCAGCGAGGGAAGCGCTCCTTCAGCGGTGGCCGCCGCCAGGTATTCACTCAGTGAGAGGCCCTTACGAATGAGCGCTCTCTCCAGCCCCCGCAGGCGCGAGATAGCCTCACAGAGCACCCTGAAGGCGCCCGACCGCAACTCAACCTGGCCCCCATCCAACAGGAGGGTGACGTTTTCCACCCCGACCTTGAGCATCTCGGTTTCGTATTCTTTCTCGTCCTGCACATACATCGACTTCTTCTTGGCCCCCTTGCGAGGCGCCAGCTCGTAGAGCGGCGGCTGGGCGATGTACACGGCGCCGGCATCAATCAGGCTTCTCATGTGCCGAAAGAAGAAGGTCAACAGCAGGGTGCGGATATGAGAGCCGTCCACATCCGCATCGGTCATGATGATAACCTTGCCGTAACGCAGCTTGGAGATGTCGAACTCATCCCCGATACCGGTGCCAAGGGCGGAGATGATTGTCTGGATTTCCTGGTGACCAAGCACCTTGTCAATCCGCGTCTTCTCAACATTGATAATCTTGCCCCGGATGGGCAGGATCGCCTGGAATTCACGCACTCGCCCCTGCTTGGCCGAGCCGCCGGCGGAATCGCCCTCAACGATAAAGACCTCGGTCTGGAAAGGATCCCGGCTGGAACAGTCCGCCAGCTTACCGGGGAGGCTCCCGCTGGAGAGAGCCGTTTTTCTCCGCGCCATGTCGCGCGCCTTGCGGGCCGCCTCGCGAGCGACACGAGCATCAACCGCCTTCCGGCAGATAGCCTTGGCGGTCGGGGGATTCTCAGCAAGGTAATTGGAAAGCCCCTTGTTGACAATCTGCTGGACGGCCCCCTTTACCTCCGTATTGGAAAGCTTGCCCTTCGTCTGGCCCTCGAACTTCGGGTCAGGCACCTTGACGCTAACGATCGCGACCAGCCCCTCGAGGTAGTCCGCCCCATCAGGCGCCTCCTCCTTCTCCTTGATGACCTTATTGTCCCGGGCGTACCTGTTCAGCGTCTGTGTCAGGCCGGACTTGAATCCACTAAGGTGTGTACCGCCATGCTCGGTGCCAATGTTGTTGGCGAAGGTATAGATGCTGTCGGAGGAATAGTCCCGGTTGTACTGGAAGGCGATCTCCACCTTGACGCCAGAGCCTTTGTCCGCGTTCTCGAAATATACGATGCTGTCATGCACCGTCTCTTTCTTGCGATTGAGATACTCGACGTAATCCCTGATTCCATTTTCGTAGTAGAACTCTTCTGACTTTCCGTCACGATCATCGGCGATCGAGATCTTGAGCTTCCGGTTCAAAAAGGCGAGTTCGCGGCACCTCTTGGCCAGGGGGGCATACTGGAACTTAACCGTTTCCATGATGGTCGCATCCGGCTTGAAGCGAATCCTGGTGCCGCCCTTGTCGGTATCGCCCGCGAGCTTGACCGGGCCGACCGGCTCAGGCGCCTGGCCATCGCCCTCGCCCTTGAGCTCATAGCGCTGGGTGTGATGCTCGCCGTTGCGATAAACATCTACCGTGAGCCATTCGCTCAGGGCGTTCACCACCGACACGCCCACACCGTGCAAGCCGCCGGAAACCTTGTAGCTTTTATGGTCGAACTTCCCTCCGGCATGGAGCGTCGTCATGACCACGTCGAGGGCATCGCCGCCCGACTCATGCGCCCCCACAGGTATCCCGCGGCCGTTATCTTCTACAGAAATGCTGCCATCATCATGAATGCGAAGACTGATGGAGTTGCAATAACCTGCCATCGCCTCGTCGATACTGTTGTCAATCACCTCGGTCACGAGATGCTCGAGGCCCCGGATGTCGGTGCCGCCGATGTACATATCGGGACGCTTTCTCACCGCCTCGAGACCTTCGAGGATCTTGATGTTGCTGGCCCCGTAATCCGCCTCGGCCTCGGCCTCGGCCTCGGGAGTCTCGGTGGTCTCAGCGGCTTTTTCAGATGACGTCATGTGTTTGTCTCGAAATTTCCTGCCCTGAAACGGATATCCTGCAGGTTTGGAAAGCCCTCGCTCTGACGCAGCGAGTTCATGATCTCCTCGCGGTAATAGGCCGACAATTCTCCAAGCAGGGGGGCCGAGTCAACCTCGACTACCAGGGTTCCTCCCCTGAGATCCACGACTCTCGTTCTCTCGGCAATCTCGCCGCCGACCGTATCGTTCCAGCATCGGTCTATTTCCGCGCGGCCCAGGGACGTATCCAGACCGTTTTTTTTCAGCCATCTGCGCAAAATGGTCCCGAGGACTTCGGGGCCCTTGTCGTTTGCCGCGCTGTTGCGGCTCCTTCCTCGGCGCCGCATCTTTCTTTCAGCCACTCTTCTGCTCTCTTCTCAAACCAAACAACCGGTCACGGCTCAATTGACCACCAGGGGCATCAGATAATGCCTGTAATTGGGCTCTCCTCTGATGGCTCCGGGACGCTCAGGTCCGTAAAACTCCATCCTTACCTGTTCTGTATCGATTGTTCTGAGGGCATCGACGAAGTATGTCGGATTAAAGCGAATCTCGACTTCATCCCCACCCATCTCTACTCCAACCCTGATCTTCGATTCACCGATATCGCTGCCCTTTGACTCAAGCTCGACCTCTTTACCTTTAAAGCGAAAAATAACCGTTTCCGTTTCCTTGTCCGTAACAAGAGAGGCGCTTCGCACGGCGGCAACCAACTCACCACGATCGGCGGTGACCTTTGTCTTCACATCGGAGGGTATGGCTGATTTGTATTCTGGAAAGGTTCCTTCCACCAGCTTGGCTATCAGTTCTCCTCCATCGAAAGACATCTGCACCTCGATTTCCTCGAGGGCCAATTTGATATTTTCAGATCCCTGGGAAAGCACCTTGACCATCACATCAGCTGCTCTGTTCGGAATAATCCCCGAGATCGCCTTCGAGCCGGAGTTTTCTATTTTCATCTCATCTGTGGTCAGGCGCTTGCCGTCGGTAGCGGTCATCTTGAGCTTCTTCCCCTCTATCTCGCAGAAAACTCCGGTCAGTTGATAACGTGAGGTGTCCCTCGAAGAAGCAACGGCGACACGTCTAAGCATTTCTGAAAATTTTCCGGCCGGCAATTCAAAGGCTTTCTCGCCGGCAAAACTGCGCACCTCGGGGAATTCGTCCGCGCTCTCGCCCAGAAGCTTAAAAGAGTACTCCCCCCCCTCTGAACAAATGGTGGCTCCTTTGCCATTCTCCATGGCTTCAATCACCACCCTGTTGCCGGGAACCTCTCTCACCAGGGAAAGAAGACGGGCTGCCGGTAGCGTCAACTTGCCCTTCCCCTCAACCTCCTGGCGCTCGAGGTGCAGTCGAGCTGATACATCCAGATCCGTTACCTCTATTCGAACTCCCCCCCCATCTGCGACAAGCAGACAATTGCGCAGGATGGGTTTGGTCGTCGGCCCCCCTCCCGTAATCGCCGCGGTGCTCTGCAGGCACTCGAATAGTTCGTTCTTCTCACAGCTTATTTTCATCGTGTATCCCTTTGCCCAGACCCTCTCATAGAAAAGAGCCGCAGATCCTTGAACCTCTGCCGGACACCACCTGCAATCCTGCGCATTTCGGCTCTGAGAGAAAAAACGCGCCCTGCACGAAGTAAGAGTTCACTTCTATTGAAAAACGCAAACCCGGGCCGATAGAAGTCGCCTGGGAAGCGAATAGACCACCTTTGTCAGCATTGAATATATGAAAGAGCATTATAGTTCGGGACTCCTTAAAGGCAAAGAAATAATTCATGCGTAAGTACTTATAAACAAATGACTTAAGACTGAATTTTCTTTGTTCCGAAAAACTTTCTTTGTTTCCATAAGATATTGTTTACTAAGCATTTATGACAAATAAACAAACTATCTTTTTACTCCCCCGGAAATATAACTATAAACTGTTTTGAAATAGGTGTTTATGTATTATTTTCCCGGCTTGATGAGGTGGTGTAACCAGGTGATTTTCGGGATCTGTATGCCGAATGGAAGGTTACGTTCTCTTCCAAGATCATCTATTCATCTACATCATCAGAATAAGAATTCATCAGCTGGCCTGAACCTGTGGAATACGTCCCCTGGAAAGTTCTAAATCGCTCCGGGCAAGAGCTTTCTTCCACAGATGAAGGATGTGAATTTCCGTTTCATAAGGTGTTTGAACTTTGGTGGATTTGACTCAGATAAGACGACAAATTGTGGAATTCAGACGACAGAGGTTAATGTTTCCACATTTATGTGGCGGCTCGATGCGCAATTTACCCCAGCTGAAATGGGGTATTGCACAAGGTTGGAGAGAGTCTGCCCTGCCGGCTCTAGTGAAGGTGGGCGACTGAGAGGCGAGAGCGAATCGTTTCGATATCCGTCCGCAAAGCGCGGTCCTTATCGAGCCCTTTCTCTATTTGCCTGAGGGCGTAGAGGACGGTGGTGTGGTCCCGGCCACCGAAGAGGGCCCCTATCTGGGTCAGCGAAAGGGGGGTCAACAGCCGTGCCAGGTACATCCCCACCTGCCGGGCGTGAACGATAGTTCGTACTTTTTTCGCCGACAGCAGATCTTTCTCAGCTATCGCGTAGTGATCGAGAACTATATCTATGATGCTTCGGGCTCCAACGCCGCCGGACTGGGTCGAGGTTCCCAGGTCGAGGAATTCATCCAGCGCGGTCTTGGCCATCTCCAGGGTAAGGGGCGACTGGTGAAGTTCCGACATATTGATCAGGCAGTTGAGGGCGCCCTCGAGCTCGCGAAAATTTTCCGTGACGTGCTGGGCGAGGTATTCCGCCGTAACGGAGGGCAGCCGGAACCCTTTTCTCTCAGCCATCCTCGAGACGACCTCTGCCCGGGTTTCGAAATTAGCCACCTCTACAGGGGTTATCAGGCCGGAGCGGAACCGGGCCAGCAGGCGGCCGGGGAGTCCCGCCAGCTCTCCCGGATCGATGGCGCTCGAGAGAACGACCTGGGAGCCCTGGTTGAGATGGTGTTCGAATATGGAAAAGAACTCATCGAGAGTTTTTTTCTTGCCGGCAAGAAAATGAATGTCGTCGAGGATGAGCACCTCGCAAGCCCGGTAGCGGGAATGAAAGGAGTCCAGGTTTCGTTTTCCCGCGGCCTCGATGAATCGGTTGGTAAAGGCCTCCGAGGAATCACAACAGACGTCGAGATTGGAAGTTTCCGACAGGCGCAGGGCAATGCCCTGCAGGATGTGGGTTTTCCCGATGCCCGAGGGGCCGTGGATGCAGAGCGGGCTGTAGGTTTTTCCCGGATGCTCCACTACGGCGATGGCGGCGGCATAGGCCACCCGGGAGCCGGGCCCGACGACAAAGTCATCGAGGGAGAGGCCCCGGGACAGGTCGCCGGAAAAAGCGCCGGTCTTCCGGTTTTCTCCGGGCGTCGGCTTTCGTTTCGTGGCCGGCTCTCGCTGCTGCTCTTCCGCGTTTTCGAAGCGAAGGCCAACATCTTCTTTGCACAGGTCCCGGGCGAGGTTGCGTACGACATCCCCGTATTTTGTTTCAATCCACTTGGTTCGAAATGGGCTCTGGGCGGTAAAAACAAAGACGCCGGCCGGATCGTAACGACAGGGAGTGTCGGCGAACCAGGCCGCGAAATCTTCCGAGCCCAGGCGCTTACGGAGCCGCTCCTCGAGCGTACTTACCAGGTTATCACCAGGATCCAGCGAACCTCCGGGAGACCCAGCCCGTAGAGACATGACCAACCACCAAGTTGAACCACAGGGGAAAAGAGAAGCCCGCGAGCCCAGGGAGAGGGTGGCTCCGGATGCGGGTTAACCGCGGAATGGTAGCAATTGCCGGATGGGCGGTCAACAGGAAAGGAGATGCTCGGCGGTTCCGATTTGCATCGATAGGGGATTCAGCTAAAATCCTACCCCATTCGGTCCCGAAAGCATCTAAGCGGAGAGGTGGCTGAGCGGTCGAAAGCGGCGGATTGCTAATCCGTTGTACGGAAAATAGTCTGTACCCGGGGTTCGAATCCCCGCCTCTCCGCCAATTTTTATGCCCCCCCCGCGGCCGGGGGCAGGGCGATACCGAAGATGGAGGCCTCGAAGACGAGCCGTCCGTCGACCACTCCCTGGGTTTTGAACAAAGAGCGCCTCGCGGAAA
>Ga0310342_100000260_pt1 | contig 28112 bp, 22 predicted proteins | sample S15DNA20500_MG_FD_206155 | JGI IMG/M metagenome (GOLD analysis project Ga0310342, IMG submission 206155) | Marine microbial communities from station ALOHA, North Pacific Subtropical Gyre - S1503-DNA-20-500_MG | ecosystem: Environmental > Aquatic > Marine > Oceanic | place: Pacific Ocean: North... | reverse complement strand
GAATCGGCTGACCCCATCAAGAATTCACCGCTGGGAATACGTACCAGTTTCATGCCAATCGAATTGACCAAAGGTTGGGTTGGCAGATCGACCGGTTGGTTTGCCTTGGCCAGTTGATGGGATTCCTGTTTTACTGATTTCTCGGTTGTCGACGACGTCAGATCCTTGTGCTGGCCACACCCGAACAACACCACAAGCGTGAAAGATAAAACCGATCGCATAACAGACAATCCAACGACGTCAAATGAAGATTCGAAAAGAGAAACCCCGCTTTTGCCCGTGAATTCTTTCAGCGTGCTCGACTAACCTTACGTTATCCACAAAGTATTTTCCAGGCGGACAGGGCAGAACAATCAAAATAACCTTCTGTAATACTGCCACAGGTCAACATCAAGACATTTGATTTAGATGCAACGAATGCCAAACCAATAGCAAGCTGTACTTTCATTCGAAACATCAAATTCGTTCTTGAAGTCCTTGATCTTTCCATTATTCACTATTTCTAACTCGAAAGGATCCCGAAAGCCTGTTTGAAAGTCAACAGTCGCTTGCGTCACTCCCACCGAGCCGCTATCGTATTTTTAGTTCACACACTTACCACGAGGAGTACGGTCATGGACAAATGCAGACGTGGGCGACAACCATTCGATCTTCTTTCAGTTGGGCAACGATTGAGAAACGTCCTTTTGTGTCAAACCATGATACTCGCCCTGGCAGCGGATGCACTGGCGGAAGATTGGCCACAGTTCCGCGGCCACAATGCGGCGGGAATTTCTTCTGAGAGTAAGAATCTGCCCGTAAAGTTCACCGCTGGCGAAAACAACTTGTGGTCGCTTGAATTGGGTGAAGGCATCGCCTGCCCAATCGTATCGCAGGGAAAGGTCATCGCCACCGCCATGGAAGACGACAACCACAGTTTTGTGGTGTCCTGCCTGGATGCAAAATCAGGCCAACAGCTTTGGCGGCAATCGTTTGAAGTCTCCGGATTGCCGACCATCACGCCACCTAACACGCCCGCCTCCTCAACACCAGCGACCGATGGTGAACGAGTCTACGTCTACTTCAGTACTTTGGGTTTACGCGCATTGGACATGACCGACGGACACGTCGTTTGGGAACATCCAATCGAGTTACCGGAATATCTGCTGGATTGGGGAGCTGCCCATTCGCCGATCGTTTACGAGGATCTGGTGATTTTCCTCCAGGACGACGATCGCCAACCTTTCTTGCTGGCACTGGACAAGCAATCCGGAGAGGTACGTTGGAAAACACGCCGACCAGAGATGTTGGCGGGATACGCAGTTCCAGTAATCTGCCATGCTAACGGTCGGGATGAGATTGTGATTGCCGGTTCTGGAAAATTGAAAGCCTACGATCCTCAAACAGGAGATCAGCTCTGGTCCTCAAACACGTTGTTGCGGACGATCATGACATCGCCGGTGGTTGCCGACGATGTGATTTACGTGGCGATTCAAAGCTACGGAGATACCGACCGAACGCTTAAATATGCTCTACTGCAATGGAAAGACACGGATCAAGACGGACGCCTGGAAAAGTCCGAAGTGGATGAGCCATTCTGGGGAAAATTTGATTACGGTGATAAAAACAAAGATGGCTACCTGATTGACACCGAAATCGATGTTGCCTTTCAAGCGCCAACGAACATGGCTGGCGGTGGTAACACAATCCAGGCAGTCCGGGGAGGCGGCGAGGGTGACGTGACTGAGACCCACCTGTTATGGAACATCGATCACAAAGCGCCGTCCAATATCGCCTCACCTTTAGTTTTGGACGGTCGGTTATTCGTGGTCAAGAAAGGTGGAGTTTCCGCTTGTTTCAACGCCACAGATGGCGAGACGGTCTGGATGAAAAAACGCATTCGAAATCTGGGGAATTATTACGCTTCACCGATTGCAGGAGACGGCAAAATTTACGTGATGGGCGAGAACGGTTTCCTGGTCGTATTGCAACAGGGCCCCGAGCTGGAATTCCTCGCGAAAAACGATATGGGTGGTAGTTGTATCGCCACGCCAGCAATCGCCGACGGACGAATCTTTGTGCGAACACTCAACCAACTGCATTGCTTTTCAAAAGAGGCAAATTAAAGAAAAGGCCTCCTCTGCGCCCCGGGAGAATAGAGAGAATAGGCAATTATCGCATCTTCCCCGGGAAAATTGTTCAAGTTTTGCCTCGCTCTGGTCGAAAACAGACACCGCGTCTTCCCCCAACGGCGTGCGCGCAAAAACCGCGCTCAGCCGGTATTGAAAAAAGGGATGCGCAGTTGAGCCGGTGCGTTAAATCGACTAGGGGAGCCAACCGACAAGTGTTTGCGAGCATGATTCGTATTGCCTGGCGAGTCCAATTGCCAGGCGACGAATGCTGCTGGTAGGTTTCCTCTAGAACTCCCGATTATGGCCACCGGCAATCTTCAGCCACAAGCGATTCACAGCGGACCGTTGCAGCCACTTCGTGACTGGATTGGCGAGGTAGGAGCGGCGGTCGTAGGACGAGCTTCTGCAGTCGGCAATTTCGCACTATTTTCCGTACGAACCATTAGCTGGCTGATCATTCGCCCTCCAAATCGAGAAACCTTGCTGCCAACTTTCTATCAAGTGGGAGTTCGCAGCCTGCCTGTCGTGGCGCTCACCGGCACATTCATTGGAATGGTGCTGGCAGTGCAAACCTATTTCCAGTTCAGCCAGCTGGGACTTGCCACACGACTAGGCGCTGTCATCAACATGACGCTGGTTCGCGAACTTGGACCGGTACTTGCCGCCACAATGCTGGCAGGACGAGTGGGCAGCGCCATGGCGGCCGAATTGGGAACCATGCGTGTCACCGAACAGATTGATGCGTTGGCAAGCATGGGCGCCAATCCGGTCCAATATCTGGTTGTGCCCCGATTCGTAGCATGTCTGGTCCTGATCCCAACACTGGTCGTGATGGCCGACTTCATGGGTGTGGTGGGTGGCTACGTTTACAGCGTGTTCGTTCTGAACATTGACATGCACCATTACCGAGTCAATTCAGCACAATATGTTGCTGCCTGGGACCTGTTTTATGGGCTCTTCAAGAGTCTCTTTTTCGGAGCAACCATTGCCCTGGTCAGTTGCCATCGCGGATTTCACTGCAGCCCCGGAGCCGAGGGTGTGGGGCGTGCTGCCACAGCGGCATTCGTGCACTCGTTTGTGCTGATTCTCGTCATTGATTTAATGCTAGGAATCGTTTTGGACAAACTTTATATGACCCTCTGGCCCAGCGGGGCCAGATTGATGTAGGACCAATGCAAAACGAGATGGCCGACACAAAACGGGAACTCTCCAACTCGGATCCTCTGGTTCAGATCCGTAACCTTTCGGTCGAATTCGGCCAACAGGCGGTGCTGCGCAATATCAATCTCGACGTCGGACGGGGAGAAACCCTGGCAATCATTGGTGAAAGCGGTTGTGGTAAAACCGTGCTGTTAAAATCAATCATTGGACTCATCCACCCCACGCGAGGTGACGTACTTTTTGACCAGCACAATCTTTCCCAGCTGAACGACCAGCAATTGACCCAGCAGCGAATTCGTTTTGGTTTCGTTTTCCAAAATGCCGCCTTGTTCGACAGCATGACGGTCGGTCAAAACGTGGCATTTCCTTTGAAACGACATGGCCAGGGGATCCATTCTGAATTGTACGAAAGCGTGGCATCGCGACTGGCTGAAGTCGGGCTACCGGAATCGGTCATTCAGAAAAAGCCGGCCGAGTTGTCCGGCGGGATGCGTAAACGTGTCGGCCTGGCCCGCGCCCTGGCTTTGAATCCAGAAATGGTCCTCTACGACGAACCAACGACGGGTTTAGATCCGATCATGAGTGATGTGATCAATGAGCTCATCCTCCATACCCGAAAACGATACACCGTAACCAGCATCGTTGTCACTCATGACATGAGAACAGCACAAAAAGTAGCGGATCGAATTGTCATGCTTTACCCCTTATCCCGCTTGTCCCACGATGAATACCAGATCATTTTCGAAGGCACCTCAGAACAATTGCACACGTGCGATGACCCTCGTGTATCCCAGTTCGTTCGAGGCGAAGCAGGGGAGCGATTGATGGAAATGCACGATTTGACCATGTAGATAAATTTTCGAGTCACAACCAACCCCGATACGAAACATTAACTCTTGGTGATCAATCATGGACGAACGGGTCATGCAATTTCGAGTGGGCGTACTCGTCCTGCTGACTGGCTTGTTCTTGTTCTTACTCGTGATGATCATTGGAGCCATGCCGGACTTGGGAGCCCGGTCCTATACGATTCACGTCCAATTTGAAAGTGCACCTGGCGTTCAAATCGACACACCCGTACGAAAAAGCGGGGTCCTGATCGGACGCGTAACACAAGTCTCTTTAGACAAACACACGGTCCTCGTTACCGCACGTATCAAACAAGAATACAAAATCTATCGCAACGAAACGATCATGGTCAATTCGGCGAGCCTGTTTGGCGATGCGGTGCTCGATGTTGTGAAGAAAAAGCCAGACCCACGTACTGAGGGAACTGACCGCGTACCCGTTTCCTATCGCGAAACGCCTACTGGCGTGATGCTGGTCAGTTTCGCCCAACCCACCGAGCTGACAGCAAAAGACGATGACGCCATTGGTGATGACGCCATTGGTGATGACGAAGTCTTCTGGGGAGAAACGGCCACCAATCCGTTACAAGTATTGGTGAACTTGGAAGACGATGTTGAGCAAACACTGAGCCGTCTTTCCGATGCGAGTGACAATGTCGGGTTGCTGGCCTCCAGAATCAACACCGTTTTGACTGGCGAAGATCAAAAACTGAGCAAGTTGATAAACGGTGCCGAAAGATCATTTACAGAAGTGTCAACTGCCATGAATTCACTCAATAAGCTTGTCGGTGATCCTGTACTCAAACGAGATCTCGAACGGGCACTGTCTCAAATTCCCGAATTGGTTCACGACATGCGCATCGCTGCTGACGGGATGCGACGTATGGCGACCAGTGCGGAAACGAACCTGGATAACCTGCGTGGATTTACTGAACCTTTGGGAGAAAGTGGTCCCGAATTGGTGGCTAACCTGACATTGAGTACCAGAAATCTTGACCAGATGCTCGCCCAGGTGGCAGGAATCACCGAGGCAATAAGCGATCGTCAGGGAACCGTGGGACAACTCATCTACAATCGGGACATCTACGATCGGCTGGATCGCGCGGTTGAAAACATCGAGGAGATCACGGTCAAAGCCAAGCCAATCGTCAAAGACATTCGCACATTCACTGACAAAATCGCGAGAGACCCGCGCCAACTGGGAATCAAAGGCGCATTGGATCGCAGACAAACGGGGATCAAGTAGGGCGCTGAGAGAGTTTCTCAATTCGCCGATCTCGTCGGAAACTCCCCGCAGCTTCAAACGTGAATCGCCTGCCAGAGAGACGATCTTATTTCCGACCCGTCCGTAATTCAACTTTTGCCCAAAATGGATGTTGTCGATCGCCACGCGTAAGGACATCATCTAAAAGCACTTGGACACTCGGGGCAGGCGAGTCTACCCGGCGACCTCCTGCAACCGAGATCTTGATCGGTTTTTCAAAATCGACCCAATCGGGACTCAAAAAGATCGTCGCGCGCGCTGCCCCCGTACTTAGCCGCAGATGGTTATTGCTCAGAATCTTACCGGTCGTCACGGAAGGACGCTCACCACCCGACGGTGGCCAATCGAGAGGTGATACAACCGATCGACTGGGAAAATCACGCAACTCGGTCCACCAAAAAAAATTATCCCAATCTCGCATGGTATAACACTTGAATTCCTTTTGTGGAAATTCACGTTTTAACAATTCCATCCAGCGAAACAGCCGCTGAATCTCTTCCTGATAGTGTTCATGACCTCGTCCCAAATACTCGACAATCGTCGCGTTAAATCCGGCGTATTGAAGATAGCGATCCCATTCACGTGAATTGTTGACAACCCGTGTTCCGTCTAACTCGCCGACAACAAAGTAACTTGGCACATGCTTTCCATTGGGCCAGTAGCGGGAAATGTACTTGTCGGCTGTTGCACCGATAGCAATCATACCAGCCCACAGGTCCGGATGCGCCAGTGCCACATCCCAGGCCGCTGTTGCACCGGCGGAATGGCCGCTAATGAAGACACGATCCGTATCGACTGAAAAACGATGCATCGCATCTCGCAAACTGTGCAAGACGGCCGCATGCTCTTGAACCGAAAAACCGTATTGGCGATGTCCCGGTTGAGGCCATTTCGGTGCAATCACGATGTATCCGTGCCGAGTCGCCTGGCCCAGTCGCTCGCCAGCCGCCTCGTCGTAGCCGCCGGCCCACCAATCGATGGCCATTTCGGGAGTCGCGGCCAACGCGTGAAGCGCAACAATCGTCGGGTAACGATGGTACGGGTCGTATTCCGGCGGCAACTGTATGAGGTATTCAATGGACGTATCGCCAGTAACACCCGTACAAACCAGCTGATACATGCCTGGCACATCCCCTGTCGTCGGAAACGAACGCGGGGGGGTGATGTTCCGTATGATCGCCGCTAAATACTCCGGAGCACTGCCTTCTTCAGACAACAAAGTTTCCAAGATCTCACGGCGCTGTGCCTGAGGCGCTGGTGCCAGGTAACGACGAATGAGCACAGCCACTCGCGCCAGTGAGCGTGAGACCGTTAGATTCTGTTGTCCTTGACCTTCTCCCAAATACCAACCACTGACCGCCAGTGCCAGCTTTTGTTCAACACGCAGATTCTCATCGTCCGCCAAACGTAGATAATCCGCCATACGGTTCAAATTTTCATAATTCAACTGCTGGGTGATTTCCGTTAATACGGGTGCCAGTTGACTACGAATTTCCTCGTCTTCGACCCTGGCGAGGTGTGCCGACAACAACTCGCCAATCCTTCCGATCCGCTCATCCCACCGCTGATATTCGTCCAACTGATTACGGATTCGCAACAACGTTTCACCAGCAACATCTTGATCCGGGAAGTTTTCCAGCATCGCACGTGTTAAACCATGACGACCTGCTTGACGACGCAGCCGCACTTCGTTCATTAATTGTTGTGCCTTGAGTTGGCGCAGCGCCGTCGCCTGCCGCTCAAACACCGTTAATTCCGAAAACTGCTGCAAAGTACTTTCCAATTCTTGTTCCGCATCACGATACCGTTCTGCTTGAATAAAGAATTGCACAATCCGCAGTCTTCCTTCCGGATTGTTCTCACCAACCACGCGGTGAAGAATCGTGGTAAGCGTCTCGCGGGGAACCGAGCTGGTGGCAATTCTCATATCCCAAACCAACGACCTTTTACTGCCACTGAGTGCCTCGACTTTGATCCACAAGGGAGTGATTTCTGTCATTCCCTGCACAATAGGTACCAAGCCCTGGCCCTTAACATTCAGCGTGATGGTACGGCGTCCCCACTGATCAAATGGTTCGATGCCTACCGGCCGGCCTACTCCACCGATACGATGTCCACTACGAGTGACGCGCTGCTTAAGCTGAAACCGTTCATGACCAATTACCTTGGATTCGCGAAACTCTCTGACCTGATTCTTGCGCACAAAGGTACGTCTCAAGTCATCATCCAACATCGCAATGGGACGAATGGGAACGTTACCACCGGTGGCTTCCTCGAGTGGATCCGAGGCAATGCCGGATACCGGGGCGTAACTACCTCGAAAATCCATGCCATAATCCATGACCAGAACCGTCTCGGCGTTCAGCGAAGACACAACCAGGCTCGCGGTCCCCATGCCAATCAACAGCCAGCAGCGGATAACAACAACCGAACCGTTCATCAACAAAGACCTTTTTCTGTTGCTCAAAGCCGTCCAGCCGACACCCTGAGACATGGATCATTGGCCACTTAACTCAATTTTGATCGGGCCGAGCCGGAAGTCAACGTCGCGTGGCGGTAAGGCTGACCGGCCCGTTATAACACCCGCTTTGAGCGAATGCCTATTGACGAACAATTTCATTAATTGCAAAAATAGGGAGGATAGGAAGGTTTTTCGGATATTCCATTTTGTGCCGCACCCCAGGCGGACCCTTATCGTAACAATTCTGAAAGGGAACGAATGTGATTCCCCGGTTCATACTGGCAATACTGGTATACTGTCTCCCACTTTTCGGCGTAGCCTTTGTTGTTTTGATTGGTGCCTACGCACTCACCCAGTCGGCAGGCGATCAAACGGCAGCAGGGGCCTTGTGGTGGGTTGCCATGGGCGTGTTGATGTTACTGGTGACCGACGCCGTTTTGCTTTTGGGAGCGCTCGGGCTGCGCAGTCTAACCGACTGGTCGGACAACGACAAATCGCCGCCCATGGACTAGCACAATGCCGGTTCAATTCATCTGTTTACATTGCCAGCGAAAGCTGAGTGTCTCGCAGCGCAAGGTCGGTGCGCAATTGAAGTGTCCGATGTGCCAAGGAACCATTACCGTACCAACCCAGGAAGAAGGCCTGGCATTGGTAGAATTGCGTGACTCGCTTCATGGCGATCAAAATGAACAGGACGCGTTGTCCGAGTTTGTCGTGAATGACGATCGCTGGGATGACCATCCTCCAGCCGAACAATATGACAATGTCGAAACCGAATCTCTTTCCGGTCATCCGATTACGGTGACTCGTCGTATCCTTTACCTGCAGGGTGGGCTACTGGGCGCGGTCGCCTTCCTCGGTCTTCTCCTGGGTATCATTATCGGACGCCTGACAGACAACTCGAAATCCGGGCCATCTGAAACCGACCCGGTTCGTGTATCAGGAAAAATTACGATTGCTGAGCATAGCACGGTACAAGCCGATGTCGGAGCCGTTATCATCGCGTTTCCATCAGGTCACTATCCAGACGAAAAAATCGCGGTCAACGGTCTTCGACCTGACCAGCGCCCACCGTCAGACCAACATCTAAGCATTTCTGTTATCGAAGGACTCGGTGGTGATTATACTCGAGCCAATTCGCGAGGTCAGTTTCAATTGAAGTTGCCTGTGGGCGGAGCCTACCACGTGCTGGTCATTTCAGGAAATAGTCACCGGCCACCGGAGGAACTGCCAGCCATCAAAGATCTCGCCGAGATGGGACGGTACTTTCTGCTAGCCACCGATTTGCTCGACCACTACAACTACCGTTGGAATCAAGTCCGGTGGCGGACAAAAGGAACCTTCAACGTTGAGTTTTAGACTACTGCAAAATTTCACGTTTGCGGCTGACATAATCCCATACAACAAAGCGATCCAGATCGTTCCCTCCGGTAAAAAACACTCTTCCCTGAGTCGTTTCAGCCAACCGATAAGCAAAGCGAATGTCCTCCTCCGACTGTGACCAACTGGGAATCAGAAACATGTTGATCGTGATGTTATCGCGTTGGCAGAGCAACCCTTCTCTCATGGTTGCCTCTTCCGTTCGCTCATGCGGCGGATACAGTAAATACAATTGGCTTCCTTCGAAATGTGCTGTGGGAAGTCCATCGGTGATTAAAATGATCTGACGATTAGGCGTGTCCTGCGGCAAAAGGAACTTTCGAGCCATTTGGAGCGAGTGTTGGATATTAGTAAAATGAGGCGGGACTTGAAACTCGCTGATGTCCTCTCGACTCATGTCAGCAGTCAACTGCACCCAAGGATCATGAATCGTTACTGGCTTGGGGAGCAGCTCGCCAACTTCAGAAACACGCCGCGGTTTAGCGAACGTGTACATTTCAATCAGTTGCAGAAAATCGCCCGGATACTCGCTGCGAATCAGACCGTCTAATGCCAACGCCATCCTTTTGACGTTGATGTACTGACCTTCGTAACGCATCGAGCCGCTCATGTCCATGATGACAACCGTGGCACACTTGGGTGTGTTTCTCGTCCGATGAACCACCATGTCTTCGGTCGCCATGCGAATTGGCAGTCCACCTCCGGTACGCAACATCGCATTGATGAGTGACTGGGGAATATCCATGTGTGTAAGCGAGTCACCAAATTCATATTGCCGAGTCGACTGCATTTCCACAGCACCTTCACCTACAACAGGTCCCTGGTGACGTCCACTACGAGAAGCCTCGAGCTTTGAAAAGATGCGTTCCAACAATCGCCCTTGGAAAAGTCGATAGGCTTGGGGGGTCAGCTGCACCTGTCCCTGATTCCACTCAAGACCCTGACGAGCGGCCAATTCCTTCAGATAGTCCTCCACCATTTGTTCCAGCGCCCCAAGCTGACTTATCTCCTGCTCATCGACGAATTCAGACAACGCGTCTAAATCAATGATACCGATTTGCGCCGTCTCACGTGCCTCCTCTAATTGCTTGAGCAATTGATCAATCCGCTCAAGTTCATCCTTGATCTCCAGTGCCAATTCAACCGTCATAGCCTTGCGGCCACTGAAATCATATTGGGCCGCCAATTCATCAACCTGGTATTTCTCACCCAGCCGTTCCATCAGTAGCAACGTTGGCAGCGCCAGAGGGGAACGTTCAGCATCCAATTCGTACCACAGTTGCTCCAAGTCATACAATTGTTCCTCAACAATCGCACGACGAAACTTCGACTCCAATCGACGCGGAATTTGCAACTGTTTGACCTGAGCCAAAAAATTCTGACCGGTCGCCTCTTGAACGGTGTCCGTTTCGTAGGTTTGGAGAATCTTATGCTTCCGCTCCAGCAACAGAGCAATCATCGAATCCATGCTGGGACCCAAACCGTTAATCTGTGAAGGGTCAAGGTGAACCGCTCGTGCTAACTCGGCGGGCGTCAAATGCCGGAACGACCCAAATGCTAGCAAGTGGTCCATCGCCGGTGATACCACGTCCGGTGGCGGCTGATTGGGACTGGGAAACTGGCGAGGATCGTACTTCTGATACCTGTGGATCACGCCTCCGGGGATTTTTCTACGGCGGGTCATTTTGTACTCGTCACCAGTTCCAAATAAGGCCAAGATCTGCTTGCCAAGATGTCGATAACCTAAATATGGATTATAACCCGATCGTTTCCCTATTGCGCTGGTAGTTAAACGGCTGCCAGGAGAATGGCGGTCATGGAAAACCCCGACATCCTTGTAATGGCCAACCGGTGGTGTGAAATCCTCTTGATCTGGGTCGGCTTCGGTACGCTTACCGGACTCAGTGCCAAGGCGATCATGCCAGGTCGTGACCCAGGTGGTGCTGTAGCAACACTGGGAATGGGGATCAGCGGTACCCTGGTTGGCATGGGTATCCTGACATACTTCTATAACGGTGAACCGCTCTCTCCCATCAGCCCCATTGGGTTCCTGGTCGGCACTACCGGGGCATTTCTACTGCTCTTTTTCTACCGATTCCTGGGCGGCTACTGGTTTGTGGAAGGAGACCAAGGATTGGTCAACGGCCAAAGCGGACGAGTCAGACGATCTCGACGACGTACTCGTTACGCTAGTTCCTCGCTCGATTGAGCGGGGATTTCGTAACTTTCAATCGCTACCTTGTTTGCTCAAAGCGGTTATCCACCAATCGCAAAAATGCGAAAGTCAAATCAGCACCGGTCCGCAAACCTGGCGACGAGTCGGTTTGAACTCGGCTGGTTTTTAGTCCTGTCGGTACACGATCTGCCCATGGGCCTGCGAACGAGAAATTCTGTCCATCGAGTAGAGTCCGGCCAGGACAAACTCGACGCACGAGGCCCGCATCGCCGGATCGTTAGCCGCATTCACCTCAAAGGCCTTTTCCCAGATCGCTGGCACGCGTGCCAGCCGCTCGGCATAGTGGGATGAAGGAAGCATATCCCCGACCTCAATCTTCACTCCTTTACCAAAGATCTCGGATATTTCATCCAGGCCGTGCCGTTCGACATACTCCCCAAATACGGTTTGAATCGCTTCGGCAACAACAGCGTCCAATACCTGGCGTTCAGACATTTGATGACTCCCCATCATATCCAATTCCAGTTTCCCCAGTGAGGACGAATAGAGATGGCCTAAATCACTGATTCTGGGAACCGCCGGTTTTTCATCCAAAACGACCGATCGCTGCCGTGCACTGGCAACCATGATACGGAAATTTGCAATACTGAAGCGGGCGCTGACACCCGATTGCTGGTCAATGTATTTGGAATGACGAGCAGCTACTGTAATTTCTTCCACGATCTCTCGCATAAAATAGGGAACAACGACCGGATAATCCCCGCTTAGATTCGTATCCACTTCCTGTTCCACAATCTGGATTCCCAGATCACGCGATTTCGGATAATGGGTCTGAACCATTGACCCGATGCGATCCTTGAGCTGTGGAATGACCTTGCCACTGCGATTGTAGGTGGCCGGATTGGCAGAAAATAAAATCAATACATCAATGTCAAAACGAATCGGGTATCCACGAATTTGAACATCCCTTTCCTCGAGGATATTGAACAATCCCACCTGTACCAGTTCATCCAATTCGTGTAACTCGTTAACCGCAAAAATACCACGGTGCATCCGCGGAATCAGTCCAAAATGCAGGGCATCCTCGGCCGACATGCTGGTTCCTGTGGCCAGCTTCGCCGGATCAATTTCCCCAATGACATCAGCAAATTTTGTTCCTGGAGCCAATCGCTCGGCATACCTGGCTTCCCGTGGCCACCAGGCAATGGGTACCTCGTGTTCATTGCGCTGGGCGAGAAACTGGCGGCCGACTGTGCTGATGGGATGAAACGGATCTTCGTGGATAGCGGCGCCCGGAATATCCAGATAAGGTATTACCGGATCCAGAAACCGCTCTAGGTTTCTCATCAAACGGCTCTTGGCCTGACCCTTCTCACCCAGGAACAACAAGTCGTGTCCGGCCAGCAGTGCCAGATTAATTTCAGGAATCACCGTGTCGTCATATCCCACGATGCCGGGAAACAGATCATCACCGCGCGCCAATTGGACGAGGAAATTTTCACGAATTTCCTGTTTCACCGTCTTGGACTGCCAAGTACTTTCACGAAGTTCGGCCAGCGTTGTGGGGAGTTTTTCAGAGTTCACGGGAATTTCGAGCAAGCTTTGAGAATCGGGACGCTAAATATGAGATGTGGAAAGCTGAATGGTCGACATTCGGCCACGTATGCAGCTCCAGTCTGCCAAACGACCGCTGCCCACGGGACCTGGAATTCAACAATCGGTACGTCTGAAATCTGTTCACAAGTAATCTATTCATCAGTGACACACCCTTCGGAAGCCGATTTTACGTTCTTGATGTACTTGTAAAGTGTTCCACGAGTGGCTTTAAACGGCGGAGAAGACCAAACCGAACGGCGATTGGCAAGTTCTTCGTCAGTCACGGCCATGTCAATCCTGCGTTTTTCAGCATCGATCGTGACCTCATCACCAGTAACCACCAACGCCAGGGGACCTCCCTCCTGCGCCTCTGGGGTAATATGTCCTGCGATAAATCCATGGGAACCACCAGAAAAACGGCCGTCGGTCAACAATGCCACGTCACTTCCTAAACCGGCTCCTATGATGGCCGAGGTAGGGGTCAACATTTCAGGCATTCCCGGGCCCCCCTTGGGTCCTTCGTACCTGATGATTACCACGTCCCCTTTGTTAATCTGTTTATCTTCAAGTGCCTTAAGCATTTCCTCTTCCGAGTCAAAAACATTGGCACGACCTGAAAACGTCAAGCCCTCTTTACCTGTAATCTTAGCGACGGCACCCTCGGGAGCCAGATTCCCCTTGAGAATCTGAATGTGACCGGATGATTTGATTGGATTGTCCACCGTTCGGACAATCGCCTGTCCCTCCTGGAAACCAGGCAGGGTTTCCAGGTTTTCCGCCACCGTTTTCCCAGTGACCGTGAGTTGACTGCCATCGAGCAGACCCTCTTGAAGCAGGTATTTCATCACCGCTGGAATACCCCCGATTTGATGGAGGTCTTCCTGCACAAACTTTCCACTTGGCTTGAGATCTGCCAAATAGGGCACACGGTCGCTGGTGGCCTGAAAATCGTCGATGGTAAGTGGTACATCCACGGCACGCGCCATCGCGATCAAATGCAACACAGCGTTGGTCGATCCGCCCAATGCCATCACCACCGTCATCGCATTTTCAAATGCGGTACGCGTCATGATATCACGGGGCTTGATATCCTCTTCAAGCAGCACACGGATGGCGGCGCCAGCCCGGCGGCACTCAGCCAACTTCTCAGGATACTCTGCCGGAATTGAAGCGCTGTAGGGCAGCGACATCCCCATCGCTTCGATCGCCGAAGCCATCGTGTTGGCTGTGTACATTCCTCCACAGGCGCCAGCTCCCGGGCATGACTTCTTGACGATTTCTTTTCGTTCCGATTCGTCAATCGTACTGGCCAGGTACTGCCCGTAACACTGAAATGCCGACACAATATCAAGCTTTTCGCCGTTGACTGAACCCGGCCGTATCGTGCCGCCATAAACCATCAACGCTGGTCGATTGAGACGTCCCATCGCAATCAAACAACCGGGCATGTTCTTATCACATCCGGGCAATGTGATGCATGCATCGTACCATTGCCCACCCATAATCGTCTCAATACTGTCGGCAATCAGGTCGCGAGATTGTAATGAGTAGCTCATTCCATCGGTGCCCATCGAAATGCCATCGCTGACACCTACCGTGTTGAAACGCATACTCACCAGGTCCGCTTCCACGACACCTTTCTTGACCTCGGCAGCCAAATCGTTCAAGTGCATATTACACGTGTTGCCTTCATACCATACGCTGGCAATTCCGACTTGCGGCTTTTCCATGTCCGCTTCGGTGAGCCCGGCTCCATAGAGCATCGCCTGGGAAGCTCCTTGGCTCTTGGGTTGAGTAACACGCCGACTGAATTTATTAAGTGGTTGATTCATGGGAAAGTCTGAGATTCCTGTCTGGAATTTTAGTTTAGAATTCTAGTCTGGGATGCTGGGAACGAGGCCCTAACGACCCCGTTGTTCAACGACCTTGCTTGCATTTTATCCACGACAGCCATGCCCGGCTAGTATTGCACGACAAGTGACAACGTCGTTAGACTTCGCTAAATCAACAGCTATGTGAGATTTTGCCGACATCACGCCCAAAACAATTGCGGGGCAATTCGGAAATGACTAACAATCGGCAAGGCAAGTCCAAGCATGATTAAATCAATTGGCTCCCGGTAAAACGACTGAATCCATTCTGCTAATCTGTCAAGAGACGTAACCCAGGCCCACACTCCCATCCTATGACTCCTTCGCTCATTTATTTCGATCTCGGCAACGTGATCATGTTATTTGACCGAGAGGTTGCCTTTCAACAAATCGCCGAAACTGCTGGTATCACACCCGAGCGAGTTAAAGAGATCGTGTTGGACAGTGGACTACAGGATCGCCTCGAAAGCGGCCTGTTGGGAACTGACGAATTCTTTGAGATTTTCTGCGATTCCGCTGGACGAAGACTACAACGCGAATCATTGCTTTTAGCAGCCAGCGACATGTTTTGTCCTAATCGTAAAATGGTGCCTCTCATAACTCAACTTGTGACATCGGGTTACCGTCTTGGAATCCTTTCCAATACGTGCGAACTCCACTGGCAATACATTGCCAATCGGTATCGCCTGGTGCGCCGCGCATTTTCGATCACGGCGTTAAGCTTCAAGTTAGGTCATCTGAAACCTGATCCAAGAATCTATGCAGCCGCTGCCGATCTGGCAGGTGTAGCAGCGACGGAAATCTTTTTCGTTGACGATCTGATCGAGAACGTAGAAGCAGCTCGAAAATACGGATTTGATGCGGTTCTTTACACGGACGTTCCAACGCTCACCTCAGAACTAAGAACCCGGGGAGTCAGGGTGAATCTATAGGACCATTTTGCACCGAATTCAGCAGCCAACTGGCTCAACACCCCTACAACACAAGGAAAGCGTCGAACTCTAGCCCCCCCCAAATTGCCCAGCCCTATTTCAATATCCCCACTTCAAATCTGAGGTTGCAAATGGCGTAGCTCTTGGTAGATTTAGTTTCTTGAAATGTTACAGTTATGTTTAGATTGTGATATTAGTCAATGTCTGGGTAGTCTGATTAAAGGGAGGATGGTGCTTCGGCGACGAGCAGTGAAACTGTCGCAAAGCAGTCACGGTAGCATATGACACTAACAAAAGAGCGGAAACGAGATCTAATTGGTAATTTCAGGCGCAGTGATAATGACACTGGTTCGCCCGAAGTTCAGATTTCGGTCCTTACGACACGAATCAATGAGTTAACCGAGCACATGCGGACGCATAAAAAAGACTACGCCAGTCGGCAGGGCCTTTTGATGATGGTAAGTCGGCGTCGCAGGTTGTTGGATTATCTCAAGCGAATCGACCCACAGCGATATCTCGATATCATTCAGCGTCTGAACATTCGGAAATAAGCTGTTTGGCTTTGCGATTTTCCGCCACTCTTTTTCAGTTGCTAAACCGTCTCGGGTATTCCACAGGTATAACGGGTGTCAGCGTTTGGCATAGAGTGGCTTTTGACACGAGTAAGTAGATGTGCCGCTGCTCCAACCGCATGTCGATGGCGCAGTTGGCTCCCTAGATGAAACAAGATGAAACAAATGAAGGAAGGTAGGACAGAACTGTGAAAGTTCGGGTTGAAAGACAGATTGGAAAAAGTATTTTTGCGTTTGAAACAGGTCAACTGGGCAAACAAGCGGCCGGATGTTGCTTGGTAAGCTATGGCGAAACAACGGTATTATCAGCTTGCGCTACGGGTGAACCACGACCAGGGATCGATTTCTTTCCGCTCACATGTGACTATCGTGAGCGTTACGCAGCGGCCGGTAAATTCCCAGGCGGTTTTTTGAAGCGCGAGGGTCGTCCCACAATGAAAGAAACGTTGACGGCCCGGATGATCGACCGCCCCCTACGTCCGATGTTTCCCAAGTGGTTTAAAGACGATGTTCAAGTGCAGAACTTCGTGATGGCCAGTGATCGACAGAACGATGGCGACGTATTGGCAATGAACGGTGGTGCAGCAGCACTGGGAGTGTCAGAGTTACCATTTGAAGGACCTGTCGGTTCGGTTCGGCTTGGCCGTATCGACGGTCAATGGGTCCCCTTTCCCACTGCGGATGACCTGGAAGAAAGCGATCTCGATTTGATCGTTTCAGGCACCCAGGAAGCGGTCATGATGATCGAGGGATTCGCTCGTGAAATGCCTGAAGACGAGATGTTGGAAGCAATTCGCGAGAGCCACAAGTATATCAAAGAGGTCTGTTCTCTTCAGAACGAGCTGTTTGAAAAAGTACAAGTTGAAAAAAAGGAATATGAAATCCCTGAACCGGACGGCATTTACGAGACCGTTCGTGAGCGCTATTACGATGCACTCAAAAACGCCCAGCAAACCGAGGGTAAGCAAGCCCGCGCCGACGCCTGCTCAGGAGTTGCTCAGCAAGCTCAGCAGGAATTGATCCCTGATCCTGAAGCGGACGGGGCGATGGACGGGGGTGCATTCAAGGCGGCATGGCATGATTTAGAGAAACGTGTTGTTCGTGATTTAATCCTCTCGGGCAAACGACCCGACGGTCGAGACGCTATTACGATTCGACCGATGGAATGCTACACCGATCTATTGCCCAGGGTTCACGGTTCAGCCCTCTACCAACGGGGAGAGACGCAGGCCTTGATTACGATCGCTCTCGGCACCGGGCGTGACGAACAACGAGTTGATGGGTTGATGGAAGAATACGCCAAAAAGTTCATGCTGGATTATAACTTTCCATCCTTTTCGGTCGGTGAATGCCGTCCGATCCGGGGGCCAGGACGCCGTGAGATTGGACATGGTGCTTTGGCCGAACGAAGTGTCAACCCGGTGCTGCCAAGTGCAGAGGATTTTCCCTACACGATTCGTGTCATCTCGGACATCCTCGAATCCAATGGTTCTTCTTCAATGGCCAGCGTATGTGGTGCCACGTTGGCATTGATGTCAGCGGGAGTTCCCATTACCAATCCCGTAGCAGGTATCTCCGTGGGGATGGTCAAAGAGGCCGATGAATGGGTGTTGCTAACTGACATCCAGGGGGCGGAAGATCATTACGGTGACATGGACTTCAAGATTTCCGGTACTCAAAACGGGATCACAGGCATTCAATTGGACCTTAAGTTGCGTGGTGTCAGTGAAGAGATCATCCGGGCAACTTTGGCTCAATCTCGCGAGGCCCGCATCGAAATCTTACGTACGATGCTCACTGCGATTCCGCGACCTAAGGAAGAAATTTCGGCATGGGCTCCAAGAATGCTGCGAACCACAATCGATCCTGAAAAAATTGGTGCTTTGATTGGACCGGGCGGCAAAACCATTCGTGGAATTCAAGAAGAAACTGGTGCGGTAATCGAAGTCAACGACGACGGTGTAGTGACGGTTGCGAGTACCAATAAGCAGTTTGCTGAAGCCGCAATGGCAAAGGTCGAAGCGGTTACCCAGTCGGTCCAGATCGGTCGGATTTATGAAGGTCGAATTAGCAGTGTTAAAGACTTTGGCGCCTTCGTTGAAATCCTTCCTGGACGCGACGGCCTCTGCCACATTAGCGAGCTTTCCGATGGGTATGTGAGCAATGTCGCGGACGTCTGCAAAGTAGGAGATTCCTTAAAGGTCAAGGTGATCGCAATTGACGATCACGATCGCGTGAAACTCAGCCACCGTGCGGCGGTGGAGAAACCGGCGGCCGAAGAACCGACGGTGGAAGAGTCGGCGGAACCCGAAAGCACCGAGGCCTGATCGCGCACCTGACATTCTTAGGCGTGAATCCCCCCTGGCGTAAATCCAGGGGGGATTTGCAATTCCAGCCCATGTCCCAAACGGGAAATGGGCAGCTTGTCTTTACTTGACGCATTCGCTTTCCAAAAGGGTGGCTGAACTCGCTGTGAGCGTCACTCTTTAGCTTGATGAGTACCATTTCTGGCCACAATTCATCTTTCCTCAGGGGATTGGGAAAGCTTGCGTAAAGGGGTAGGATTGATATTGGTCTTTTGCCTGTCACTGCAACCTTTGGCAACCCTGCTACTCCAATTCTACCATCGAAATGACCGATGCCATGACCGATTCGGACTCCGACTGTCGAGAGAATTCTGATCCGGACGAAAAGGATCCGATCCTGGAATTATCCGAACTGGCTGGCGCATTAGCCCACGAAATCAAAAACCCTCTTTCGGTCATACTCATGAACATGGAGTTATTGGCTGAAGATTTTGTCGAAATTCGTGACCAACGCGATCGACGCGCGTTGGATAAGATTGAAGTAGTTCGCAGTCAATGCTCGAGACTGCAAAACCTGTTGAACGACTATCTTCGTTTTATTCGACTGCGTGACCTAAAATTAGTGCCTGGCAACCTCAACGAACTCATCCAACGTGTTTTGAATTTTGCTTCAGTTACTACGCGTGAAAAAAACATCGAAGTGAATCCCCATTTGTTTGCTGACCTCCCAAGTATCATGATGGACGGTCCCCGTTTGTATGCAGCCCTACTGAACCTGGTACTGAATGCGATTGATGCGATTCAAGAAAATGGTACGCTCTTGTTACGGACACGATTGACATCGGGTGGTGTCGCCATGGATCTGATCGACGACGGGTGTGGGATGGAACAGGAAACCCTGCAGAGAATGTTCGAACCTTTTTACACAAACAAAGAAAGCGGTTCTGGCTTGGGATTGCCAACGACGCGTCGAATCATCGAAGCCCACGGCGGTCGAATCGCTGTCACGAGCGAGGTAGGACAGGGAACCCAGTTTACATTGGAATTCCCCATGCCTGCACGGCTCACCACGAGAAAGGATGCCCAGCGACCGACATCCCTTCAATAGGCACCTCAGAAACAACGACAAAAAAGGGAATGGTTTTTGATGACGACGTCTGAAGAACCTCAGCAAGACGGCCAGAATCAATACGCAGATCTTCGTGTACTGATCGTGGACAACGATAAACACCATGCGAGTGCCATGGCCGAAAGTTTGGAACGGGTAGGTTATCCATGCACGGTAGCCAACTCCGGCCCCGAGGGCGCTCGCCACATTGAACAAGAAAACTTTGACATTGTCGTCACCGATCTTGTAATGAACGAGATCGACGGAATGGGAATTCTACAAAAAGTCCACGAATCACTTCCTGACTGTGAGGTGATCGTCGTTACCGGTCATGGTACGGTTCCTAAAGCAGTGGAAGCAATGCAAAAGGGTGCCTTCAATTTCATTGAAAAGCCCGTTCACCCAAACGGCATTCGTGCTGCGACCGACAAAGCTGCGGCGGCTCAGCTACTTAAGCGTGATAATGCGGATCTTCACAAGCGACTCGACGAAAAATTCGGGTTCGAGGGGATCATTTATGGCAGTGACAAAATGCAAGCGATCATTGACCGGCTGAAACGCATCTCGCCTACCGATGCAAGTGTCCTGATCGCTGGTGACACGGGTACGGGTAAGGAATTGATTGCTCAAGCAATTCACCAAAACAGCCCACGTCGCAAAAAGTCTTTTGTACCTTTGAACTGCGCAGCACTTAGCGAGCACCTTCTGGAAAGCGAACTCTTTGGTCATGTAAAGGGTGCCTATACCGACGCATCTGCAGATCGAGTTGGCCGCTTCGAGTACGCTCACGGGGGTACTCTATTTTTGGACGAGGTGGGTGATATGCCCATGGCTACGCAAATCAAGCTGTTGCGGGTACTGGAAAGCGGCGAGATTATTCGTGTGGGCGAAAATAAACCATTCCAAGTCAATGTACGTGTTCTATCAGCAACGAATGCCGATCTTCAAGAAGCGATTGACGCTGGAACTTTTCGTGAAGACCTGTACTACCGATTGAAAGTCGTCACCGTCGACCTGCCAAAACTGTCGGAACGCCGAGATGACATCGTTCCAATGATTGATCATTTTCGAAAACAGTTTAGTAAACGCCATCATAAAACGGTTAAAAACATCACGCCTGCAGTAATCAAACGTTTCTTTTCATTTGAATGGACTGGCAACGTACGTCAATTGCGAAACGTTGTGGAAACCATGGTCGTGCTGGACGCCGACGGCATATTGGACCTGGATGATTTACCACCAGAATTGGTAGAGGACTCGGTCGATTCTCGACCTTCCGACGAAGGTAAACCATGGGATTTAGTTGGTAAACCAATGGCAGAAATCGAACGCTGGGCAATTCAAGAAACATTGAAGTTAACCAATGGCAATCGCGAAGAAGCAGCGCGAACGTTAAAAATCGGCGCCCGCACATTATATCGCAAACTCAAGGAGTTTGATGAAACTTAACCCGCTGCCCGATCCATGGCCTGCATACTGCAGACTCCCCCTGCTTGCTGCAAACCCCCTGCTTGCTGCAAACATCGTTGAGCGATAGAATGCGGTTCCCGTTTGGCTTCATTCCAGGGCGACCAAACTGGCTGTCGTACTTTCTATTCGATTAAGGGACGGATTCCATGACTTCGATTCGACAGCTTCCACCAAGTGTTATCAACAAAATCGCTGCTGGGGAAGTCATTGAGCGTCCAGCGAGTGTCGTCAAGGAATTACTGGAGAATTCCATTGATTCCGGCGCAACACGCATCGAGGTAAGCGTGTCTCAAGGTGGATCGGAGCTGATCCGTATTTCCGACAATGGAAATGGGATTGCCCACAATCAATTACCACTGGCGGTCGCCAGTCATGCGACCAGTAAAATTACTGACGCAGATGATCTTTTTCGGGTTGATACTTTGGGTTTTCGCGGCGAGGCGCTGGCATCCATAGCAGAAATCAGTCAGTTAATCTTGCGAAGTCGTACAAAAGATGCAGAAGCAGGATACCAGTACGAAGTTTCTGGAGGCGTAGCCCAGGAAGCAGTGCCCTGCGGATCTCCAATTGGTACGACGGTTGAAGTACGAAACCTTTTCTTCAATACGCCAGTTCGTCGTAAATTTCTCAAGACAACCCAAACTGAAATGGGGCATATCACTGAGGCATTCAATCGAATAGCCCTGGCGTACCCCAACACACATTTCACCTTGCGACACAACGATCGAGATGTTCTCGATCTTCCAGTCGTCGAAACGTGGCGTGAGCGAATTGGCACACTATTCGGATCTGACATTGTCGAGTCACTGATCTGGATAGAAGGAGAAGCAAACAATGCTTCCAAAGACGATGGTCATCATGGTAGCTCTACTAATGACGAACATGTGATTCAATTGGACGGTTACGTCGCTCACCCGTCATTGAGTCGTGCCAACACGCGAATGCAATACCTGCTGCTTAATGGTCGTCATATCCGTGACCGAGCCCTTCAGCATGCATTGTCAGAAGCCTACCGCGGTTTACTGATGACAGGACGAAACGCAATCGCATTTTTGCGGATTTCGATGTCTCCCGATTTGGTTGATGTCAACGTGCATCCATCCAAGCTGGAAGTTCGTTTCCAGGACAGTGGCCGTATTTATAGTCACGTTTTAGGCACGCTTCGTACGAGATTTTTGAGTACGAACATGACAACAGCTGCAACACGAACATCCAACCGTTCTGCTGAAGCTGACGGTGGGACAGAACCAACAAGTGAGGAGGAGCCCAATCGCAACCGCTCAAATAGGCAATCCAGTTTGCCATCGGCTGACTTCACAACACCGACGACCGTGCCAATCGGAACTCGATATTCTGCAAACAAATTTTCAGCCGCAGCACCCTCGACAACACCCAATCCAGTCGTAACAACTCCTGCGACCGATGGGCAACGGATTGCTGAAAACAACGCCACAAGTTACGGACATTCGTCCGTTGACAATCTTGTCGAGAGTCCCTCCCTACCCGCTGATGCATCTTCCACCAATGCACTTCAGGTTCACAATTGTTATTTGATCACTGAGACCCGTGAGGGGCTGGTCATCATTGACCAGCACGCTCTACACGAACGAATCATTTACGAGCAACTACGCACAAAAATACTTTCAGATAACCCCGAAACTCAACGACTTCTGGTTCCAGAACCAGTCCAACTGACGTCTGCCGAAGCTGCAATTGCACTTGATTCCCAAGAGGTCCTTAGCCGTTTGGGAATCGAAATCGAGCCCTTTGGAGGGGACACCGTACTGGTAACCGGTTATCCAGCAATGCTCGTCAACATGAATGCAGCCGAGCTACTGCGTCAGGTCGTCGATCTTTTGATGGCCGATGGGAAATCTCCTGAAAGACGAGACATTTTGGATGAGCTCTTACACATGGTATCGTGTAAAGCTGCGGTGAAAGCGGGCGATCGCCTTTCATCGGATGAAATCCAGTCGCTTTTGGAACAACGACACCTGGTCCAAGATTCCCATCACTGTCCGCATGGTAGACCCACAACGCTGGTTTTCTCACGTGAAGAACTGGATAAACAATTTAAAAGAGTTTGATCAGACATTCATTGAGTCATCATCATGATCTGTGTATCCATTGGCCGCGGGCGTCATCGCCATATGATTGCCGAATTCCATCACCTCGTTGATGAGGGAGCGCAACTGGTTGAGTTACGATTGGATTATATCAACGGTGAGGTGAATTTAAAGCGATTGCTGAATGACCGGCCTTGCCCGGTGATTGTTACCTGTCGGCGCGAACAAGACGGCGGTATGTGGAAAGGAAGCGAGAAGAACCGACAGTTGCTGTTACGCTCAGCTGTTGCCGAAGGCGTCGAATATGTTGATCTGGAAGAAGACATTGCTGCAGAAATCCCACGATTTGGCAAAACCAAGCGGATCATCAGTCATCATGATTTCGCCGCAACACCGGGGAACTTAGACGAAATTCATCGTCGACTTTGTCGGTTGGATCCCGATATCGTAAAGATAGCCACGATGGCCAACCACTGGCACGACAACGTTCGAATATTAAGACTGATCGATCAGTCAGAAATACCCACCGTTGGAATGTGTATGGGTGAAATCGGTACGCCTTCCCGGATACTAGCAGCCCGGTTAGGAGTCCCCTTCACCTATGCCACTTTTCACCACGAACGGGCCTTGGCTCCGGGCCAGCTAAGTTTTTCTCAGATGACCAACGTCTACAACTACGATTTGATCCGCCCGGATACAGAAGTGTTCGGTGTGATCGCAGATCCTATTGGACATAGTCTGAGTCCATTGATTCACAACGCAGCATTTCAGCATTTTAAGATGGACCGGGTTTATCTTTCCTTTCGCATCCCTCGGGAAGACCTGCTGGAATTTCTCACCGATGCACCTGACCTCGGCGTACGGGGAGTCAGCGTCACAATTCCCCACAAAGAGGCTGTCATTCGTCATTTGACGAAAATCGATGGCGCTGTTTTGGGAATTGGAGCAGCCAACACGGTTATTTTCGAAGGTGACAAGTCGATTGCCTACAACACGGATTATCGCGCGGCAATGAACAGCTTCGATCAAACCATGGGATTCGTTCCCGGTAGCAAGCAGCCTCTGTCATCCAAAACGGCATTGGTACTGGGTGCCGGCGGGGTCGCCAAAGCCTTGGTTTTTGGTTTGAAACGACGCGGCGCAGCGGTCGTTATTGCCGGCCGCACAGAATCCCGCGCCATCGAATTAGCCAAGCAGTTTGAATGTCAAACGACAACCTGGGAGCGTCGTCATACGGTTAAATGTGACATATTGATCAACGGGACTCCTGTTGGCATGCATCCCAACGTCGACGAGACACCGTTTGATCAAAATTATCTCCGACCTAACATGATTGTTTTTGATACAGTCTATAACCCCGAGCAGACGTTGTTAGTAAAACAAGCACGAGAGAAACATTGCAAAGTCATCTCTGGGGTAGACATGTTCGTAAGTCAAGCTGCGTTGCAGTTCAAATTGTTTACAAATCAAGAAGCGCCAATCGAATTGATGCGTGAGCAAATCAAACGTGCGACAGGCGCAGCAAAGCTGTAACAGGTTAGCGTGATGAACGTGTACTTGATCGGCTACCGTGGAACGGGAAAAACGACAGTGGCTCGGCTGTTGGCAGACAATCTTGGCTGGAAAGCAGTCGATTCCGATGAAGAAATCGTGCGCCGGTCGGGAACAACCATTGCAGAAATTTTCGCTACCGAGGGAGAGACTGGCTTTCGCGACCGTGAAGCACAAGTCATAGCCGAGTTGTGCGCGGGAGATCGCCTGGTCGTTGCCTTGGGAGGTGGGGCTATTTTGCGAGCAGAAAACAGACAAATGATCACCCGTCAAGGACTGACCATTTGGCTGCAGGCATCGCCTCAAACACTTTACAATCGGATCAGTTCGGATCCCTCCACATCGGAAAATCGTCCTAATCTGTCTGCCGTCGGAGGCGAGCGAGAAATACACAATCTACTTGGCCATCGCTTACCGCTTTACCAAACATGTGCCGACCTGGAAGTTGATACCGAGAACCAAACACCCCAACAGGTCGCACACGATATCCTGCCATTAGTATCCAACCATTTTGGCCTGCCGTGAATTTGATCCACAACATTCAACTCGAAGCCCGACTGGCACTCCTTTTCTTATTTGGAGTCGTACTAGGTGGCCAGCTGAACCGTGGGATCTATGGACTCGCGCTGATCAATCCACGCCCCATTAGCCCGTGGTTGTCCACAAACGATGGAGCTGGCCGGCGGTGGACAGACTACGTACCCGTCATTGGCTGGTGGGGATTGCGCCGTGAAGTGACAGTGCAGGGCCCCAGTTTTTGGATCCGGCCCTTGTTGGTCGAATTAGCAATGGGAATCGGTCTGGGTGCACTTTATTGGTGGGAAATACAAGCATCGCTTTACCCAGAAAGCCAGCGTAGCGATCTTGCCTCAGCGACCTTACACCTCCAATTTTTGAGCCACTGCATCTTGATTTCGATGATGGTGATGGCCACCTTCATCGATATCGATGAAAAAACGATACCCGATTCAATAACGGTACCTGGCACTCTCTGCGGCTTGACGGTAGCGGCCCTATTTCCTTCCTCCCTTTTGCCAAACTGGACAAAGTTCGAAAGTCCACCCTTGTGGCTTACTTCGACCCATGAGTGGCCCATCTGGTTGAACACGGCTGCTGGATTAATGTGTGGGTTGGCATGCTTTGTTGTCTGGTGTTATGCCATCATTCCCAAGGTGTGGTGGACCCGTAGCGGCTGGCAGAAAGCGTTTGTCTATTTATTAGCGAGTATTCCCAGGTACCGGCAATCGTGGTGGATTTTCTGTCTTGCAGCAGCTGGTGGGACGGCCATCACAGGCGTGTGGTTTTGTGGCGGACAGTCGTGGCAGGGGCTGTTCACCGCCCTGGCTGGATTGGCATTTGGTGGCGGGCTCGTTTGGGCAGTAAGAATCATGGGATCCGCAGCATTAGGACAAGAAGCCATGGGATTTGGCGACGTAACACTGATGGCAATGATCGGCACGTTTGTCGGCTGGCAATCGACACTCGTTATCTTTTTTCTAGCCCCTTTTGCCGGTCTCTTATTAGCCGTTTGCCAATGGATTGCCACCGGTCGTCGTGATATTCCCTATGGACCGTTTCTCTGTGTAGCAACACTGACCGTCGTTGTTTTCTGGCTTCCAATCTGGACATATTGCCAAGAGCTATTCCAGGTTCTTGGAGTTCTAATCCCGGGTTTGACGGTGATTTGTCTGATTTTAATGACCGGTATGTTGCTTGTTTGGCGATCCATTGCTGAAAAGTTCGCATAGACAAATATCCGTTTCACAGGGACAATCCGACAGCTGGCAAACGACTTTTGGACGTGGGATCCAGCAACTTTTTGGTAAGCTGCCATCGTTTTGGCAATCGTCATTTCCCAATGTTGCATCAATCGGCGCAGTACCCATCGCTAGAACTCGCTGGGAATTTTGCATTTCCACAAAATTGTCTGCCACACCACACTGGGTCTGTTCGGATCTCTTGCCGATTCTACAGAAGAATGCAGCTGCTCGCCTACTTGATTGTCTCCGGATAAACCACCAGCTCAATTCTTCGATTACGGCCTTTTCCTGCTACAGTAGCATTGGAAACGACAGGGTGGTTAGGGCCGTGACTTAAAACGAACATTTGTCGGGAAGGAATCTGGTACCTGATGGCCAGTACCTCAAACACGGCGAGTGCCTGGGCGGCTGCCAATTGATGTTGAGTCCGCCAAGCGCCACCCACAATTGGATCGCTGTCAGTGTGACCTTCGATGCCAATCATCTGTCGTGGATAGTTCCGCATGATGACATCAACCATCTGGTCAATGATCGGAATGGCATTGGTTTGCATCGTTGCAGTACGAACCTGAAACATCATATCCACAGGCACCTCCATCCGTATGACGTCGCCATCCTCGCGAACCTGTACGCCTTGTATCGGGATTCTAGGCAAGTCCTTTTGCAACGTACTATTGGCCCGGATCGTCGCACCACCTCGACGTTGAGTCGAGGTCTGTAAGATTTTGAATTGCTGATCCAACTGCTGTTTTTGCCCGCTGATCAACTTTAACTGATCAGCTGTCTCACGTAGTTGTTTTCGTAACAACCCGGCCTCGTCCTGAAGCAACTTGACCTTCTGCTGTGTTCGAGCCAATTGTTTGTGCAGATCCTCGTTGTTGGAATCAAGCTGAAGAGTCCGTTGCTTCAAATCACTTTCTTCTGTCGCATTTTCCGGCGACGGCTGATCTGAGAAAAGCTGCGATTCCTGTAAAGATCTGAAAGGCCCCTGGAATACGGCAATCGCGATGCACACAACCAGCCAGGGGGATCGTGTATTTTTCGACATCGATAACATGTTCGGTACCCCTAAGCGTCAGGTGACCACGAGATTCTATTTTCTCGCTCTTTCAAATTTGCGAGAATAGTAGCCAACGCAAGTGGCAGGAACAAGAGCACCTCTTACCGGCAATAGCAATGCCAGCAGCGGACAATTTCCTACAGATACCGATTAACCAGATTTTCCAACATCTCCTGTCGGCCACTTCGGTTGGCAGCAATATCGCCCTTTTCCAGCATGTAGGTCTGCAGCGACGCAAAATTGGCGTTTCCGTCCTCAATCTCAGATCCAACTCCTGAATCCCAGCTGCTGTAACGATCTTGTACGAAACGATCCAATTCACCATCGGCTCGGATACGGGCAGCAATCTCCAATCCACGAGCAAACGTGTCCATGCCGCCGATATGAGCGTGGAAAAGATCAATAGGCTCAAAACTCTC
>Ga0310342_100000258_pt1 | contig 28152 bp, 32 predicted proteins | sample S15DNA20500_MG_FD_206155 | JGI IMG/M metagenome (GOLD analysis project Ga0310342, IMG submission 206155) | Marine microbial communities from station ALOHA, North Pacific Subtropical Gyre - S1503-DNA-20-500_MG | ecosystem: Environmental > Aquatic > Marine > Oceanic | place: Pacific Ocean: North... | reverse complement strand
AGCCGGAACTTCTTCTGATTTTACTTCCTCTTTAATTGGAGCTTCTTCTTTAGCTGGAACTTCTTCTGATTTTACTTCCTCTTTAGCTGGAGCTTCTTCTGATTTTACTTCCTCTTTAGCTGGAGCTTCTTCTTTAGTCGGAACTTCTTCTGATTTTACTTCCTCTTTAATTGGAGCTTCTTCTTTAGCCGGAACTTCTTCTGATTTTACTTCCTCTTTAATTGGAGCTTCTTCTTTAGCTGGAACTTCTTCTGATTTTACTTCCTCTTTAGCTGGAGCTTCTTCTTTAGCTGGAACTCGAGCCGCTGATTGCTTAGCTCTCAGAGCTTCAATTAATTCTTGAGGATCTTTTCCTGCTAATATATCTTTAACATGTTCCTCTATAACCATTTCTTCTTTAAATTTATAAGAACCAGTTCTTCGAGATTTTACAGCTCTAATAAGCTTAGCATATTTTATTCCTGAAGTATTTATTAAAGTAGCAAGAGACTTTTTTGCCATGATTTATTTATTTTATTTCTTTATGAATTGTATATTTTCTAAGAATAGGATTATATTTTTTTAGCTCCATCCTAGCAGGAGTATTCTTTTTATTCTTGGTAGTAATATATCTTGAAGTTCCAGGAAGTCCAGAATCCTTGTGTTCAGTACATTCTAAAATCACTTGTGCTCTATTTCCTTTTTTAGCCATAATTATATATTTAAAGTACCTTTTTCTTTGGCCTTCTTAATTACCGCAGAAATTCCATATTTATTGACAGATTTCAACGCAGAAGAACAAATTTTAATTGTTATCCATTTATCTTCTTCGGGAATATAAAACTTTTTCTTATGAAGATTAGGATAAAATTTTCTTTTCGTTTTATTATTAGACTTTGAAACGTTATTACCTACTCTAGGTCTTTTCCCTGTTATTTGACAAAACTTAGACATTGTATTGTTAATTTAGGACGCAAATATCGTAAAACTGCAAATAATAACAAATTTGCTTTTAGTTTTTTATTATTTGATATTTATTTGTCTGAATTAACCTGAAGCTTAAAACATGGATAATATATCCTCTCATGATGCCATCCAGCTAGAAGACAACTACGGAGCTCACAATTATCACCCTATTCCTGTTGTATTATCAAAGGGAGAGGGGGTATATGTATGGGATTTAGAAGGGAGAAAGTATTTTGATTTTCTTTCTTCTTATTCAGCAGTGAATCAAGGTCATTGCCACCCTAAAATAATACAATCCCTAAAAAATCAATCTGAAAAGCTTACCCTCACATCAAGAGCCTTTTATAATGACACCCTAGGTGAATATGAAAAGTTTATCACTTCCCTATTTGGTTATGATAAAGTGTTACCCATGAACACAGGTGTAGAAGGGGGAGAGACGGCAAACAAGCTAGCAAGAAAATGGGGATATGAAAAAAAAGGTATTCCAGAAAATAAAGCAAAAATAATTTTTGCTCATGGAAACTTTTGGGGAAGAACACTCGCTGCAATTTCTACTTCTGATGATCCCCTATCCTATAAAGGATTTGGCCCCTATATGCCAGGATATGAAGTTATTCCCTATAATGATTTAGAAAGTCTTGAAAATTCAATTAAAGACCCAAATGTGGCAGCTTTTATGGTAGAACCTATTCAGGGTGAAGCAGGAGTGGTGGTGCCTGATGATGGATATCTTTCTGGAATACGCAAATTATGTGATACTTATAACGTGTTATTTATTGCTGATGAAGTACAAACCGGCATAGCAAGAACAGGAAAAATGCTTGCGACAGATTTTGAAGATGCTAGGCCCGACATTTTAATTCTGGGAAAAGCATTGTCAGGAGGAGTTCTTCCTGTTTCAGCAGTACTTGCCGATGACGAAGTGATGATGTGTATCAAGCCAGGAGAACACGGCTCTACATTTGGAGGAAATCCACTAGCATGTGCTGTAGCTAAAACAGCTTTAGAAGTTGTAATAGAGGAAAAACTAGCTCAAAATGCTGAAGAAATGGGAAATTTTTTCCGAAATAAGATGCAAACACTTATTGAATCTTCAAAATTAGCACAGCTTGTTAGAGGAAAGGGTCTTCTCAACGCAATAGTAATAGATGCAAAAACAGAAAGTGATACTGCCTGGAATATATGCTTGAAATTAAAGGATAACGGCCTATTGGCAAAACCTACACACGGAAACATCATCAGGTTTGCACCTCCTCTAGTAATTACAAAAGAAGAAATTGAAGAGTGTTGTGGTATTATTGAATCTATTATAAGAAGTTTCGAATAGATTCTACCAAGAAATTTCTATCTTTCCATGACCAACATTTGCTACAGAATTAACTTGATTTGACCCAGAATTAAAAGATCCACCTCCTCCTCCATGGCTTTGATTATTAGATCCAGCTCCTCCTCCACCCGAATATCCTCCACCTCCTCCAGCACCTTGATCACCTATATTATTATTTACTCGAATAGAAGCTCCTCCTCCACCAAATCCTCCATCTCCAGTATTCGTATCCGTTGCAGTGCCTCCCTGACTTCCATTTAAAAAACTTCTTCCCCTGGTTCCTGATCTTCTAGAATCTTCCCCACCATCAGTAAGAAGACCTCCTCCTCCTCCTCCTCTGGTTGAACTTCCTCCATTACCATTAGAACCTCCAGCTGATCCATTTTTTCCATTATTTCCAGTAGTAGTTATGGATGCATCAATACCAGAATGTGAGTCTACTTGATAAATAACACCTCCACCTCCACCACCAATGATTAAAGGAGTATTATCAGATAATACAACAAAAGTTCCTCCTCCTCCTCCATTAAGCCAATTAACATTTTGGGGATGATGTCCAACAAGAATTTTTAATACAGTTCCTGTTGATAAAGTAAAATCTCCTTGCATAATTGCTCCTTTACCACCATCTCTACAAAAATGAGGACAGCTAACCCAACCTGCATCTTTTCCATTATCACCACCAGAAGCACCGTAAACCTTAATAGTGTAAGTAGCATTTGAAGGAACAGTCCATGACTGAATTCCCCCTGAAACAGTAACAAAACCTTCTAGATTTGTTCCAGAATATGCAGTATTACAATCTCCTTGAGAGGGGCCATCTTTACCTTCCTTTCCACAATTAGTAAAAGTAGCTGAATTTCCCTGAAACTGATTTTGATCAGATACCTTTAAGGCACCTTGAAACGTAGGTAAACTTATCTGAGAAGATGAACTATAGGAAATAAGAATAAAATATATATATATAAAAAATCGCATTATTCATAAATTTACTAAAATCTGTCTTTCTCAGCATTGTAATTTTGTAATACGTCATCAGATAGAAAAGCTACATTATGGACTCTCCCTATCGCAACTTGTCCATCAAAATAACTTCCTCCGGAATCAAAAACTCCTCTAGTAATTACAAAAGAAGAAATTGAAGAGTGTTGTGGTATTATTGAATCTATTATAAGAAATTTCGAATAGATTCTACCAAGAAATTTCTACTTTTCCATGATCTGAGTTATTCCCTGCAATATTTGTTGTATTAGAGCCATTATTTTTAGAACCTCCTCCTCCTGCTCCACCAGGTACATTGTTCTGATACGGATAATCCATTCCTCCACCGGAATATCCACCACCTCCACCACCAGTATAAGTCGAACCTGCACATCTAGCTGTTCCACCTCCTCCTCCAAAACCACCAACAGCTCCACTACACCAATAATTCTGACCACCCCTTCCACCATTAACATATGCTAAAGCTTCTCTTTCAGCACCGTTACCACAATGTATAAGTACATTATTATTTGTAAAAAAACCTGCTCCCCCATCTGAAGCACATGTGCCCTGACCACCACCACCATTACCATTAGTTCCTCCCTGACCCTTTGAGGTACCACAACATCCAGCATTTCCTGATTCTCCTGTTTGACCGTCAGAACTTGCATAATTATCCCAAGAACCACCACCACCACCAGCAACTACTAGAATAGAAGCATTAGTATTATGAGGACTCACAGTAACAAAAGTTCCTCCTCCCCCAGAAGCTTCTTTATTAACAGTGAGACCTTTCTGACCAACTAATATTTTTAATACTGTCCCCGCTGTTAAATTAAATTCACCGGATATTTTTGCCCCTTTCCCTCCTACACTACCTCCCCCCTGAGCTCCATATGCAATAATAGTATATGTCCCATTTGAAGGAACTTCCCATTGTTGGATTCCCCCTGAAACAGTAACAAAACCTTCTAAATTTGTTCCAGAATATGCGGTATTACAATCTCCTTGAGAGGGGCCATTTTTACCTTCCTCTCCACAATTAGTAAAAGTAGCTGAATTTCCCTGAAACTGATTTTGATCAGATACCTTTAAGGCCCCTTGAAACGTAGGCAGACTTATCTGGGAAAACAGATTACAAGAAAGAAAAACAAATACTATTAGAAAATAAATTTTCATATATGAAAATAATATTTTTTTCTAAAATTAAAAAATCAATTTACAACCCTACCAGGAAATTACTATTTGACCGTGAGCTTGTCTTAATCCAGAGATCGTACACCCATTGTTAACCCCACCAATATAAGAAGAACCTCCTCCAGCACCAGCATGAGCAGCGCCTGATCCTCCGCCATACCATCCTCCACCTCCTCCAGCATTATGATATGATCCAGATCCACCACCTTGCCCAAAAGAACCATCTACCATCGTCCCATAAGTAAATCCTTTTGCTCCACCAGCATTCTGTGATCCTCCATGTCCTGCAAAATACCCACTAGTTGCACTATAACAATGATCTTCTCCATTGCAACCAGTTAACCCCCCGCCAGATCCTCCTGTATTACCATAACTACCATTACCATTACCTCCTCCACCCCCTGCAACTACCACTCTATCATTTAGCCCATAACCCCCTATTCTTACATCAGATCCTCCTCCCCCAGGACCACCATATTTTGCTCCAGTACCTCCTCCATTAAATCCTCCAGGACTATTATTATTACAATGACCAGAACAAGATCCTGCACCTCCAACATATACTTTTAACACTTGGCCTGGTGTTACTGTAAGAATGCCCTCAGCATATCCTCCCTTACCACCTCCGGTGCCTTTTCCATCAAAACCAGCTTGACTATTATATCCTTGTGCTCCCCAAGTTTGGATTTTTATAGATGTAACTCCACCACCAACTGTAAAGGTTTGAACAGCAGCTGTATGATTAAAGGTCGTTGATCCATTAGTAAGAGCTGCAGAAGGACTAGAGCATCCAGTTGAATAAGAGCATAAAGGAGATGAATAAGGACTAATATTAGAACATATAAGATCATTAGGATCTTCTGGAGGAACAACAACAGCTGAATTATTATGTGTAGCTTGAAATGTAGGTAAAATTGTCTGAGAAAACAGATTACAAGAAAGAAAGACAAATATTATTACAAAATAAATTTTCATATAAAAAATCATACTAACTCTATAAATTTACTAAAATCTATCTTTCTCAGCATTGTAATTTTGTAATACGTCATCAGATAGAAGAGCTGTATTATGGACTCTCACCACTGCAATTTGTCCATCAAAATAACTTCCTCCAGGATCAAAAACTCCTCTAGCTATATTAAACTTAGACCCCGATGAAGCATAAGTTCCATTTCCAGCTGAAGTTGTTGTTTTTAGAACTCCATTAATATATAATCTTAACTGGTATCCCGTACCAATTCCAACAATATGATGCCAAACATTAGAAGGCAAACTAGTATTGTTAAATCCCCAATTTAACGTACCATCGCCAGAAGTCCACAATTGGATAGTGGAAGAATTTATAAATCCAAATTCTATAGCATTATTCTGTCCAACAATGCCTTCTCTAGAACCAGTAGAATTATATTTAACCCAAATCTCAAAAGTAAACGCGGACCAGCTACTCATGCTCATATTAGTAGTAACTTTATCGTTAGATCCATCAAAGTCAAAATATCCTCCACTGCTCGAAGAATATGTAGCTCCGCTTATTGTTCCGTCGTTATTATTTGGAGTTAAATCAATCCATGTGTTCCCAGATCCAGGGTAAGAACTAGGATTCCCAGCATCAAAATATAATATTATGTTGTCTAATACTAATGGTTCATTTTGTTTGCTTGCATGTGTGCCATAAAAAGGGGGTAGAGCAATTTGGGAATAAGAAAAAAAAGAAAAAAATGTAAGAAAAATTATATTAAGAAAAAAGTTCTTCATCTCTTTCAATCATAAGAATAGATGATTGGGATACAATAAAATATTTTTCTCCTTGATATAGAACTTCATAAGCTCCTGTTTGAAGAAATACAGCTAAATCACCTTCTTTTACCTGTAATGGAACATATTTAATTTTTTCTTCTTCCTTCTTCCAAGGTTCGTCATTGTCAATAGGAAGAGGAATAGGATAACCAGGTCCTGATTTAACGACGTATCCATATTGAATTTGTTCTTTTTCTCTAACTCCTGGAGGTAAATATAATCCGCTGTTTGTTCTCCCGGATTCTTTTCTGGGTTTTACTAGAACTCTATCTCCAACAACATTTATTTTATTTAAAGAATTTTTTATATCCTTATTCATAGCTTAAAACTACATTATTAATCTGCTCTATCTACTAATTTTGAACTAATTTTTTTACTTGTTTTTGCGCCTAATTCACGAAGACGCTCTGATTTTCTTATAAGATTATCCTTCCCTTCAACTAATTTTTTCATCGCCTCTGAATAGGATTTTTTGGTAACATCAATGTTAGAACCAATTTTTATTAAATCTTCAGAAAAAGCACAAAATTTATCATATAAAGCTCCCGATTGCCTTGCTATTTCAAGAGCATGTTTGTTTTGATTGTCTTGTTTCCACATAAAAGCCACCGTTCTTAGAGTGGCGAGAAGAGTTGAGGTAGATACGATAACAATATTATTTTCAAGAGCTTTATCATAAATTTCTTGGTCTTCAATTAGGGCTAAGCCCAAAGCAGGCTCATTTGCTAAAAACATAAGAATATAGTCAGGTTGATTTATTTCTAAATTTTGATAGTTTTTTTCTGCCAGAGTTTTAATATGATTATTAACACTTTTTATATGTTCTTTTAAATAATTTTTTTCTTCTTCTCTATTATCAGCACTACAATAATCAGCATATGCTGTTAATGATACTTTTGAATCAATAATAATATTTTTTCCATCTGGAAGATTAACTATATAATCTAGCCTTTGATTTTCTCCGTCTTCATTTTTTAAATTTTTTTCTTTTTCATATCCTAAACCTTCTTGAAGTCCCACTTTTTGTAAAATATTTTCTATCTGAAGTTCTCCCCAATTTCCCTGAGTTTTTGAATCTCCCTTAAGGGCTTGTGTAAGATTTTCGGCTTCTTTTCCCATCTGCAAATTAAGTTCTTTTAGCCCTTTGATTTGTTCTTTTAGCTGGACATTCCACTGCAAATTTTCTTTATTGGTTTTTTCTACTTTTTCTTCAAAATTTTTGATCTTTTCTTTTAATGGGTCCAGAATTGTTGTTAGACTCTCTTTGTTGTCTATATTTAATTTTTTAGATTTTTCATCAAAGATTTCGTTAGCCAAATTCTTAAATTCTAAAGACAATACTTTTTGTAATTGCTCATAATCTTCCGTATTATTTTTCTTTGAAACATCAGAGAGAAAAGCAACTAATTGTGGGAGCTTAAAAGCTATAAATCCAAACACTCCAAGGATTAATAATCCAATTATTGTCAATAAAACATCCATATTCAAAAATAAGTAAATAAATTAAGATTGATAATTTTCTATAGAAACACAACTACAAAATAAATTCCTGTCTCCATACGCATTATCAATACGACCTACAGATGGCCAAAATTTTCGTTTTTTTAAAAATTCTAAGGGATATGCTGCCTTTTCTCTACTGTATGGGTATTGCCATGACGAAGATGTGACTACTTCAACAGTGTGAGGAGCATTTTTCAAAGGATTATTTTTTTTATCAGATTTTCCTTTTTCAATCTCCTTAATTTCACTTCTTATTTCAATCATAGCATCACAAAACCTGTTAATTTCATCTAAGGATTCACTTTCTGTAGGTTCTATCATCATAGTTCCTGGTACTGGAAAAGAAACTGTAGGAGCATGGTACCCATAATCCATTAATCTTTTAGCAATATCCTCTACATCAATATCTGCTGAAGATTTAAAATCTCTACAATCAACAATGAACTCATGGGCATTAGTACCATTAATTCCTTTATACAAAATGCTGTAGTATTTCTCCAGCCTACTTCTAATATAATTGGCATTCAAAATAGCTAGTTTGGTGGCGCGAGTAAGTCCTTCAGCTCCCATCATAGAAATATAAGCATAAGAAATAGCAAGAATACTTGCACTACCGAAAGGAGCTGAAGATATGGCACACGCATTTTTATTCTTATTTTCATGTGCATTTTTTGGCAGATAACCTGCAAGTTCTTTAGTTACTCCAATAGGCCCCATTCCTGGCCCTCCACCTCCATGAGGAATACAAAAGGTTTTATGTAAATTAAGATGACATACATCTGCTCCAATTTTTTTTGGATTTGTAATCCCAACCTGCGCATTCATATTTGCTCCATCCATATATACAAGACCTCCATGAGAATGAACCAGTTCACAAACTTCTAAAATATGGTTTTCAAATACTCCATGCGTGGAAGGATATGTTATCATCAAAGCACCGAGATTTTTTGAATGTAAAGCGCAATTTTCTTTTAAATGATTCATGTCGATATTTCCATGTTTATCACATTTAATTACTTCTACAGTCATCCCTGCCATTATAGCCGATGCGGGATTTGTCCCATGAGCTGAAGAAGGGATTAAGACGACATTTCTGTTTTTTTGTCCTTTATCATCATGATAAGCTCTTATAACCAATAAACCTGTATATTCGCCTTGAGCACCTGAATTTGGTTGAAAAGAAATAGCGTCAAAACCAGTAATTTCACATAACCAGATTTCTAACTCATTAATCATCTCATAATACCCCTGAGCCTGATTAGAAGGAACAAAAGGGTGCAAATTTATTTCTTTCCAAGATATAGGAATCATTTCAGCTGTTGCATTGAGTTTCATGGTACATGAACCAAGAGAAATCATTGAATGAACAAGAGAAAGATCTTTATTTTCTAGTCTTTTAATATATCGTAAGATTTCGTGTTCTGTATGGTAACTGTTAAATACAGGATGGGTTAAAAAATCGGAAGTTCTCAAAAGATTATTAGGAATAACGGATTGGAGATTAATATTATCGAATGTATCAAGATCTATTTCCAATTTTTTCTTTTTTACGTATGAAAAAATTTCCAAAATATCTAAAATATCATTTTCAGTACAAGTCTCATCTATAGATATTCCTACATCTAAAGTTTCAAAATATCTAAAATTGATTTCATTTTTTAATGCTGTTTTTTTGACTAGATCAAATTCTTTGGAATTAGAAAAAGAAATTTTTAGAGTATCAAAAAATGAATTATTTATTTGATTTAAACTCAATTTTTTTAATCCCTGATTAAGTAACGACGTTAGCCTGTGAATTTTTTCTGCAATATTTAATAAACCATCTTTTCCATGATAAACAGCATACATACCTGCTATAACGGCTAGTAGGACTTGCGCTGTACAAATATTGGAAGTTGCTCTATCTCTTTTAATATGTTGTTCTCTAGTTTGGAGCGCCATTCTATAAGCTACATTTCCAAAATTATCCTTACTTACTCCAATTACCCTACCTGGAAGATACCTCTTATACTCCTCTTTAGTAGCAAAAAAAGCGGCATGAGGTCCTCCATATCCTATGGGAACACCAAAACGTTGAGAATTTCCAACTACTACATCAGCACCAAATTCTCCTGGAGGTTTTAAAAGAGTAAGGCTCATGAGATCTGAAATTACACAGATAGAAATATGATTGCTTTTCGCTTCTAAAATTAAAGAGGAATGATCTACTACATGACCATCGTCGTCAGGATACTGTATCATTAAACCATAATATCCATTATCCTTAAAATTAAAATTTTGAATATCCCCAGTTACAAGTTCAATCCCCATTCGAGTAGATCTTGTTTTTAATAATGAAAGGGTTTGAGGAAAAATTTTATTTGAAACAAAAAATTTATTTGCAGATTTTTTTTTATTTTTTCTAACTCTAAAGAGCATAGACATTGCTTCAGCTGCTGAAGTTCCTTCGTCCAACAAAGAAGCATTAGATAATTCCATACCAGTAAGATCATTTATTACCGTCTGAAAATTGATAAGGGCTTCAAGTCTACCTTGAGCTATCTCTGCCTGATAAGGAGTATAAGCTGTGTACCATCCAGGATTTTCAAAAATATTTCTTTTTATTACATTTGGAGTATAAGAAGGATAATAACCCATCCCTATATAAGATTTGAAGAGTTTATTTTTACTGATTTTTTCTTTGAAAGAACGAATAAAAGTATTTTCAGTCTTTGGTTTATCTAAACTCATACCCTTTTTTAAGGCAATCGCATCAGGAAGTGTCAAATTAATTAGATCATCTAGAGAATCAAGTTTCATTTTCTTTAACATCTTTTTTTCATCATCAGCAGATATAGAATTATGTCTTGAAGCAAAATAGTCAGAAGAAAAAGAGTTATTTTTCATTAAAAATTTATCAAAAAATTAAAAAGCAAATCTAAATATAAAGATCAAAATTAAATTTGATATTGAGAAAGAAAATCTATTTATACTAAAACTTTAAATTTGTCCTACAAATAAAATATTATATGCCCTCTATTCTAATTAAAAACGCAAGGATTGTAAATGAAAATAAAATTTTTTTTTCAGATATTTTAATAAGAAATTCTAGAATTGAAAGAATAGATTCAGAAATATCAGTTCCTGAGAAACACAAAATAATTGATGCAGAAAATTATTACGTACTTCCTGGGCTAATTGATGATCAAGTTCATTTCAGAGAACCAGGGTTAACATATAAGGCAGATATATCTTCTGAATCCAGAGCTGCCGTTGCAGGAGGTGTAACATCTTATATGGAAATGCCTAATACCATTCCTAACGCAACCAATATTGAAAAATTAGAAAAAAAATATTTACTAGCAAAAAATAAATCTCTGGCAAACTATTCTTTTTTCATGGGCACCACAAATAATAATTCAAATGAAGTATTAAAAATAGATAAACAAAACATATGTGGAATTAAAATTTTTATGGGATCATCTACAGGAAATATGCTAGTGGATAGTGAATCAGCATTAAGAAATATATTCAAGAATTCTGAAATCCTAATAGCTACCCATTGTGAAGATGAAAATACTATTCGAGATAATTTAAAAAAGGCAAAAAAATTATTTGGCAAAAAAATTCCTATACAACAACATCCCATAATTAGATCGCATGAGGCCTGTTATTTATCTTCATCAAAGGCAATTCAACTTGCGAAAGAGTATGATACCAGATTACATATCTTACATATTTCAACAGCAGATGAAATCAATTTATTTTCTAATAAGTTACCTATTAATCAAAAAAAAATTACGAGTGAAGCTTGTATCCACCACCTGTATTTTGATGAAAGAGACTATGAAAAATTAGGGACAAAGATAAAATGGAATCCAGCAATTAAATCTGAAGTAGATAAAAAATCTATTTTAAAAGCGTTATTAGATGATAAAATTGATGTTGTTGCTACTGATCACGCTCCTCACACCATTGAAGAAAAGTCTTTGGATTATGAAGATTGTCCTTCTGGAGGACCTCTCATTCAATTTGCCTTACCCACTCTTATTGAGATGCATTTAGATAAAAAAATTAGTTTAGAAAAAATAGTTGAAAAATCTTCACATAATCCAGCCATAATTTTTAATATTAAAGATAGGGGCTTCATAAGAGAAGGGTATTTTGCAGACATTGCTATAATCAATTTAAATAGAACATGGAGATTGAGAAAAAATGATATTTTATCTAAGTGTAAATGGTCTCCTTTTACAAATAAAATTTTTAGAAGTAAGATTGAACATACTTTAGTATCTGGGCATCATGTTTTTGATAAAGGAGTTCTTCATGAAAGAGAAAAAGGAATGAGACTAAAATTTGATAGAGTTTAAATTTAATTTGGCTTAATTAATACATTATTCTAGATTTGCTTTTCAAATAAAATGGTGGTTGTAGTTCAGTTGGTTAGAACGCCTGATTGTGGTTCAGGAGGTCGCCGGTTCGAGTCCGGTCTTCCACCCTTGTTTCTTACAATGCTTGCAGTTTTTTCTCTCTAAAGATAAATAATTCTGACAGTTATTTGACAGTTTTGGTTATAAAGCCTTTAAGGTGGGGTTATTTATTAATTACAATAGTTATCAATAAACTCTTTGGCTTGTATAAAGCCAAGCTCATAAGATTTTTTAAAATCACCACAAAAAGTAGTGTCATCAGATAAAGCTTTTGACAATCCTCTATTAAAATATGATTGAGGATAAGTGGGGTCAAGTTTTATAGCTTCATTAAAATCATTTATTGCTAATTTGTATTTTTTAATTTTGTGATAGGAAGCTCCTCTTCCAATATAACTATAAGTATGTATAGGTGGTGGAGCAAATTCAATTTCAATTTGTAAAGCTTTAGAATAATCAGAAATAGCACTTCTATCTTCATTCATAAATTGCTTATTATTCCCTCTATTTAAATACGCTAATGCATACTTAGGATTGATTTCAGTTGCTTTATTTAAATCTAAAATAGCATCAGAGTATTGGCCAAGATATTGTTTAGCTAATGCTCTATTAACATATGCATTTGAATTCAGTTTATCAATTTCGATTAATTTGGTAAAATTCTCAATTGCTTCATTAAATTTTGAATTATTAATATTTTGCATACCTATATTATAATATTCTTCTGCAGTTTGGCTATAAGTAGTGTAGCTAAAGAAGAAAATGAATAGTATAAATAGCCTTTTCATACTTACAATCTTATCAATTTTTTGTCCATATGAATTAAACTGAACTAAAAGAAAAAAGATTATTAGTTTCTTAAATATATTTTGATACATTAATTTTTTTAGTAATAAAATAAGATGTAAAAAGGCACACAATAAGTCCAATAGCATTGTAAGTGTCGTCTATAATATTTGCTGACCATAATTTAGATACAACATAATATTGAGGAAAACATATTATTAAATAAATACCAAGATTTAATATCATTACTAATAATAATTTAAAACCTGTGTGATTTTTCATACTTACAATCTACAACTATCCAAGAAAAATTCAAAAGGGGAGTGGGGTTAGTGGGTTTTTTGTTTAGTTGGAATAATCTTTAATTCAAAATTTGCTCTAACAATGTCTGACCATCTTTTCTTAGACAGCTATTTAACATAGTTAGAATAAGGAAAAGAATAAAAGTTTTTGTTACATTATTGAATCTTCTAGTAGAAAAATGTTTATCTATATAATATAAACAAGATATAAGTCTTATAATTACAACCATTATAATCCCATATATTGCTTCTATAATAACAAAATGATGATTCAAAAGCCAGTACATTCCACCCCAAAGTCCAGCAAAAAAACACATTATAATTAAATATACAATATTGGAAGTATTTAACTTTTTAAAGATATTACCTGATAAAAACATATCATTTAATTTAAAAAGATTTTATGGTAATAAATCGTATTTTTCCAAATAATCTTTCGTACGAATTCGGATTATAATTATAAAACATTGTAGGGACATAGAGACCAAAAGTAAAAGTAAAATTCCCTTTTACGACTTGATAAGTAATGTAAGTTAAATCCATTTCTCCATTATAACTTTTTAATAAATAGTTATAACTTGTTCTAACAGCTACATTTCCTCCTAGGTAGGTTTTTTTAATATTAAAATTTTCCAATTTAGAATTAAACTGTTGAGATATTTGTTGCTCTGTTTGTCTTTTTATCAAATCAATATTTGATGATATATTATTCCAAATATCAAAATTTTTTGGGACTTGACTTTCTATAACAACAATTGAAAAAGATAAGGCACTATCTAGTTGATATGTTCTTAGTATTGAATGTTCGGTTTCACCCAGGTTGCTCTGCCAATGGTCTGGACCATCAAATGAAACGCCAAAATAATAATTTGAATAATTATTTCTTTTTTCATCAAGGTTTTCTACATAATCAGGTAAAATTCCCTCATCTTTCATTTGTTTGAATGATTTCTTGAAATTCTGACTAAATGAATTAAATGAAATGAATAATAAAATGATTATATGTCTTTTCATAATTTTAGTTTATTACATAACATTAAACAAAGAAAGATTCATTCAATATCATTAGAATAACAAAAACAGTAAAAATTATTGTAACATTATTGAATCTTTTATTAGAAAAATTATAATGAAAATAATATACAGAAAATATTAATCTAATAAACAGAAATACAAAAGGGCTTAAAAGTATTTGACCTAACCAGTTTCCTACAGTTACCCAACCAAAAATTCCACCAACTATACATAAAAGTAATAAGTATTTTTTATTTGAAGAATTTAATTTTGAATAGGGATTAATTCCTGATAAAAGAAGCTTAATTAGTTTAATAATATAATATATTACCGCTAATGATATTAGTAAAAAAACTAAAACTACTAATAAATAAGATAAGTCTGCGTAATCCATATCTTCAATCTAAATTTTTTATACTAAAATGCAAAATGGAGGTAGGTCTGATTGTGGTTCAGGAGGTCGCCGGTTCGAGTCCGGTCTTCCACCCTTTTTTCTTACAATGCTTGCACTTTACTTACGTATAAAGATATAAAATCTTGGCACTTATTTGGCACCTTTTGATTAATCAATCTTTTTAGGCCTTTAAGGTTGGGTGTTTATTATATTTGAGATATGAAAAGATTATTTCTTCTCCTGTTATTAATTTCAAAAATTTCTTTTAGTCAAGAATTATCTATAGAAAAAAAAGAATTTGATAAAATTTATGCTGAATTAGACAATACTAATAAATGGGGGAAAGAAGATTATATTGGTACTCTTAACTATATAACAGAAGATAAAATACTCTCTTCATTAAAAATTCCAGAAAGAGGAATTTCAGTATCTCTATCTTTTAACTTAACAGGTGACTCTACAAAATTAAATAGTTCAAAATTCGATGAATTATCAAAATTTAATTATAAACCATTAGCTATTGATTTTCAAGGATATAATTGGATAATCGATGAGTATAAATTTTCATATCACGGTTTTACTCATTCACATATGGATGGCCTAAGTCATTTATCAAATAATGGGATTTATTATAACTCTCATACTAAACCAGAAAATTTAGGTGTAGAAAATTATTCTAAAGGGATTATATCAAAAGGGGTTTTAATTGATATTCCTTTACTTAAAAACAAAGAATTTATTGAATCAGGATATAAAATTTCAATTAATGATATTTTAGAATTTGAAAAAAAATTTAATATAGAAATTGAAAATGGAGATATTCTATTAATAAGAACTGGTCGATGGAAAGAAAAAGAAATAAATGGTGATTGGGATTTTCCTAATAAAAGCGTGGGGCTTCACTATAGAGTTATGACACTTTTAGGTGAAAGAAAAATATCTGTTTTAGGGTCTGATGGGACTAATGACTCTAACCCTCCATTAATTAAAGAAGAAGGGAGCCCTATTCACAAAATTGCACTTGTTGCAATGGGGATGCCATTATTAGATAATCTTAACCTTGAAGGTCTATCAAAAAAATGCAAAGAATTAAATCAATGGGAATTTCTTCTTTCAATTCAACCACTCAAGTTTGAGGGAGGAACAGGCTCTCCAATAAATTCAATTGCAATTTTTTAAAATTTAATCTTGGCACTTATTTGGCACCTTTTGATTAATCAATCTTTTTTCAATACTTTTAATTATCTCACATTAAAATAAAAATAGTGGACAATTATATTGATGTAACTTTTGATTTTTATTCTGACACCCCTAAAGGAAAAGACCCAGACTCTTATAGTCCAACTCTTCGAAATTATCACAAACTTCTATGGAGCAAACCTTTGCCTTCTGGTTTAAAGTTTGATTTAAATGATAATTTTTCTCGACTTCTTTATCATAAGTCAGAATTGGGAGAGTTTATCTTGTCGAGCGATGCTATTGGTCATACTTATAGTAAAACAAAAATTATGGCTCCAATTATAAATAAAATTCCAAGTTTTGAAATCAACCAGTTTTTTTCTACGTGTAGTACTATTGGGGGTTATATTATTTTTCCTGCAACACAAGTAGATTATAAAATGACTATAAACGCTTCTCGTGGTTTAAATAGAAAAATTAAAGACAGGTTTGACCTTACTTTAGAATGTATAAGGCGTTTTTATTCTAAAGAGGATAGTCCACTTAGTGATACTTTCCAGAGATATTCTCAATTTTTTGATTTGTTTGAAAACTTCAAAGAATACGTGAATTTTTTTCTTCTTCAAGACCTAGTTAATGAAAATTATTCGTTAATTAAGTACTGGATTCCTTTTAATGATTTTGATGACTCTCCTTTACCAAATAATGTTGAGGAATATAGATTATATAAAAAAAATTTAATGGAATTTATTAAAGAGAGAAACCATAGAATTAGTGAACTCGCACCTTTTGATTAATCAATCTTTTAAGGTTGGTTGGTTATTCTATTTTTTTAAATCTACACAATATGCATATTTACTTCTTATTAGATAATTAGTATATTTAAAATAATGAAAAAGCTACTTCTTGTTTTACTATTTGTTCCGTTAGTTTCTTTTGGGCAGAAAGTAGAAGATAATTTGAAAGATTTAGAAGCTTTTAAAGCATTAATGATAGGTGATAGTGCGAATATGATTGATCGTTATGGGTTCTTCGAAGTAGAACCTTATCAACTCGACGCCGATTATGGTGGAGTACCTAATCGTTCTTTTTTTAAAGGGTCTTGGTGGGGATATTTGCAAAACAATCGTTTAATAATAAAAATACTTGAAGAAACTTTAGGAATGCCTGTTTTTAATTCTGGACCTCATAAGGAATATTTCAAAAGTGAATCAAGTGATTTTGGACACTATAATCCTATGTTTTTAGAAAAAGTAATTAAAACATTCCAGTCCTTGTCACCAATTTCAAAAAAAATTATTCAACCTTTTTATGACTCCCATTTTAAAATTCAATTCAGGGAATTAATGAAAAATCAAATTTCTGTTTATTTTAATGAAGATTCTAATAAAAATTTTCTTGAACAAATTAGAAATAGGGATGACTATAACTCTCTTGTTCAAGAAATTAAAGCTTCTAATTCTGAAATACCTTTTGAAACTTTATTTTGGATTAGAAGAAATTATGATGACACATCAGATAAGTTTTTAAAATTATTTGAATTAATAATTGAGGAGTTTGATGTAGAAAACTATAATTCTTCAACTTTCCTTGAAAAGTATAACAATACGATATGGACAGATGGATTATCGACTATAAGGTTTAGAAAACTTTCCTCAATAAAATACACAGAATCAATAATACATATTAAAGGTTATGTGTTTGATGGTTTTTTAAAAAAGAGTACTGGCAATATAAGTTTATATTATGACCAAGGTTATTTTGTTATAAAAGATAATATTGAGAGTATAAAAAATATATATGCTGTTAATTCTAAAAGTGGATTAAATGTTAGAGAAAGCCCAAGTTCGTCCGGAAAAATTGTTAGCAAACTAAATTATGGAATATTTGTTAAAGTTTTAAGTACAATAAACAATAAATTAACAATAAACGATATTGATAACGAAACAGAAGAATTAAAAGAAATTGATGGAAAATGGGTTGAAATCGAAACATATTCTCCTCCTTCTGGTCATAGACAAGAACTCTTTGCAGATAATAATGGGTTTTGGTATTTTACCTATAAAGTTGATGAAATGGTCAAATATCTAGAATGTCATATGTGTGGGTATAAATCTATTAATAAAAATGCTTTTGATAAATTATCATTTAGTAAAAAATCAGTAGGTGATTTTGGACCAGCAACATATGTCAACAATACATTTTCAATTGAAAATAATGAACTGATTGAAGTTGAAAATTACAGTAATTACGACAATGAAGGTTCTTCCCAAACAATATGGATTCCAATAGATTCTGATTCAATTGATATTGAGAGAATCAAGGATAAAAATAAAATAATAGTGAAAGAATATACTCAGGAGGAATTGGATAGTATTTCTGAAAGAAAGATTGAAATTATTGGAATAATGGAAGAAGAAATGGAGTTAGAGGAAGAAGAATATTATTATTTTAATCTTGCTAAGATCATAGAAAATCCAAAAAGTGCTATTGATTTTTTTAATAACGGAATGATTAAATTTATTAAATTTCAAGATTACATCTCTGCTATTGAAGATTTAAACAAAGCAATAGAATTAAATGGTGATAAAAATGAGTGGTGGATTAAACTTGCTTATTTTTCTATGGGAAATGCTAAAGGTATACTAAACAGCGAAGGAGCTTGCAATGATTGGAAAAAAGCTGCTAATCTTGGGTTTTATTCAGCAAAAAAATTAGTTAAAGAAAAATGCAACTAAATCTTAACCTGATTGTGGTTCAGGAGGTCGCCGGTTCGAGTCCGGTCTTCCACCCTTGTTTCTTACAATGCTTGGACTTTACTTACGTATAAAGATATAAAATCTTGGCACTTATTTGGCACCTTTTGATTAATCAATCTTTTAAGGCCTTTAAGGTTAGATTATCTAGCTTTGATTTTATTGTTAAAGAACCAAGCTATAAACGCTACAAATAAAAATGCTAAAATAAATGAAGGCCCTCCTGGATATTCTAATTCCAGAACATTTTGAAAATACCAAGAAAAAGGTAGATCTATATCCTCATATGTTTTTATTTTATTCATTGTACTCAACTTTCCATCCCACTGTTCATATAACTTACTAGACTCTTGGAAAAGAAAAAAATGTATTAGAATTTTTGAAATAAAAACTGATATTATAAATAAAACAGTATTTTTTTTACGCTTTAAAAAGTATAAATACCGTTTTCCAATTATTAAAATATTTAATATAAACAGCCAAAGGAACACAAACAAAAAAATTTGGATTTTTTCTCCACTATATTCAATAATCCTCCAAATAGAAAATAAACTTATTGAATTCATTCTTTTTTCAATACTATAGTAATAACTACCCGTATAATAAATATCATTATATTCATTTATTAATTCAGCTAAAAAATTCCACTCACTGTCAGTTAATCTTTTTTTATCTATTTCTATTTCCTTAGCAGTTGGAAAATTATTTAAAAAATCTTCCTTATTACTATTTGGAATTCGATATATATCTTCTTCTAAAACAGCGTTTGGGTGGATTCTCAAAAACTCGTCAAGACGGTGTTCTGCGACATCATATTTAACTTCATCTACAGCATATCTCTTAATTGATGAGTCGGAAGAAATTTTATATGCCCTTAGGTATGTCCAAAAATAATTTGGAATTTCTTCTACTTCATCTGTATCTTCTACTATTCTTATTGCATCATCTAATAACCTAGTTCGTGATATAGCCGAAAGTGTAGTTTCTCCATAATAAATGTATTTATCTAACCATTCAAACAAATCATATTTATAATAATAAGTATCAATAATTCCGGTCTTCCAAGATGGATATTCGTTAAGAATTATAGTTCTTCTTTCTCTGGGCTCTCTTTTTCCTTTGGGCTCTCTTTTTCCTTTGGGCTCAAAAAAAGAATTTGTTTTAGATTTAAAAGGTTCATATACCCAAGATGGTGATGATTCTGTTACTGTTGTCCAATGAATTATAAAATAAACACCAACATATAAAATAGGTGTAAAAAAAAAGGCAATAAGTAGACCGATGTTTATTTTTTTATATAAGCTGGACTTAGATATATCAAGTTTAACCAAAGAGCTCTTAGAGGTGTTTGAGGATGATTTCCTTTTCTTCAAAATAAAATCTACTAAAATAATGCCTCCTATTACAACTAATAAATAAATAAATTCTGTTCCCATTAGTTACTAAAATTTTGTAAAGTTATGGATTCTGTATCCATATTGCCTCCGATAACCGAATATAATGTAATGGTCCATTTTACACCTCCATCACAAAGCATCCAATCACCTTCATCATCGGATTGAGCAGCAGAAACATTTTTTTGAAATCCTCCTTTTAGATCTCCTATCATCACTTCTGGATGCCAGTTGTTCCCAGATAACCATCTTAAATAATAAGTTCCATTAGGAACATCCGTCATAGAAAAAGTTTCACCTTTTCTTATAAATTCATTTCTTATTTTTTTATTAGAATAAGCATTAACTAACAATACGACTGCATCAGTGGAATTTGAGTTCTCAATTACAAAAGAGTTTTGAGTAGAATTCTTATAAATCCCTTTTCCAAAATATGAGTCATAAGGAGAAAATCCATTTTCTGGTGTCTTATTATATTTTATTACTTTTTCTGTTTCATTAATAATTTGCTCATCAAGAATTGCGCCTCCACTATATGTGTTTTCTTGATCATCAAAACTGGTATATAAACCATATATTAATATGGAAGCAAAAATCAAAATCTTAGCATTTCTAGACATAATTTTTGTTTAAATACTCGTAAGAATCGTTTATTATCTGAAATTTCTCTTCAGCTAATTTAATAATTCCTTCACTCATACCTGATAATTTATCTGGATGAAATTCTTTTGCCAGATTTCTATATGAAATTTTTATATCCTCTTTACTAGCTCCTTTTTTTAAACCAAGAACATTTAAGTGTTTACGTAATTCATCATTTGATTCGCTCCTTGAATGTTCTGAACTCACAAATTGATTTCTAATTGCTCTTAAGTTTTCATTAGTGAAGCCAAGATTAACTGATACTATTTTAATAAACTCATCTTCAGGTTTAGATATTGTACCATCAGATAAGGATAAGGCATATAAAAACTGAATAACAGAATAAAATTGAGAATGGTTGAGGGTTCTAAACAATATTTTACAATTTTCATCTACAGTAGATGGGGTATTATTTTTTTTAATTTCTTTAAACAAAAAATTTGCTCTCTGAATGCCAAAATTTTTAATAAAAAATTCTCTAACATATTGAACCTCTTCCGGATCAATTCTACCATCTGACTTTATTAATAAACTAGATAATTTAAGTAATGCAAGATCATAAGTGATAGAGCTAACATTAATTTTTATCAGTTCTCTTATAAGAAAAAAAGCTCCGAATCCTCCAATTATACCACCAAAATAATACCCTAATAATGCTCCAATCCAAGGATAGTAATTTCTACTTATTCCTAAATATTTTAAATCAAACATATAATAAAATTAATTAATAATTATTATTTCAACACACCAAATTCATCTACAATAAATTGGAGTAAATCACGTTTGAAAAATAACATTTTATATATTCCAAGTGATGAATTAGCCAATAAGGTTTTGCCACTTATCGAAGAATATGGATTCTTGGATAAAGACGAAGTTTACGAAGAAATATAAAAATTCAAACCATAGGCATATCTTCTTCCTGTAATTCTGCAACTTCCAATCCTCTTAAATAAGTTAAACTTACTGTCATAGATGAGTGTCCCATAGCCTTCTGTAGCTTAGTAATTGAGCCTGTTCTTTTAAAGATTTCTATAGCCCCAGAGTGCCTAAAAGAATACAGGGTTGTCTCTTTATCAACCTCTGGATTGAGTCTCTTAAACCGTCTCCAAAGCTGTATAAAATAGCTTCTGCTATAAGGCTGTTTAAGACCAGTAAAGATGTTTAGATACCCTTCTTTTCTTTTAAGAGTTTCTCTTATTTTAGGGCTTACCGGAACTATCCTATTACGTTTAGATTTTACTTGATTACCTGATAGTCTTATATGCGATAAGTCACAAGTAAAGTCCTCCCATTTTAGTAATCGTATTTCCTGATGAGGTCTTAAAAGACAACAGTAAGTAAATAAACAACAGAGATAAAGGTCTTCATTAAATGCCTTTACCTTAGCCAGCAATTTTTTTACATTGTCTATAGGTTTGTGTAGGGTTTCTTCTTGTTTTCTTGACTTGAGTTTAGACCTTTCAATAGGAAAGTTATTTTCATATAAATAGTTCACTAAAACATTTAAGTATCTTCTAATTGTATTGTAACTGGTATTGTTATTATATCTAAGAGGAATAGAGTCTAAATAGTCCTTAGAAATAGTGGGTTTTTTGTTTAAAATCCCGTATAAGGAAATCTTCTTGAAGTTTTTCTCATTACTATACGTATCAAATCGTCATCATTTGCAAATGCAGAACCACTTATTTCTTTACCATAATTCCAGATTCTTGTACCATCTTTGTCATAAACGGATATTGAAACTTTTGCTTTATCACTCACAGAAGCTCCTATAAGAAGTTGCATAGCTATAGCTGCACCTTTACTCATAATTTTTGATGAATTTATGGTGCCTACAATAACTGCATCAACTTCTAAAATTTCACATAATTCTTCAGGTAAAAAATCAAATATATTATAAATATCAACCTTTGCTCTTTTAAGTAAAACATTAGTTCTGTTTACATCTTGTAGTTCTATATTTACCCTACCTTTTTTCTTTTTATTTAAAATAAATATTTCTAAACTATTTTGTGCACTAATTACTCCAGCTTTTTCAGCAGCAATTACATCCTCTTGAGTCATTCTTTTTGGCATTCTTTTAAGCGCTATTTTATAATTAAATGGTATTATAGCTATTTGTCTATGTTTTGCAACATAACCATACATTTTAGGATGCTCATATACTTTACCAAATGTTTGAGAAAAAATATTATATGATATAATAGGTAGTAATAATAATAGTGTTATTAAATATTTCATTTATCTAATCTACAACTATCCAAGAAAAATTCAAAAGGGGAGTTTATCATAGTCATATCTTACTGTTCTGTATGGAAAATAATGTTTCTAAGGAAACAGTGAAACAATTGTCCTTTTATCTGGTACACTGAGTATCTTTTCAACATAATCTTTGTAGAGCTTGTGGCCAATTGGAAGCTGCGTCTCAATTTCAGATGTGGTACCTATAATAAATTCTTTATTGCCAGATATATCTTCTTGTTTTTTCCCGGCTGTTACATAATAATCCCACTCTGCGAGAATTAACCAGTAAGCATATTCTTGAGTTATCACTTTATGATACCTTTCCATATCATCTCTTTTAATATCTTCATAAGAAGAGACATCATAAATACCTTTATCTATTGCCTCTTGTGTTGCTAGAGATAAAGCAGAAGACGAATCCATATAGTCCCAGTCTTCTGAATATGCAAGATATAATATTACTGTTGATACAGTGTGTAAAAGATGTTCTATCACCTCCCCAATTTGAGATTTTCCTCCTTTTTGCATTTCCCATATATAATCCGTTGCATTATCTTGATAAGGAGCCGGAGGAAATCCGCCTGCATAACTTTCATTTTTTTCAAAAGAAGCTTCAACACCAAGACGTTGATAGACATATTTATCTTTAGATGTTGATAAATGTTTTAAACGCATATCTTGATCAATCTTAGGATTGTCAGTAAACATAGCTTCATAAGCTTTACCTACATTATTTAAAAAGCCAGAGCTTACATCTTCCTTAGCAAAGATTCTTAAATCATATACATCTATATGATTCGTAAATTCAATATTATCTAAATCTGAATGATCACAAGAAATAAATATTATACTTAATACTATTATTAATCTCTTTTTCACACTTACAATCTACAGCTATCTAAAAAAAAATCAAACAAACCTGTCTGGAGTACTTGTCTTAATGGAAAAAATATATTTTAAATATACTAAGTCATAGGCATATCTTCTTCTTTTACTTTTATAACAACTTACATTAATCCAAGTTGTTATAAAAGTCCAAGTAATCCCCAAATTCCTCTACCTTTTGAATTTTTAATGAATTAAAGTAGATTAGATAAATTTTATAATAATGAAAAAAAAATATATTATAAAATATTCATTTGAATTTGTTGTGATTGTGCTTGGTATAAGTGTTTCTTTTTGGTTGAATGAAATATCAATTGATAATCAGAATGAGAAAGAGAGGATCAAAGTATTGACCAGTCTTCAAATGGAAATTAATGAGATTAAAAATTACTGTGAAGTAAGAAAACAAACATGGGGTACTGATATTAGATTGTTAGATGAATTTCTATATCCTAGTAGTGGAATCTTTAGTGTAGACTCTATTTTAAAAATTACTACTAGTAAAAGAAGGATTGAAAATATATTGATTATTTATCGAGTTTTTTACCCTCCTATGAACAGATACTATTCGATAATTAACTCTGGAGACCTGAAGTATGTTAAATCTGATAAAATTAAGGAGATATTAAGTAAGTTACATAACACATCACTTTCGTACGTTGAAACAACAGTTGAATATGAGAAAGAATTAAAACAAAGTTTTCTTCCCTTTCTTGCAATAAATCATTCAAATGTGATCTTAGCCAGAGATAATGACAAAATTTCTATGAAACGTTATTCTCAGATTTTGAATGATGCAATTAATAATGATGATAAATTAAAAGCAAAATTTATTATGTTTAAAAGATATCTCGAAATCAAAATGACTTTCTTAAAATTGTATATGGTTAGTCTCGATGATCTTGAAAGAGAAGTTAATCTAGTTGTTAATAATTAATTATAACACACCAGGGTTTTGTACATCTGCATTTACGTCCCCCTTTGATAGTTGAGTTACCATCGACATCATATCAAAAAAATCATGTTCTTTTGCGATTTTCCCGTCTTTCATTGTAACAAGTGTTGTACCTGAAAGGTCTAATTTATTTCCAGAGGCAGGAATACCAAAGAATTCTCCCGTATGAGTACCCTTGAAATTCCAATGTTTAACTAATCTATCTCCTTGACCTATTACCTCAAGTATAGTGAATTCTATATTTGAGAATCCAGTCATATAATTCATATAATAATTTTTAGTTGCTTCTATTCCAACAATATCACCTTCAGCTGTGACTACGACTACATCCTTCTGGAATCTCTCTTCATTTACTACTGCGGTGTCACCCTTTAAAAATCTATTCCATGTATCTTCATACATAGCTAAATCCCTTTCAAGTTGCATTTTTGCGTCTAAGAGCTCATTATTCGTATTAGGTGGAGCACTACAGTTTGTTGTTGTAACTAAAAAAACTATAGCAATCATTCCATAGAATAAGTTTTTAGTGATTTTCATAATTAAAGGTTTTATAAATGCCTATTCTAATCGGGTTTCGGCTTTTCCGTTATTGATTCCTAATCTAAAAATAATAATCCAAAATGCAAAATCAGTTAACGTATCTTATAATAAGATCAGTTTGAAAAAATATTTTCCAATTTCAAATTTGGATCAGGTCTAACTTGAGTAATACTGGGTGAATAATTTTTTAAACTGCTATAAAAATCATCTGCACTAATATTAAACACTTCTTGAAATGCTGTCTTCCAATTGCTATTAGATGCGTTTTTTTTCCAAAAATCTTTAAAAATAAGTTTAAAGGCTTTCTCCTCTGAAACATTCAACTTTTTGAGCTCCGAAACAAGTGCTAATACCATAAATACAGAAGAAGCATAATTATCATCTTTGCCGTTCGACTGATCATAGCTCTCGAAAATTTTTGGATTGTTAACAGCATCTGCATGAATTTGACTTTGTGCATTAGTAAAATAATCATAAGAATAATATTGTTGTATGTACAAAGACTCAAAGGATGCAGCCCCTCCTTCAGCCATCCATTTTAATTCAAGACCATCACTTTTAAAAAAATTTTCAGATAACCCCATCTCATACGCATGAAAAACTTCATGGGGAATGACAGAATATCTGTGCATTGCTTTATTATCAAATTCTTGTTGTGGTATCTCTAATACCATATATCTTTCTTTACTATTTCCACAAATACAAGCTCCAGTAGTATTCCCTATTTTATCTTTATAAGGCTTATCTTCACTACTATTCCATACATAAATGTCCAATTCATATAAATAATCATTAGGCTTAATTGGTATGACTTTATCTAAATTTGCCATGATTTTCTTAAACTCATCTACCCAATCCGTTGGTAAACTGCTGTGTAAATTATAATTGAATGTAAACTTATCAGGTGTGGGTTTACTATCATCATCTTTGTTACAAGAGATAAATAAGAAAAGAGCTAAATAGAAGAAATATTTTTTCATTGATAGTGTGTTTAATTTTACACTTTTTTTAAATATAAAGAAAATAGATTTTATGTCTTAAAACTCAAATCAATATTTAATTAAGATTTATTCTTTGAAATGTTTAGAATTTGTTCATGCAGCTCCAAAACTTGAGGCAACAATAATGATTCCCCATCATTATTAATAACTTTATCACAAAATTTAACAGCTTTACCATCTTCTATTTGATTATTAATAATTTTCATGATATCAGATTTATTTCTTCCTTGATCTCTTTCTAAAATCCTTTTAATTCGAAGAGCTTTATCTGCTAAGACATAAACGTTAAAATCTAATTCTTTATAGGATCCTGAATCTATAAGTAATGCTGATTCCTTAATTAAGTAATCATATGTATTATGTCTCTTAATCCACAAAAGGAAATCTTTTTTGACAAAAGGATGAACTAAAGTATTTAGTTTCGACAATTTTAGATTGTCATCAAATACTGATTCAGACAAATAACTCTTATTTAAATCATTCTCAGAATAAGATTCCATTCCAAAATTTTTAATTATTTCATTTTTTAACTTTTTATTTTCTGTCATTAAATGCTTTGCTTGATTATCTGAAGAATAAACAGGTATACCTAAATGATGAAATATTTTGCATACAAGAGACTTACCTGCCCCTATACCCCCAGTTATACCTACCAAAAAAATTTCAGAATTGTTTTTCATATATAATATTACAAACTAGTAGATGAAAAGGTAGGATTTCTAATCCTCATGACTATCTAATTATAAGCCTTGCTCATCTCAAAAGATATAGAACTTTTGTCTATTTGAATCCTTGTACCTCTATCTATTTCTAGCAAAACAACTCTTTTGTCAATAGAAACTATTTTTCCATGTATCCCTCCCACTGTTACAATTTTCTTACCTTTTTTTAAATTATCAAGAAAATTTTTCTGTTTTTTTTCTTTCAATTGACCAGGTCTGATGATAAAAAAGTAAAATACCCCTAAAATAGCAATAGGAAAAAACAGCTGAGCTAATCCAAATCCCTGTCCAGCTTGTAATAATAACATATAAGTTAATTTGCAGAAACTACCTGAGCTTTAATTAATAATTTTTTAATCTTTTGCTCTGTATTTGCAGTAATTGTTACAACTTTATTTTGAATTCCTGGTTTATTACTAGAATCAAACTGAACCTGTATTTCAGCTTCCCCTCCAACAGGAACTGGTTCTTTAGGCCATGAAGGTACTGTACATCCGCAAGCAGCGGTAGCCTTAGAAATTATTAAAGGAGCTTCTCCTACATTTTTAAATCTAAAGGTATGGCCTACAATAGCTCCATCCTTAATTTCTCCAAAATCATACTCTTCTTGAACAAAATCAAATTTGGGGAAAACCCCAGCAACCTGTGAACTTATACCACCTTTTTTCAACGAAGCAACTTCCGTTTCTAGTTTTGCTACTCTCATCTCCAAATCTTTCACGTTAGAACAACCAATAAAAAAAATGGGTATAATGAGAAAAAATGATTTACTAATAATTTTATTTAGGTATTTGTATGTATTCATTATTTCTTAATTTTTGTAAGTATTCCATCAACATCTTTCAACAATTTTTCGGCTTTATTTTGAGCGTCATTAACAATTTTTTTCCCTTTACTCTTAGCCGCTGAATCTTGATTTTTCTTTTCATCCAAGATTTCATCCAAGATTTCTTCTATTCTTAATTTATATTTATTAAGCCTATATATTAATCGATCTCTTGTATTATTCCCTTTATCAGGAGCAAACAAAACTCCAAAAATACCTCCCAATACTATTCCTGTAACAAAGGAGATTATAGAACTTGATGAATTTTTACTCATAGTTTTAAATTTATTTGTTATCAATTAAACCTTTCCCGGTTTTATGTATTTTATCTTTTATTTTCTTTGATA
>Ga0310342_100000256_pt1 | contig 28157 bp, 25 predicted proteins | sample S15DNA20500_MG_FD_206155 | JGI IMG/M metagenome (GOLD analysis project Ga0310342, IMG submission 206155) | Marine microbial communities from station ALOHA, North Pacific Subtropical Gyre - S1503-DNA-20-500_MG | ecosystem: Environmental > Aquatic > Marine > Oceanic | place: Pacific Ocean: North... | reverse complement strand
GATCACCTCTGGCCGCACACGTGGATCCTGCAGGACGTTCGCCATCAATGTGTCTTGCCACCGCTCGTAGATTTGGAGATGGCAATCGCGGCAGGCGGCCGAGCCCGTGAACTCCGCACCGATCGGCGTCCCTGCGGCAGGCGATTGTGAATCCGAACAGCCTGCCAGGCTAAGACCCACGAGCACAGCGGCACTGAAACGGAGAGGTGGTCGCATCGTGTCACCTGTTATTCTAGAACCTCTTGCGGGATACGGTCTGCCGCGCAACATGATTATGCGTATGACAACAGTGGCGGTTGTCGTGATGATCGGCGCCCTGGCCCTTCCATCGTCCACACTGGCACAGGAAGCCAAATGCTTTTTCCTCTGTGCCCCCGATGTCAAAATCGAACCGACCTTCACGTTCGAGCGGATCTTTCGGCGTCCGACCGTTGAAAAACTCAGCGACGGCGCCCTCGTCGTGACAGATCAGCTCGCGCGAGAGACCGTCTTCGAGCTGATTCTCGCGGTCGGAATCCCGACCACGATTCCCCGCATCGGATTCACGCTCGAAACCATCTTTATCCCCTTCGGAGACACCAACGAGAATCCCTTCACGGGAAGCACGGCGTCACAGCTGAATCGCACTTCGTTTCGCGACAACGGAATCGAAGTAGAGCTGGAACTCAACCTAGAACTTATCGATACAGATCAGACCAGCGGATGGCTCGAGAGCCACTTCGACGTAGTGGACAAGATTAGCCCGGCTGCGAGGCCGGGCGACACTAGCGTTTACACGCACAAGTTGAACTTCGAGCTCGATACGGCCGTGTTGGTCTTCAACTGGTTACCAGAAGGAACATGGCTGAAGAATGTCGAGCTGGAAGGATCACTCGACTACGTCGCGACCGGCCTGCCTAAAGCCGGTGACGTCTTCGGTGCCACTGAGCACTTTCTGAACGACGACAGCCCGTGGTCGTTCTCGGTCGTTTTCGTCTTCCCGCTCGCTCCGCTGGTGCCGTAGTAGTCGCCCCTCATCGTTCTTGGTCGTCCCCGGGTTAAGCCTGGCCGTGCCGACCGGTTAGTCGATCTGTCACCACTTGATCGGCAGGATTTCACTCGGAATGCACCTGCCGGTGAAGTAGGCGAACGTCGCGACCAGACGAAGTGCCTGAGCGAAGGCCCGAAACTGTCCAGCACCCCCACAACTACGGGACTACTTATCCAATACACGAGCTGTCGTCTTGGATGCTAGGCAGCCGAAATGACCCTAAGTCATTTTCGGATGAGCGTCCTCGCCCGAGCTATCCATCGGGTGCCACCCAAGTGCAGCGAGTTCGCTTACAGCTTTTTCTCGCGCCGGAATGTAGATGGCAACCGCCGCGATGTCACCAGGGCGGGCCTCATCACCCATGCGCCACGGCCGCACGGTCTTGCCACGGCCACAGGTGAGCATGACAGAGCATTCGGTCTGCCGATCCAATCGACGCTCAGTCGTGGCAGGTGCCGGACGAAACCCGAAGTGTTCGACCGCCACCTCACCATGGCGCCACCGGACGTCCCACCGCTCACTGTCGTGTGGCCCGTCAAACAGAATGTCAGCCTGGCCGCGCGAAATGTGACTGGCCGGTCCCTCGCCGAACAACGACTCCATAGCCACGAAGCCGGTCGGAACCTCGAAAATCTCAAGCGCCCGGCGGACGAACAGGTTGTTGAAATGCTCGTTGAACGTTAGGCCTATAACGGTCCCGACCAGCGGCGCCTGCGCGCGTAGCATGGTACGTTCATCCAACGGGTCGCCGAAAACGACCCGGAAGCCAGACTCCTCCGCAACACGCGACCGCTTCGGGTCGGTTTCCAGAAAGACGACTGAAACGTCAGCCGCACGGAGCTCTGTGGCAAGTGCTAGGGCGAGACCATTCGCACCAAGGATGGCGACCCGGTCACGCCGAGGGAGTAGCAGGCCGAGCAACCATGCTAGTGGCCGCGCCGTGAGCCCCGTGAGAATGACCGTCGTCGCGATCGTCAAGAAAACGAGTGCGCGAAGCGCCTCGCCTCCGTCGACGCGCCCCTCAAGCGTGGCGGCCGTGATGGTCGCCAGTGCCGCCGCGACGATCCCGCGCGGCGCGACCCACCCGATGAATCCGCACTCGCGCGCGGTAAGCGGTAGGCCTCTCGTTGACACCCATGCCCCAACAGGGCGGACGACAAGTACAAGCGCGGCAACGACGACCATCCCCCCGCTACCGAGGGCAAGGACATCATCGAGTGACACGTCGGCGGCCAGCAGGACAAAGAGTAGGCCGACGAGCATCACCGTCAACCGGTCCTTGAACTCGCGAAGCTCAGGGCCGATACGAGTTTCGACATTACCCACGACCACACCAGCCACGGTGACTGCTATCAACCCACTGTGCGAAACAAACACGTTGCACGCGTAGAACACCAGCACGACCCACGCTAGCGCGAAGATATTTTCGTAGTCGCGTGCTACGACGATCGGGTAGCGCACTGCACCGATAAGCAGCAATCCGGCAGCGCCGCCCGCGACTAGACCAAAACTGATGCTCCCTGCGATGGCGAACGCCTCCGCCGCAACCGTTCCAACCGCAGGTGTGGCAACAATCTGCAACACGAAGGCTGCAAGCAGGGCGCCTATCGGATCGATGAGCACCCCCTCCGCTTCGAGGATCGTCTTGAGGCGAGGATGCAACCGCATGTCGCGTAGCAGTGGTGCGACAACGGTTGGACCGGTCACGACAACCAGGCTACCGAACAACAACGCTAGGTCCCAGTGCCAGTCAAGGGCGAGCGATGCGACGATCGCCGCGCCCACCAGGGTGCAGGTGGCGCCGACGGTAATGAGCCGCCGAATTGCCGCTTCCTGCCGGCGTAACCGCGACCACTCAAGGTTGAGCCCGCCTTCAAACAGGATAATTGCGATCGCGAAGTCAACGATGCCGAACAGGCCCTCGCCGAGCGACGTTGACTCAATCCACCCGATGCCTTCCGGTCCGAGGACAACACCAGTCACCAGAAGCAGCACGATGCCAGGTAGGCGTAGCTTCCGGGCGAGCGACTGGGCCACAACACCGGCCGCGAGTGCGATCGCAATGGTGAAACCGGCTGTTTCGGAAGTCATCGACGGAATACCTCGGCCCGCTCGCTGAGCAAATTAGTGTAGGGTTCCTTGGCTGACTCACCACGCGTTGATCGTGCAGTGAGGTGCAAACCGGCAGCACCCATAATCAACGAGGCAATCTTACCCGGTGGAATTAGTGTAGGGGATGGAATCGTTTAATACATGCATCGTAGCCCAACAATCGTGGAGAAACAGTGCTTCTGCGCCATAGCGCCCCGTACCAATCCAACCTTGCCTGCTTCTGCCCAACACGCACGACGTATCGTGAGGTCGTGACGTCGTCCAAACTGATTTGCTCACGCTGCGTATAGGCGTCAACGCTTCTAAATCCATAGGTGAATTATCAAGATCCGGGATACGTCGTGGAAAACGCTGCGTGTTTTTCCAGTGTATTCACTGGGGTTTTCCCGATGACACTCATCCGTGAACACCCGGGAAGAGGCCCGACTTCAGCCTCCCCCCTTGATTCCCGCCCGCGACGTAACTAGTATTCACACTTCATTCCACAGGTTCGCCCAAAGTCCATGCATCTGACACCACGGGAAATCGATAAGCTGATGATTTTTACGGCCGGAGAGGTCGCACGCAAGCGCCGTGCCCGTGGGCTGAAACTCAACTACCCGGAAGCGGTAGCGCTGATTACATCTGAAATTTTGGAGGAGATCCGCAATGGCAAGACGGTCGCCGAGCTGATGAAGTTCGGTCGCATGATCCTAACGTCCGACGACGTGATGGAAGGCGTAGGCGAAATGATTCCCGAGATTCAGGTCGAAGGAACCTTCCCAGACGGCACGAAACTGGTCACGATTCACGCCCCGATCACCTGAGGGCATTCCCGATGATTCCAGGCGCATATCAGCTCAGACACGACCCGATCGAGATGAATATGGGTCGGGATACCGTCCGGTTGGATGTGTCTAACCTCGGTGACCGGCCTATCCAGGTTGGCTCCCATTGCCATTTCTTCGAAACCAACCGGTGGCTCGCGTTCGATCGTGAGAAAGCCTACGGGATGCGCTTGAACATCCCAGCCGGAACGGCGGTTCGCTTCGAGCCGGGCGACACATGCGAGGTGCAACTGGTAGCACTAGCCGGCAACCGCATTGTGCACGGAATCAACGGGCTTGTGAACGGTAACCTGGACGATGCTGACGTGAGGAGGCGAGCCCTCGAATCGATCGCTTCATTCGAAAGGAAACCGGAATGAAGATCGACAGGTCCAGTTACGCGGAACATTTCGGACCGACTACCGGCGATGGGGTGCGACTCGGGGATACTGACCTGTTCATTGAGGTTGAATCGGACCGCACCCGTTACGGCGACGAGGTCAAGTTCGGCGGAGGCAAGGTCATCCGCGACGGCATGGGCCAGTCCGCGTCGGCGTCTCACGAAAATGGTGCTCCGGATCTGGTGATTACCAATGCTCTTGTACTAGACCACACGGGTATCTTCAAAGCTGACATCGCCGTCCGCGAAGGTAGGATCTCCGCAATCGGCAAGGCCGGAAATCCCGACATTATGGATGGCGTGACGGAAGGAATGGCTATCAGTGCTTCCACCGAGATTCTGGCGGGTGAGGGACGCATCATCACAGCCGGTGGCATTGACGCCCACATCCATTTTATTTCGCCCAATCAGATTCCTGAAGCATTCTATTCAGGTATCACGACCCTGATCGGCGGTGGTACGGGACCCGCGACAGGCACGAACGCGACGACCTGTACGCCTGGTCCATGGAACATCCGGCGCATGTATGAGTCCTCCGAAGCGTTCCCGCTGAATTTTGGGTTTCTTGGAAAGGGAAACTCGTCGCTGCCTGGAGCTCTCGAAGAACAGGTCAAAGCTGGTGCGCTCGGTCTAAAGCTCCACGAAGACTGGGGAACGACGCCCGCAGCGATCGACCAATGTCTTGCCGTCGCGGACAGTTTCGACGTCCAGGTCGCGATCCATACCGACACATTGAACGAAGCTGGGTTTGTCGAGGATACGATCGCGGCGATCAAAGGTAGGACGATTCACACCTATCACACCGAAGGCGCAGGTGGTGGTCATGCTCCAGACATCATCCGCTTGTGTGGCGAATCGAATGTCTTACCGTCGTCGACGAATCCCACGATGCCCTTCACGCGAAACACGATGGACGAGCACCTGGACATGCTGATGGTGTGCCACCACCTCTCGGCATCCATTCCTGAAGACGTTGCCTTTGCCGACTCAAGGATTCGCCCCGAAACGATCGCCGCCGAAGACATCCTCCACGACATGGGCGCTTTCAGCATGATGGCCTCAGACTCTCAGGCAATGGGTCGGATCGGTGAAGTCATCTGCCGAACGTGGCAGACAGCTGACAAGATGAAGAAACAGCGCGGCCGTGTCGATGAAACTGGCAACAACGACAATATCCGGGCCAAACGCTACATCTCGAAATACACGATCAACCCGGCAATCGCACACGGCATCGCTGGAACAGTTGGATCGGTCGAAGTCGGCAAGATGGCTGATCTGGTTCTGTGGAAACCTGCTTTCTTCGGTGTCAAGCCGGAGATCATCGTGAAGGGTGGGTTCATCGCGGGCGCCACAATGGGGGACGGAAATGCGTCGATCCCAACACCGCAGCCATATATCTACCGGCCGATGTTCGGACATTATGGCCAAGCACTTGATTCGACTTCCGTGCATTTTGTCTCACAGGCCGGTGTGGAGACCGCTGCGCTCCGTGGTCTGCGCCGCGGACTCGATCCGGTCAGCGGTTGTCGTACACTCGGCAAGAAGGATCTCAAGTGGAACAACGCAACACCCAAGATCGAGGTCAACCCCGAGACCTATGAAGTCCGCGCAGACGGAGAACTGCTGACCTGCGACCCTGCCGAAATACTTCCTCTGGCACAGCGTTACTTCCTATTTTGATATGACGGTCGTCGAATACGTGGTACGCGAGGACGCGCTGCAGGGAGATCTGGTCAATTATCGCCGGACAACAATCACTCTCTCGCTCGAAGATCGTCAAAAAACACATGGGCGGCGCCGATCCGACGACGGTCTCAAGTTCGCGATTTCACTTGAACCGGGCCTGACACTCACCAACGGAGACTGCCTGGTCCTGGAGGAAGAGCGGGTCGTGGTTGTCGTACGGGAAGCCGCCGAGGCAGTGTACGTCGTCCGGCCACGCTCCGAACACGAGTGGGCGCGTTGCGCCTACCAAGTCGGTAACCGGCATCAGAAACTCATGATCAGTGACCAGGAACTGGTCTGTTTGCAGGACCCAGCCGTCCGGAGCTTGTTTGACCAGCTGCGCGTGGAGTACGAGGAGGATACTCGTCCGTTCACACCGGTAACCGTGGCCTCGGGACACCATCGGCACTGATCGACATGAACCGCGGAACAGTCAAGGAGTAACGACCTTGGATTCAAATCGAATCCTACAGATCCTTCAGCTGAGTGACGGACTTTTTCCGATCGGGGCATTTGCCTTTTCTGATGGTTTGGAGACAGCTATCCAGAAGAATGACATCGTGGATGCGGACGATGTTCGTGTCTGGCTGGATCACTACGTTGACGCTGTGTTTGGGGATTCTGAAGGGCCAGCACTCGTGCAGACGATGAGTGCTTTTCCCGCCGAGTGGCAACGGATCGAGCTTCTAGATCGCGAGTTAACCGCACTGCGGTCCGCTTCTGAGACGCGTGCGAGCAGCCGCTTGTTGGGGCTACGTCTGTTGAAGACGTGCGTACCACTCTTTCCCGGTCGAGGCCTGGAAGACCTGCTGGCCAGAATCGAGTCCGGCCAGTGCCATGGCAATATTGCGGTCGTTCACGGCGTTCTGTTCCGCGCCCTGTCTATCGGCGAACGGGAGGCGCTCCTTGCGTTCGCCTATTCACGGTTATCGGGCACCGTTTCTGCCGCACTGAGATTAGCACCGGTCGGGCAGCAAGAAATGCAACAGGTGCTCAGGAGGGTGCTGGTGCGTGTTCCAGAAGTAGTCGACGACATCCTCGAAAGGCCCGTACAACGTCTTACATCGTTTGTCCCCACGCTGGATGTTTGTCAGATGGAGCACCGGCACCTCTACAGCCGGTTGTTCCGATCCTAAGAATCCGATAATAGGTATTGGAATGCGAAAGCCTGTACGCATTGGAATTGGGGGCCCTGTTGGATCGGGCAAGACGGCCCTGGTGGATCGTCTCTGCAAGCAGATGCGCGATGATTACCACCTAGGAGTAATCACGAACGATATCTTCACCCGTGAGGACATGGAGTTCCTCACTCGCAGCAAAGCCTTGACACCCGATCGGTTAATGGCGGTCGAGACCGGCGGATGCCCGCACACGGCAATCCGCGAGGACGCATCGTCGAACTTCGAAGCAATCGAAAAGATGGTCGCACGATTTCCAGACCTTGAGATTCTTTTCCTGGAGAGCGGTGGCGATAACCTTGCGGCAAGTTTCTCACCAGAGCTGGTCGACGCGTCTATCTACGTTATTGACGTGTCGGGTGGCGACAAGGTGCCCAGAAAAGGTGGCCCGGGCGTTACACGCTCCGATCTCCTCGTCATCAACAAGATCGACCTCGCACCTTATGTCAATGCGGATCTTGGTGTCATGGATAAGGACTCCCGTAAGATGCGCGGAGAGCGCCCGTTCGTTTTTACGTGCTTGAAAACGCAGGAAGGAGTAGGCAGCGTCGTATCCTGGATCCGGCGCGAACTCCTTTTCGCCGATGTCGAACTTTCTCCTACCATCTCCAGAACATAAGGGTGGTATCACCCCACTGCCGATCCGGGACATCGGACGGTCAGGCCGTCTCGACATCCGCTTTAGCGCCAGGCTTGGTCGTACCATCCTTGACCGCCAATATCACGAGACCCCGTTCAAAGTATCCCCGGCGCATTATTCACCCGCGTCCTCTCTAGCTCGAGTGATCGTCATGCACTCCACAGCCGGCCTGTTCGGAGGAGACCGGTTGGAGGCACGGATTCACGTCGAGGCTGGAGCTCGAGCAATGGTAACCTCGCAGTCTGCGACGAAGATCCATCCTTCCGGTGCCGCACCCGCATGCCAGTCACTTCAACTCGTAGTTGAGACAGGCGGCGAGCTGCACTACTACGTCGACCCCGTCATCCCGTTTACCGACAGCCGTCTGTACCAAGAGACTCGGATCGAATTGACCTCCGGTGCCCGTTTCTACTATTGGGATGGCCTGATGGCCGGCCGCGTCCGTAGAGGGGAGAACTGGCGCTTCAACGAACTCCAATCGGAGACTTCAGTTTTTGTAGACGCCGAGCTCGCCTATCTGGACCGGTTTGAACTTCGTCCGTCTGACCGGTCGCCAACGAGACGCTGGGCGATGGATCGACACCGGTACATGGCGACCTCGATTGCCTACGATCCATCCATGGACGAAGAAGACCTCCGAGCCATCCACTCCGACATCACCTCATTAGATGGAACTATCGCATCTGGCCTTGATGTGCCGTTTGCTCAACTCATGATCGGCCGTTTCGTCGCACAAAATGGAGCCAGTTTCCGGAAAGCTCGCGAAAGCTACCAGAGGACTATCGTGAAGCACCTGGTGGGCCCAATCTGAATCTGGTGACTTTAGCCTGCAGGAACCTACCTGATTACCGGACCACCAAATAAACATAAATGTAGGACATGGCTTCATCATCGACAAATTTGAAGATCTTTTTTTAACCTCCGGGTGAGGTGCATCCTGATCTAACTCAACATTTTATAGGGTTGCACGTCCCCTTCCCCGAGGGACTCAACCTCACCAACGCTCTACATCGGTGCCCCGTCTGATCAACCTGCTCGCACAACCCAGGCACCAGGCCAGAAAAGTGTTAATCAGTGGTCGTGCGGGACACCCGGCACCAGGAAGACAATGAGTTGGTGAGAGGAGTTCTATCGAAACGAGCCATCCTGTGAGCTGTTCGTAACAAGCCCGGCCCCAGGCACTACGCCGGTGTATGGACAAGCCAGCCGCACTAGATGACAGGTGCGGACTCAGAGTGGGCTAGGCAATCCACATCACACTGAGTGTGACCGACGAGTTCAATGATTCCCTCACGTGCAACGTTGAACTGAAGACTGAGTATGAAGCGTCACGCATCGAACACCAAAGTAGTTGGACGCCATCTTGAGGTCCAGACCCAGCAAATACTGTAACGTGTACTTAGGTCAGCCTCTACCACTATCGGATCGGACAAGTTCTAGACTCGACTCGTATCCTCCCCCCCAATCACCTCTCCGACCATGACAACATCATCATGTCCCTGTCCGGACACCTTAGAGGAGTCTCCACGCACTCCGTCAGTCTGAAACCTGGCTTAACTCGTCTCAGTGAACCAAATAGACACTTGCAAATATGACAAAAATGTCGGCGCAAGACGTCATAACGCCATTACTGTCTGTGCCTCAATCCTTGTCCAAACACGGCTCCTTCAAAACCCGTAATGCTTGGTCCATGCAAGTAATTGATTCAATGCAACTTATATCAGACGAAATTACCATCGGTCACGCGGCAAGTTTGGCACGGGATGTGCATTAGGTATAGGTAAGGATCACACATTGTCGGTTGTCGACCACAGTACACGACTGATGCGCCGGCGACATCACAGGGAGCTAAGGCATTGCGCTATGCGCTGCGGAAAGGATTGGTTGTGCTTACTCAATGGGTCCGCGAGGACACTATACCTTGTACAGGACGTGGGAGTTGGACGCTAGCACTGTTGGCAGCGTTTCTTATATGGGGGGGGGGAGTGGCACCGCTGCACGCCCAAGAAGATGAGACCCCGGCGGTCACATTGGGCGCGGGAATGCAGACAAGCTTTCTGCACCACCAGCCGTCTAAAGGGGATTCGGTAGACAACTTCAGGCTCAATAGCCTGCGCTTCTACGTGAACGGTCAGGCATCCGACAACATCGGCTTCATGATCAATACCGACATCAATTATGGGGGCACGCTGTTCGTCTGTCCCGAAGGTGGCTCTTGTACGGCCGGCTACGGGAACCAGGGAAACAAAGTGCAGGTACTCGATGCAGTGGCTCAAATCGGAGTGTCGGACAAGTTTAATATCTGGTTCGGCCGGTTCTTACCACCGAGCGACCGTGCGAACCTCTATGGTCCATACTATTCCCATCACTGGGCCGTATACAGTGACAGTTTGCAGGACGGCTATCCGTTCATCTTCCAGGGGCGCCAAAACGGGGCAGCTTATTGGGGTCAGTTCGGTAAGGTTAAGTTGTCTGCGGGCGCGTTCGACGGCTCGTCGACGGAAATTGGTAACAGCAGCAGTTCATTAATCGGCGCAGGGCGCGTGCAAGTAGATTTCTGGGACCCGGAGCCGGGGTACTACCTGAACGGGACCTATTACGGTCAGCGGAATCTCCTGGCCATCGGCCTCGCCGCGCAGACACAAGGTGGGGATCCGGTAGCATCGGTCATCGGCACGGACGGGAGACCAATCGACAAGTTGACGACAAAATCTTCATCCAGCTTCGACTTTCTACTTGAGCGCATGACCGGCGGTGGCAGCGCGGTGTCGATCGAAGCCGAAGTGGTGCGCTACGACGGACTGGGCGGTTACCCGAGCGTTCCCGGCGCGACTTTCCAGACTCTGACCGGCGGATACTTACTGGCCGCCTATCTGTTCCCGGAAATGGGGGGACCTGGCCAGTTCGAGATTCTCGGCAAATACGGTATCGCGACCTTTAGTCAAGACAGGTCCGCGGTATATCCCGATTTCGATCAGAAGACGACCGAGGTGGACTTCAACTACATCCTTAACCAGTTCAACGCACGGCTGATGATCTTTTTCAAGAACACGGACTACACCGCTGTTCGTCTCGACGACGTCCAAATCGGTGTTGGCTTGCAAATTCAGATGTAACCACCTAACTCTTTATTTCACACAGGAGCAAACTAATGACACTTAAGCACACTTGCCTCATTGCCTGTATCTCTCTAGTCATCGGACTAGGGCTACCGGTAGCTGCTGGGGCGCAGGACACCATCAAGGTCGGTGTCCTACACTCACTCTCAGGTACGATGGCCATCAGTGAGACGACGTTGAAAGACACAATCCTCCTGATGATCGACGAGCAGAACAAGAAGGGAGGCCTACTCGGAAGACAACTCGAAGCAGTCGTTGTCGATCCGGCATCGGACTGGCCACTCTTTGCCGAAAGGGCGCGCGAATTGCTTGAGTCGGAAGGAGTCGATGTCGTCTTCGGGTGCTGGACGTCTGTATCAAGGAAATCGGTGCTCCCGGTGTTCGAAGAGAATAACGGTCTCCTCTTTTATCCAGTCCAGTACGAAGGAGAAGAATCATCGAAGAACGTCATCTACACCGGTGCGGCCCCGAATCAGCAGGCGATTCCAGCAATCGACTACCTAATGAATGAAGTGGGTATCGAGCGGTGGGTGCTCGAAGGCACCGATTACGTGTACCCCCGTACTACGAATCGGATCCTCGAAGCATACCTGCAGCAGCAGGGCGTGGCGGACGAGGACATCTCCATTAACTACACTCCGTTCGGCCACTCGGACTGGCAGACGCGTGTGTCCACCATCCGACGCTTTGGGTCTGCTGGCAAAGCGACGGCCGTCGTGTCCACGATCAACGGGGACGCAAACGTCCCGTTCTACCTGGAACTCGCCAACCAAGAAGTCTCGGCCGAGGACATTCCAGTCATCGCGTTCTCCGTTGGTGAGGAAGAACTGTCTGGTCTCGACACAACACCACTCGTTGGGCACTTAGCGGCATGGAACTATTTCCAGAGTATTAGTTCTCCTGCCAACTCCGCATTCATTAGTCAGTGGAAGGATTTCGTCGGCAGTCAAGATCGGACGACGAACGACCCGATGGAAGCACACTTCATTGGTTTCAACCTCTGGGCTAAGGCAGTAGAGCAGGCGGGGACAACCGACGTGGATGCGGTTCTTGAAGCGCTTCCCGGCACCGAAACACCCAACCTGACCGGTGGAATTGCACGAGTACTCCCGAATCATCACATCACAAAACCCGTCTACATTGGAGAAGTACGAGCAAACGGCCAGTTCGACGTGGTCTGGCAAACCGACGGCACAGTGCCAGGAGACGCGTGGTCTGACTTTCTACCGGTCAGCGAAGACACGGAAGCTGACTGGGTAAACCGTAACTGCGGAAACTACAACACGCAGACCAACGTGTGTTCAGGAACCGCTTACCAATAAACGCAACGAACTCCGGCGAGTGTATTTCTAGTGAGAGTAGTGACATACGGCGAGTGGCAGCCCTTATGGCTGCTGCTCGCCGTATGCTTTCTTTTGCTCCCTGTCGCAGCTAACGCCCAAACAGCCGACGACGATTTTCGGGCTGTCGTGGCGGAGTTTGGTGACGCCAACTTCCGCGAGAAGGAGTCGGTCGCCGAACGACTGCTTGAGACCGGGCACGCTAGCGCCAGAGCTGTACTCACAGCCTTGCTTGAAGACCGGTTTTTCTTTCGCCAGCAGGACCAGCAGCCGTTCATCGTTGAGTCATCGGACGAAAACTTGTCGTCGTTTGCACTCATCGACCCAGCGTCACTCGAGGCCGCCGGCACGTCTGAACCAGACCAATTAGACAGAGTAATCACCAACAACCGGTTGCGGAGATTCCTGCGAATCACTATTGCGAGATTCGCGCTATCCAGTCCTGACGCCGATGTTCGGGTCGATGCGGTAAAGCAAATGCTTCGTTCGCTCGACGCCGCGTCGATCGAGCTCCTCCGTGAGCGTGCTATCGAAGAAACCAATTCCAGCGTCTCGTACGAAATTGACACTGCGCTCGCGCTCGCTGCACTCGACGAAGATGAGGGAAGTGCTCGAGTTGCTGCAATTAACACGCTGGCAGATCGGTTGAGTCCAGAAGTCTACAATCGACTGTCGCTGTTGCTTGAGCGTGACGAAGACGGCAACTTCATCGAAGGTAATGAGGACGCGCGGCTTGCCGCCACCGAGGCCATACGTCGTATTGATGCAGCCCGCAATGTCTATTCAATCATCGAGACAGCATTCTTCGGACTCAGCCTGGGGTCCGTGCTTGCTCTAGCTGCGATCGGCTTGACCATCACGTTCGGTGTCAGCGGCGTCATTAATCTGGCCCACGGTGAGTTGTTGATGCTCGGAGCCTACACGACCTACGTCGTACAGCTCGCGATGCCGAATCATATCGATGTCTCGATTCTGGTGGCTATTCCCGCAGCGTTCCTTGTCACCGGCGCGGTGGGTGTGCTCATCGAGCGATCCATCATCCGGTTTCTTTATGGCCGCCCGCTCGAGACGCTACTTGCAACGTTCGGGGTTAGCCTGTTGCTGCAACAGTTCGTGCGGTCCGTGTTCACAGCGAATAATCGCCCGGTAGTGACGCCAAGTTGGATGAGTGGCACACTGCAGTTCAACGAAGCCTTCTCGCTCACTTACAACCGGATGTCCATCGTTCTGTTCACACTGATTGTGTTCGCCATCTTGTTGTTGGTCCTAAAGCGCACTCGAGTAGGCCTTGAAATGCGAGCCGTCTCGCAGAATCGATTGATGGCCCGAGCCTTGGGCGTCCGGAGTGAGTGGGTCGACGCCATGACGTTCGGGTTGGGAGCGGGCATCGCCGGTGTCGCCGGTGTCGCCCTCAGCCAGCTCACCAACGTTGGTCCAAACCTCGGTCAGGCGTACATCGTCGACTCGTTCCTAGTAGTGGTATTCGGCGGCGTCGGAAATATCTGGGGCACGCTTATTGGTGGCATGTCATTGGGTATCGTTAACAAGGTGCTTGAGCCTTTTGCCGGGGCGGTCCTCGGAAAAATCTTTGTGCTTGTGGCAGTGATCTTATTTATCCAACGCCGGCCACGCGGACTGTTTCCGCAAACCGGCCGTGCCGCAGAAAGCTCGTGAAAATCGGAAGGCAAGCCCTGCCCCTGTTGTTCAAGGATCGTGCCAGCTGCGGCTTTCTCGCGCTTCTGACCGGTGTGGCGCTCGTTGTACCCATCCTCAACGTAGCAGTTCCAGAGTCCTCACCACTGCATCTATCAAGCTACGTAGTTGGACTCATTGGAAAGTACCTGTGCTATGCGATTCTGGCGACCGCCGTAGATCTTATCTGGGGATTCTGCGGAATCCTTAGTCTTTGCCACGCTGCGTTTTTCGCCCTTGGCGGCTACGCGATAGGCATGTACCTCATGCGCCAGATTGGCACGAGAGGCGTCTATGGCCACCCGGTGCTTCCGGACTTCATGGTGTTCCTCAATTGGGACGCCTTACCGTGGTTTTGGTACGGGTTCGATCGCTTCTGGTTCGCACTCGCCATGGTAGCCCTCGTGCCAGCCGCCCTCGCCTTTGTGTTCGGTTGGCTGGCGTTTCGCTCCCGGGTCACTGGCGTGTATTTCTCCATCATGTCGCAGGCGCTAAGCTACGCTTTGTTGCTTGCGTTCTTCCGAAACGACATGGGTTTCGGTGGTAACAATGGCTTCACGGACTTTAAGGATCTCCTTGGCTTCGACCTTCAGAGTGATGGCACACGTTCGGCGCTGCTGGTGGTGACAGCCGCAACGCTGGCGGCCAGCTACGGCGCCTGCCGGATGATTGTCGGGTCACGTGCTGGGCGGGTGATCCGTTCGATCCGTGATGCGGAGAGCCGAACACGATTTCTGGGCTATAGCGTTGAGTCCTACAAGCTGTGGCTTTTCGTGTTTTCGGCGGTCATGGCCGGTGTGGCTGGCGCACTGTACGTTCCTCAGGTGGGCATCATTAACCCGAGTGAGTTCGAACCCATTAAATCAATCGAGGTAGTCATCTGGGTAGCGGTGGGGGGACGCGGCACCCTGTTCGGAGCAGCTGCCGGCGCAATACTTGTCAACTATCTTAAGACTTACTTGACCGCGGCATTCCCTGAACTCTGGCTGTACGCACTCGGTGCGATCTTTATCGGCGTTACGATTTTTCTCCCACGTGGGCTGGCTGGTCTTTGGCGATCTCCGAGTCAAGTCGAATGACTCCCCTTCTTCCTCGGACACGTGGTGCCCAGGCGACCCAAACTTCGTGGCGGGAGATGCGCGAAGCGGCGGCACGCCGGAAGCCGTCGGTTCTACTTGGGAAGGTCCTTCACCTCGACAAGCTCACTGTTAGCTTCGACCAGTTTAAGGCGCTCGATCGGCTCACGCTCTACGTGGACCCTGGGGAGTTGCTCTGTATCATCGGACCGAACGGTGCTGGTAAGACTACGATGATGGATGTCATTACCGGTAGGACGCGTCCGGATGAAGGATCAGCGTGGTTCGGTAAGACTGTCAATCTGTTGGCTCTCACCGAAGCGGAGATCGCACAGGCTGGCATCGGTCGTAAGTTCCAAAAGCCAACCGTTTTCGAGTTCCTGAGTGTCTTCGAAAACCTAGAGCTTGCCCTAGCTGACAATAAATCCATCTGGCACACTATGGTAGCGCGCTTAACACCCATCCAACGCGAGCGAATTGACGAAGTGCTCCAAATTATCAGCCTTGGAGCAAAGCGCACGGCCAGGGCGGGTGCGCTATCGCACGGGCAGAAGCAATGGCTCGAAATCGGCATGCTCCTGATGCAGGAACCCGCACTGTTGCTAGTGGACGAACCAGTGGCCGGCATGACACCCCAGGAAACCGAGCGCACAGGAGAGCTACTGCTCTCGCTCGCCGGAAAGCACTCTCTGATCGTCGTGGAGCACGACATGGACTTCGTACGATCGATCGCTAAACGGGTCACGGTCCTATGTGAAGGTCGAGTGCTCGCGGAAGGAGACATGGACAGCGTTCAGAACGACCCACGAGTCATCGAGGTTTATCTCGGAGCATGAGCCTACTTTCAATCAAGGGCCTCAACCAATCATACGGGGGTAGCCACACACTCTGGGACATCGACCTCGATGTGGAGGCAGGCTCACGCATATGCCTCATGGGCCGTAACGGCATGGGCAAGACGACCCTGCTCAAGTGCGTCATGGGACTAATCCCGGTGATGTCTGGTGAAATCACATTCGCCGGAACTGATCTGTGTGCTAGCCCGGCAGAAGCGCGCGCGCGCCTAGCCATCGGGTACGCACCACAGGGACGAGAGATCTTCCCGCAACTGACAGTCGAGGAAAATCTCAAGGTGGGACTCGTGGCGCATCGGGACAGACGACGGACGATCCCGTCGCAGGTTTTCAACCTTTTCCCTGTCTTGAAGCAGATGTTATCGCGTCGCGGCGGCGACCTCTCGGGTGGCCAGCAGCAGCAGCTAGCCATCGGGCGGGCACTCGTTATCGAACCCAAGCTGCTTATCTTGGATGAACCCACCGAAGGTCTTCAGCCCAGCATCGTTCACGAGATTGGTGACATCATCATCAAGCTAAATCAAGAGGTTGGCGTAACCGTGATGCTGGTCGAGCAGAAACTACCATTTGCCCGGCGCGTAGCCAGCGAGTTTCGGATCCTCGATAAGGGTCGCTGCGTGGCCGGAGGTGCTATCGACGAATTAAGTGATGATGATGTGCGCGAACATCTTTCCGTGTGATCCAGTGATGGCACGTCGAGCGTCTCAAGGCTAACTATTTGCCCTCCGAGATCAATGCGCTGATCCTGAAGAGTCGACGCACACCGAGATCGGGGCTGCCGCCTTCTTGCTCATAGCAGTCAGTGCTGGAATCATGCTGTCAAGCAACGGCAACACAACCGATGCTCCTAGACCCCGCAACACGGATCGGTGCGGCAGGCGGATCTTGCGACAGACTCCGAGCGGCCCGCGTTCGGAACCGACCGAGAATGGGGTACAGCAACCACCGACGGTGCGGGTGGGAATGTCTTTGCCCTGTCGAGCCTCATGAATCTGGGTTTTAGAACTCAAAACGTAGCCACATAACTACTGACTAACTGCACATTCACCGTAGTACTGCTCTGGCCTCGATGTGAACCCCACTAAACGAGTGTCCGTATACTCATGTCGCGTGTGTACGGCCATGAATTTTCCGTCGCGAGTTTCCCTGTTGATGATGGTCGTCGTGTAGAGTGGTCCCACAGAGAACATCTGCACAAAATGTAGGTAATCACCAGTACGCCGCGTGATAATGTGGGATTGTCCGTACCGACCGACGATCTCAGCAGTTGCTCCGTCCGTGTCAATTGACTCGAACTGCAACGAGAGCGTTGAAGCATCCAGTTCTGCTTCCGCGTCCCCTTCGGTCCACGTGCCGATTGCTATCACACTGAACGTACATTGCACACTTGTCGCAGCGGTCAATCGATCCTGCGCGGCGGTATTCGTGGCAAACGCCGGCGACATGATGAAAACAAGCAAGGCCGTGACGTGCCTGTCGAGCGACATGTGACCTCCTGAGTGTTCCGATGGACGGTTTGATATTCTATACGTTCGGCGATGCTCGCAGGTGCGGCACGTCCGAGACAGGCTCCCGTACCGAGGCTCCAGCTTTGACCACACCAGCGCCCCACGGGATAATTAGTACCCTGAAGTGAGTCACTCGATGAGAATACCAGCTGGCGCGCTCCTCCTCACCACCATGGTTGTCGTCGGGGCCCAACCATCCCTCGACCCAAACCTGCAAGTTCAGCTCGAACAACTGTTTCCCGAAGCAACCGCGTTCTCGCCGAAGACAGGCACTCCACCTCACTTCAAGGCCTACGTGGATGCTCCAGGGGCCGGACAGCAGACGCTCACCGGGTACGCGTTTTGGACCACCGAACTCGAGCCGCTTGAGCGGGGTTACGACGGCCCCATCCAGGTCCTCGTCGGCGTCAATCTGAACGGCGTCCTCACCGGCATCATCGTTGTCGCACATAATGAGCCGTACGGGCATTTTTCTGTCGATACTCCGGAATTTGCTGCCCAGTTCACGCGCAAGAACATCCGCGACCGCTTTCGGGTGGGCGCGGACGTTGACGCTGTCTCATCAGCGACAATGACCGTCACGAGTACAACCCGCGCAGTGAGAAACGGGGCTCGGCGTATCGCACGGCAGTTCCTCGTTCCAGACGCTTCGAAATGATGCAATCCGTAATTGTGGTCCGTCCCCTCGTCACCCTTCTGATCGCGTTACTACTTGCCTCGATCCACGTGTACGCGCAGCCTGACACTCTCGAGCCAGTTCCAGCTGGAGCAGCTCCGGTGAATGACCAGGAGGCGGCGCCTGACCTGTGGCAATTTGAGGAGGATGAGGACGTCGAGACGTGGGGCATGTTACTCCGTGATCAGTCCCTCGACCTCACGCTGATGGGTGCCTTTGTGATACTCGCTCTGGTGAGCTTCTTCCGGAAGAGCACGAGTCTCAAGTACGTGACACTCGCGGTAGCGGTCGTGTACCTCGGGTTCACCAAGAGCCAGCTGATTTCGGTAGTCAACATCTATGGCCTCGTCACTGGCAACCTACCAATCTTCAAGTACAGCCTAGCGTGGTATCTCTTTGCTGGCTTCACCGTGGTCTCGACCATTCTATGGGGCCGACTCTACTGCGGTCGGATCTGTGCCTATGGAGCTCTTACGCAATTACTGGATCAAGTCGTCCCCGAGCGGCTGCGCGTCAACGTGCCTACGTGGCTGGAACAACGCGCTGCCAAGATTAAATATGGGCTTCTTGCCGCAACGATTCTCTATTTCCTCGTGACGGCCGACATAGTGGCCTACCGGTACGTTGAGCCTTTCTGGATGTTCACCCGCCGCGGAACGACCGGCCTGTGGATCGGCCTAACGGTTCTGCTCGTGGCCACCGTCTTCGTCCGAAACCTCTATTGCCGATTCTTGTGCCCCGTGGGTGCCGCACTCGGTGTGCTGTCGAAGCTAACCGTCTTTCGTATCAAGCGCTGGTCGGAGTGCAACACTTGCAAGCTCTGCGAGAAGACATGCGAATGGGGTGCGATCCGTGGACCGGAGATCGTGATGACGGAGTGCGTGCGGTGCGACGATTGTGAGCGTCTCTATATGGACACCGCGAAGTGTCCACATTGGCTCCTCATCAGGAAACGTAACAAGGTATCTGCGTCGGGGGTTCGGGTCCAGAGCCTCGCGCCCTGAGGCTGCAGAGTTATTCGCATTTGGACTCCGTCACTGGCGACCATCGGGGAACGCTGCTGTCTCGACCTCGTCCAGGGCGAGCGGGCAGATGTAGAACCGTCTATCACGCGGCGCCAGACGTGGCCGACCCTGATGCAAGCGCCCGAGATAGGCCCCTATTGCAACTTCTGGTATTGCTCGGCAGCAGCTTGGGCTCGCCGGAAGTACCCGCTCGCGTTAAGCCGTGCGCAAACGTCAAAGAACCCGGACTGCGGACCGGTCCAATGCAGCTTGTCTACCGCGTCGAAGACCGGCAGCGTCGTACGCAGGGTAGCTAGGTCACGGAAAAGAAAGGCCAAGTCACGGTTCTCGGCGAGTGTCCGCCCAAGCCTGGCGGCACCACGCACCGTGACATCCCAACTGCCGCCATCGTCTGGGATCTCCTCAAGGTGACGGTATCGCGCTAGCACCGTTGACGCGGACTTACCCCCCCACCCGCGCAGACCTGGAAAGCCGTCGGCTGAATCACCTGTTAGTGCGAGGTAATCAGGAATGGACGCGGGGTCCACACCAAAGCGAGCCCGCACCCCGTCGGCGTCACGGACGGTCCCGGCACGCCGATCGAACTGTACGATGCGGCGCCCGTCAACCATCTGGGCTAGATCCTTATCCGGCGTGCAGACAAACACCTGCTCGACGCGGGTATCGGCTGCGGCGCGGATGGCCGCGGACGCCAGTGCGTCGTCCGCTTCGTATTCCACCGTCTGCCAGACAACGATTCCGAGCGCCTCAAGCGTCGCTTCGAGTGAATGGAACTGGCCCAAGAGTAACGGGTCGATCCCGTCACCGTTTTTATAGTTGGGCCACAGCTCGTTGCGAAACGATTCGATCTCGTGATCGGTTGCCACGCCAATATGGGTCACACCATCCTCGAGCATGGCAAGAACCGATCCGAGGACACCACGCACGGCACCGACTTCGTGGCCCATAGTGTCGGCGACTGACGGGACGGCATAAAAGTGACGGAATAGCTCGTAGGTACCGTCGATGAGAAAAACGTTCACGGGTGCATTCTAGAACCAGGGGTGAAGGAGTTAAGGCCCGGGGTCGGGAACGGGGTCGTCGATAATAATTATGCTATCCCGTGTTCCTCGGTCACCGTCCCGCGCCGGCGCTCGGAGCGGGACGTGCGTCGCGCCTCGACGAACGTACTGAGACGGCGACTCAAAGACGGATCCCGTAGCTTGCGCAAGGCGGCCGCTTCGATCTGGCGGATCCGCTCCCGCGTGAGCGAAAATTTTTCACCTAGCTCAGCGAGGGTCGGTTCGCCCCCGTCAGATAACCCGAAGCGCATGCGGATTACCTCGCGCTCCTTTGGGCTCAACGTTTCAAGGACCGATTCGGTCTGCCGGCGGAGATCGTACGCGACCGTGGCTTCGGCTGGATTAACTGCCTGGGGGTCCTCTATGAAGTCGCCGAACTGACTTTCGTCGCTGTCACCAATCGGTGCATCAAGCGAGACGACGGTCTGAGCAATCTTACGCGCCTTGCGGACCACAGCCATCGGCAAGTCAGCCCGCTTGGCTAACTCACTCGGTGTTGGCTCGCGACCGAGATCGCGCGTTAGCGTCTGCATCGCGCGATTCAGTTTATTAAGTGTCTCAATCATATGGACCGGAATCCTGATCGTTCGGGCCTGATCTGCGATCGCGCGCGTGATCGCCTGCCGGATCCACCACGTGGCGTAGGTCGAGAACTTGAAGCCGCGCCGGTAGTCAAACTTGTCGACCGCCCGCATGAGACCGATGTTGCCCTCTTGAATGAGGTCGAGAAACGCCAATCCGCGGTTCACGTACTTCTTCGCCACAGATACCACAAGTCGCAAATTGGCCTCGGTTAGCTCCTTCCTGGCCTGATCACCTTCGATGGAGCCTCGCCGCATCGCATCTTGGATTTTGGCAAGCAAACTGGCGCTCTCGCCGATCTCCAAACGTCTTTCCGTCAGCTCGCGGCGGGCCTCACGGAGACTTACCGCCGTCGCGTTACGCTGCGCCTTGCGGGCGCGGCCCCTCGACTGACGCGTTAGCTGCTCGACCCGCTGCTCGGCACACTGCATGGTGACCGCCGCTGCTTCGACCTTCTTGATCAGCGCGCGGCGTAACATCGGCGAGAGTTTGAGTTTGCGAACAACCAGTGACACATCGACCCGCGCCCGCAACACCCGCCAGATCGTACGGGTCGACGGGCGGCGACGACTCTTCCGGATCGCTGCGGCGCGGGACTCGCGCCTCGAAAGTTCCTTGAGCGCCTCTTTCACAGCATCAATATTTGAAAGAAAACGCTTGGTGCGGTTGGCCAGCTGCCGATCGGTCAACTCGGCCTCCGGCAACACGACGATGTCGCGCACGCCACGTTCGCCGGACCGGACTTGGTCGGCCAGGTAATCCATGTAGCGTGCGACCATCAAACTGCGTGACAACGCCTTGGTAATGCGCACCTCACCACGCTCGATGCGCTTGGCGATCGCCACCTCGCCCTGACGCGTCAGCAATGGCACCCGGCTCATCTGGCGGAGATACGTACGAACAAGATCTTGACCTTGTTCCTCTTCACGTGCGGGGACCGAAGCATGCACCTCGGAGGCCACCCGATTCGCCCGGTTCGCCACGCGTGGTTTCACATCGGCATTGGTGACAAGCTGCTCGTTCCCCTCCACCTCGACCCCTTGGGCCTCGATCTCCTGCAGCAACGAGCCGAGATCTTCGGCGTCCAGATCGGCCGGCGTGTGCTCAAGAACCTGATCAAGGGTCAGAAAGCCGCGTTCCTTCCCCAAAGTCACCAGCCCCTGCACGATGTCGTGACGCTCGTCTGTCAACAAGAGTCGGTTCTCCTCACCACATTTATGAGTATCGGCAGCTCTCAACCACACCGGTACCCTTGCACAACTAGCCGTCTATATCCTTATAGGACGCCCAAAACGACTAATAGTTTCAGTGAAATCCGCTAATTGTATCAATTATTTACGCAGATTTGGTGATTTTTGGGCTTTAAACCTAGCCCGGGACCACCCCATCTTAAATTTCCGAGTCCCAGAACGAACGCGCCTAACTTTGGTTCTTACGCGCCAGGCGGGCCGCCAGCGTCTGGCGGTCACGAGCGTAGCCGACCGGCCGACGCCGACTCTTGGCGGTCTGCTTGCCCTTCGTCGCTGGTTTGCCGGACTTTCGCTGCGTGGAGCGAGCCTTCGTCCGGGCGGTCGAGACCGCCGGACGCAGAACCTTCTGTATCACGGCGATCTGCCGGTCGACCCGTAGTCGGATCGCACGCAGCTCGGACATCACTCGGCGCAGCACCCTAGTCTCGTCGGTAGTCATTAGCATTCCCTTTGTCCCCCGTTATTACCCAGCTCATACGCCGGCGCGTTCCCGATCCGCACGCCGCGCGGCTGGCCATTCTCGCAACCGCCGCGGCAGTCGCCTCCGCAGCGCCTGGACGACTGTTGCGGCGAGTTGGAGAGAGCGCTCTCGACGGGCGTTCCAGGTGAACCCGTAGGCGCGGCGCACGACATCCGGTAGCAGGCCGACGGTCGTCAGCCGGCCCAGAGCTAGCACAGGCCACACCAAACTCCTGCCCGGTGGAGCAAGCAATACATCCGCCAGGCGCCGAGCCGACTCTGTCACGACGATCCGACCGCTCGTCTGCATCGTGGCCAGGTACGCATCGAGCTCAACGACATTCGATGGAAACCAGCCCTCCGGTACCCCGAGGAGCGGACCAAGTGTGGAAGCCTCGGCGCAATATCGATCCTTTTCATCGGCCGTCAACGGGCCGACGAACAGACCGTAAGTCAGCAACTGACTCTGGATCAAAGTTGCGTGCACCCATGTCAGTAGCTCTGGGTCGCCAGCCGAATAGGTGGTACCTGTCTGATACGGACCAGCGGCCTCCGTGAGCCGCCCGCGCACGCGCGAGTGAATAGTGTTGATCCGGGCGGCGTTGCGGCTGATCTCTTCATGAGTACCAAACGTCAGTGCTAGCATCGCCCCCACAGTCCCTCGCATCCGTCTCACATATTCCAGCGTCCTTCCATGAAAACTACCTTGCCCAGAGACCGCGGCGGCAACGAGTGGGTGCGCGAGCTGTAGGAGAATCGCACGACCCCAGCCCAGTAGAACAACGCCTTCCCGATTCACCTTGCGAGTCACACTGGCTGGACCCCGATATGGGTCGGGCGCACAAGGTCCCACCTTCGTGCTTGATCGCAACATGTCATCGGAAGCAAGCGCACTTCTCGTATCCATCGGCATCAGCGGGTTGGCGCATTCCTTTCGTTAAAGGATACTGTCCAACTACGCGGCGTGGGCCGCTACGGAAGCACGTACATTTGTCTAGTTTGCTTAGGTGTTCGCCGACAAAGCCGCCGAGATAAAGTCATTTGTCTCCAAACACTACCGCAAGCGTCCGGTGGGGTCGGGCCGATTTTCGCTCCCTAGAGCGACCCTCAGAAATACCCGCTAAGGAGTTGCTAAACAGCCCGTCCTGAGTGATCATGGATACGTCCGTGCCGGCAGAAAAGCGGCAAAGGAGACGCCGATGAATAACCACAGTTTTACAGCGCTGGTGATGGTGATCGCGGCTACGTGGCTGGTGCCGGTCCCGATATTTGGGCAAGCCAAGTCCCAGACCAAACCGGACACAGCGCCACCGTGGACACTCCCTCGCACTGCTGACGGCCAGCCGGACTTGGAGGGATACTGGACGACCCAAACCTTCACTCCCCTACAACGACCGGAGCACCTGAGCGGCCAGGAATTCTACACCGAGGAGGAAACGGCTGAGCTCCAGAGCCAGTTGACCGCTGAAGGAGTCGACCCCCTGGCGCGGGGCGCCATCAATCTGGAGGATGCAGGCGAGAGAGCGCAGAGTCTTTATCAAACCAATCGCCCCACCTACGTGCACTACGACAACGAGATCTGGCTGCGCACGCGCGTGCCTAAGGGTCTTTCGAGCCAGCGAACATCACTGATTACAGATCCACCGAATGGACGAATTCCACCCCTGACGCAGGGAGCCGAGCAACGTGCCGCCGTCCTTAGGGATCTGAGGCAAGAACGTCGCGACCAACGCGTAGCTGGTCACGATGGAGGGGCTGCCTTCGACGGCTACGAGGTGCGGCCCTTGTCCGAGCGATGTGTCGAGTGGCCACACAACGGGCCGCCGATGTTACCACCAGCCTACAACGACGTTCATCAAATCTACCAGACGCCTGATTACGTTGTGGTTCACACGGAGCTGAACAACAACCTCCCACGCATCATCCCACTCGATGGGCGGCCGCACATCTCTGACAACATCCGTCTGTTCCCGGGGGACTCCCGTGGCCACTGGGAGGGCGAGACTCTGGTGGTCGAGACCAAAAACTTCACTGACAAGACGCGATTTCAGGGATCAAGCGAGTCTCTGCACGTGGTGGAACGCTTCACACGCGTTGATGCTGACACGATCCGCTACGAGTTCACGGTTGACGATCCCACGTCTTGGACTAGTCCGTGGAGCGCCGAGATTCCGATGGTGAAGACGGACGGCCCGCTTTACGAGTACGCTTGTCACGAAGGCAACTACGACGTCCCCCACATTCTTTCGATCTACCGCAACCTGGAAAAACAGGCGGCTGGCAACGGCTCACGGTAGGACTCGAAGAGTAAGCTCCGGATGTTGCGTGCCGTCGTGGGAATAATAGCGCTCAGCATGGCGTCTTGTGCCAACCCCTTGTCAGCGTCGCACCTGAGGCCGTTGAACCGACCACGTAACCCCACGGCTCAGCTATTTGCAATGATCCTGCTGTCAGAGGACGCGGAGCCCCCCGCTCTGCAACTGTGATCAAGCGAACGGCCTGATGAGCTTTTGCCCGCGGGTAGTGTAGTACATCGGTTGAAAAGTGCGAATTACGACGCAGACCGCTCCAGGTCCCTGGCGACCGATCTCACTGCCTAGAGGGATGCCATGAAGTCGACAAGCTCAAGTGACAGTTGTGCGTTTTGGGCGATGAGCCTCCATCATCAGGGCAGTGCTCGATACCTAGACACCGTTGCGTGATCAGATCTCTCTTAGGATGGACACCGACGGCGCGGTACCAATCGGCGAAGTTCTTGTGTATTGGTCTTCGAGACGCATCCGGCCGGCTTGAGCAGTAATTGCTCAGCCAAGCCGAATAGCTCATCCGCGGAATGAACGCTACAATTCGATTATGGGTAGCGCACAACTTCGTGTCGAGCCAATCTCGCCAGCTATCGGGGCTGAGGTCTCGGGTGTAGACCTCAAGCAGTCGCTCGACAACGCGACGCTCGCCGATCTGCAAGCGGCACTGGCAACGCACCTCGTGCTCTTCTTTCGCGACCAGGATCTGACCCTGGATCAGCACAAGGCGTTCGGTCGCCAGTTCGGCGAACTGCACATCCATCCGGCCGCCCCGGCCGACACCGCACATCCCGAGATCCTCGTCGTGCATGGCGACGACAAAGTGACATTCGTCGCCGGTAGCCTCTGGCATTCGGACGTTTCGTGCGACGCCGAGCCGCCGATGGGCAGTATCCTGCGCGTCGTCAAGATACCCTCTGCGGGCGGCGACACACTATTCGCCAGCATGTATGCCGCGTTCGAGGGTCTGTCCGACCGCCTGCAACAATTACTGGCAGGTCTGACGGCGGTCCACGAAGGCGAGCATTACTACCGGGGCCGCTATGGCGCGACGAACCTTCGTGACGGTAGCTACCCCGTCGCCGAACACCCTCTGGTACGCACGCATCCGGTCACGGGGCGTCAGGCACTTTACGTCAATGAGGGTTTCACGACCCGGATCAAGGATCTCCCGGCTGCGGAGAGTGAAGCGTTACTAGCCTTTCTGTTTAAGCATTGCGCGAAGCCCGACTACCAGTGCCGCTTCCACTGGCAGCCGAACTCCATCGCGTTCTGGGACAACCGATGCACACAGCATCTGGCCATTTGGGACTACTGGCCTGAGACCCGACACGGATACCGCGTCACGATCAAGGGAGACCGCCCGTATTTTGACCCAACCCCCTAACTAGTCCAGCAGACCCACGCCAACGATCGAAAGCGTCACCGCGAACGCGGCGGCCACCGTCATCACCACTCCCACCTTCGCCATGTCACGGATCGAAAAATAGCCGGCCGAGTACGGCAAGACGTTCGTCGGGCTCTCTGTCACCAGGATGAACGCCAGTGACGAAGTGAAGGCGGCCGGTGCGGCGACGCTCCAGATGTCGAGACCGAAATCCTGCGCCAGTGCGATCAAAATCGGCATGATGATGGTACCGGTCACCGTGTTGCTGGAAAACAGGAGATGCAACAACGCCACCGCCATTACGATGACGAACGGCTGCGCGAGCACCGGGACGAGTGTGAGCCGGCCGAGCATGACTTGCGCGAGCCAACGCGCGGCCCCAGTATCAAAGACCATCACACCGAGTGACAACCCTGCGACGATCAACACAACCCCACCCCAGTCGATGTCACCTTGCGCCTCGGTCCAAGAGAGCACCTGAATACCAGGGAGGAACAGCAGTAGCCCCCCGACCAGTGCGACCGCCTGGATCGGTGGATCGACCCGTCCCCCGGTAAGCTCGGACATAAGCGGGGTCACGAGCCAGGTGGCAATAGTCAATGCGAAGATGACGAGCGTTTGGATCTCGACGCGGTTTGCTGGTCCCAGTACCCGGAGTCGACGGGCAATCTCGTCATCGTTGAACGGAAGCCGGTCGATCTCAGGAGGGAAAGCACGTAACAGAATCCACCATCCGACGGGGAGCATCAGTAACACCGCCGGAACGCCGTAAGCCATCCACCGAACGAAGGAGATTTCTATACCGGCCAGCTCACGGAGATAGCCAAGTGCGGCAAGATTAGCTCCGGTGCCCGCTGGTGTCCCGATCCCCCCGATCAGCGGACCGTACGCGCACGCAATCATCAACGCACGTCCGAAGTTGCTCTCCCGAGGCTTGAGACCTGCGTCCCTGAGCACACCGACACCGAGTGGCAAGAGTAATGCCGCCACGGCCATATCTGTGATCCACATTGACAGCAGCGCTCCGACCACCAGGAAACCGAGCAACACGCGATCGGTTCGTGTCCCGACCGTGAGGAGGACCAGGAGAACGAGTCGGGTGCCAAGGCCTGACCGTGTGAACCCCGCGGAGAGAAACAGTACCCCGATGAAGAAGGTAATGAGCGGGTTGCCGAACCCGGCGCGCACGACCGTTTCGTAGTCGGCGATGCCGAGGACCGGGATCAGCACTAAGACGAAGAGCGACGTAACTGCAAAGGGGACCGCCTCGGTAACCCATAAGGTGATGGCAAATACCAGTACCGCGAGACAAGCTTTACCATCGGTCGTGAGGGCGATGATGTCGCCACTCCGCTCGAGCGGTCCAGGACTCGGTAGTCCATGCACCCCCAGCATCAGTACCACCGCGGCGACGACGATCGCCACACCGCGGGCGCCGGAGGACTTAGTCGTGTCGGGTGAAGAGGTCATCAGTAGCAATCCGTGGCAGAACCCGCACGTTGCACGGACCGTCCACCGCTTGAAACTGCCGCCGCCGTCCGTCGAGTCCGGAACCGCAGCACGTCACCGCGCCTAGAAGAGTTCTAGTACCGACCTGAACCGATCTGCACCGCCGGACGAAAACAGCGGCACTCCCACCACGAATTATCTGGATCATTCCTGAACATTATAATTACTGTAAACTATTATATAAATTAACGTTACACGTTAAAAATAACTATTCTTGACCGGTCAACTATATTAATTGGCAGGTGTTTCTGGATTCCGATTACGCAGCCTCCCGGGACCGCTCAAACAGGCGCCCTGGTCCGATGGCAGCTCAACATGGAACCCACTGTCTCGCTAGGTGGGTTCGGCCTTAATACCGGTACACTCATATCCTCGTATTTATCCTTTTCGACACCTTAGTCAAATGGCAGCCAGGACCAGACTAG
>Ga0310342_100000255_pt1 | contig 28186 bp, 27 predicted proteins | sample S15DNA20500_MG_FD_206155 | JGI IMG/M metagenome (GOLD analysis project Ga0310342, IMG submission 206155) | Marine microbial communities from station ALOHA, North Pacific Subtropical Gyre - S1503-DNA-20-500_MG | ecosystem: Environmental > Aquatic > Marine > Oceanic | place: Pacific Ocean: North... | reverse complement strand
CGACTGTTACTCCTTCTTGATAACATTGCTTCAAATATTTAAATTTTGGCTAGGAGGTCAAATTATGTTAGGAGAGAAAAAGGGTGAACTGTCAGGGACTACAGCAAACAAAATATTGCCGGCTGAGAATGGTTCACCAATAATTGAAACAACAGGAGCCGGTGCTGGAACTTTGCTGGGAGTGGAAGGTATGTTCCAGGCAACCTATCAGGCGCGTGTAAATGCCGATGGAACCATTTACGGTGAGTGCCCGAATTCCGGTGTGTTTATGACTGCGGAAGGTATTGCTACCTTTCGCGCAAACGGCGCAGGAGCTTTCACCGAAGACGGAGGGGCTAAATTCAGAGGAACTGCTTATTTCTCTGCGGCTTTTCCTTCCCTTGCAGGATTAAATGGGATGTGTTTAGTATATGAATGGGATGTTGACGGTGAAGGGAATGCAACCTGGAACCTTTGGGAGTGGAAATAGTAATGTAGACCTTTATAAGGGAAGCTTGAAATAGGGTTTCCCTTATATTTTTTGTTCTTTTAATGGACTTTGTTCTATGCAACCGTTCTTAATCAGAGCTTACCATTAATCTGACTTCGGAATATATAATTTCCGGCAGTAAAATGCTTCTAGGTATCCACTAAAGGAGGTTCTCCTAATATGCCTGTTGCGAATAATTCAGGAACCCACATCAATTATGAGATTACCGGGGATGGCCCCCCTTTAATCCTTCAACACGGTTTGACTAGTAAGTTGGATAAATGGAATTGGTATGGGTATGTGGATGAATTAAAAAGAAGTTATCGAGTAATTTCAGTTGATGCTCGGGGACACGGCAAAAGCGATAAGCCATATGATGCTTCCTTATACGACCGAAAAATAATGGCCTCCGATATTATTTCCGTCATGGACAGAGAAAACATAGATAAGGCCCACTATATGGGTTACTCAATGGGAGGCAGTATCGGGTTTGGGTTGGCAGAAGCTTTTCCCCAAAGGTTTCACTCATTAATTATCGGAGGAATGCATCCATACCCTCTTGGCGATTTAGAACTCGAACCAGGAGTGAAGGCTCTGGATTTTATGCTGGAATCCCTTGAACATGGAATGGACGTTTACGTTGGTGGGTTAGAACCTGCGCCTGATGAAAGAGAGCTGAATCATTTGCTATCCAATGATGCTAAAGCGATCACTGCAGCCACCCTAGCACTCAGAGATCGACCAGATATATCGGCTGTCCTTCCCGCAATGACGATGCCATGCCTTGTATATTGTGGCGATCAAGATGGTTTGTATCCAGGTGCCGAAGAGTGTGTCAAACACATGCCGAATGTGACTTGGATATCATTACCAGGCCTTGACCATGGGGATGTCATGGAAAGAAGCGGCGCTTTGCTTCCACATGTTTTAAGCTTCCTTACTGATGATTAGTGTGTAAACAAATACAGGAGAACTGATGTCGACCCCTTTATTGTTCCAACCTTTAACCATACGGAGTATCACCTTAAAAAACCGAGTTGTCGTAGCTCCCATGCACCAATATGCTGCGGTAAAAGGCTATCCCACTGATTGGCATCTTATGAATGCTGGCCGGTTCGCTGCTGGTGGAGCCGGGCTCGTCTTTATCGAATCTACCAAAGTAGAGAGACGCGGGTGTGGCACCGCTGGGGACATGGGCCTTTGGGACGACAGCTACACAGCCCATTTCAAAAGGCTCGCAGATTTTATTCGTAAGCAAAATTCAGTTCCTGCAATCCAGCTTGGCCATAGTGGAAGAAAGGCTCGTCGCTTTAGACCCTGGGAAGGCGGGGCTCCTCTGACACCTGAAGGAGCACTTGATGCAGGAGTGGATGACTGGGACGACTGGGAACTTGTTGGCCCAAGTCCTATCGGTTCAAGCGAAACTGAACCTATTCCACGGGCTTTGTCCTTTGGAGAAATACAGAAGACAGTAGAAAACTGGGGTGAGGCAGCCAGAAGGGCGAATGAGGCAGGGTTTGAAGTATTAGAGATACACGCGGCTCACGGGTACCTACTGCACCAGTTTCTATCCCCGAAAGCAAATCAAAGGATGGATGAATACGGAGGTACTGAATCAAAACGGATGCGTCTTCCTTTGGAAGTGACGGAGGAAGTGAGGGCCAACTGGCCTGAAGACAAACCACTGTTCATACGCTTATCGGTGGAAGATGACGCAGGTTGGGGCCCAGAAGAAAGTGTTCGCTTCTCGAGATTGGTGAAAGAAAAAGGAGTTGATGTAATTGACTGCTCTTCTGGAGGAATGCGTGGGAGCCCGGTTATAAGTGCAGGCCCTGTTGAATATGGATATCAAGTTCCCTACGCTGAAAAAATACGTAAAGAGACAGATATGATGAGCATGGCAGTTGGTCTGATTGTTCATGCTGAGCAGGCAGAAGAGATTCTTCAGTCAGGTCAGGCAGATTTAATAGCGATAGCTAGAGAGTTTCTACATAATCCAAATTGGGCACTTGATGCTGCTTTGAAACTAGGAGTGGAGGATGCCTTCAAAGTTACTCCCCCGGCCTATGATTACTGGCTCGAGAAAAGGTCTAGTTCAGTTAAAGGGGTAGTTCCTTCGACCTATTTTCCAGGCTCAGATAATGGAAGTTTTCAAAGGGAAATATAGTATAGGGACCCACTTAATAAAGGAGACCAATGAAATATTTAACAGAAGACCAAATAAGGGAGCTAAAGGCTATAGATACCCCGACTGTCGCAAATGCTGTTGAAACCCATGATGCTAGGTTAAATACAGAGGGGTTTATGGGTTGGAATATAAAGTGCCAATTTCCGGACCTTGGAGTCATGGTGGGTCAGGCAGTTACGGCTACTTTGAACACAACAACGACAGGCAAGGAGAAAAGTAGATCAGGCTGGCATGATTGTTTGAGAAGTATTGATGCAATGCCGGTGCCTGCTGTGATTGTTGCTAAAGATATAGGCCCTAGACCCCATCATGGCTGTCACTTTGGAGATGGTATGGCCACAGTTGCGAAAAAAGTTGGAGCAATTGGACTTGTTACTGACGGAGGAGTCCGGGACGTTGAAACTGTGCACGAAATCGGCTTTCAGATGTTTTCGGTTGGACTGGTGCCCGCTCATGGGAATTTCGGTCTTGACGAAACAAATGTGCCCGTGGAAGTCGGTGGAGTGTTAGTAAATGTGGGAGACGTAGTCCATGCGGACATGAACGGAGTGGTCGTTTTTCCTATGGATTTGGTTGATCATGTTATAGCTGAAGCAAAAAAAGTTACGGCGCGGGAATCAGAAATGATGGACTGGGTAAACAGTGATGAATTTAGCCTTGATAAATTCATTGAAGGTAGGTGATTTACCTCACGTTGAAACTTCGTTCAAAAATGATGTAACTATTGGAGTAACCATATCGGTTCTTGCTATTGATTCCATATGGTTCAATCCAGGTAAGCTGACAAAACGTGCTGCCGGCATTTTTTCTGAGTGTTCCTTGGCTGATTCATGCGCAAGTGAATCTAATTCGCCTGCATAGATTAGACAAGGTACGGTGAGGCCGACGAGATGCCCTGATATATCTTCTCTCATTGCATTTGCCTTGGTTTTGGCCGCATAAGCCTTGAGATCACCATTTAATGTAGGTTCGAGGTAGCTTTCATACTCTTTTTTGGATCGAGACATTACTCGTTTTAGAGCTTCCGGACCTTTTTCAAAGAGAGCAATTCTCTTTCTGTCCGATTCGTTTCCATGTTCATTCCTGCTTCCGGGTGTTTGGGCTCCTAAAATAAAGGAGAGAAACCTTTCAGAATGGTATGCAGCCAGTTCGAATCCCACCCTACCCCCCATGGAGAAGCCGAAATAATGCGATTTTTCTACGTTGATATCGTCGAGAACGGCTATAACGTCAGTTGCAATTGTCTTATCGAGATATGCTGTCGGTTCATAAGGTTTATCACTTTTGCCGTGTCCTCTAGCATCAATTATCACCACAGTGTAATTTGGTGCAAGTGTATCGGGATATCCCAATTTCTCCCAGGATCCAATGTCTCCCATAAACCCGTGTAGCAGTACAATGTGAGGGCCTTGCCCTTTTGTATGATAGTGAATTTTGATCCCATTATTGTTAGCGACAGGCATTATTGGTCACCAGTATGTTTTGTATATAAATTATTGTTAAGTTTTGCTTATAAACACAGCTATTCCAACCTCTATTAAGCTTTATAGACGGCTTGAAGGCCCGTCGGCCATAGGCTGGGGTTGTTCACTTTTTTAGTAATTATTAATCCCCTTTTTTGTGGATATATATAAATATAAATTTTAGAGTATATGAGGTGATTAATCTTTAGGTATATATTGATCATTTTGGGTCTAAGAGCTTAGAGATATAATTTTTATAATTGGTTCCGTCACCCTGCATAGATATTTGCCCAGACTCATCTATCAATATGTCCTCTGTGTCCTCAAGTAATTCGAGGTGGGCGACTATTTCAGACATTGCTGCATAAAGGTTAGAGCCCAGAAGTTTACTCCGTTCAAAAATGCCCTTGGTGGTTTCTTCTAGATTAGAGGTTTTACCCTGTAGCTTCTTCAGCATTTGATCTAGCCTTTTTTCATGATGCTTTAGGATATCCCCTGCCCTCTCTACTCCGTGCCAATTGAAATTAGATTTATTATAAAGACGGTGGGCCGGTAATACTGTGTAGGAGTCACCAAGTTCGATAACTCTACCCAGAGAGTTCAGGTATGCTCCTAAACCGTATAAGCCTGAGGGGTCTTTAAGAAATTCCGGGAGATTTTTAGATATGGAATCTCTGAAAACCATTTTACTCGTCGGGTGAGGTGTTATTTCAGGTAGTATATGGTCACCAGTAAATATTAAATCATCCAAGACTAGGCAAATTTGGTCTGGAGAGTGACCGGGTGTACTCATTACTTTAAGGTCTGTGAATATGTCCCCGTCCTTCAAGTCTTTTGATACTTGGGTCCGCTTGCGATCTTCGAAGTATTTTTTATCAGTGTCTCTCCAATCGTTATCATTTTCATTAGTTATCTGAATTTTTTCTTCAGCAATCCGCTCTAATTCCTTTTGAAGAATTGAACCTTTTCGGTAATGAATCTCCCAAGGGATGTATTGTTTTAGTGGTCCATATGACTGATGTGCCCATAATTCTGCAGACGAGTCGTCCAAGAATTGAGTTACTGTTCCATCGTGATCTGAGTGTCCGTGGCTAATAATCACCCTTTCTATATTAGAAGGATTTATACCGATGGTAGAGTAGCCATCTTTCAACGCTTCATAGGATCCAGGTGTACCTAAATCGATAGAAGTCCATCCGTTATTTTCAAAAACGTATGACCACGTTGGCCCTGTACGGCTGCGACGATTCTTTTGTGCGACAGCTACGGCGAAAATTTTTCTTCCTGTTGAAGAACTAAGTTCTAGCAACCACCCATCACCGTTAGACTCACCTTCTCTTAAAATCTTCGATATTCTATTGTGTTTACTCAATTATGTTTCCAACCGCCTCAGGCGTACTGAGGCTCCTACTTTTAATTATGAAAATGGGGTGAGCGAAGGGATTCGAACCCTCGATCTCCAGGGCCACAACCTGGCGCCTTAACCGACTTGGCCACGCTCACCACAGCAGCGAAAAGTCTAGCATCCTATTTGAAGAAGGGTCAATTTGTGAAGAACAAGATTAGATTCTATGTGCCGGCTTCAGAGACAAGAGATTCCAGTAAGTCTTCTACCATTACGTCTGTTTTAGTGTGATGTCGAAGTGGCAATTGAGGATCCACGCTGTACTCATTCCTACGACCTATCTTACGCCTCCGAATATACCCGGCCTCTTCCAGGTCAGATATTATTTTATGCGTAGTTCTTTCTGTCACACCAATGTAGTTGGCTATTCCTCTTGCCGTACTAGTTGGGTTGTGGAAAATGTAACTCAGGACTAGTCCGTGGTTGGTTATGAAGGTCCACTTCGGTAGTCGGGGTTGTTCCATATCTGAAGCCTCAAGAATGGGTTCAATTTTCATCTATCCAGTTCGGGAAACTGACGTTACCATACCTGTCATTAGCATTACAACCTTGAGAGATCAGGTAGCTAATTGTCACATACATTCCGAGATGGATTTACATAGAGATACTAGGGTTTTCACTGGAGTTCCTGTTGCCCCTTTTGGGTCATCTCCATTAATTGAATTGGTTCTACTTACAGCGGCAATATCGAGATGAACCCAAGGGGTATCTTCAGCAAACAATCCGATAATCATTGCCCCGATAGTTGCCCCACCTGCTGCACCACCAACATTTTTGATGTCTGCCACATCACTTTTGAAATGTTTAGAAAAAGATTCGTCAGCCGGTAATTCCCATAACCTTTCCCCTTCCCTGGCCCCTGCTTCTATTACCTCTTTAGTGAATTCGGCATTGTTTCCAAAGGCACCTATAATTTGATCCCCCAACGCCGTCCTTATCGCCCCAGTTAAAGTGGCCACATCCACAATCTTGTTTACACCCAAATGGTTCGCGTAGCATAATGCATCAGCTAATACCAGTCTGCCTTCAGCGTCGGTATTTATCACCTCAATTGTGGTTCCGTTCATAGCGGTCACCACATCCCCTGGACGCTGAGCTTTCCCTCCTGGCATATTTTCAGTAGCTGCAATAATTCCGTAAACATTTATGTTCAGAGCTAATTTAGATATTGCAATGAGTGCTCCAATTACAGCGGCTCCTCCTGCCATGTCACCTTTCATAGTGATCATCCCAGCAGGCGGTTTAAGACTCAGACCACCACTATCGAAAGTTATTCCTTTTCCTATGAGGGCGATTGAATCATCTGGATTATCCTTATCCCCTACATATTTCAAAACAATTAAATGGGCCGGTTCACTACTTCCTTGGGCTACACCAAGTAATGAGCCCATTCCTAACTCCGTCATTTTATCCTCATCCAAACGTTCAAATCCTATGCCGTTCGCTTTAGCTTCTTTCTCGGCAATATCAGAAAGGATTCTGGGTGTCATAAAATTGGCAGGTGCGTTTGCCATATCTCTTGCCAGGTTTATTGCATCTGCTATCGCGATGTAAGAAGTCACATTAGATTCTGCAGGAGTTTCTGCGTTTAAGATGACTTCATTGATATTTTTTTCTGATTTCTCAGAAATGTGATCTTCATATCTGTAAAGCCCATTTATGGTCGCCAATGTTATTAGCTCAGATACCCTCTCGGAGGTTATATCCGCGGAACAAAACGTATCGATGGCGACAACTACTTTGTTTAACCCAATTCCCCTTGCCCTTCTGATAGCGGCACTAAAAACATCTTTTATTACCTTTTCTGTCACAGAATCCTGTTTACCCAACCCCGTGAATAAGATTCGCCCCGGCTTTACCTTTCCGAGTGTGTGTATCAAAGTAGATGTTCCTGATTTTCCTACAAGTTCACCTTCCTCAGACAATTGCCTCAGAGAGCCATCTAAGGCCAGATTCGCCGGTTCCAATACCCCCCCAGAGGTAAATTCCTCGTCTTCGAATAAGCCCACAACTAAGCAGTCTCCGGCTATTTCCAGAGGATGCCCCTTTTGAAAATTTATATCCATCTTAATTCCACCTAGTTAAGTAATATACGATTCCTGTCTCACTTTATCATCAAAACTCTTTGAATCGGTACCTGTGCGAGGGTATTTTTTTTATTGTCAGTTGGTATAATCCCTTGAACTATAGTTTAGGAAGAGAGGGATTTAAAATGGAAAATCGGACTCAGACTGGTCATGAAAAAGATATTTTGCAACGAGCAGCGAAAGTCTTGCCTCAACGTTCCCTCGGTAATTTGAACTACGATCTTATAATAAACAGAGGCAAGGGTAGCCACGTATGGGACGAAAGTGGGAATGAGTATATAGACTATCTTCTCGGATCCGGTCCTATGGTCGTCGGTCATGCCAACTCTTCTGTAATGGAAGCGGTACTAAACCAGTTGAATAGCGGCACGACCTTTTTCGCTACTAACGAGAAATCGGTGGAATTGGCTGAAGAGATCGTTAAAGCAGTTCCATGCGCAGATAAAGTGCGTTTTTGTAGCACAGGATCGGAAGCCACTTTATACGCCATGCGAGCTGCAAGGGCTTTCACAAAAAAAGACAAAATACTGAAATTTGAGGGCGGGTTTCATGGTATGAATGATTATGCTCTGATGAGCATGGCTCCATCTAAGCTATTAGATTATCCACAAGCCGAGCCGGATACTGCGGGGATACCAAGGTCACTCCAATCAGAAATGTTAATAGCTCCCTTTAATGATTTGGAGACTACATCAGCAATAATTGACCGGTATAGTGATGAACTGGCTGGGGTCATTGTGGAACCTTTCCAACGCCTTCTGCCACCTAAACAGGGTTTTTTGGAAGGACTAAGGGAAATAACTAGCCATTATGAGATACCTCTAATTTTTGATGAAGTGGTGACTGGATTTAGGTTTTCCTACGGAGGCGCCCAAGATTATTATGGGGTGGTACCTGATATTTGTACTCTAGGAAAGGCCATTGCTGGAGGTTTTCCACTTACGGCCGTTGCAGGGCGGGACGAGATCATGACACATTTTGATTCCGACAAAGTCGGAAAAGAAGGATTTATGCCGCATATTGGGACCCTAAATGGAAACCCGGTAGCCTGTGCCGCTGGGCTGGCAACTTTAGATATACTCAAACAAGACGGTGTTTACGACGGAATTTTTGATACCGGCCGAAAAGTCATGAAAGGGCTTCAAGATATATTAGATAACTCGGAAATCCCCGGCAAAGTTGTTGGGGAATCGGTACTTTTTGATGTATTTTTCACGACTGAGGAAGTTTATGACTACCGGAGTGCCCTAAAGGCTGATTCTCAAAAATTATCTAGATTCAATCAATTACTTCTAGAACATGGTGTTTTAAAAGGAACCACCAAATTCTATTTTTCAACAGAGCACGATGATAAAGACGTGGAAAGGACTCTGGCTGCATTTGGGGAGGTTATTGAAATAATGAGGTCGGAGTGAGATTTGGTTAGGGGGATATTGCCGAATATTTCAGGCATTAACCAACTATTGTCATCACTTTGGGATCATGGTTGAGGTTCATAGTAAGTTCAACTTTCTCGATGACGCCGGTCATTTCCTTACATGATGCTGTTTTTACTTTTATGTAATTGCTAGTCAGCCCGGTGTAGGTGGTGAATTGGTCACCTTTACTTCGCTCTGAAGACTCTTCCCAGAGGACAAGTTCATGTTTCCCAATATTGGATTCTCTATATTTTCTAAAACTATTTTCGGCTATTTTTATAAGTGTCTGAGACCTTTCATGTTTTGTGGCAGAGTCCACACTGTCGGTCAGGTGCGCTGCGGAGGTACCTGGTCTTACGGAGAATTTGAAAACATGAAGGTCAGAGAAACCTACCTCTCTACATAGTTCGGCGGTTTTACGGAAATCTGTGACGCTTTCACCCGGGAAACCGACAATAACATCGCTGGTTATAGACACATCCGGGAGAATCGCTCTTATGTGATCGATTGAACTAAAATACTCTTCTGCAGTGTATCTTCTTCGCATAGTTTTTAGAATCGTATTGCTTCCGCTTTGGAGTGGTACATGGAAATGCTGGCAGAGCCTAGGGTCTGCCCATAGATCAAGTAAATCGTTACCAATTTCCTGAGGCTGCAGCGAAGATACTCTTATACGAGGGACGTCTGTGTTTCCCAGTATGCTGGCTAACATGTGTCTAAGAGAGGTGTTATCTAGGTCAAACCCATAACTTCCTAGTTGGGTACCTGTAAGCACTATTTCTTTAAATCCAGACTCAGATAGATGATTAATCTGGTCTATAAGACTCTGAACAGGAACACTCTTTTCTCTACCTCTGACTTTTGGGACTATGCAGTAAGCACAAATTTGGTTGCATCCTTCTTGAATTTTCACCATTGCCCGCGTTCGGGTACTGAACGAATTCATTGCATGGTGAGAAGTTGAGAGGTCTGGTATCGTGACTTCTGGGTTTAATTCTTCAATTACTCTACCTACAATTTCTTTTTTGCCTACATTTCCAATAATGAGGTCTATTTCGGGTATGGAGATTAGAGTTTGTGGTTCTCTCTCTGCATAACATCCGGTAAATACTACAAAAGAATCGGGATTCATTTTTTTTGCTGATCGAGCTGAATTCCTGCCTTTTCTGTCAGCAACGTGTGTGACTGTGCATGAGTTTAGTACATATACATCGCATGGTTGATCGTCTTTAACTATTTCAAAACCAGCTCCATGAAATTCCTCAGAAAGCTTGAGTGTATCTGCCTGGTTTAATTTACAGCCATGGGTTTCGAAGGCTACACGCATGGGTTTTTATTGAGCTCCCTAGTAAACTATTGTTAGTAAAGTGTTAATTAATTATATGCTTCTTCTAGTAGCTTTATTCGAGGCTCATGTATGACGGAAACTAAAAATATTGATATCTGGATGGATCGGATTAACTCAATACGGGAACTCCTTCCCGAGGCAACCGCATTTATGGAAAAAAGCGGGGTGCCGACAATTTCCGATAGTTCGGCATTGAGTGTTTCTATGCTGTGGGTCGATGCGGCTGACAAAGATCAGTTAATTTTTACAGCCCTAAATGATATACAAAGTCATTTTTTAGCTGAAAATGACTTTGATGACATAGATACTGTGAGAGGTGTTGAACCTTTTATGTCTGGAGATGATTTGATTAGTTCCTTTTATTGTCTATGGACTTTAGTTTGGGATGGTTTTAGGGGGATTTCGGTCAAATTGAGTACTACGTCTTCAGGCTATTCGCCGGTAATGTCAATTAAATGTCATTCAGAAGGCTCCGAAATTGTTTTGTTGGCAGTAGGCGATGATAAAATATTCCTGAAGTGTTTAGGTGATTGCTTTTTGGCTGAAACCAGCCTAACTCTGTAGGCTTACCTATATGTCACGCCTGAGTCGACTGTTATAATCCCGAATGAACAGCATAAGAAAAGTGCTCTATATAGCCAGTTTTCCCCTAAGAGGCTTTTCACATTTAATATCGGGAGAATTTAATGGTTGAAAGAGTTTTTGTCACTGGGGTTGGTTCTATCAGCCCGGTTGGCTTATCGATTGACGAAACCTGGTCCAACATAAAGAAAGGCGTGTCAGGGGTCGATACTATCTCTTCTTTTGACCCGGAAGGATATGAAACTACTTTTGCTGCAGAAGCTACCAATTTTGAACCGGAAGCCTATATCGATCGAAAACAAGCTAGGCGAATGGACCGCTTTGTGCAACTGGCCGCCGCAGCGTCCCTCGAGGCTTTTGAAAACAGCGGTATTACAATAAATAGCGGAAATGCCGATAGAATGTCAGTAATGGTGGCAAGTGGTATCGGCGGAATAATTACACTTTCAGAACAAATTGGTGTTTTGAATGGAAGGGGACCAAGCAGGGTCAGCCCATTTCTCGTCCCTATGATGCTGCCCGATATGGCCTCCGGACAGGTATCGATGCTATTAGGGGCAAAAGGAGCCAATTACTGCACCGTTTCTGCCTGTGCGAGTGGAGCAGACTCAATTGGTATGGCATTTGAAGCGATTCGGCGAGGTGATGTAGATGCTGCTGTCACTGGGGGAGCTGAAGCGGCAATTTGTCCTGTGGGTGTGGCGGGTTTTAACGCTTGCCAGGCGTTATCTAAAAGAAATGATGATCCCAAGGCAGCTTCAAGGCCTTTTGATGCTACTCGAGATGGATTTGTTCTTGGTGAGGGTGCCGGTGTGCTTGTACTAGAAAGCCAAACATCCATGGACTCTCGCGGCGCAGAGCCAATAGCAGAAATGATCGGATATGGTTCTACTGCAGACGCCTACCATATAACCCAACCTGGTCCGGAAGGAGAAGGTGGAGCGAGAGCCATGAATATGGCTCTCAGTAAGGCTGGTATTAGTCCGGAAAATATTGACTATATTAATGCTCACGGTACTTCTACTCCTCTAAACGATAAATTTGAGACAATGGCGATGAAATCAGTTTTTGGGGAGCATGCATACGATATGCCTATAAGTTCCACTAAATCTATGACAGGCCATCTATTGGGCGCCAGCGGAGCCTTAGAAGCGGCTATTACAGTTATGGCTCTTAAAAACCAGATAGCACCACCAACTATAAATCTAAGGAATAGTGACCCTGATTGCGACCTAGATTACACGCCTGGTAGTCTAAGACAGGCTACCATTACGACTGCAATGAGCAACTCTTTTGGTTTTGGTGGACATAATGCGTCTTTAATCTTTCAAAACCCAAGTTGATTTTGTAAGGTTTATTGATATTGAAATATGAGAAATGGATAGTTTTACCACAAGCCACCGATTCAGAGATCGCTAAGTTAGGTCTCGGAGAGGTGGAATCAACCCTGTTGGTCCATAGAGGGATATATACAGAGGATGATTTGGACGAATTTCTTTCACCTACGCTCTCTTCCGTTCACGATCCCTTTCTCTTGCCTGATATGTCCAAGTCTGTGGACAGGTTGATACAAGCCGTGGACTCAAAGGAGACTGTAGGAGTATTTGGAGATTTTGACACAGATGGTATCTCAGGTACTGCGCTCCTAACACGTGGTTTGGAAAATTTAGGATTAAAGGTTTTTCCATACGTTCCGCATAGGGTCGATGAAGGTCACGGTATTAGCCCTCAGTCGCTAGAATTTTTTTCTTCGCAAGGTGTAACCCTGTTGATAACTGTTGATTGCGGGGTCACATCTATTGACGAGATTCAAACGGCCTTGGATATGGGTATTGATACGATAGTGACCGATCATCATACTGCTCTTGATGGGATGCCTCACGCTATAGGGATAGTGAACCCTTCTCTTCCAAATTCATCCTACCCCTTCAAATATCTCACAGGTGTTGGTACCGCATTTAAAGTTATGCAAGCTCTGTATCTAAGGAAAAAAATTGAATTACCTGATGAATTATATGTCTATGTCACCTTAGGAACTATTTCAGATGTCGGCCTTATGCGGGATGAGAATCGTTATCTGGTTAGTAAAGGGATGGATGTTTTAAGAAAATCGGAGTTCGTTAGTCTTGATGCATTGATAAAGGTATCCAATGCTTCAAAAAAAAATTTGTCCACACAGGACATGTCATTTGGCATCATTCCTAGGATTAATGTGGCAGGGAGGTTAGATCATGCCAAGCTGAGTTTGATGCTATTACTTTCATCCGACAAGTCTGAGGCCGATCGGCTAGCCGAAGAATTAAATGAAATGAATAAAAAGCGGCAGATCCTCACGGAAAAGGCAATGCAGGAGGCTGAAAAGCAAATTAAAGACGATTTTAAAGATGGGGTCCCTGCCATCATATTTGCTGGTAAATCCAATTGGATACCTGGTATTTTAGGATTAATTGCTGGGAGATTAGCAGAAGAATATCATCGCCCGGCTATAGTGGCCTCCGGAGACGGTGAAATGTTTCGGGCTAGTGCACGAAGCATACCGGAATTCAATATGATCGAGGCTTTAGATTTATGCAGTGATAGTTTCGAGCGATATGGAGGACACCCTATGGCTGCCGGATTCACGATAAAAAAAGATAAACTCAGAGATTTTCGGAAGGCGATGTCTTCAGTGGCTGATGAATTATTGTCTGGATTGGATGTAGAGCCTAAGTTAACTATTGAGGCTGAAATATCTCCCTCGTGGATTAATAGTGATTCATTAAGTTTTCTAAATGCGTTAGAACCATACGGGGAGCAGAACAAAGAACCGATCTTCATGACCTCCAGCATGAATGTAGTAGATGCAAAGAGAGTCGGGGCCTCTAAAAACCATCTAAAACTAACGATGGAACACCAGGGTCGGATATACGACAGTATTGCATTCAGGCAAGGTGACCGGATTGACCAATGTAAAGGGTTAGTAGACGTAGCATATAAACCGGAGATGAATTACTGGAACGGCAAGTACAACCTGCAATTTATAGTATCGGATTTCAGACCCGCTTAATCGCTATTTTGAGTTCGCCTTCTTTCTGCCCTACTGGGTTGAGGTACAGCCTCTATCATTTCACTTCTGATTTGATCTGCATTTCCGAATCTGGCTTTAAACACCAGAAGGGGTACCATGATGGCAAGTACAGCTATGGCTATGAAATGAGCTTCTTGCAACCCCATTCCCCATATTCTGTCCTCTCTTAAAAAAGTAATTAGGAATCTTCCTACCGAGTAAAGAGCTAGGTAAAGACAAAATAACATACCAGCAGGTTTGATCCGATCTTTTAAATTCCAAATCAACATTAGACTGGTGAGATTCCAGATTATTTCAAACGCGACCACGGGTTGTACTGAGGCATTCAGACCTGTGTTAGCGCAATATACCGCAGCACTCTGGGCGTGAGTCCATATGAATCCAAAGAAATAGTCGGTAGCTTTTGCACAATGCTCCCCATTAACTATGTCGCCTAGTCGGCCTATCGACTGAGCCATTAACATTGCGGGTGCGGTTAAGTCGGCTATCTGCATCACAGGCATCTTTCTTACAAGACCATAGGTTATACCCCCAATAGCGCCCCCCAAAATACCCCCCCAAACCCCGATACCCCCTGACCATATGGCGAAAATTTGAAGGGGATTATCTAAATAATTTGGACCAGTTTGAAGATTGTCGATCACATGCACCAATCTTGCCCCAATTATTCCAGAAATAATCGCCCACACAGCTATTGAATATACGTCGTCTGGGTTTATATTTCTTAGTGAAGCCCATCTTCCTACGAGAAACACAGCTGTAGCGACAGCTATGAAGCTGAACACCCCATGCCAACTCAGCAGGAATGAAGAAGATTCAAATAAAAAAGGTCCCGTTACTATTTCAATCATATATATTCAATGAAATCTAGAATTCGTCAATAATTAGGATTAATTCTTATCCTGCCCAGAAGGTATGTCAAGGTAAGATTTAACGTAAATGATTTTTCGTTGGCAAGTTTGGATTAATTTTTGGATTAGTTAATGATAACGGAATTAAATACCACTACCTCATTAATTGAGGATTTTCTAGAATACTTGGTAGTTGAAAGAGCTTGTTCTAACAACACCTTGCTGTCCTACAGAAGCGACCTCCATCAGTTTGATGAGCATGTTAATTTAACTGATGTTAATCAGATCACTTCTAGGCACATAGACAAATACGTGAAGCACTTATCAGACAAAGGTTATCTTTCGACAACCAAGGCTAGAAAATTAGCCTCTATCAGATCATTTGTTTCTTATTTACATTCGGAAGGGATTATTGAGAATGACCCTACTGACCTAATTCCAACTCCAAAGAGATCTCAACACCTGCCTAAAGTATTGAAATTATCAGACGTCAAAAAGCTATTAGAACTTCCCTTAGATGTTTCTTCTGCTCCAGATGCAATGCGAGATGCTGCTATGCTGCAGATAGCTTATGCCAGTGGGTTAAGGGTTAGCGAAATAATAGGCCTAGATGTCGAAAACATTGATTTCACTGTAGGATCAGTGAGATGTATGGGTAAAGGCTCGAAAGAGAGGATAGTACCTGTTCATAGGATTGCCTTGGATAGTATTGATAGATACGTTCGCAGGGGCAGAACAACTTTCAGGCAGCAACAATCTAAAGCCTTGTTTTTGAATCGAAGAGGAAACAGGCTCACTAGACAAGGATTTTGGGGTATTGTGAAGAAATATGCCAAATTGATAGGGTTAGAAAATTCCATGACTCCTCATACACTTAGGCATAGCTTTGCCACTCACCTACTTGAAGGCGGAGCGCCTATAAGGCACGTACAAGAATTGCTTGGGCATGCTAGTATTTCAACAACACAGATATACACGCATCTGACGGTGGAGTTTGTTAGAGATCAATATGATAATGCTCATCCAAGAGCATAGGCCGATTTCCGCAAATTAAATTTATAGAATCGTAGGAGTTTCAAAATGCCAAGCAAAGGAAAGCAAAGGGCATCAAGACAAGCGCAAATAAGAAACAAAAGACGAAAACCTGCGAAGAGCCAGGTTGTTGATTCAAGAGTGACGCAAAATTCGTCATCTTCCGCTCAGGTTGATTCAGCTAATGAAATGGAACCAATAGTTTCTACTCCCGAAACGAAACCGATACCCCAAAGTGCCGGCCGGCCGGCTCACGTCGGGACAAATGTGTTGAGATATGAATACCTAGGGAGCGAAATCAAGCGGATATCCATAGCCGCCGCCGTTATTGTTACGTTACTGGTTGCGTTATCTTTTACATCTATAACGGTATAGAGAAACACTGAAAGTAAATTCAAACTGGCTAATTTATGGGATTAGATATATTCACTGAAAGATTAGCTCATGTGCCCACCGGTCCTGGGGTTTATCTGATGCGGGATAAAAATAACCTCATCCTGTATGTTGGAAAGGCCAGCAATCTTAGAAATCGTCTTAGATCCTATTTTGTGCCAACTCACCATGAGGATCTAAAAACAAGTGTACTGGTTTCAGAGATTGAAGATTTTGAATTTATTGTTACAGAATCTGAACAGGAAGCATTAATTCTTGAATGCAATTTGATCAAAGAATATCAACCTCAATTCAATTCCAGATTAAAAGATGACAAGTCGTACCCGTTTATCAAAATAGATAATTCCGAAGATTTTCCCCAAGTCTACATTACTAGAAACGTACAGAAAGATAACGCCAGATACTTTGGCCCCTATGCCAGTGCTGGAAGTGTAAGGAAAACATTGTCCTTATTAAAGAAGCTGTTTCCCTATAGGTCCTGTACCAAAACCATCACAGGGACAGATGACAGGGCGTGTCTGGATTTCCACATAAATAGGTGTGTAGGGCCATGTATTGGTGCGGCTGATAAAAACCAGTACAAAGATATCGTTGACCAGGTGGTTCTTTTTCTAGAAGGTAGTACAAACCAGATTGTCAGTTCTCTAAAGGAGAAAATGGGTCAGTCGGCTGAAAATTTGGAATTTGAAAAGGCCGCTGTTATAAGAGATCAGTTAAAGTCCATCGAAAAAGTTCATGAAGGTCAAAAAGTTCTTACTTTAAGGCCGGAGAATTTGGATGTTATAGCTTGTTCCCAATGGTCGGATGACGCTTGGATCGAGATATTTTTTATTCGGCAAGGAAAATTAATCGGCCGCGACTCATATCTAATGGAAGTCGGACAGTATGATGACATACAGGGTGTACAAAATGCATTTCTTCAACAGTTCTATGAAGTCGCACCATATATACCTCCAACTGTGCTAATCCAAAACTCTGTGGGTGACCAAGGATCTCATATAGAAGAATTCCTTTCCACAAAAAGGGGATCTTCGGTTCAGATTTATAAGCCTGTCAGAGGTGAAAAAAGGCGACTGCTGGAAATGGTTTCCAATAATGCCAGAGAGGCCTTGGATCAACATAAGATAAAGAAATTTGTGAGATTGAACCAAGATGAGACAGCAACAGAAGAACTCCAAGAGGCTTTAAATTTACCCAGGTTGCCTAGGAGAATTGAGTGTTATGACATTTCCAACATACAGGGGACCAATGCTGTTGGCAGCATGGTGGTATTTGAAAAAGCCAGGCCTAAGACGTCAGAGTATAGGAGATTCCAAATAAAAAACGTAAAAGGCGTAGACGATTATTCTATGATGAAGGAGATGTTGACCAGGCGTTTTAAGAGATTGCTTGATAAAGATCCATCTCCCTCATCCTCATCTTGGACCAGTGATCCAGATTTGGTTTTAATAGATGGTGGTAAAGGACATCTTGGTGTTGCTTTGCAGGTATTCCTAGAACTCGGGGTGATAGATATACCATTGGCAAGTTTGGCCAAAGAAAACGAAGAACTGTTCGTTCCCTACATGCTGGAACCAATTATTTTACCTAGAAATTCTCCTGCACTCTTCCTCGTCCAAAGAGCTAGAGATGAGGCACATAGATTTGCTATTACATACCATAGGACGAAACGCTCCAAAAGCACCCTAAGATCTACACTAGATTCCATCGAGGGTATTGGCCCGCAAAAACGTAAGGCTCTGCTTAAAAAATTCGGTTCTATAAAGAATATTAGGTCAGCTGAGGTAGGAGAACTGTCGGAAATTGTTGGAATAAATACCAAATTGGCTGAAAAGATAAAAACTTCTATTTAGGTGCTATTAATTGTTTAGTTTAACTTATTAATAGCCTCTTCACAGTTGATCGCACCATCAAATAAATTATCGTATAGTTCAGGTCTATTGGTTACCAGAGGGTATCCTGAAATATTGCAAATAGATACGATATTTGCTGCCTCCAAATCTACATTGATATCGGCTGAGCTTTCTCTTAAGGTATGGCCTGTTTTTGTGGCCGTTTCTATATCTGTTGGGAACATTGTCATAAATTCGAGTAGCCCTAAATATCCGATTTCAGATTTTCGGTCAAAGTCTTGGGAGCTCCATATTTTTGAAACTGACAGTGGAGAAATAATGATTTCTATGTCCCCGTCAATCGCCTTGTACAATAGATTTTGACAGCCTATATGACCTGATTTGTACCCTAATAAGACAGAGGAATCTATTACAGCGGTATATTTAGACATTATAGGAATGCCTTCCTGGCAATCTCTTTTGCTTCTTCTTCAGATAACTCAATTGGGGAGCCTACCGGCCTGTCGGCTTGTCGGTTTAGGTATTCATCCTGCCATATTGACTCTTGTGCTGTTTGGGGGTTCATTGGTGCAGAAGCGCCGGAAGGGTTTTTTCCCAGGTATAACTCCAAAGATTCCTCTAGTATTTCCCTCATAGACATACGCGATTCAGCAGACTTAGCTTTAGCATGTAAGTATATTTCTTCACTTATTTTGGCAAACAATTGACGGGTCGGTCCTTCATTCTTTTTTCTTGGCATTATGATACCTTTGGTTTCCGAGCAGTATTCATTTAAAATTGAAATTAATGCGATTGCATTTTTCGAACAATGGAAATATATCAATATTACATGCAAACGTAAATGCACCTTGTCGTGAGGGGAAATCATAGTTAAAAGTAGATTAGTGAAGATATGAAGATATTGGTGGCGCCTCAAGAATTTAAAGGAAGTATATCTGCCTTATCAGCTTCCGAGGCAGCAAAAAATGGCATACTGAGGGTATTTCCTGAAGCCGAGGTGGTGCTTTGCCCAGTAGCTGATGGAGGTGACGGAACCTTAGAGACCTTGGTTGAGGTCTCTGGAGGTGAAGTCAGGACCTGTAGCGTTCAGAATCCAATTGGTGAAACAATCCAAGCTCAATGGGGTGCGATGGGGGACGGTGTAACGGCAGTCATAGAAATGGCCCGAACATCCGGCCTTGCATTGCTGAGCCTAGATGAAAGAGATCCTTTAAACGCCTCAACATATGGCTTGGGACAAGCTATATCTGAGGCTCTGGATGAAGGTTTTCGTAAGTTCATAGTAGGAATAGGGGGAAGCGCGACAAACGATGCAGGGGCAGGCATGGCCCAGGCACTTGGAGCGAATTTGTTGGATGACCGAGGGAATACTATTAGTTTTGGTGGAGCCGCTCTAGCCAGTTTGCAAACGGTGGATATTTCCAATATGGATAGCCGCATAAAAGACTCTAAATTTTTGGTGGCATGTGATGTAAGTAACCCATTAACAGGTGAGGAAGGGGCATCTGCAGTATATGGACCGCAAAAAGGTGCAACACCGGAGATGGTTAAGAGGTTGGATGATGCTCTCTCCAATTTTGCAACAGTAGTAAAAAAGGACCTAAAGAAAGATGTTTCAGAAATGTCAGGTGCTGGCGCTGCTGGCGGCCTAGGGGCTGGGATGATGGCGTTTATGGGCGCGGAGTTAAAGGCTGGGGTGGACATAGTGTTAGACACTGTTAATTTAAGGGATAAACTCTCTTCAGTTGATCTTGTAATTACCGGAGAGGGAGGTATGGATTTTCAGACTATTTATAACAAAGCTCCCATAGGAGTGGCGCGGATAGCTTCAGAGCATAATATTCCGACCATTGCGATCGCCGGATTATTGGGGAGTAATTTCAAGATAGTTCATGAACATGGTATTCGTGCTGCGACCTCTATAGTTAATGGTCCTATCACTCTGGAGGAGGCGTCAGATAGGGCTTTCGAATTGATATCTGATTCTGTGGAAGAAAGTCTTCGGTTTATATCAGTCGGGATGGATTTAGTTTAGATCAATCTTCCTCTACGAGAAGTAGATGAACTTCTCCCGGTCCATGAACTCCCGTGACCAAGGTATATTCGATATCAGCAGACCTGCTTGGTCCTGAAATCAAACTAGTGTAGGAATTTGCGTTGCCATCAACAAAATCTTTTTTTTGGAGAGTGAATAGCTCGTCTAACGATGGTAGCACCTGTCCTTTGCCGACTACAGCTACGTACATTGGAGGAGCTAGGCTTACAAGCCTCCCTACTTCATTACTTGCGGAGACCACACACGTACCGGTTTCTGCTATGGCGTAGTCGACCCCTGTGACACCAATGTCAGCCTCTATGGCCCGATGTCTGTTAAAGGAGGGGTTTTGATCATCAGGTTTCACGACAGTTATTTCACTTTCAGGCGGCAGGCTGTCTTTTCCTAATTTTAGCCTTTCTGTGGATTCCTGATCTGAAATTACAATGTGGTTTAAATTCCTTTCGAAGGCCAATGATGCTATGTATTCAGATGCTTCGGCATAACTATCACATCTATGCACTTTCCAGCCTGCCGCCTCTGAAGAAAATGTAAGTGTGTCAAATAGGTTCATCCAGTCGGTGCGAGATTGATTTCGAATGGCTTCGGTTCGATCAATCAAATCATCGATATTGTCGTCAATTAGTAGTTCTTTGCTGGGATTGGTCTCATCATCGGAACCGGATAACAAGGCTTCTTTAACCCTATTTAAAAAACTTTCGCGACTCATTTTCCCCCCACCAGAGGTTACAGATAATTTTCTGCCCCTAGTTTTAAAACGTTGTTCAGGTGAGTATAAAGGTAACAGCAACCCTCTTTTTTTGCCTTTTCCATTTGCTTTTCAGAAGAGGCTGTTCCGGATGTCAATCCGGCTTCCGATATAGATCTGAAAATTTTTGTTATCGCGGTGCTTACTGGCGGTTTATTTGCTTTGCCTGGGTGACCTAGAGATTGTGATAAGTCTGATGGCCCTACGAAAAAGACGTCAACATCTGCGACTGATAAAATATCATCCAGATTTTCTATGGCTTCCCGATCTTCTATTTGAAGCACAACTATAGAGTCAAGATTTGAGGTTTTAGAGTATTGGTCCAGCTCCACTCCTATACCGTAATTTGATGGCCGAGTGCCCATCGCCAACCCTCTATTTCCCAACGGATGGAATTTTACAGATTCGACAGCAGCTTTCGCCTCTTTTTGGCTTTTAATATGAGGTACCTGAACTCCATCCACTCCCCTGTCCATTACTCGCATAATATCAATGGAGGAGTTGGAGGGAGGCCTTGCAATGGCCGTTATTCCTGCAGCCTTCGCAGCTATAGCCATCACTTCAAGATTTGATAGGTCTATTGACCCATGTTCACAGTCAATGAGCACCCAGTCGAATCCGAGGGCGGCAATCATTTCTACCAACTGAGGAGAGCTAAACATAATTGACACTCCCACCATGGGAGTCTTTGCTGCCATGGCAGCTTTCATTTCTGGGGCTTTCATTTTATTTGCACTTAAATTTACATTTTTTGAGTTTTCATATTACAGTACGTTTACGATACCCTATTTTTGCAATCCTTAGGAACCACCACAGTTTATTGGAAAAAGAGTGAACACATGGGCAAATCACAGCACCTGAAAATAAAAGATTTGATACCTGAATTAAAAAGGATAGCTGGTGATAACTATGTTTTGGATGATCAGGCAGATCTTTTAGTTTATGAGTATGACGGGTCAATTGACCGCGGCAATCCGGTAGTTGTAGTTTTGCCGGATACTACAAAGGAAATATCCCAGGTGTTAAAACTGGCTAGGTCAAATTCAATTCCTGTTGTGGCTAGAGGAGCCGGAACCGGTCTTAGTGGGGGGGCTATAGCAGAACAGGGTGGAATTGTTTTATCCATGGCAAGGATGAACCAGATCTTAGAGGTCAATCGAAGTGATCGATATGCAATTGTGGAACCGGGGGTGGTAAATCTAGATCTATCCACTCATGTGGCTTCTGAGGGCCTTTACTATGCGCCTGATCCATCTAGTCAGCGCGCCTGCACTATAGGAGGAAACATCGCTGAGAATTCTGGCGGCCCACACTGTCTAGCGTATGGTGTTACCACAAATCATGTTCTAGGTATGGAAGTTGTATTAGCAGATGGGACCATAACTTGGTTCGGAGAGAATGAGAGAGACGGAATTGGATACGATCTTCGAGGGATAACTATAGGGTCAGAGGGTACCTTGGCAATCGTCACGAAAATATCTGTGCGATTGTTAAGATTGCCTGAACATGTGAAGACTATGTTGATGTCCTTTGAAACGATTGAAGATGCCAGCGCGGCTGTTACGGGAATAATTGGTGCTGGAATGGTGCCTGCTGCCTTGGAAATGATGGATCATTTCTGTATCAAGGCAGCTGAGGGAGCTGTAGGAGCGGGATACCCTGAAGGTGCCGGGGCAGTTTTGTTAGTTGAGTTGGACGGCTTGTTAGAATCTGTTGAAGAGGAATCGGAAGAAATAGAAGCCATATGCCGTGAATTCAGCCCTTTGGAAATTAGGGTGGCAACGGATTCTCTTGAAAGAGAAAAATTATGGTCGGGACGTAAAGGGGTATTGGGAGCACTTGGTAGGTTGGCTCCAAACTATTATCTAGTGGACGGCACCATTCCAAGGACGAAACTGGTCGATGTTTTAAAGAAAATAAATGAAATATCTGAAAGAAGTGGGTACCCGATAGCTAATTTGTTACATGCAGGTGACGGTAATCTCCACCCTTCTATCTTGTTTGACGAAAGGAAACCCGGGGATGTTGAAAACATACTGGCTATAGGAGCTGAAATTCTAAGGATTTGTGTGGACTCAGGAGGGGTACTGTCTGGCGAACATGGAATTGGTCTGGAGAAACAGGACCAAATGCCTTTAATGTTTAGTGAAGAAGACATGGCAACTATGTCGCTTCTAAAATTGGCCTTTGAAACTGAAGATCTGCTTAATCCAGGCAAGGTTTTCCCCACTGGGGCGGGGTGCGGGGATATTTCTCAAGCTAGGGCAATTGCGAGGGTAGGCCCGGGCGCCTATATATAAATAGCAGGAATCCAAAAGAAAATGGAAGAAAAACATCTAATAGATGGCATTCAGCCCAACGAAGGATCGATTTATCCGCAAGATACAAATGAACTTTCTTCTGCTTTGTCTGACATCACTGAACCGGGTAAGGTCGTAGTTCCGATAGGTGGGGCGACCAGACTTCAAATAGGTGCAAAAATCCCGAACTACGATTATGCTCTGGATCTTTCAAGCATGAACCATTTGCTGGCCCATAATTCTGCTGACCTCACCTGCATAGTCCAATCTGGTATTACTTTGCATAGCTTGCAGAACCAACTAAAAGAAAAAGAACAGTTTTTGGCAGTTGATGCTGCTTTTCCGCCAACGGCAACAATCGGAGGAACTTTGGCATCCAATGCGCCAGGACACTTGCGATGGCAGATGGCCCATATGCGTGACATGGTAATTGGAATGCAGGTAGTTTTACCATCAGGAACAGTAACTAAAAGTGGTGGACCAGTGGTCAAAAATGTGTCCGGATATGATATGGCAAGATTGCATGTTGGAGGCTATGGCACGTTAGGGGTAATATCCGAAATATCGTTTAAATTGACTCCTCTACCCCGTCAGCAAGGGTCATTCTTGGTGGGGTTTCAATCAGAAAATGACCTGCAAAATTTTTCAGAAGAGGTTTTCGACAGTTATGTGATGCCGCTAGCTTTAACTGGAATAAATGAAAATTTGATTAAAACGTTACAAATTGATGTCCCACAGAGCCAATATTTAATGGTCATCAGGATAGGTGGCAGACAAATGGCATTTGAGCGCCAATTAAATATTTTGAACAAAATGGTTGATCAATATCAGAATTCCCATACAGACTTGTTGGAGCAAAACGCATCTGATCCATTATGGGAAAAAATTAGGGATTTTAGAGGGTACGGATCGAATTCTAGCATTACGGGAAGGGTATTTTCGACCCCAACAAGACTACGTAGTTTGTTGCGAGATATTGTCAATTACTTCGAAGAAATTGGGTCAACTCTGGCTATTTGTATTCAACCTGGGTTTGGAACTATGGAATTTTTTATCGATAATCTTCCTACGGAAAGCAAAGTTAGGTCAACGCAGGTGATAGACCAGATTCATAACATAGCTCGGCAAAACCAATCACACATCAATTATGAAAAATTGCCAGCTGATTTTAAAAATGGGTTTAATATGTGGGGGCAGGTAAATGAGGGATCCCTTGGGATTATGCGATCTCTAAGAGACACATATGATCCAGGTAAGAAATTGAATAGAGGCCGATATTTAACAGATAAAGAAGATAATTAACTAGATATGCCTGAAGTCGGAAAAATTCCAAAATCCACGTGGCTTGATGAGTCAGAATTGTACAAATGTGTCCATTGCGGATTCTGTTTGCAGGCCTGCCCAACCTATTTGGCGACCGGGTTGGAAACGGAATCACCAAGAGGAAGGATTGCCTTGATGAAGGCGGTTAATGAAGGAAGATTAGAAATTTCTAATCAAGTGATGAGGCATTGGGATTTATGCGTTCAGTGTCGGGCTTGCGAGGATGTATGTCCTTCAGGGGTTCCATATGGGAATTTAATTGAATCCACCATGGACCACGTTAGAGATTACAGGAGAATTGGATTGCTTCCCCGCCTGACCTATGAAATCGCTCTGAGGTATTTGTTACCTAATCAGAAAAACCTTTCGATTTTAGTTGCAATGATGAACTTTTACATCAAAAGTGGGTTCCAAAAATTGGTGAGGAAAACCAAAATATTACGATTAATATCAAGGAGACTAGAGAAGCTGGAAATGATGACGCCGACTTTAAACGGGGATTTTTTTCGGGCTGATGGCCATGTGTACCAATCTGGTACCCCAGATGCTGAGAAGATTCAAATGCTTACAGGTTGCGTTATGCCACTCACCCAGGGTAATCAAATGCGGGCGGCAGTCAGAGTTTTGAATAAAGCCGGAAAAGATGTCGAAATTCCTTCCTCCCAAGTTTGCTGTGGAGCAATAAATTCACACGTCGGAGACGTAGCAAAAGCCAAAGAGCTTGCTCGAGAAAATATAGAGGCTTTTTCTAAAGGTAATAGATGTGAAGCTATTGTGGTGGCTTCAGCAGGATGTGGGGCCAGGATGAAGGAATATGGTCCCCTGCTGGCTGATGACCCAGAATTTAGTTTAAAGGCTGCTAATTTTAGCAAAAGAGTTGTTGATATAAATGAATACCTAGACGGGACTCAATTGCGGCTAGGTGAATCTGGTGTTCCTCGGGTGGTTACGTACCAAGATTCATGCCATCTTGCAAACGTACAAAAAGTGAGAGATGCACCTAGGAATTTACTAAAAGCTATCCAGGGAATAGATTTTTGTGAAATGAAAGAATCCAACATTTGTTGTGGAGCGGGTGGAACATATATGATCACCGAGCCCGAAATGTCAAAAGGGATTTTGGCCAATAAGATGAAGAATATTATCGATTCTGGAGCTGACACAATCGCAACAGCCAACCCTGGTTGCTTCATGCAATTAGAGAACGGGATTAGAGAGGCAGGATTGGACTTGGAAGTAAAGTACGTTACGGATCTCTTGGACGAGACTTACACAAAAAAATAAAAACAAGGAGAGATTTTATGGATCTAGGGTTAACAGGAAAAGTCGCAATTGTTACCGGAGGTAGTGACGGAATTGGAAAAGCCGCTGCTATATCCATGGCTTCAGAAGGAGCTAAAGTTGCTATTGTGGGCCGAACTCAAGAAAAATTGGATGCAGCAGTTTCAGAAATAAAAAATGCTTCTGGTGGGGATGCTATCGGTGTTGCAGCAGATGTGTCGGTGGAATCTGACGTTAAGGCGATGGTGGACAAGGTGGTTGGAGAATTTGGGCAGCTAGACATTTTGGTCAATAACGCAGGCACCTCTTCTGCTACAACCCTGGAAAAAATGACTGATGAAGACCTAAAAGTCGATTTCGGTATAAAAGTTTATGGGGCTGTTTATTGTGCACGGGCTGCCCTTCCCCATTTGAAAAAATCTGGGGCTGGTGCAATTGTAAATACGACAACCCCCGGAGGAAAGGCTCCTAATCCTGGTGGGCAACCTACCTCATTGTCTAGAGCAGCAGGTATTTCGCTTACAAAATCGTGGGCAGGAGAATTGGCAAAAGACAATATCAGAGTAAATACTGTCTGTGTGGGAGTATTGAAATCTGGCCAGCACCGCGCGAGATGGGAATCAGCTAATGCAAAAGATTCTAGCTATACGTTGGAAGATCATTGGAAAATAGTTGGACAGAATGTTCCGATGGGTCGCATTGGTGAGGCTCACGAGGCCGGAGATTTGATCTGCTTTTTAGCATCAGCTAAGGCAAGCTACATCACTGGAACTGCGGTTAACGTTGACGGTGGTACATCACCCGTGGTCTAAAAATGCTTTTTAAAGGCTAGGGGGATTAAATCTCCCTGGCCTTATTTTCCTGTTTGTCCCCTATGGCGAATAACGTGATCGCATAATACTAGGGCGAACATAGATTCCACGATTGGAACTGCCCTTGGCAATACGCATGGATCGTGACGCCCTCTACCTTTCAATTCGACATCATTGCCAAAAACATCCACTGTATCCTGAGAACTCATAATCGTCGCTGTTGGCTTGAATGCGGCCCTCAAAATGATGGGCTCCCCGTTACTAATTCCACCTTGAATGCCGCCAGAGTTGTTAGTTTTGGTTCGAACTGTACCTTCCGACATGTAGAAAGGATCATTATGTTGGGAGCCTGTTGAGTAGGTTCCATTAAAACCGGATCCGACCTCAAACCCTTTACAGGCAGGTAAAGATAGCATCGCTTTCGCTAGGTCAGCATCTAATTTGTCGAACACGGGTTCTCCAATTCCAACCGGTACATTTGTCGCAAACGCTTCCACAACCCCGCCCAGTGAATCACCGTTCTTCCTAGCCGTTTTGACTGCTTCTATCATTGCGACCGCAGCATTTTGGTCTGGGCAGCGGGCCATGTTACTTTCGATACCTTCTAAGGTTATCTCTTCGTGTCCAATGTTTGACTCTATGTCACTTATTCTCTTGACGAAGGCAACAATTTCAGTGCCATATTCCGCCAATAAAAACTTCTTTGCTATCGCTCCCGCAGCAACTCGCCCTATAGTTTCTCTGGCAGAGGCTCTTCCACCACCTTTCCAATTCCTGATTCCGTACTTGGCTTGATAGGTATAATCAGCATGCGAAGGTCGGTAAACGCTTTTCATATGCTCGTAATCTTTGCCCTTCGCGTCAGTATTCCACACTGAAATCGAGATTGGGGTTCCTAAAGATAATCCTTCAAATACTCCCGATAATATCTCAGCTTTGTCCCCTTCTTTCCGTTGAGTGGATATTTCACTTTGTCCCGGCCTTCGTCGGTCGAGTTCCTTTTGAATATCTTCTAAATTTATAGGTAAGCCTGGCGGACATCCGTCTATTACTACCCCCACAGCATCACCGTGCGATTCCCCCCAGGTTGTTATTTTGAACGCTTTGCCGAATGAATTACTCATTTTTTGTTGTTAACCTGATTAAGGTTACTAATTCTTACCCTAATGTATTTATATGTGTAGGAAATATTATAATCCCGTATTGACCTAAGATATTGTAATCTTCCCTACATACGATCTTATTAATTTGCTTGCTGTAGCTAAAAATTAAGAAAAAGGTGGAAGGATATGAGAATAAATGACGTTAGAAATGATCTGCTATCAGGCAAACCAGCGATGGGACCTTTTGTAGGGCTTCAAAGCCCGAATGTAGCTGAACTGATGGGCAATGCAGGCTTCAATTTCGTGGTGATTGAGACTGAGCATAATGGAATTGATTCTGCGGAAATCGAGCATATGCTCATGGCTGTAGGAAATACCGATGCCATTCCAATTGTTCGGATTCCTTC
>Ga0310342_100000254_pt1 | contig 28202 bp, 20 predicted proteins | sample S15DNA20500_MG_FD_206155 | JGI IMG/M metagenome (GOLD analysis project Ga0310342, IMG submission 206155) | Marine microbial communities from station ALOHA, North Pacific Subtropical Gyre - S1503-DNA-20-500_MG | ecosystem: Environmental > Aquatic > Marine > Oceanic | place: Pacific Ocean: North... | reverse complement strand
GCCGAGAGGCTCGGCCACACGATGATTCCGATCCGGGACATCATAGGCGAGCCGGGTTCTGAGATATCGATGGACCAGATCGAGCCAGAAAAAATCTGCCACTACGCCGCCGAAGATGCCGACTGGACCCTTCGTCTTCATCTTGACCTCGAATCAGAGATCGAACAGCACCAGCTACGTCAGGTCCTGGATGAGGTTGAACTTCCCCTCGTCGAGGTGCTGGTGGCGATGGAACGCGAGGGAATTTCCATCGATGAGGATCGTTTGAAGGAACAAGAAAAGGACCTGACCGGCGAAATGGAACGTATCGAGATCCTCATCCACGAACAGGCCGGAGGACCGTTCAACATCGCCAGCCCCAAACAACTGCAAAAGGTACTATTCGAGAATCTTGGGTTGTCCACCAAGGGACTTTCCAAGACCAAGACCGGCATCAGCGTCAAGGCCGAAACCCTGGAAGAACTCGCCTCTCGTCACCCTGAGCAACAGCTGCCAGCCTTGATACTACGATATCGATCCCTGTCGAAGTTGGTCTCCACCTACGTACTGGCGTTGCCACAGCACCTTCATCCCGAAACCGGCAGAATCCACACCGATTTCCGCCAAGTGGTCACAGCCACCGGCAGATTGGCTTCCAACCGTCCAAATCTGCAGAACATTCCGATTCGCTCCGCTGAAGGAAGACAGATTCGCAGGGCGTTCATTCCCAATCGTCCCGGTTGTGTTTTTATCTCAGCGGACTATTCGCAGGTGGAACTGCGACTACTGGCCCACCTGACTGCCGACGATGGTTTGATGGCGGCGATTCACTCAGGAATCGACATCCACTCATCGGTGGCGGCGAAAATCCATGACAAGAAGATCGATGACGTGACCCGAGATGAGAGATCCGCAGCGAAGGCAGTAAATTTCGGATTGATGTACGGCATGGGAGCCTTCGGTCTCTCCCGTGACATCGGTATTCCGGTTGCAGAAGCAAAAGAGTTCATCGAGGCTTACTTCGAGGGCTTCCCACAAGTCCGAGACTGGATGGAGCAAACCAAGCGCCAGGCGTTTGAGACTGGGGAGGTCAGAACCATTTCGGGTCGTCGCCGTCCGGTGCCTGAAATCCGTTCTCGGCTCGCACGTGAGAAGGCACAGGGAGAGCGTTACGCCATCAACAGTGTGGTGCAGGGCTCGGCAGCTGACCTGATCAAGCTGGCGATGATCGAAGTTCATCGAGAGTCACTTCGCCGTGGAGGAGAAGCGCGGATCCTGCTCCAGATCCACGACGAATTGCTACTTGAGGTCCCTGAAGAACTCGCGGAAGAATGTGCCAACTGGCTGAAAAAAGTGATGGAGGGTGTGTTGCAAATCTCGGTCCCACTGGAAGTCCAGGTGAGCACGGGGAGGGACTGGTTCGATGCCTCCAAATGATCCGCCTGAATCGACTACCGAGGAGACAAGGCCCTGGATCATCGCGACCACCGGCGGAATCGGATCAGGCAAAAGTACCGTGGCAAAGATCTTCGGCGAAATGGGAGCACACGTGATCGATGCCGATCAGATCGCCCACGAAGTGCTTCAGCAATCAGAAGTCATCTCAGAGGTCGAGAAGTCGCTCGGTAAAGAGGTTGCGACTGCCGATGGAGCACTCAATCGCTCCGCTATCTCTGAACTGGTCTTCTCCAACGAAGTGGCGCGAAAGGCACTGGAGCGGATCGTTCACCCCAGAGTGCGGAAACGTATCGATGTTGCTCTTGCACAAGTGGCTGATATAGGGTCCGATAGGTGCAGTCCGCTCGCCAAAGGGCGGCCTTTGATCCTTCTGGATATTCCCCTCCTCGAAAGTTCTCCCTACAGGAAACTGGTCGATCGGGTGCTTTTCATCGAGGCTCCAGAAGAAGATCGAGAACAACGTGTCCAGCAGAATAGAGGCTGGCAACCAGGGGAAAGAGAACTCAGGGAGTCGGCACAGGTGTCACTCTCTCAGAAAAAAACGTCAGCTGATGGTGTGATCTCCAATCGGAACGGGATGTCCGTCGAGGAGATCCAGGTGCAGTGCCGGAATTTCCTGGAGAAGTGGATGCCCCACGACGTACAGGACCCGGAATGAAATTTGAGGTGAATTCCTGATGTCTCCACGACAACCGAGCAAAACCTCCGAAGAAGACGGAATCGAGAAGGGCACCCGGTCCGGCTCGTCTCGTTCAAAAAAGGGACGTAACCCTCGACGTAGCACCAAAAGTGCCGATGAGAAGAAGTTGCCCCGTCGCAAGAAGACCAGCAAAAAGATCATCAAGCAGAGTGCACCTCCTCCACCGGTAGACCTCGAGGGACTGCCGATGGACGTTGAAGATCTCGACGATGTTCCACAACCGGTCTCCGACAATTTGCCGAAACTTCATCTTTCCGAGATGCACAAGATGACGATGGCGGAATTACAACTGATGGCTCGAGAGGAAGGCATCGAGGAAATCGCCGGGCTCAAGAAACAGGATCTCATCTTCGTGATCCTCAAGAAAAGGGCCCTGGCCTCGGGGGTGATGTATGGAGAAGGAGTTCTGGAGGTCCTTCCTGATGGCTTCGGGTTCCTGCGATCCCCCCGCTACTCCTATTACCCGTGTGCCGATGACATCTACGTATCACCTTCCCAGATTCGCCGCTTTGGACTGGTCACCGGCTGCGTGATCCAGGGCCAGGTTCGTCCGCCCAAGGAAGGGGAGCGTTACTTTGCCCTGCTCCAGGTCGATAGCATCAACTACGAGAACACGGACAAGGTTCATGACAATGTTGTGTTCGGTGATCTGACCCCTCTGTATCCCGATGAGAGGCTACAGATGGAAACGGAAACCGATATCAATGAGACCAGGATCCTCGACCTGGTAACCCCCATAGGAAAAGGCCAACGTGGCCTGATCGTCGCTCCTCCCAGAACTGGTAAGACCATCATCTTGCAATTGATCGCCAATGCGATTGCCGTCAACCATCCAGATGTAGATCTGATGGTGTTACTGATCGACGAACGTCCTGAAGAAGTGACCGACATGGAACGCAATGTTCGAGGTGAGGTGATCTCATCCACCTTTGACGAACCGGCTAGTCGCCATGTCCAGGTCGCCGAGATGGTCATCGAGAAGGCGCGCCGACTGGTCGAATACGGTCGCGACGTGGTCATTCTACTCGACTCAATTACTCGATTGGGTCGCGCCTACAACAACGAGGCACCTCACTCCGGTAGGATTCTTTCCGGTGGAGTCGATGCCGGTGCTCTGCAAAGACCAAAACGATTTTTCGGAGCTGCACGGAATATTGAAGAAGGTGGTAGCTTGACGATCCTCGCCACCGCACTGATCGACACCGGTTCTCGCATGGACGAGGTGATCTTCGAAGAGTTCAAAGGAACCGGAAACATGGAACTCCATCTCGACCGTCGACTGGCAGACAAACGGGTATGGCCAGCGATCGATATCAATCGCTCTGGTACACGCAAAGAAGAGTTGCTGATGACCTCAGAAGAGATCAAACGACTCTGGATCCTACGCAAGGTACTCAACGACATGAATCCGGTCGAAGCGATGGAGATGCTGAAGGCAAAGCTGAAGCAGACCGCCTCAAATGTCGAGTTCCTGCTGGCACTCAATACCGAACGCCAGGACTGAGGTCCAAACCATCACCTGTTGGTACTCACAACCATCGTGAGAGTTCTGGGTTCTTCACCCTTCTCGTTGAGCACACGGACCGAAATCCGGAACGCCGGCGGAACAAAAGGCGCCCGGAAGCGAAGCCCACCCGGATCCCGTTCCCAGGTACTGGATGGGATCGGCTCCTTCAGCAACAAACGACCTTCACTGTTGTAGAGCAAGGTGAACTCGCCACTGGGGAAGGAACTGCCACCATCCGACCAGATGTACAGCTTGTCTCCGGTCTTTAGCTGCGAAAACCGTATATTGTTGGAACCGCTGTAATTGAATTGCACCGGCATGCTTGAGCCTGTTTCGATATTGCGAGTTCCGCGGAGCGCGTTGGTACGGATGTTCGACAGGAACCCACCGTAAAGAAACTTCTTTGTATAAGTTCCAGCGATATTACGCAGTCCTGTATCCTCGGAATCGACCAGTTCAGGGGTCACCTCAACCGAAGGGCTCATGAACCCACCGGATTTGCTATCGAAATGATTGTCGTAGAAGTATTCGATCTTGAAATCGGTCACGTTCGAACACAGTTCACTGATCACTTTTTTAACCCGAACCTCGGTAGTGTTATAGTTGGATTCGTTCAGATCGATGTAGCGCACCACCTTCAGTAAAACCAAAGATCGACTATCAGAAAAACTGATCTCCTCTTCAGCAGGAATCTTGCCGTCAGCAAGATCATCTTCTAAACGTCTGGGATCGGCTAAAAAGTACTCAACATTAGCAAGTCGGATCACACCTTCAACCTCGACGGGAGCCTTGAAGTAGATCGAGTCATTCCAGTGCTCTTGCGGCTCATCCGGACGGGGGTCCTCAAGCAGATATTTTCGTTCAAACAAGGTCGCCGCTTCATCGTATTTCCGCGGTGTTCCCCCTTCGAGGTTGGGCCCGACGTCCTGATCCTTCAGTTCCTCACCTTCGTCCCAGTAGCCTCTCGAACGCCCTTGATCCTGATAAAACTCAAGTGAGGCGGTCGGTACCATCTTGGACAGATTCTCGTTGATGTCATCGAGGGCGTAACGAAACTTCTGATAGGTTTCTACGGTGGAGATGGTGCTCTCGTACATTTTCTGAGAACTGGTTCCTACCTGGGCAATAATCAGCGAAATGATCGCCGCCAAAGTAAGCGCGACGAGCAATTCAAGCAGTGTGAAGCCAGCTTCCTGAGTGCAGGAATTTCCCTTATTTGTGAACAAGGATCTGGCTCTGGTAGAACGGAATCGCAAGTTTCGTTCCTTCCCTGAAGGATCGGAAGATCAGAATATCTACCTCGAACAAATCTCCAGACGGAGTAAAACTCTGATCATCGGGGTACTTCAAATCGAGACTTCCGTCCTGTTTTGCTGGACGGATCGTGAACGCAAAAGAGTACTGTGAGATCGGGTCATCATCGATGATATCGAAGTCCTCGGCCAGTTCCTCATCAAAGAACCGATTGCTCAATCGGTAGACTCGTCGCACATCGTAGGTCTCATAACTATCCAATATCTTGTCGCTACCAGGACTCCTGATCTCTCTGATGTCATCATCGTTATCGTCATCGGCTTGCAACGGATTTCCTCGACCATTGGGGGAACTCGATGACGATTCGTCGAAAACTTCACGTTCCACCCCACCGTCAACCGCAATCCAACTGAGGCCATCCGTCTCGGGGAACACGAAAGTTTTGCCCCGTTCCCAGAACTCAGTTCGTTTGATCGCTGATTTACGGTCAGGATCGGAACTCGGAAGCAGAATGTAGTAATCGGCATCAGGTCTTGCTTGTTCTATCTTCGTTGGCAGAGGATCGGTCACTCCATCATGATTGAAGACGAAGTAAGTCCAACGACCATCCTGGCTCTGACCTTTGTGCTGTGCCAATCCCTCACGGATCGCCTGCTCGACCGATTGAGCGATAATCACCGCATTGGTGGTCTCGACCGCTTTTTTCCCCGACCTCATCGCGACTGGAAAGACTGCCAACAATCCGAGCAGCCCAACGGTCAGGATCACCACTGCCAGCAGGATTTCCAGAATTGTGAATCCCTTTTGTTGAAGGTGGCGAATCATTCGATTTCCTCAGCTACTTTGCTCGTGACACGCCCGGTAGGACGAATATCGACGAAACAGGATCGAAAACTCCCTATTTGCCGGATGATTAAATCTGCTCCAGCGGGAGGATCGCTATTGAAGCGATAGCTAGGAATGTCAACGTTGGTTCCGAAATCGATGGTTCCATCGCTTCTGAGAGTGATGAAATAATCCTCTCGAACCGGTTTCCAATCGTCTTGAGCCAACCCCTCCGCCTGAGTTTGAAGAGTCTTTGGAATCTCTTCAGAGACCAGATCTGCCAACTGGATGTCATAACTGATGTGATCTGATCCTGGCACATTGACGCCCCGTAGCCCTCCGACAAAGCCGCCCTCGTCATCCCCTTTCGGATGACGGTACAGACGTACTCCGGACCTGAGAAAAATGACGGAATGTTGCTGCTTCTTGGTCACCGCCGCGTTTCTCGCCTCATTGATGGTGGTGATGATAACAGCCGTCGCATTTTCGATGCGGCGGTCCTTGAACATGGCTGTCACCGCGGGAGCGATGAAACCGGCAGCGACGATGATGATGCCGATCGCCACGATCATCTCAACCAGCGTGAATCCTGCCCGCTGCTGTCTGAGAACACCGAGGGGAATCACTCTTCACCCCCCTGCCAGTTCTTGATCAGGTCCTCGATCACTTCTTCTTCTGTGTGTCCAGAAGAACCATGACTCCAGAGGTCATATTCATTATTGTTCTGTGGGTGTTCTCGTGGATCTAGTGAATGGAACTGAAGCTCATCGTCCCAGTCGAGATGAGTCTCGCCCAAATCCTGAGGGTTGAAAGATTTATCCCCATTGGATACGTCGTCGTAATGAATCGGTTCCGCCCATCCATCCAGTATCTGACGAGCTTCTGCATCTCCATCGGAGGACTTCGAGAGCTCCTCGGAACGGAACTCTCCGATCGCCGGTTCCTCTCCTATCACTCGAATATCACCATTGGCCTGTTTCTCGGTCAAAATCAACGGCTGGGTCAGGGCAAAGGTCAAAGCGGCTCCCCCGGTGAGAAAAGTCCCTTCGGAAGTGATGACATCCCGGCCTTCGAGTCCATCGGAAGGAAAGTTGCCGGTCACGGAGTGGTAGCCATCGATGAGCAGGCTCACTCTGCTGATCAGAGCCGTGGTATTCGCTTGATCTGCTCTCTTCAGCATAGGGCCGAAGGTAACCGCCAGCATCGACATCAAGAATACGATGAGTGAGATGGTCACCAGTAGTTCCACCATCGTGAACCCAGCGCTGAAGACGATTTCGGACCGTGATCGGTAGCTTTCTGGGCTACCAGTTGCCGATGTCATCGTACTCTTCCCCTTCCTCGGGAAGTCCAAAACAGGCGGAGTTCTCCCCATCGGGACCGATCGACCAGAGATCGAAGCCTGCGCGTTTGATCATCCACATCTCTTTTCGCTTTTTGGAATCGTTCTCGCGGTAGCGGAACGGCTGCAGCCAGGGATCGAGATAATATTTGTCAACCTGCGGATCGAAAAGATCCTCTCGCCCAGGGCGAATGTATTCTTCATCAAATTCCAGATCGACGATGGCGATCATTTCTGTTCTCAGATTATCTATGTAGGGAGCATTCTTGCCAGCCTTTCCCTCGGGAGGTCTCTGGCCATTGAGACTTTCATAGAGCGCTGGAAACGCGTTGAATTCTTCCAATTCCGTATCATCTACGATGAGATTCCAGGCCGGATATACACCCTCATCCCGGTTGTATGAATTGATCGCAGCAGATATCGACGAGACGGTGGAGGTCGCACTCGCCTCCGCCGCTTTCAGCCGAGCAATCCGGACCCCCCTGACCACCAGGGTCGAGAGAACTGCGATGATCGCGATCACAATCATCAGTTCGATGAGCGTAAAACCAGCCGAACGAGAACCGCTCGGGATGGCTACAGCGCGAGGATCCTCGCCAACAACGAGGCGATGGCTACAAGACATGCGGCATTCCCTTCCGAGAAGACATTCCCCTCCCCTGGTCTGGGACGAACCGGGGCTCCGAGGGGCGTTCCACGACACTGGGCCGTAGAGACCCTTATTGTGCCTGTAGAGACCTCAGAGGCAAGCCCTACGGCGCAGGGTCGTCGCTAAGGTCCGTAATTCAGGGATCGATCCCCCGTCGTCGACCGATGAGGCATCGATAATTCAGGCATCGATCAGATATTCCTCGATGAATCCGGTATCCAGGTTCCCTTTGACGAAGTGGAAGTGCTTCAGTACCTCGCGATAGAACGGAACCGTTGTCTTGACTCCTTCGATCACAAATTCGTCCAGGGCACGACTCATGGTCCGGATCGCCTGATCGCGAGTGTCTCTATGAACGATCAACTTTCCGAGCAGGGAGTCATAGTCGGAGGGGACCGTGTACCCACAGTAGACGTGTGAATCGAAGCGAACGCCCATTCCGCCAGGAGGCCTGAAATCGGTGATCGTTCCCGGCGACGGGGCGAACCCTCGCTCCGGATCCTCGGCATTGATCCGGCACTCGATGCTGTGCCCGGTAATTCTCACATCTTCTTGTCGGTAACCAAGCGGAGCCCCGGCAGCCACCCGGATCTGTTCCTGGACCAGGTCGATACCAGTGACCATTTCCGACACCGGATGCTCGACCTGAATCCTGGTGTTCATCTCTATGAAGTGGTAGTTCCCATCCAGGTCGAGCAAAAACTCGACGGTTCCGGCACCCCGATATCCAACTCCGGAAGCCAGATCAGTAGCACTTCTTCCCATCTGAATTCGCAAATCATCATCGACTGCCGTCGAGGGGCTCTCCTCAATCAGTTTCTGATGTCGTCGCTGGAGCGAGCAGTCCCGTTCACCCAGATGAATGACACTGCCATAGGAATCAGCCAGCACCTGGATCTCGACATGGCGCGGCTTTTCGATGAGTTTCTCGATATACACATCAGGATTCTTGAAGGCGATCTCTGCCTCGCTCCCAGCCGCTTGAAAAGCTTGAACAAAGGAAGATTCATCGCGGGAAACCCGCAATCCTCGGCCACCTCCGCCGGCAACCGCCTTGATCAAAACCGGAAATCCGATCTGCCGGGCAACTTCTAGCCCCTGTTCCGGATCGCAAACCACATCCTGAGATCCTGGAACTACCGGAATCCCGATCTGCCGCGCTATTTCTCGAGCTGAAGCCTTATCACCGAGCTGGCGAATGTTCTCGACCGTGGGACCGATGAACTGGATGCGGCAGGACTGGCAGATTTCTGCGAATTGTGGGTTCTCGGATAAAAACCCGTAACCAGGATGGATCGCCTCGACATCCGAGATCTCCGCGGCCGCGATGATCTTGGAGATGTCGAGATAAGAATGAAGACTCGAGGCTGGACCGATACAGATCTTCTCATCGGCAAAATCCAGGTAACTGGCATCTCGATCCGCCTCTGAATAGACCGCGACCGTTTCGATATCGAGTTCACGACACGCACGGATCACACGCAGAGCGATCTCTCCGCGATTGGCTACCAGGATTCGTGAGAAAGGTTTCATCGAGTTGTCTTTATCCTCAAGAAAAACTGAATAACGGCTGGCCAAACTCGACGGAGCTTCCGTCCTCGATTAGAACCGATGCTATGACACCCGAGCGCTCAGCTTTCACCTCGTTCATCACCTTCATCGCCTCTACAATGCATAGCACCTGGCCCTCCTCTACCTGATCACCGGTGTCAACAAACGCTTCCGCATCGGGACTGGGAGATCGGAAGAAGGTACCCACCATCGGCGATTTCACCGTCCTGGAATCATCTACGATGGCCTCCGAATTTGGTTCGCCAGGACTGCCCGGTGCAGTGGCAGCAACTTCTCCAGCCAACGACACCGTCGGCATGGCAGTCATCGATACCACCTCTGGCCCCCTATCCGGCTTCTTGCGCAGCCGGATCCGGGTTTCACCTTCGACCACTTCCAGCTCCTCGAGCTGGTTGCGGTCCATCAGTTCAATCAGTTCCTTCAGACGTGAGGTCTCCACAGCTTCCCATCAGTCACAAGGCACGGTTGTTCCCCTGTGGGATACCAACCAGGTTGGTGAGGCATTTACTCGTTGACGGATGTTAGGTAGCAGTTTGGTATCGGTCAAGGGAGCCTGAAACTGCAGATGTGGCCGCTTACTTGCTCTACAATGACCTGTCGAAGATTTCCCAAAGACTGCTCCGTGGTGAAGTAAGTACCTTCCGAGCTCTCTAACCAGTTGCACCGGAAGCTAATTTCTAGGGAGGGAGGAAATGCCATGGTTCTCACTCCAGGACGAGATCTGTCGAAGCCTCCCGGATCCGCCCTGTTCCGTGTTCGGCAGCATCTGAAGAAGCGCCTCGACCGATGGTTACAGCAACGGCTCGGCTGGAGCTCGCGCAGCAAGATCCAGAAGCTGATCGCTCAGGAACGCGTTCTTCTCAATGGTGATCTGGCAAAATCATCGGCACGAGTCACCAATGGTGATGAGGTCGAAGTACTCCTCGATATCACTGCCGAAGCAGATGAGATCCCCAAAAAACTCCCTGTCATTGAAGAAGATCCATGGTTGATTGCTGTCGATAAACCTGCCGGAATGCTGGTGCATCCGGTGGGCCGCACTCATGCCGGTACCGTCGTCGATGGACTCCATCGACAATGGCGATCCCTGAACGAACGTGCCTTGCGCAAGACCACACCAAGACTGTGTCACCGTCTAGACCGAGACACTTCGGGGCTACTACTGCTGGCAAAAACTGTGCAAGCGCGTCGAAATATGCAGGATTCATTTGAAGCTGATCGGGTCAAGAAATCCTATATAGCGATCGTCGAGGGGGTTCCTGATTGTGCTTCGTTCAAAATTGATGCGGGAGTGTCAGCCCATCTTGATCGAACCAAGGTGACCGATCACCGACTGGCCCGCGCCGATGACGAACAAGGAAAACCCTCCCGGACTCTTTTTCAGGTGCTGGGAGAAAAAAATGGCGTCGCGATTGTTCACTGTCGACCGATCACCGGACGCCAAAATCAGATCCGAATCCATTTGCAAGTTGCTGGCCACCCGATCCTCGGAGACCACGGTTACGGACAGACGGAAGCATCCCTACGAGATCGTGGTGGGGTTCTGCCAGCCGGGATCGACTACCCCGAAAGAGCACTGCTGCACAGTTTTCAGCTGCGATTCCCCCATCCGATCTGGAACCTGCAACAGATCTTGCGATGCCCCCCTACCGGAGACATGGCTGAGCTGGTCGAGGCACTGGGACTCGATCCTGACAAGCTCCAGGACCAGATCGTGGAGTAAATCTCCTGATAGATCTGCTCCGACAAGGTGGATGGAACTGCTTGCCGAGGGGACACTCTCGGGGACTGCTGAAACCCAGAAATGAGATCCCTGGTGCCACCGTCAAGGTGCAAGGAGGACTCCGCTGATGAAGATCGCCGTTTGCATGAAAAGGGTTCCGGATACCGCAACCCGACTGACCTTTAGTGCCGAGGGGAAATCGATAGACACATCCGAGGTCCAATGGGTCATCAGTCCTTACGACGAGTACGCCATAGAGGAGGGCTTACGTCTACGCGAACGTGCTGGTGAAGGCACGGTCACCGTGATCACAGTGGGACCCGAAGCCGCTAGCAAAGAAATACGGCAAGCTCTCGGCATGGGTGTCGATGATGGGATTCAAGCGACCTGCGACGAACCTCTCGATCCGATCCAGACCGCTCGCGCTCTGGCAGCCATCCTGTCACAGAGATCCGATGACATCGTTTTGTTCGGAAAACAGTCGACCGACTCGCAGGGCGCTCAGGTCGGAGCACTGGTCGCAAGACTACTCGAACGTCCGTTCGTCAATGACATCGCAGCAATCGAAATCGACCAGGGCAAGGCACGCATCGAAAGAGACGTCGATGGCGGACGAGAAACCATCGAAGGTCCGCTACCGATCATCGTTGGGGCCGACAAGAGCCTCAATGAACCGCGCTACCCCAAACTCAAAGACATCATGCAGGCAAAGAAAAAACCGATTGAAAAGGTCGTAGCAGCCGCAGGAGAAGCGTCGCTTCAAACGATCGCTGTCACGGCTCCTCCTCCACGACCGGAAGGACGGATCGTCGGCGAAGGACCAGAGGCGGTCGAGGAATTGATCCGCCTGCTGCGTGAAGAAGCCAAGGCGATATAGAGAGACCCGGAAGGAAACCGATGAAGATCATCGTCTGGATCGAAACCAGAAACGGTCAGGTCAAAACTGCCAGTCTGGAGGCACTCGGAACCGCCAGGACTCTCGCCGAAGCCGATTCGGGAGAAGTCATCGCTGTCATCTGTGGTCCCTCCGGGGTCATGGCAGCCACATCTGCCGCCACTGCCGGTGCCCACCGGATCATCGTCCGTGAGGGGGATCCTCTCAGCGACGCCATCGCCGATGGAATCGCCAACGAATTGGTTGCGGTGATCTCCGAAGAATCCGCAGATGTTGTCATCTGCGCCGCCACCACGACTGGCAAGGAAGTCAGCGCCCTGGCCGCGGGATCCATGGGAACCTCGGTAGCGGCTGATTGCATCTCCGTTACCTGTCAAGACGACTCCATCCACATCGAACGGCCCATCTTTGCCGGTAAGGCGCACCTGCAACAAAAAATCTGCCAGAGTCCAGCCGTAATTTCTTTACGCCCAAACTACGGCGAGCGACTCGAACGAGAAGCGGCGACCGTGACAGAACAAGATGCCACCTCACCTTCACCGATTCGACGGACAGGATTTCAAGCGGGAGCCCTTGAGAAGAGAGACTTATCCGAGGCGGATATCATCGTTTCAGGGGGTCGGGGCCTGAAAGAAGCGGAAAACTTTGTCCTTCTTGAGCAACTGGCAGAGGTGCTCCAGGCTGCGGTCGGTGCCTCCCGGGCAGTCGTTGATGCTGGCTGGCGTCCCCATTGTGACCAGGTCGGTCAGACGGGAAAGACGGTCAGTCCAAAGCTCTACTTCGCAATAGGGATCTCGGGAGCCATCCAGCATCTGGCTGGAATGTCATCGTCACGAACCATCGTCGCCATCAACAAGGATCCGAACGCACCGATCTTCAATGTGGCAACCTACGGCATCGTCGGCGATCTGTTCGAGGTGGTCCCGCAGCTTCAATCCGAATTGAAATCGGTCCTGCAGTAATCTCGAACAAATCCGGTAACGGCGAAAAGGAGCGGTTTCAGGCGCTTCCTGCAGCCCTATCGGCTCCTTTACCTCATCCATCGTAATCTTTCTTGGGGCATTCTCTCCATCACCAGGGAGCCCCCCGGAAGGAAAACCGTGCATCTCATCATCGTTCAGGGCTCAGGTCGAGGTCAACGCTTCGTACTCGGTGCGGATCCGGTCCGCATCGGTCGCGACCCCACCAATGACATCGTCATCGATGACACACGTGCCTCTCGTCACCATGCGGAGGTGATACCGGTTGGAGATGATACCTGGCTGCTACGAGATGGAGGCAGTCGGAACGGCACCCTTCTCAATGATGAGATCATCGACCGAACCGTGCTGGAACCCGGAGATGTGATCGGGATCGGCGATTGCCAGATCGCAGTCCATGCCGTCCAGGAACATCTCAGTACCTTCTCGTTAAAAATCGACCCGGAGAGTCTCCAGAAACGACTGCGTGAAAACGCTCCTTCGACCCAGGTGAACAAAAGTCTCCAGGAAGCCCTGTTCGAGGCGGGCATGCTGGCTCAATCAGACTTGCCCGCGGAAGAACTGGTCCAGCAAGTGGTTGCCGTGATCGCCACCGGAGTTCATTTCGAGGCATGGGGTTGGATCCGCTGGGACGATGAAACCGGTCCCCATGCCATCGGAGCACGGGATCAGGTTTCGGTCGATCTCGATAATCTGGATCCCAGTCGCACCCTCATCGAGGCCGCCAGACGTCGCCGAGAAGGACTCCTCTCTGCGCAAGTCGGGGGTGCCTTCGAGGCAAGTGTTTGCTTGCGTCGAAAGCAGGCCCTCTCAGCTCTGGCTCTTCCTCTGGCCGGACGTGGCGAGAACGCTACCGTGCTCTACCTGGAAAGAGGCGTCGGAACCGAACCGTTCCATATCGAAGAATTGAATTGGGTCGCTGCCATCGCCGCGCAATTAGCTGTCGATCTGCAAAACAGTCGTCTTTTCGAAGAACTGCAAAACGCCCACCAAGAATTGATGGTGAGCCAGGAACAACTTTCGCGACAGGAAAAGATGGTTGCTATTGGAAGGCTCGCCAGTGGCTTCGCCCATGATCTGAACAATCCTCTGGCCTCGGTGATCGGCTTCCTACAGCTGGCACAGCGTGAGTTAGAGAAAAAAGATCAAGGTACTCGCACCCAGGAGATGCTGAAGCGTGCTCATGATGCAGCTGATTTCTGTCGAGCTCTGTGCAGGAACCTGCTCGCATTCGCTCGCACTCGTCCGTTCCACCCCGGCGGAGAAGCGCCCTTCTGCGTATCTGAAGCCATCGAAGGAACCCTGACGATCTGTGACTCACGCCTGAGGGATGCTGGACTCGAGACAGTACTGGAGATCGAAGATGACCTTCATCTGTCGGGAGATGCCACGGCACTGAAGCAGGTGATCATGAACCTGGTTCTCAACGCCGCAGACGCAGTACGAGAATCGGGAACCGGAACTACCCTGACCATCCGCGGCAGCAAGATCCCCGAAGGTGGGATCGAACTGGAATTCAATGATGATGGACCTGGAATGAATTCGGAGGTCGCCGACCGCGCCTTCGATCCTCTTTACACCACCAAGGATGCTGATCGAGGGAGCGGATTGGGTCTATTTGTGGTGCGAAGAATTATCGATGGAGCCGGTGGAGAGATAGAACTGACCACCTCTCCAGGCGAAGGAACCACTTTCCGTCTGCTTCTTCCCGATTCCCTCGCTCGACTCGGCAGCGAAGAAGTCGATCCCCTCGATGTCTCCTCCATGTGGCAGGCCTAATCACGATGAATCCTAGCTCCAGTACAGAGCTGGAAGTGCTCGTCATCGATGACGATCCGTTCCTCCGGGAAACCGTCCAGTTGTTTCTGGAATCGGAGGGATTCCGGGTTCGCTCCGCTAGCGATGGTGAGAAGGGGATCGAATTACTGAATCAGCAGGAACCGGACGTCGCACTAATTGACCTGCGAATGCCCCGCCTCAATGGGATCGATGTTCTTCGCGAGTTCAAAAAGATCGCTCCTGAGGTTGAGGTCGTGATGGCAACAGGAGCGGCGACGTTGGAGAGCGCCCTCAGCGCCATGAAACTGGGCGCCTATTCATATATCGAAAAGCCGATCGTAGATCTGCAGAAGGATCTGCTCGATGTGTTACTCCGTGCAGCGGAACGAAGAAAACTGCGACAGACCAACCGTGATCTACAAGGACAATTGCAGCTAACCCGTCATCAACTCGAGGCCGAGCAGCGAAAACGGCGCACCGAAGGTGTCGGATTCGTCGTCGATCAAATGTTACGAAAGATCGCCGCAGCTACTGAAGACCAGCTCGAAAATTTGATCCTCTCGACAATCCCGGGTGACTGCCCTGCCATCCTCTACATCCGCAGGGATCGGCTACTGATTCCTTGCTCTGCAAAATCAGCGCAGCTACCGGCCGAACATTATGTGTTGCCGGTCGATCGATTCACCGATCCAGGAGAACGCTGGAGAGAGGGAGATTTCCCCGGTCTTTTCCAACACCGAGCAGGGGCCCTGATGCTGCCCCTGTTCTGGCTGGGGCGCCTGGAAGGCCTACTCGCGATCGATGCGAGCAGTTCCCAAAAGCCTGCACATTCGCTCCTACGTGCCGCTGCAGACGCTTCAGCGGCCCTTCTCGGCTCGCTAGCGACACGCTCTTCAGCCGCCACCGGTTGAGCCGAGCGGACACATCTCTTACAAGCAAGGGGAGCCCGGAGACCACTCCAGGAGGCCCTTTGATAAGACCGGTAAACCCAAGCCCAAGGCGTTGGTGGGAAAGATCCTACAAACAACCTCGGGTTCTGTCCTTGCTGCTGCTCGGCTGGCTACTGTCAGCCGGTTTGTCAGTGGTTCCGCTGGCCAGAGCCACTGCTGGAGATCCCGTGTGGATCCCCGCAGGCAGCCCCGATCTGACCAGTCTGGTGCGTCGTATCGAGGAAAGCCTGGAAACCGGCGTCGAAACTCAAATCCTCGATTCGATCGGCTCCCTGGCAGAGCGACTGGTCGACGGAGATCCAGGTGGAAGCACTCCTCTGGGAGGAGGACTGTCGGTCGGAGCTGGTGTCTATCTGCGCTCCACAGTGTCGCGCCTCGAAAGACCGCTTCAGGAGCGAGTGCTCGACGAGATCCGTCTGCGCACCATTCCTCGCGTGCCAGAGTCTCCGCTGCCAGGTCTCGATGCCCGCGCCGATCTCAGAAGGACTTCACTCCTGATGGATCTCCCCGACGGAACGTTTCCTGCTCTTCTGGCCAGATCTCTGGCCGAATCAGCTCTCGAACGCGGCGATCTGCACACCTGGCAAAGATCTGTCGAGCGCCACTGGATCCAGAATTCAGATCTCCGTCCACTCCCTGCGCCAACCCCAGACGCCGGTCCGTCGATCAAGACCGATTCGTTACTGGTTCCTGCCTATGTCAGCTCCACCCGTGGCGACTCGGACAGATTTGATCTTCCCTGGCAATCTGCCGGGGGCCGTAGCGCTGCGGTCTCCGACGGCTCACGGGTCTGGATCCAGTTTCCCGGCGAGATTCGCGCGATCGATCTCACCACTTCCGAGGAAATCTGGAGAAGAGTGGTGCCCCAGCAGCAAAGAAAAGCGCTTCCCAGAACCATTCACCGGCCGGTTCGTCGCGGTTCGATGATCATCTCCAGCTTCGCCAGTAGCATCGAGGCACTCGACGGAGCTACCGGTCGTCAAATCTGGAGGGTCGATCTCGACCAGATCCTCGGACCCAAGGATGATTCTCAGGCGATTCGAGCTCTTTCCTCTCCCTGTCGAGTGCCCGGCGGAATCGTCGTAATTGCCGTGGCCAGTAAGGGAGATCGTCTCGAGGCATTCGCCAGTTTCATCGACGAAACCGGCGACGTCCGGTGGGTCAGGCTACTGGGAGAATCGACCGGTTCGACGTGGCTCGCTCTGCAAGCATCTCCTGCGCCACCGGTGAGCGGAATTGGGCGAATCTACTGGTCCACCGGTCGAGGCACCATCATCAGTTTACGAACCACCGATGGTGCGATGGAATGGATCCAGGATCTGAATAGTCCCAGCAGCTTTGGCCTTCGCAATCACCTGATCCAAAATCCTGCCAGCGGTGAACTATTACGAAGGAGCGGTTCCCGGCTGTTTGCACTGCCCCCGGGTGCCCCGGGAATCATCATCCTCGATACCGATGACGGAAAAATCATCGAGACCCTGCCCACTCGCTCTGCCAGTAGCTGGTGTCTCTCTGCCCGGGGAGATTTGCTGGCGGTGATCGAGGGATCAGAATTGTCGTGCTGGAGTTGTCCTCCAGAAGAGCCTCCCCGATTCCGCTGGAAAATCGAAATCCCGTCACTGATCGCCAATGAAAAGCTGGACGTGATCGCTGCCGAGAACGAAGGATGGTGGGTCAGCGCTGGAGACGCGATGATCTCGTACGACCAGGACGGAGTGCTCAAAAATCTGCAGGGAATCGGATTTTCCACCAGCGAAATAGAACCGCTCGCAGGGGCACTGCTGGCCCGATCTGGAGCCGAAGTCCGAATCCTGGTCTCCTCGACCGCAGAGGATCATTGGCTCGATGCCATCTCGGCACGTCTCGATGAACGACAGAGGCTCGACCTCGCCGGTAATTCGGTTCAACAGAAGGCACTACGTCGTACCGTCGAACTACAACTGGGACAGACCGATGTAGTCTTCTCCGAGATCGATCGGATCGCCCTCGAAACCGCTCTGATCAGTGCAGAATCGATACCCAAAGAACGAATCTCCGTCGGCTGGCAACGGGCGCTTCACTCCAAACAAATCGGAGCTCTGCAATGTGCAACCATGATCTGCACGCTGATGCTGAATGAAGCACCAAGATCACTGCAGAACACCCTGGTCGAGTCGACGCACAGCAGCTGGGTCCCTGCAGAAGTTGCATTTACCCACATGTTGCTTGAACTGGACCAGGCCAAGGGAGGAACAGAGCGGATTGCGCATCGAGAGGCTCAAGCTTTTCGTGAGGCTCAAGACCTGATTGACTCCTCCTCGCCCGAACGGTGGCAAATCCTGGCTCGAATGCGACCAGGCTGTCCGACGGGAAGAAAAGCGCGCCTCCAGGCAGCAGAATCCTACTACCGTATGGCAGATATGAACCGGTGTCTTCACCAGATCGATCTGCTCGTCATTCGCGAACCTGATACCGACGAGGCACTCATCGGAAAACTACGGCGATCAGAAGTGTTACGTGAACTGGGGCGAATGAAGGAAGCCATCGATGAAATCGAGCAGCTGAACAAGTCCCACGGTAATCGAATCATGACCCGGGTCGTCGACGGAATCGAACAGAGAATAACTCTCAGAGAAAGACTACAAGAACTCCGTGATGAGATCTCGACCCTCCCAACCGTTCAAAGAAATCATCCAGGACTTCCACTCCAACTTGCCTGGAGTGGAAGACTCGAACTGGGTCAGACTCGCTCCACAGAAATCTGGCCTCTCTCGGACAACGAAGGGTTTCAGGACGATCCACGGGTGCTGATTCTCACCACTGAATCAGCACAGCTGATCGACTCACGCGACGGGGTGTTGATCTGGCGAACTGATCTGGGTCGCAACCCGGCCGAGGTCAGAGGTGGCATCGTTCTGACGCGCAGGGATATCCCTTCTCCACCCCTTCTGCTCGATGACACGGGCCTGGTTTTCCACGACAAGAACAGGGTCTGGAGGTTGCAACTGGAGAACGGAGAGGTGGCATGGAGTCACCAGTTACCACCCTCTGAAGAACTGCCGGAGCAGCTGATCCGTATCGAACAATCTTGTGCTGCCGACGGTGTACTGGTTCTCGCCACTGAAGATGACCGGTTTATCGCCTTCGATGCCATCACTGGAAAGACACTGTGGCAACAGCCTCGAACCGGAGCTTTGCTCGACGATCCGGTGATCCGGGATAACCGTCTTCTCATCGGTTACGCGATCCCTGACCTGGTCGAGATGCGATCTCTGGAAAACGGTGCGATCACGCAGAAGTTGAATCTGGACCCACCTTCTGGCTCACTGGCCTCGGCTCCATTGCTACTAGCCAGGGGATTCATCGTGGCATTTGAACGGGGACGTATCAGTCGTTATCTCGATGATGGAACCCAACTCTGGAGTACAGACCTGCCCCACATCGTCTCGGACGTGCAACTGTCTCCAGATGACGAGCAGCTGCTCTGTGAGTTGTTCTGGACTGCAGATCGACCATCCATCCTCGGTCTGGACACGAACACGGGAAAGGTTGGCTGGCAACGCAAACTAGCCGCGGATCGCCGTCGCATCACATCTCTTCAGATTGATTCCGATGAACTGCTGCTGGTTTGTGGAGATTTCCAGAACAGGTCCATCCTGAAACTGCGTTCAACCCTCGCCCCTTCTGTCGTCAAAACTCCAGAGGCTGAACTGGAGTGGACGCACCAACTCTCTCCTGCCTATGACTCTGTAGAACTCCAGCCCCGCGGGGATTGGATCATAGTCGCAGATCAACTCCGCGGAGAGGTGACCATTCTCGACCGTTCCACCGGCACCCCCCTGACAGCACGTCAGGGAATTAGCGCCATGACTGACCATCTCGACTCTCTCGGTAGACTCCACCATGCATCCGTAATTGGAAATACGCTCTTCACCGTTTCTTCTCGAGGCGCCGCAGGTTTCCGTTCCATCACGGCTCGCCAGCGAGAATCCACTGCATGGCAATCGATGAAAAAGTCGACCCATTGGCGCGATGAAGCATTCCGACTCTTCGGCCTGCAGGAGTCGCACAAGGCGATCAATTTACTGGAGGATACGATTCTTGATTTGGAAGTGGATGTCCTCGAGCGCGCCACGGCTAGCTGGATCCTTGAAGGGGCAGAACGTCAGCGGGCGAAGAAACCGCAAAGCGACCACGAAATTCAAAAGATGCAGGTCGCTCCTCTCATCGACGGGTCCCTCGATGAGCCATGGAATGCGACCCAGGGAATCCCCCTCGACCAACCACGATACGTCAGGGGATTGCAGGGAGCTGGAGAACCACGAATCCCGTGGCAAGATCGATCGGACCTGTCCGGGCGTGTTTTTCTCGGCTGGAGCGAAGAAGGACTGCATATCGCGGTCGACATCGACGACGATAACGTCACCACCCACAACCGAGACGCCAAAAGGTGGATTGGTGACTGCCTGGTTCTGGTCCTGGACACCCGAGGTGACGGGGGGGTTCGCCCGCGAAGCGATGATCAAGTTTTGACCCTCGCCTTCGTTCCGCCGAAACCCCAGCCGATCGCTCCGGAGGGAGAAGCGGAGGGGGAAGGAGAGCCATCTCCTCCCTTCAATGAGGAAGAAGAAGAAGAGGAACCGGAAGGGGAGCACATCGTCGTGCGTCGAGCCGATGGAACGGGAGCGGTTTACGAAATGACGATCCCCTGGACCAGCATTGCCGAACAAAGAGGTGAAGGCGACTCGGTACCCTGGCTTGGAATGCGTATGAGAATCGGCCTCGCCATCACCGACGACGACACCGGTAGAGGAGCAACAAAGTACCTCGGTCTCACTCCGGGTATGGTTCTACACCGAGACCTCAGTCGGATCTGGGAAGGTTGTTCGCCAGATCTGATGTTGCCGGTCAGGTTAGGAAGATGAGATTCCTCCTCACGTTCATCATGCTGTGCATCCTGACTCCCGGATGTGTCACACCCATCGATACGGACCGCGGGGTTGCTCCCTTCTACCTCGAAAGAACGGAGCAACTGGCTGAGGGAATCACCAGGGAGTCTCGACACTTCTGGCCGCTCTTTTCTTACAGCGAGACCGACAACACTGAAGAATTGAGGGTCCTGTACCCCCTATTTCGCGACCGAGTCGACCCGAGAAATCGAAAAACCTGGTTACTCCCGTGCTATCACCGCATGTCCTACACACATGTCGATGGTAGCGAGGACATCGATGGCTTTTTCCTACCCTTCTTCCTGTGGGGCTTCGATTCACAAGAAGGAGACTACTTCGCGTTTGCTCCCATCGGTGGAACCCTCAAGGGAATCCTGGGCAAGGACCGCATCGACTTTGCCCTCTTCCCGCTGTGGGCAAAAATGCAAGACAGAGACCAGATATCTACCTACTGGCTATTTCCCTTTGTCGAAATCGAGCAAGGTCCGCTACGACAAGGCTTCCGTATTTTCCCGTTCTATTCCCTCAGCCGGGGCTTCACCGTCGATGGCAAGCTGCGCGAACAATCGTCATACATCTTGTGGCCGTTCTGGCATCGCACACAAGTGCAACTCGACACGGAGAACCCCGTATTTTCCTGGTGGCTATGGCCCTTCTATGGCGAGATCGAATCGAAGTCACGATTTGCGAGGACCATCCTTTATCCACTGTGGACCGAGGAACATGATTCTCGTAGCGAAACATCGAGCTGGTCTCTGCTGCCATGGACGATCGGGGTACGGCAAGGACAATGGAATCGCCTCGAGTTTTATCCCATCTGGGGAGTGCATGATCGACCGGGTTTGAAAAGCGGATTCTTCCTGTGGCCGATCTGGCAATGGGAGGACCAGGAGGCCGCGGGCCGAAGACGAGAAGTACGTCGCCTGTTTCCCTTCTGGCGCAGCATCGTCGATGAGGAGCCAGAACGAGGTCTGAGGTCAGATCATCTGCTGTGGCCATTGGCCCGCTGGAAAACGGATGCCAGTGGAGAGACGACAGGATCTGTTCCCGCCATCCTCCCCCTCGATGACCTGGATGGTATTTCCTGGTCCCATTCTCGTGCCTGGCAAATCCTTCGCTGGCGTCAACAGCCAGACAGCTGGGGTCTGGAACTTCTGTGGGGACTTCTGACTGCCGAAAGCGGTGCCGAGCAAGGGGGATTTTCGCTCCTGGGTGGTCTTCTGTCTCGCCAGAGAGATGCCCGATTGGCTGACACTCGCTGGCGACTCCTGTACATTTCTCTCTAGCCCTCTGGCCTCCCTTCTTGCGGAGGCGAGCAGATCCTAGATCTTATGGGCGGGGAACGGTCGATTTCGACCGAGGGGACGGAGTGCGATGAAGAGCTGGATCGAGAATTTGGGAGCATTCATGGGTCGCTATATTGCGCCCGTCGTATCGTTCCTTCGACGCAGCGCCGACTCGACCGGCTTCGGTCTGGTTCTCATCATCCGTACGATGCTGAACTTCCCCCACTTGTTCAGCCGCCGTCGATCCCGTGACTGTCTCGATCTTTGTTACAACTACTGCATCGGATCTTTTCTTGTCACTTCGGTGGTCGCCCTTTTCACCGGCATGATCCTGGCACTGAACGGCGGAAATTCTCTTGAGGAACTGGGCCAAGAAAGTCTCATCGGACCGATCGTCGCCGTCTCGATGATTCGCGAAATGGGCCCGTTCATGACCGCCCTCATCCTGACCGCAAGTCTCGGCAGTGGCATCGCTGCGGAAATCGGCACGATGAAAATATCGGAGGAGATCGATGCGCTTCGCATCATGTCGATCCCTCCCATCAGATTTCTTGTCCTCCCCCGCATGGTAGCCCTCACACTCGTGACGCCGGTGATGACCATCTTCGCGGCATTCATTGGAATTCTCGGTGGAAGCCTGGTCGCAAACTCCCAGTTCGACGTCGGCTGGCTGGCATTCAGAAACGACGCCCTCGAAACTCTGGAATTCGTCGATGTTTTCACCGGCATGCTCAAGTCGGTCGTATTCGGAATCACCATCGCCGCTGTCGGTTGTACCCAAGGGCTTCTCACTCGCGGTGGAGCCACCGGCGTTGGCCAGGCCGCACGCAGATCCGTGGTCGTTACTTTCCTTCTCGTCATCATCCTCGGCTACTACCTCTCCTGGAGTTTCCTGTCATGATCCGTCTCGAAAATGTCCACAAAACACTCGGTGGCAGAGAAATCCTCGACGGTCTCAACCTCGAGGTGAAGCAGGGTGAGACCCTGGTCATCCTGGGACGTTCCGGTACCGGAAAGAGTGTCACTCTGAGACACATCGTCGGCCTGATGACTCCTGATCGGGGACGAGTGGAAGTGTTGGGCCAGGAAATATCGACGCACAGCCAGGCTGCTCTATTGAAGATCCGCAGCAGGATCGGCTACCTGTTCCAGGATGGGGCTCTCCTGAACTGGCTCAATGTGGCTGACAATGTCGGACTCCCCCTCCGGGAGCGAGATTTGATGCCGGAGAAGCAGATTCAGGAGCGAATCGAGGAGGTTCTGGTCGAGGTCGAGCTAGATGGGCACGGTGAAAAAATGCCTTCCGAAATTTCGGGGGGTATGAGGAAACGTGCCGGGCTCGCCCGCGCACTGGTCAGCCGCCCCGAGATATTGCTTCACGATGAACCCACTTCAGGCCTCGACCCGATTTCTTCGAGCATCATCAATGGATTGATTCAAAAGCTCCATGAAACGGGGATCACCCAGGTGATGGTAACTCACGACATGAATTCCGCATTCGAAGTTGCCGATCGGATTGCTCTGCTCCACGCGGGGACAGTGATCGCACTCGGAAACGCAGATGAAATTCGAGAATCAAAGGACCCTGCGGTACAACAATTCATACACGGACTGGTCGAAGGCCCCCTCGGACGAGAAACGAGTAGCGAATTCAAATCCGATCAGCCGGACAAGGAAGAGAGCGATCTGTCATGACAAGAGACTTCATAGTCGGTGTTATTTTCCTCAGCTCACTGGCGCTTGTCGGAGCGCTCACCTTTTACTTGCGACAGTTTCCGACCGGTTCAAGTGTCATCTTTGAAGTCGGATTCACAAACGTCGGAGGCCTGGAAGCAGGTGATCCTGTACGCATCCGGGGGCTGCGTGCAGGTGTCGTGGATAAGATCGAGCTCCATGAGGAACGTGGCCTGGCACTGGCGCGCATCAAGTTGAACCAGGATCTCAGTCCCAGAGAAAATCACACCTTCAGGGTCCGACCCGCCAGTGCCCTCGGTGGCTCCTTTTTGCACTATGACCCGGGGAAGGGTGACTTGGTTTCAACCGAAAACCTGACCGGTACGGCAGAAGGTGACGTGCTGGGCATGCTGGGCAAAATTCTGGATGAGAACCGCGACAGTATCAAAGCGGGTCTAGAACGACTCGATAGCTTGCTGACAAAACTGGATGACGGTCAGGGCATCTTTGGTGGACTGCTGACCAATGAAACTGCCAAGACCAGATTCCTGAACACTGTCGATAACATGGATCAGCTCACCACCGGTCTCCGAGAGGGCAAGGGGGTCCTCGGGACCCTGCTGAAGGAAGGCTCTGAGCAACAGGTCCAGCTCAAGTCGATACTGACCAGAATAGAAGTCGCCATGAAGGACTTCAGCGAGGGAAAAGGCACCGTAGGAATGCTATTCAAGGATGACGATGCTCGTGAAAGGGTCCTGACCGCCATCAACAGGTTTGACAGGATTACTGAAAAACTTGCTGGTACCGAAGGTCTAGCTGGCACTGTCCTGAACGATTCGACATTTCGACAATCCTGGATCGATACAGCGGCAAATCTCAAGACCGCATCAAAACAATTGACCGCAACCGGTACCGGAGTTCTCAGCCGCCTGCTGCATGATGAGCAATTGGCTGCAAATCTAGATACAGCGATCACCTCCATCGCAAGCATCAGCGAGTCGATCAAAGATGGACCAGGCACGTTAACCAGTCTCATCAATAACCCGGAGCTTTATCAAGATGCCCGAGAAACTCTGACACTCCTACGTGATTCGACGGAGGATCTCCGGGAACAGGAGCCGGTAACCGCCTTCTTCAGTATTCTGTTCGCTCCCTTCTAGAAAGGCACCGGTTGGAATACCTCAAGGCCATCGGCAGCCTACTAGGTGGGCTGTTATTGCTGGCGTATTCGGGCGATCGCCTGGTCTCGGGTGCCGCTAACCTGGCCTTGCGTCTGAAGGTCTCTCCGCTTTTTATCGGCATCACCGTGGTTGCTGCCGGAACTTCTCTTCCAGAACTGGTCGTTTGCGTGATCGCACAGTTCGAGGACAGCTCTGGGCTCGCCATCGGAAATATCCTCGGCTCGAACATCTTTAACATCGGGATGGTACTGGGAACGGTACTGATATTCAGACGAAGCAGTCACATCCAGGGCGGGGTACTTGAAGCATGGATCCTTATCGTTTCCACACTGGCGCTGTTGATTTACCTTCAACTGGTTCAGGAACCCGACGGCACGACAATCCTGATCAGGAGCTCAGGGATTATCATGGTAATCGCGTTCCTGTTGCTGCTGGCTTTCATCTACAGAACCGGCCGCAAGAACGCATCGGTGATCGAAGAACTACAAGAACTTGATACTGATAGTAATTCTCTAAAAACAAATACACTGCTCATCCTTGGCACCCTCGGACTGTGGTTAGGTGGAGAGTTTCTGGTCGATGGAGCTGTCTCCCTGGCAAGATTACTCGACATCCAGGAGACCACCATCGGACTCACCATCGTCGCCGCAGGAACCGGTGCACCCGAGCTATTTGCATCACTTGCTGCACTGCGTAAGGGTTCAGCCTCCATCGCCGTTGGCAATGTGGTGGGGTCGAATCTGTTCAACACCATCGCCATCGTTGGTGCTGCCGCCATCGTGAATCCGCTCCAGATCCACCTGGGGGAACTCCGTTGGGATCTGATCGCGATGATCATCATGACGTTATCCATTGCACCCGTGCTGGGTTCAGGAAGATCGCCACGCTTTCAAAAAAGTATCGGGGTCTTTTTGCTACTGCTATATGGGATATGGCTACTGTCGATCATCATCGAGAAACACTGAGATGAAGGCGCAGAGCACGGTGACGTCGTAATGACACCGTGCGCCATCGTCACTGAACGAATCTGCGGAAACGAACGCTCAGGACCTGCACCGATGCGATACTGAGTTCTTCCGAACCAATTCGGCGGATATCCGATTCCATTGCCTTGAAACTCGGCTTTCTACGCAGATCCTCGACCAGCTGGTCGATCCAACCCTCTTCCCGATTGTTCGGTGCCTTGCTGCACATCCTGGCGACTAAAGCCCACAGACCATCGAGGATGGTATTGCGCAGAATCCTCATCGAAAGGGAATCCCATCGACCAGAGAAATCCGCCTCGTCACACTTTCGAACCAGAGGATGAAGACCGCTTCGATTACCCAGATGGTAATAAATGCGCGCCACGTCAGCGACTCGGATGTCAAATGTGCGACTGATGTCCAGAATGCGGACCCCGGCGGTCAGGTATTCGAACTTGGTCATTCGCTGAGCCAGAGATTCGGAGAGTCCAAGGGCAATCGTCTCCTGGAGGTGATTTTCATGGCGCTCCAGCTCTGGACCTGCCAGACAACCAGGAATCGAATCCTCATACTCCTGGAGAGGTCTCACCCCCTCCGCTATCAGAGATTCGATTCGGTCGAGACGGTCATCGTCATTGGTCGCAAGCAGCCAGGCTGCAGTCCTGCGCAGAGCCTCCTCGATTCGCACCAACAAAACGTAGGCAACCTTTGCAGATATGTTCTTGAGCGCTAGAATTTCTGTACGCATCTCTTCGGCTCGAATGAGTTCGTCGGCCATCAGGTAAGATCTTGCGACATGGCCGATAGATCTTCCCGTCTCTCTTTCCATATCGAGGCAAAAGGACGATCCTGCTCGATCCACGATCCTGTTGGTCAACACCGTCATTGCAATCTCACGTCGCAGTTGGTGCTTCTCTATCGAATGTGGGAATTTCTTACGAATTTTGTCAGGGAAATAATCGAAGAGAAGCCTTCGCTCGTCCACTCGCCCTTCAGGTTGCTTTAGAAGCCGACGATACACATCCATCTTGGCGTGAGCAGCGACGATAGCCAGTTCTGGACGAGTCAGCCCCCGTCCTTCTCCATGTCGAGTCGAGAGCTCCTCATGACTGGGAAGAGATTCGGCCTCCCGGTCCAGCACATCTCGGTCTTCCAAAATCATCATCGTTCTCTCGATGGAGAATGGGTCCGCATCGCTGCGAACCACATCGAGTCCGAGCAGTATTCCCTGTTCTCGATTGTTCTTGAGCACCTGCTCACAAACATCATCCTGAACATCGATGAGGATTCGATTCCGTTGGTCCAGTGTGAGCGCCCCAGATCGCACCTCGTCATGCAACAGGGTCTTCAGATTCACCTCGTGGTCAGAACAATCCACTCCTCCGGAGTTATCGATGAAGTCCGTGTTGATCAGGGTTCCGGAACGGGCCAGTTCAACCCTCCCCTTCGGGGTGACTCCCAGATTCCCCCCCTCCACGACCATGCGGGATCTCACCTGACTCGCCACAATCCTGCAGGCAGAGTTCGAGGCGTCATCAACATCCCGATCACTCTCCTGCGTTGCTCGGATGAACGTACCGATCCCACCGTTGAAGATCATGTCCACATCCGCACCCAGGATGGCGCAAATCACTTCTTCCGGAGCGAAAACACCTGTCCCTGGCAAACCGAGAAGTACTCGTGCCACTGGAGAAGGATCAATCTTCTTGTCACTGCGGTCGAAAACCCCACCCCCTGCGGAGATCAAGTCCTGGTCGTAGTCCCGCCAGCTGGATCGCTTCAAATTGAAGAGCCGGAACCGTTCGCGAGCAGCGATTTCCAGGTCAGGATCTGGGTCGATGAAAATATCCAGGTGGTTGAAAGCTGCAATCAACTTTGCATTGCTGGCCAGAACCATGCCATTTCCGAATACGTCACCACTCATGTCCCCGATGCCCACTACTGAATAGGGATCCTTCTCGTATTGAATATCGAGAGATCGGAAGTGAAGTTTCGCCTGCTCCCATGTCCCTTTTGCCGTGATGGCAAGCTCTTTGTGGTCGTAGCCATTGCTACCACCGGAAGCAAAAGCGTCGCCGAGCCAGTAACCACGTTGCTGGGCGATCTCGTTAGCGGTGTCGGAGAGATGGGCGGTTCCCTTATCCGCCGCCACGACCAGGTAAGGATCATCTCCATCCCAGCAAATCGTCCGGCCTGGTGGGATTATCTTATGATCAACCACGTTGTCCGTCAGAGTCAGCAGGCCTTCGACGAAAATCTTGTAGAGCCGATCAGCTTGCTCTCTTCTGTCTGCGCGAATCGGTGCCGGTTTACGGAGAATAAATCCACCCTTGGCACCTACGGGTACGATAAGAACATTCTTGACCATCTGGGTTCGTTGTAAGCCATGCACTTCTGTTCGGTAATCAGTGGTCCTGTCAGACCAACGAAGTCCACCACGTGCAAGAGGTCCACCGCGCAGATGAACTCCCTCTACTTCCGGATGATGAACGAAGATCTCTCTCCACGGCCTCGGATGATTGCCCACCGGCAAGGCAACCGAGTCATACTTATAG
>Ga0310342_100000250_pt1 | contig 28639 bp, 20 predicted proteins | sample S15DNA20500_MG_FD_206155 | JGI IMG/M metagenome (GOLD analysis project Ga0310342, IMG submission 206155) | Marine microbial communities from station ALOHA, North Pacific Subtropical Gyre - S1503-DNA-20-500_MG | ecosystem: Environmental > Aquatic > Marine > Oceanic | place: Pacific Ocean: North... | reverse complement strand
TTTCCAGAACGGAAGACCAGCTTCATAACCTAGAGTTGTGCTCTCCATGGGGAGAACACGACGTGATGTAATACAGCAAACGAAAGATGAGTACACATACAGTTACGGCCGATGTCGGTCAGACCCCGATTGTTATCGAGACGGGCAAATTGGCAAAACTAGCAGATGGAGCGGTTACAGTCCGTTGCGGCGATACCGTGGTCCTGGTGACTGCAGTTTCGCAAACCAAGGTTCGCGAAGGGCAGACATGGTTTCCCATGTCGGTCGAGTACAAGGAGCGTGCAGCCGCGGCTGGCGTTTTCCCCGGCGGCTATTTCAAGCGAGAGGGCCGGCCCACTGAGAAGGAGATCCTGACTTGCCGGATGACCGATCGTCCCCTGCGTCCGCTTTTCCCGAAAGGCTACCTTTACGACACGCAGATTGTTGCGCTTCTCTTCGCGGCGGATGGCGAGAATGACGCGGACATCGTGGCCATGAATGGCGCCTCGGCCGCTCTTGCCATTTCAGATATTCCCTTTGCGGGACCGATCGGGGCCGTGCGCGTTGGCCGGGTGGACGGCGATTTTGTCGTCAACCCGACATTCGAGCAGCGGGCCGAGAGTGATCTTGATCTGGTTTACGTCGGCAATAAGACCGACGTGGTCATGATCGAAGGGGCCGCCGACGAGATTCCGGAAGCGGACTTCGTGGATGCCCTGCGATTCGCCCAGGGACACGTCACCAAGTTGGTGGAAGTCCAGGAGGAATTGGTGGCCCAATGCGGCAAGGAAAAGCGGGATTACACCGTGACGGTGGCCAAGGAAGAGCATCTGGAGATCGGCTACCGCGTGGCGGGGGACCGCATTGAGGATGCAATTTACAAGCCCAGCAAGGTGGAGCGCGCCAAAGCGGTCGGTGCCCTCCGCGACGAAGTGGAAGCAGCGCTCAAGGAAGCGGATCCTGAAATCTCGGGTTTTGCGATCGAGCAGGCCTTTGAACATATCCAGAAAAAAGCGTTCCGTATCAGCATCCTCGAGAAGGGACTGCGGGCCGATGGCCGACAAGTGGGCGATCTTCGCCCCTTGACGGCGGAAGCTGGTCTTCTTCCCCGGGTGCACGGCTCGGGCCTCTTCGCACGAGGAGAGACGCAGGCCTTGGCCGTTACCACTCTCGCTCCGTCCGATGAAAAGCAGTTTTACGACAACTATGCGGGTGGCGATGACAGCAAGCGTTTCATTCTACACTACTCCTTCCCACCATTCTCGGTGGGTGAGTCGGGTCGTTTTGGTGGTTTGAACCGGCGTGAGATCGGACACGGGGCTCTTTGCGAGCGTTCCCTTGCGGCGGTCATTCCCGACGTGGAAGAATTTCCCTACGCGATCCGTGTGACCTCCGAAGTGCTCGAATCCAACGGCTCGTCCTCAATGGCCACGGTGTGCTCTGGAACGATGTCGCTCCTGCAGGCCGGTGTGCCGCTGAAGCGTCCGGTAAGCGGAATTTCGGTCGGGCTCGTCACAGACTTCGACGATGATGGCAATTTGAAGGAGCACAAGCTGCTCATGGACATCATCGGCAGCGAAGACTTCTACGGCGACATGGACTGGAAACTCTGTGGAACCAGCGAAGGGATCACCGGCTTCCAGCTTGATCTGAAGTTGCGGGGAGGAGTCCCCCTGGATATCTTCGAGAACGCGGTGCATATGGCCAAGGAAGGCCGTACCAAGGTGCAAGAAGCCATGACTGAAGCGATTCCCGAAGTCGGCCAACTCAGCGAGCACGCTCCGCGGATCGAGACTGTGAAGATCGACCCCGATCGCATCGGGGAACTGATTGGTCCCGGGGGCAAGCACATCAAGGGCATCCAGGCCGAGTCTGGTGCCGAGATTAATATCGAGGACGATGGCACGGTGCACATTTACGCCGCCAAGGCGGAGTCTCTGGAGTGCGCCAAGAAGATGATCGAGGACATGTTCGCCGAGGTAGAGATCGGAACGATCTACACCGGCAAGATCGTCAACACCATGGCCTTCGGCGCCTTCATGGAAGTACTGCCCGGCAAGGATGGTCTCGTCCACATTTCGGAGTTGGCCGAAGGTCGCGTCGAGAAGACGGAAGATGTGGTAAAGACCGGAGACGTGGTGACTGCCAAGTGCATCGGCGTGGATGAAAAAGGTCGCGTCAAGATGAGCATGCGCGCCGCAATACGCGAAGCGCGAGGGGAGAGTGACGATAGTGACGAGCGTGGTGGTGATCGCGGTCGCCGTGGCGGCGGCGGTGGTGGTGGTGGACGCCGGGGTGGTGACGGACGCGACCGGGATCGCGGTGGTGATCGTGGTGGGCGTGATCGGAATCGCGACAAGCCCAAGGACGATGTGCCACCGCCAGAAAAGGAGGAGTCGTTTTCGCTGACTGACGACTGATTACCTGCCCTTCAGACTCTCATGCAAGCGCTCCGGGATTCGCGTCCCGGGGCGTTTTTTCGTGATGAGAAACTGCTAATTCGTCCAACAATCCCAAAGCGTCCAACGGCGCAGGCAGCGATCGGATGCACCCCTACTCCTCGGCAGGCTTCTCCTCTTTCTTGTCCGTGCGTTCGAACTTCGCCCCCCCGCTGATGTTGATGTAAAAACACCCGAAGAGGAGAGTTGAGAGCAGGATAATCAGGGCCAGAAGGAGGCTGAGAATATTGCGCACGTCCGAACCCTAGGGTGGGGAGTGCAAAATAGGGAGACGAAATTCAGGAGGATTTTCCGGTGTCAGAATCCTGTCAGGGCCTGCTACGCAAGGCGAGGAGGGCGGCGTAGGAACCATCGAATCCGTCCCGGAAGGGCAGGGACTGCCGGGAATCGAGTAGTTCGATTTCCGGGTGGGCGGACTGGAATGCCTCAACCTGCTCTTCGTTCTCTGCTGGCTCAAGGGAACAGGTGGAGTAGAGCAAACGGCCTCCCGGTTTGAGACAGGGCAGGGCGTTCTCAAGAATGCGTCGCTGCATGTCCCCAAGGTTGGCGATCTGTTCGGACCTGAGCCGCCAACGGGCGTCAACGCGACGGCGTAGCACGCCGGTATTGGAGCAGGGAACATCGAGAAGGATACGGTCGAAGCGGCCGTGCCAGGCGACCGGGGCTTCCCTGGTCCAGTCAAAGGTTTCCGTTCCTGCAATGGTGAGATGTTGCTGTTTCAGGTTTTCGATGAGTCGGGGGAGACGCTTTTCGTTTGCGTCGGTGCAGAGCAATACACCGTTGTTTTTCATGGCGGCCGCGATGAGGGAGGATTTCCCACCTGGGGCGGCGCAGGCGTCGAGAATGATCTCGTCTGGTTGTGGGGCGAGAAGTTCTACCGCCAGCCTGGTAGAGGGGTCCTGCACGTAGATCAGACCTTCTTCTATCCATGATGAAGGGAGCAGGCCCTCCAGTTGGTAGTAACCATCGATCCCGACAGGAGTGAGAGTTTCTTCCTGATCTGGGTCGAGGGAGGACGGAGCCAGGGGATTGAGCCTGACAATGACGGGAGCCGGCTGGTTGTTCCAGGCCAGGAGTGCCTCGGTGGCCTCCTTGCCGAACTGTTTTTTCCAGCGTTTGCAGAGCCACCCGGGATGGGAGAACCTGGTGGCGGGGGGGAGCTCCTCGCGTTCGGAGAAAAGTGTTTTTCGTGCCGCCACCGCGCGGCGAAGGACTGCATTTATCAGTCCCCGCACGGGTTTACGGGCGCAGGACACCGTTTCGTTTACTGCCGCGTGATCCGGAATTTCCAGAAGCAGGAGCTGGCATACTCCGACCCGCAGGATGTCACGCGTTTCATGATCCAGTTTCCCCTTGCGCAACGTGCCGATCCAGTGATCGAGCAGACTTCGGTTGCGCAGTACGCCGAGCAGGATGCTGTTGAGGAGCGCCCGGTCGGAGGGTGAGAGGCGGTTGCGCCGCGCGTGTCGGTCGACCAGGGAATTGGCATAGACATGGCCCTTGGACCATGCACGCAGGGCCGAAACGGCGGCACGGCGGACGTTCTTATCGGGCATTGCTAAACCAGAAAGGTGTTATCCACGGACAAGGAAATGGGTGATCAGTTCCCGCCATTCCTGATCGAGGGTGACCGAAGGAGCAGGTTCGGCGCGGCGTGCACGATTGTACCAGTAGCGGGCATTGGAAAGATCGCCTTCCTCGCGATGAAGGTGAGCGTGGATCAAGGCTCCATCGGGATCGGGAATACCGGAGCAGAGGTCGTGGGCGTCGTCCCAACGCCCGGCCCGGGCCAACCAGAGCGAGCGTAATTCGTCGGAAAGCCCCTCGGGAGGGGCATTGTCGTCTTGAGCGGATTGATCGAGTTCATCGGTGGTCATCGGAGCTCAAGCAAAGCCCAGAATTGTGCTGGTGAAAAGCCCGGGCTGTTGTTACCGCTTCACCGTGAAGCGTGTCCTCTTCGCCGCCGGCGCAGCCCTCAGCATATTCTCCTGGGCGGAGGCCGAGGAACTCCCTGCCGCACTGGACCAACCTTTCCTGGGGTGCTGGCTGGCCTTTTCGGATTCCAGGGACTTTGAGTATCTTATCGGTGGCGACGGGGATGCGGAGTTGTTCTTCGAGAAGAACCGGAAGCGACTGACTGTCGGTGGTTGTAGTTTGAAGATCTACTATACGGTGGGGGAGCAGGTCAAAGCCAAGGGTGGAAAGACCCGTTGGTCCTATCGCAGGATTGTGGGGGATGGCTTCGAAGACTTCGGGAAGGAGACCGCGGAGCCTCCGATGGGGAAGCCGGTCAGTTTTACCGCCACCTTCACCGGGGGAATCAAGGCCAGAATCACCCACGTTTTCAGCAAGAGCGGAGTGGAGATTTCCACAAAGATTCTAGAGAAGGGAGAAAGCAAGGGCGACTTGCGGGCGGGAGTGAAGATCCTCGTAGGCGATCTTTTCAGGCACATCGAGGATGAGGACCTGGAGGAGAGGGAAACCGAGTCCAAGCTGGAAGATACCAGGATTTCTGTTTTTCCGGCGGGGGCACGAAGGGCAAGCCGTATCAAGTTTGAAGACTACGACACTGTTCTCACTGAAGAGTGTCCCAAGGGCGCCCGGGCCTTTGCGCTGGAATCCGACCGCTACGATGGCCACGAGTTTCAACTCACGACCGCCAATCCGGACTTCGGCCTTCTTGAGTTCGTTCAGAAGAAGCGCCTCATTCACGGGTTTTTCGTGAACTGGTTCCCGGAGCCGACAAAGGCCGATGAAAAGGACGCGCGACTCGTGATCAAGGTGAAGTAGCCCCTCTGATCCACCGGACCGGAGGAAGCATTGGATCTCACGGGCTCAGGGTGGCGGGATTTCCCGATCGCGAACAGGAGAGAGGTTTCACCAGGCTGCTCCCAAAGGAGGAGAAAAGCAGAACGCACTATGGTACACCAAGCGCTAGAAACCTTTCATAATCAACGATTTTGCGATCTTTACAGGGTAAGGGGAGGGGCGAAACGATAAAATATTAAAATCTCAAGACCCTGAAACCCTCATTCTGAATAGTTTTATAAAATATCTCAGCGCTCAAATGAGATGTGGGGGGTTCTTCTGGAAAGATTTTAGATTGACCGGACAGTGCTCTATGGTGTACTAAAGTGCACTAATTTACTGCAAAGTGCACGGTGGGTGTCCCAACAAATAGTTTCGAGGGAGTATATAATTTCAAACTGGACGCTAAATTTCGCGTTTCGGTACCGTCGGAGTGGCGTCCGGGGAGGGGGGAGGCTCTGCCCCTGCGACTCTTGAAGTGGCAGACCTACAAGATTCCCGTGCTCAAGGCGCTCACCGATGAGGCCTTTGAGGCCATGATTGACTCGATCGACGGATCGGATCTTCCGGCCGGAGTCAAGAGTCAGCGGAAGGGATTGCTCTATTCCCGCAACACCCAGGTGGCCATCAACGACCAGGGCAAGGTTCTCATCCCGAAGAAACTGGCTGAAGAGCATGGATTGGAGGCCAGCGGGGCTGTGCACCTCTCCGGTCGCGGGACGAATTTCGACATTGTGAGTCCGCGTGATCACGACGCAATGCAGGCGGCCGAGGAGTCCCTGCTCGGTGACCTCTACGAATCGGTGGACTTCTCCTGAACCTTTACCTCGAACTAGACTGACAAACTGCTGATGTTCCTGCCTTCTCCAACCCCGGTTCCGTCGATGGCGTGGTGCCTAGCGGACTGTTCAACAGCTCTGTTGACGGTGCCGGGGTTGGGGATCCCTTTCCATGCGACGCAGGGAGAAGGGAAGACGGAGAGTAGTGAAGGCCCGCGTGCCTTCCACCATGTTCCAGTCCTGTTGGAAGAGGTGATTCATTACCTTGCTCCGAGGGCAGAGATGACGATTGTTGATGCGACGCTGGGTGGAGCCGGTCATGCTGTTGCGATCCTGGAGAGGGGTGCACGGTTGATAGGCTTTGACCGTGACCCGGAGGCCCTCGCTCACGCCGGGGCCCGCTTGAGCCAATATGGCGAGGCTGTCACGTTGCAGCAGCAGAATTTCTCGAACCTTCTTGCCGCTGGAAGGGAACTCACCCCTGAGGGAGTGGATGGGATTCTGCTCGATCTGGGGGTGTCGTCCCACCAGCTTGATTCTGCCGATCGGGGGTTTTCGCTGCGATCCGGGGGGAGCCTCGACATGCGGATGGATCCCGGAGAAAGGCTCACAGCGGCGGAATTGGTGAATGAATGGAATGAAGCTGATCTGGCCCGGATCTTCCGCGACCTGGGTGAGGAGCGGAAGTCCAGGGCGGTAGCCGGAGCAATCGTGCGTCGCCGTGTCACCAAGCCGTTCAATGATACCCTGGACCTTGCTGACTGCGTCGCGGGAGTTGTGGGCCGTAAGGGGCGCATCCACCCGGCGACACGGGTTTTTCAAGCTCTGAGGATGACGGTGAATCGCGAAATGGAGGCCCTGGAAGCAGCCCTGGAATCGGCCCCGGCGTTGCTGAAGCCCGGAGGACGCATGGCGGTGATCACCTTCCACAGTCTGGAGGATCGCATGGTCAAACGGTTCTTCAAGTCCCGCAGCGTGCGCGAACTTGACCGGCCCGAGTGGCCTGCACCGCGCCCGAATCCGGACTGCTGTCTGCGGGTGATCACCCGCAGACCGGTGACGCCTGCCGCTCCCGAGGTCGCAGGGAATCCCAGGGCGCGCAGCGCCAAGTTACGGGTGGCGGAAAAAAGGAAGGTGGGCGAGCAGTGAACCGCAGACGCAAAGTAAAACCTCATCTGGGATTCGGGACGGTCGTGTTCCTGATAGTGGCCGCGGTGATGATGGCGGCAGCGGGCGTTTTTCACGCCTACGTCAAGAACCGCCAGATCAACGTCGCACGGGAAATCCAGGGAATGGAGGAACGAATCTCCCAGCACAAGCTGGATATCACGACGCTTGAAGTGCGGCTCGACGATCAACTCAATCCGATTCTGATTAATGACCGACTCAATGAGATGTCTTCTGATCTGCGTCGGATCCCGGTAGGAGTTGTAAAGGAAATCCCGGTATCGCGGAGTCGGAGTGGTAAGGTTACGGCAACTGTTCCCGATCAAGATCCGCGTTCGATCTCAGTACTTCCCGCCACCGTCTCCGCTGCGGCTGGTGGGCCCTGATCCCTGTGAAATCTGCTGTTCATTCCCGCGCCCTTCTGGTTTGCCTGGTTCTTGTGACCGGGTTCAGTGGTCTTTCGGCCCGGCTCATCTACCTTCAATGGATCGATCGCGATACTTCGGCGCCCAAGGCGGCCCGTAATCGGACGGACAAGGAAATCATTCCGGGCAAGTTCGGGTACATCGTGGATCGAAACGACCGCATCATGGCGCGGAATCTGCCGGTCACCACCGTGGTTGCAGATAAGATTCACTTGCGTGATCCAGAGGTGGCGGCGAGGGGCGTGGCCTTCGCCGAACTCGTGGACAGCAGAGAATGGATCGAGGGGACGGAGCAGGAGCGCCGTCGATTTCTGAAGCGCCGCACCCGTCGAATACGCGAGGAGTTGCCCCTGGGGGAGCTTCTCGATCGCTATGTCGAGCACATGATACCGATCGCGGCGCGCGCCATCGGCATCGATCCGCAGGAGCTGGAGGAGAAGCTCAGGGTGAAACTGGAGTATGTCACCATCGCGAAGGATCTGCGGGAGGACGAGGCAGACGAGATCCAGGAAGCGCTGGAGGACAACTTCATCTACGGGTTCCGCTTCGAGAAGAGAGTCAAGCGGTGGTACAGCACCTCGAACATGGCCACCCACACCACCGGCTACGTGAATTACGAGGGGGTGGGGCAGTGCGGGTTGGAGCGTGAACTGGGCCCCCACCTGCGGGGCCACGATGGTTATCAGATCACGAGAAAGAATCAGTCGGGACTGGTTCTGCTCACCGGTGGCGGGGTGCTCAAGCCGCCCCGGTCGGGTTTCGATGCCAGGCTCTCTCTCGATCTGAACATTCAGACCATCGTGGAAGAGGAGCTGGACTGGGGTCTCCAGAAATTTGAATCCAGCTGTGGAGCGGTCGTCGTGCTTGAACCCAAGAGCGGTGACGTCCTGGCAATTGCCAGTCGACCACATTTTGATTTGAACCTGCGGCAGAACATGGACGAGTCGGCCATGCACTATGCGGTGCAGGGAGTCTACGAACCAGGTTCGACCTTGAAGCTGATCTCCGCCGCGGCGGCGCTCGACCTGGGCATAATGAGTCCAAAGACGCAGACGTATTGCCACAACGGATACATGAGGATTCCGGGGGGCTACGTGAAGGACTACAAGGGCTTCGAGAATATCACCCTCGAGGAGGTTCTCGCCAAGTCGAGTAACATTGGAGCCTACAAGATCGGCTTGCGGGTTGGAACGAGACGCTACATGGATTATCTGCGCCGGTTCGGGTTCACTCGGAAGACGGGAATTACCCTGTCCGGGGAAGAGGGGGGCTGGACTACCGACCCCGGCAACGGGATTAACTTCTCACGGATTACCTATGGCTATGGAGTGGTGGTTACACCTCTCCAGATTGCCTGTGCGTACGCGACTATTGCGAACGGCGGAGTGCGTATGAAGCCGCGCCTGGTACAGGCTCTTCTCGCAAACGATGGTACGGTGGTGCAGGAGTTCCCTCCCGAGAAAGTGGAGCGGGCGGTGTCCGAAAAAACCGCGCGCAAGATGTGCGTAGCCCTTGAGACGGTGGTGAATCCGCGAGGCAAGGGCAATACCGGTAAATTCGCGGCGGTGCCCGGCTATCTTGTGTGCGGAAAGACGGGAACCGCACGTCTCTACAAGGACGGAGCATATCTTTCGGATCGTTACGCGGTCTCCTTTGCCGGATTCATGCCCCGCGACGATCCCGCCTTCGTCTGCGTGGTAGTGATCCGCGATCCCCTTACGAAGGAGGTCAAGATAGGGGGAGGTTCGGTGGCGGCCCCGGTTTTCCAGCGTATTGCGGCTCGCACCGCGGCTTGCCTGAATCTTACTCCGACCGAGCCAGTGGAGGAGGCCATCGCCTCCAACGGCAGTTAGTTTCACCATGATCCTGCACGAACTGATTGATCCTCTGCCCCGGGCGGCTTTGGCCGGGTCCGCGGATTGCGAGGTGTCCGCACTGCGGGACGACAGCCGGAACGTGGGACCCGGTGACCTCTTTGTGGCAGTAAGAGGCGACACCGTGGATGGGCATGAATTTATCGGGTTGGCCCTGAAGGCGGGAGCCTGCGCCATTGTGGCGGAAACGTCGGCCTATTCAGATCTTCCCGAAGGCGTGAGCTGGGTGCTGGTGCCCGATTCGCGCCAGGCTCTGGGCCTCCTGTCCAGCGTGTGGTGCGGGAACCCGTCCTCCGATCTGCGGGTGGCGGGAGTGACCGGGACGAACGGCAAGACCACTACGGCCTTTCTCATCCACCGAATCCTGAAACAGACGATGCAGCGAGCTGGCCTGATCGGAACGGTGATCTTTGACGATGGTTCGAAACAGGAGGTGGCCAATTTCACCACGCCCGGTACGATCAAGCTGCAGGAGATTCTGGGCCGCATGCGGGAGAACAGGTGCCCGGGAGTGGTTCTCGAGGTATCGTCGCAGGGGCTGGAGCAGGGACGGGCGGATGCCATTGCCTTCGATGTGGCGGTCTTCACCAATCTGAGCCAGGATCACCTCGACTACCACGGTACAATGGAGCAGTATTTCGCCTCCAAGCGCCGCCTCTTTGACAGCGTAGCAGACGACGTGGCCGGGAAAAGACCCACGGCCGTGGTCAATCGCGACGACTTCTACGGGGAAATCCTGGTTCGCGAGTACGCCGATCGGGTCAATTTGATCACCTACGGATTCGGAGTGAATTGTGACTTCAGGGCCGGCAACGTGAAGCAGACTTCCCAGGGTGCTCAGTTCCAGCTCTTTGCCAAGGGCAAGTCCTATCTCGTCCGCCTGCCGCTCATCGGTCGGTTCAATGTCTGCAATGCGCTGGCCGCGCTCGGGGCCACGGCGGCCCTGCGGGTGCCCATGCGCGAGGCGGTGGCGGCTCTCGCCGGTGTGCCTCAGGTGCCGGGACGGATGGAGTGTGTTGGATCAGTGGATGGAGCTAGGGTCTTCGTGGATTACGCGCACACGCCTGACGCTCTCGATAGTGTATGCCGCACCTTGCGCGAACTCGATCCTCGCCGTCTCATTACGGTCTTCGGTTGCGGGGGTGATCGTGATCGCGACAAGCGCCCACTCATGGGCAGGGCCGCGTCGCAGCACAGCGACTATTGCGTGGTGACCTCCGACAACCCGCGCTCGGAAGATCCGGAGAGCATCATCGCAGACATCGAGCGCGGCATGTCGGGATCAATTTATGAGCGGGTGGTGAACCGGGAAGAGGCTATTCAGACGGCGGTGCAGGAGGCCCGCGGTGGGGATGTGGTGCTCATTGCGGGCAAAGGGCACGAGGATTACCAGGAATTCGCGGACGGGCGGATTCCGTTCGATGATCGCAAGCAGACACGTGCGGCCATGGATGCGCGCCGCAAGGCCCGGGGAGAGGAACGTTCATGAATACCTACCCGATCCAGAAGCTGAGCGATGCGATGGGGGGGAAGCTCATTTTGGGAGGAGGAGACGCCCTGGTGGAATCCGGGGTGTCCACCGACACGCGCAGTCTGGTACCGGGTGCCCTCTTCGTTGCCCTGTCCGGCGAGAACTTTGATGCTCACGATTTCCTGGACCAGGCAGTGGACGCCGGGGCCGCCGGACTGGTGGTCCGGGATCTCCCCGATGGCCTGGATCCCGGGAGGTGTGCGGTGATTCAGGTGAACGACACCCTCCTCGCGCTGCAGAAGTTGGCCCATTGGTACCGGGGAAAACTCGATGTGGTGGTGATCGGGATCACCGGATCGAATGGCAAGACCAGTACGAAGGATTTCACGTCATCCGTGATCGGACAGCGCTATCAAGTCCATGCCACGAAGGGGAATCTCAACAATCACATCGGGTTGCCACTGACGGTATTGGAGGCAGACGACGACGATGACGTGCTCGTCGTGGAGATGGGAATGAACCATTCCGGCGAAATCGCACCGTTGTGTGAAATCGCGCAGCCGCATATCGGAATTATTACCAACATCGGGCATGCGCACATCGAGTTCATGGGGAGCCGGGAGGCCATTGCGGAGGAGAAGGGAGCCCTCGCACGTTCACTTCCGGAGATGGGAACGCTTCTGGTGACTGCCGGGTGCGAGTTTGCGGATTACTTCGGGGCTCGTAGTCATGCGCGTTCGGTTCCGGTGGGTAACGGGCGCGGTGTGATTCGAGCCGAAGGACTACAACTCACGGAAGCTGGTTCCGAGTTCGAGCTCGTCATCGACGGAGAGGAGAGTTCCCACGTGCAGCTTGCGGTAGCCGGCAAGCACATGGTGAACAATGCTCTCCTGGCGGCGGGAGCAGGCTGGGTGCTCGGATTGACACCGGAGGAACTGGCCTGTGGCATGGAGGCCGTCCAGTTGACCAGCGGTCGCCTGCGGTGTTTCGATCATGACGGGATCACCGTGTATGACGACACCTACAATGCCAACCCGGACTCGATGCGGGCTGCTATCGGTGTGGTGGCCGATCTGGCCACCGGCAATGGCAGTATCCGGACAGTTGTATTGGGAACGATGGGGGAACTGGGCTGCTTCTCTGAAGAGATGCACCACCAGGTGGGCGCGTATGCAGCCCAACGGAACCTGCGGGTGGTCAGCGTGGGAGCCGAGGCGGCAGGAATAGCGGAGGGGGCTCGGGAGGGGGGAGCGCCTGTGGTGGAGCACTTTGATCAGTATGAGGACGCTGCCAGGTGGCTACGGGAGACGCTGCAGGCGGGTGACGTGATCCTCTTCAAGGGCAGCCGCACGGCGGCCGTGGAACAGGTCATGAACCAGGTCTTCCCCGAAAACGAAAACTGATGTTTTACTGGCTTTACGAACAATGGGAACAAGCCCGTGCCTCCGGTGCGGGTTGGGCGGATCCATTCAGCTTCCTCAATATCCTCCAGTATATCACGGTCCGGGCGGGACTTGCTACCATCCTGTCCTTCCTCGTCATTCTCATCTTTGGGCCGAGGGTAATCCGCAAGCTCATCTCGCTCAAGGTAGGCCAACCCATCCGCAGTGCGGAGGAAGTGCACAAGTTGGCGGAATTGCATGGCGACAAAGCGGGCACCCCCACCATGGGAGGTGTGCTCATCCTTGGAGCAGTTCTCGTGGCAGTGCTTCTGTGTGGCCGTGCGCTCAATCCCTTCGTTGCAGTCACCTGCTGTGTGATGCTTGCTCTCGGATTGCTGGGATTCATGGATGACTACAACAAGGTGGTCCGTAAGAACTCAGAAGGCATCAGTGCGTGGCAGAAGCTTTTCTGGCAGTTTATGATCGGTGGTCTGGCGGCCTGCTTCCTCTTCTTCAAGCCCGAGGTTTCCGGCTTCGGACTTAGTGACAGCAAGGTGATGGAGGAGAGGCAGGGTTACTTTCTTGAAGTTTCGGATGGGGTGCGCACGGATGCAGGGACCGAAGTCTCCGAACCGGTGGTGCAGCACTTCAAGGTCAGCGAGATCAGTTTCCCGTTGATGCGAAAGCCTTTCCTCAACCTCTCCTGGCTTGCCATTCCTTTCTTCATGATCATCATCACGGGTTGTTCTAATGCGGTGAATCTTACCGATGGGCTCGACGGACTGGCCACCGGTTGCACCATCACGGTTTCTCTGGCCTACGCCGTAATAGCTTATCTGGCGGGCCGCCTGATCGGCCTGGAGTATCTGCACATCCCGTTTCATCCGTTGCTGGGGGAACTCACGGTGGTCCTTATGGCACTGGTAGGGGCCGGGATGGGATTCCTCTGGTGGAATTGCCACCCCGCCAAGGTCTTCATGGGGGATACGGGTTCGCTTGCCATCGGTGGCGCGCTGGCTACCGCCGCGATCTGTATCAAGCAGGAACTTCTCCTTGTCATCATCGGTGGAGTGTTCGTGGTAGAAGCTCTCTCCGTCATCCTTCAGGTAGGCAGCTTCAAGTTGCGAGGAAAACGCATCTTCGCGATGGCTCCCGTTCACCATCATTTTGAATTGCGAGGCTGGCATGAAAGTCAGGTCATCATCCGCTTCTGGATTGTCTCCATTGTGCTCGCCATGGCGGGTCTGGGGCTTCTCAAGATACTTTGACGCAATGAATCTCGCTGGTCAGAAAGTTGCGATCCTGGGAGTCGGCCGGAGTGGTCGGGCTGCCGCGCAGCTGGCGTTGCGGCAGGGCGGGACGGTCACCCTCTACGATTCGGCCTCTTCCGAGGCCTTCGCGGGCGTGGCGGAGGAAATTGTCCGTCATCCCGGGGCGACCACGGAGACGGGTCGGGCCTGCGAGGCTGATCTGGTGGTGGTCAGTCCTGGTATCGAAACAGGAGGGGAGTTCGCGCAATCCTTTGCCCGGGGAGCCGGAGAATTCATAGGGGAGACCGAGTTGGCCGCGCGATTCTATGAAGGGCGCGTGGTGGGTATCACGGGCACCAACGGGAAGACCACCACCACCGAGTTGGTGCAGCGCATGGTAAGGGCCGAAGGGATGAGCTGTGAAGCATGTGGCAATTACGGCCGCCCGTTTGCCGACGTTGTTCTGGGGAACGATCACCCGGAGGCGGTCTCCCTGGAGCTGTCCTCCTTCCAACTCGAGACCATTGAGACCTTCCGTCCCGATGTGGCGGTCTGGCTCAATTTTTCTTCCGATCACATGGATCGCTACCGGAGCGTGGGAGAATATCATGCAGCCAAGCGGCGCATCTTCGAGAACCAGAGATCCGGGGACACCGCAGTGGTGCGTCTCGGGGAAGAAGTGGGAGACCTTGTCGCGCAACGCGTCAGTTTCTCCGGCACGGAGGCTGGCGGCGATTATGAGTTGCAGGGAACCTCCATCGTTTCGGGCGGAAGCACGATCCTGAACCTTTACACAACCCGCCTGCGGGGTGTTCACAATGCCGAGAATGTGATGGCCGCGGTGGCGGCTGTACAGGCCCTGGGGGTCTCACGTGAAGCGGCGTCGGAGGCGTTGGCCGGGTATGCCCCTCCATTGCACCGTTGCGAGCTGATCCGAACTCTCGATGGAGTGGAGTATATCAATGACTCCAAAGCGACCAACCTGCATGCCCTGGAAGCCGCCCTCCTCTCCCAGGATCGGCCCACTATTCTCATTGCGGGCGGAAAAGAGAAGGGACTGGACTACGAACCGCTCCTGCCGCACCTGGAAAAGTCAGTGGAGACGGCAGTGGTGTTTGGCGAGATCCGGGATCGATTGGCTGCCATCTTTTCGCAGGCTGTGACCACCCGGGTTGCCGAGAGCCTGGAGGAAGCGGTAGGCATCGCGCGGAATGCGGCCCCCCACGGGAGCACGGTCCTCTTTTCTCCCGGCACTTCCTCCTTTGACATGTTTTCCGGCTATGAGGAACGCGGTGACACGTTCCGGGCCACTGTGCAGGCCCTCAAGTGAGGTCCGTAATTCAACCGATAACAAACACCCCAGATGAAAAGGCAATCGTTCCAGAAAAAAAGACTTCCGACGGGCGGAGGAAGCCTGTTTGTGTTCCATTCTAGGATTCGCCGACGGAAGAAGCAACGGGTGGCCGCCAGCGCCGACCTGGCTTCCGAAGTTCCCAACCTTGGCGTGGCAAGAGCCCTCCTGGTGATCCTCGTCCTTCATGTGGCCGCCATTGCCGCCATCTTCATTCACAACCGGGTGACGGACGATGACGCCGTGGCGACGGGCAGTGGGTCGAAAAATGCGACCTCGGATTTCGCCACGCAGGACAAGGAACCGGCGACCGCCGCCAAGGGCGGCGAGACCTTCTACTTTGTCTCGACGGGCGATACCTATGATCGGATCGCCCGGTTGAAGAGTGTTGATGTGCAGGAACTGCGCGATCTCAACAATGGCAAGGGACTGGATCCCGGCGCTATCCTGCGCATTCCCACCAACAGGATTGCGCCCACGGCGGAGGCGGCATCCGGTAATCTGGATCCCGTTCCCGATGCTTCGGAACCATCAGTTACGCCGATCAACCAGGTGGCCGCGGTGGTGAAGCCGAGCGTAACCCAGTCCGGGGTGGAAGGGGCCGCTTCCTCGACCGTCAGGGTGAGCCGGGATCAAGCGGCGCCGCCCTCCCGCCTGCAGGACGGAGACCCGGTTCCGGCTCTTGAGCAGGGCTCCTCAGCCAGGATCTATGCCGTAAAGAGCGGCGATACTGCCTGGCGGATTGCACAGCAGCATGATGTATCGGTTCAGGCGCTCCTGGAAGCCAATGAAATCAAGGATGCGCGGAGACTGCAGGTGAACATGAAACTCCGCATTCCGACCCGCTGAGGGAAGGAAGGACGCCAACCTGTCGCCATGGGTCGTCGCGCTGCCATCATCCTCTGTATCTCCGTTGCCGTTCTGGTAGCGTTGGGGCTTATCATGCTCGCGAGCACGAGTGCCTGGGCATACGGGATGGATGAGGATCCCTATTTGCTCGTCAAGCGGCAGGGAATATTTACCGGGGTAGGGCTTCTTGCGGCCCTGGTGGCTGGATGTATTGATTACCGGATTCTGCGCAGGATATGGATGCCGCTCCTCATCGCAGGATGCGTGCTCCTGACGCTCTGTTATGTGCCGGGGGTGCAGGTGGTGGTGAAGGGTGAAGCACGCTGGATCTGGGCGCCCGTGATCGGACGCTTCCAGCCATCGGAGGTGGCCAAGCTGGTAGTGATCATCGCACTGGCAGCGTGGTTTGCGCAGCACCAGGCGGAAGCCAGGTCGTTCCTGCGGGGCTTTGTGCTGCCCGGTCTATTGCTGGGAATCCCGGTGGCGCTCATCTTCTTCGAGAAAGACATGGGGACCGCGGTGGCCCTGGGCGGAGCGGGTTTCCTCGTGATGTTTACGGCCGGGACCCGGGTGTCACTATTGAGTCTGGTCGCGGTGGTTGGGATTCTGGGGCTCTACAAGGCGGTGGAGAGTGACCCCTATCGACGTATGAAGTTTGAAGCGCTGCTGAATCTTGATGATCCGGAGGTTCAGCGCAAGGCGGGCTACCAGCAGTACCGGGCCAAGCTCGCTCTGGCATCGGGCGGACTCCTGGGGGCGGGTCTGGGTAACGGCGCCGAGAAGCACGGCTACCTGCCGGAGGCTCATACCGACTTCATCTTCCCGGTGGCGGGCGAGGAACTAGGCCTCCTCTGCACCCTGGGAATCGTTTTCTGCTTTGTTCTGATCAGCACATCAGGAATCTCGATTGCGCTGCATGCATCCGACCGGTTCGGCAAGCTGCTGGGGCTTGGACTCACGGTGGTGATCACCCTGCCGGCCCTGATGAACATCGGGGTTGTCACCAGTGTCCTGCCCAACACCGGTCTGCCACTGCCTTTTGTGAGCTACGGGGGCACCAATCTGATCTTTACACTTGCGGCGGTGGGCCTGCTTGTCAGTCTGCACCGACGTGCCTATTACGCCGAATGTGCCGAGATGCCCGTCATCAAGGAGAGGCAGCTCGCACTGAAGATCTAGCGAGGCGAAGCCCGGGTCCCGGCTCTCCAGTCAAGTCCAAGGTCTAAAGTTTCAATTTCCGTGCCTCAGAAACTTTCCGTCGTCATTGCCTGTGGAGGGACCGGCGGACATCTCTTTCCCGGCATTGCGGTGGCGGAGGAACTGAAGCGTCGCGGGCACCGGCCGCTCCTCCTCATCTCACGAAAGAAGGTGGATGCCGACGCCTCCGCCAAGTATGGCACCCTGGAATTCAGAACCGTTGCGGCCATCGCGAAACCGCCGACTCTTTCTCCGAAGATGCTGCCCTTTCTCTGGCGCCTCTGGAGAACGATTCGCCAGTCCAAGAGGCTCCTTAGGGAACACCGCGTGGAGGTGGTCCTCGGGATGGGCGGATTCACATCACTTCCTCCCGTTTATGCCGGAAAGAAGATGGGCCTGGTCACCGCCCTGCACGACTCCAATGCCCTCCCCGGGAAATCGAACCGGATGGGGGCGAGGTGGTGCAGTAAGATCCTGGTGGGACTTGAGGCCGCACGGAGCTACTTCCCGGGAGGCGAAGTGGAGGTCACCGGAACCCCGGTGCGCCGCGAGTTTGGAACCCTGCCCTCCAGAGCCGAAGCGCGGGAAGGTCTTGGCCTGTCCGTTGATCAACCGGTGGTGTTCTCCTTCGGGGGCAGCCAAGGTGCGCGGGGCCTGAACACCCTGGTGGCCGAGGCGGCGGAGATCCTTGGAGAGGGGGTGCAGTGGTTGCAGGTGGCGGGCCGGAAAGACGAGCAGCGGGTGAAGGAGTTGGTAGCGGGGAGGAGCGGCCATGTGGTCCGTGGTTTCTGCGATGACATGCCAGCGGCCTACGCCGCCAGTGACCTTGTGATCAGCCGGGCGGGAGGTGCCAGCCTCACGGAGCTGGCTTTCCTCGGACTGCCTTCAATTCTGGTGCCCTATCCCCACGCCGCTGACGATCATCAGACCCACAATGCACGGTGTTTCGAGCAGGCGGGGGCGGCTCTCCTGGCGCCGGAGTGCGAATTGGAGGGGCCGAAACTGGCGCAGTTGATCGGGGGATTGCTGGAGTCTCCGGAAAAGCTGGGTGCTATGGAGCTGGCTGCGCGGGAACTGTCCGTTGATGACGCAGCGGGACGGATCTGTGATATCCTGCTGCCCGGGTAAGTAGCCGAAAGCGATCAGATCTATTGGGGCTTTCCGCTCAACCAATTCCCGCTCACCATCCCAGTCCCACACCATGATTGATGAGATCAGTCAGCGTCTTCTCGATCGAACCCGTCCGATGCGGATTCATCTGCTGGGGGTGGCGGGATCGGGTATGAGCGGTCTGGCGACCCTCCTCCTTGAAATGGGGCACAGGGTGAGCGGGTCGGACCGGGTGACCAGCCGCGAGACCGAGCGCCTGCAGTTGCTGAGCCTGGCGTTTTCCTCTCCCCACTCTGCGGAGGCGGTTTCCGATGCGGAGGTGGTTGTTTATTCCTCGGCAATCAAGCCTGATAACGTGGCTTTGGTGGCGGCGGACCGGGAGGGAATCCCGTCTGTCCGTCGGGCCGAGTGCCTTGCGGCCATCCTGCATACCCGGAAGGGCGTGGTGGTTTCCGGCACGCACGGCAAGACCACCAGCTCGGCCATGTGCGCGCACGTGCTGAAAAAGAGCGGAAGGGCCATATCGCACTACGTGGGGGCGGAAATTCCCGTTTTGGGGGCAAATGCCCACTGGGACGAAGAGAGCGATTACCTCGTGGCGGAAGGAGATGAGAGCGACGGCACCCTGGCTCTCTACCGGCCTTCGCATGCCATCGTGCTCAACATCGAGGCGGAGCATCTGGACTTCTACAACAGTCTCGAGGAAATTGTGGAAGTCTTCCGGACCCTGCTGGAGCAGACCTCGGAGAAGATCATCTACTGTGCGGAGGACGTTACTGCACGAGAACTCTGCAGCGGGTGTGAGGGGGCTCTTTCGTATGGATGGGATGATGCTGACTTTACGGCCTCCGATGTGACCGAGGGACGTGGGGTGATCTCCTTCACGGTGTGGCGGCGGAGCGAGAAATTGGGGCGGGTGGAACTCGGCATTCTGGGGCGGCACAACGTTCTCAATGCGCTGGCGGCGATTGCGCTGGCTGACGACCTGGGGGTGGACTTCAGCCTGGTGGCGCGTTCCCTGGCCTCCTTTGCGGGAGCAAAGCGTCGCTTTGAGTCTGTCTACCTCTCCTCGCGCTTTCGCATCATCGACGACTACGGGCATCATCCGACCGAGATCGAAGCGACCCTGCAGACGGCGCGTTCACTGAAGCCGGAACGTATCGTCGCGCTCTTCCAACCGCACCGGTATTCCCGGACGCAGCGTCTGGCGGAGGAGTTTGGCGTGGTGCTGCAGGAGGCGGATATCGTTTTTGTGACGGACGTCTATCCGGCCAGCGAGGCACCTATCGAAGGTGTGAGCGGCAGGACGATCGTGGAGGCGGTGGAGCGCCATGGGAACACCAGGTGTGTATACCACCAGGACCTTACGACCGCCCATCACGTGGTCGGTAATTTACTGCAACCGGGAGACCTCCTCATCACCCTGGGGGCAGGCAATGTGCATGAAGCGGGAAGGAAGATTGCGGATGATCTGGTCCTGTTGGAGGCGTTACGGAGTGAGTTTGGCGAGGGAGAGCTGGAGGCCCGGCTCTACGAGGCGATGCGGCGGCACACCACCATGCTGGTAGGAGGGCCAGCTCAGTTCTGGGTGGAGCCACGGACTTTTCCGGCTTTCGGGCGGGCAGTCGTTTTTTTCAAGGAACGGGGTATCCCGGTGCGCGTGATGGGACGGGGTTCAAACCTGCTGGTCCGTGACGGGGGCATTCGCGGGGCCGTTATTCATCCGGCCAAGGGCGAGTTTGGCGAAGTAACGGTGGAGGCTGAACTGCTTACCGCCGGGGCGGGAGCGCGCTTAAAGAAGGTGGCCAGTGTGGCGGAAGCTGCGGGACTGGGAGGTTTTGCCTGGATGGAAGGTATTCCCGGCAATGTGGGTGGAGGTCTGCGTATGAACGCCGGGGCAATGGGATTGGAGACCTTTGACCAGGTGGTGAGCGTGATGTTCCTCGACGAGGACGGCGAGATCCGTACCCGTTCGCGTGCTGAGATCGAGGCCTTCTACCGCAATGTTCCCAAACTCCACCGCAACTATGCTTTGCAGGTGATCTTTCGCGGTACACCGGCCGGGATGGAGGAGATCCGCGAGGAGATGTCGGAATCCAGAAATCACCGCCGCAGCACCCAGCCGGTGGCAGCCAGTGCGGGTTGCATCTTCAAGAATCCCGATAGTATCGGGGCCGGACAACTCATCGACGAACTGGGATTGAAGGGCAAGAGGGTCGGAAAGGCCGAGGTCTCTGCCGAGCATGGGAACTTTATCGTAAACCGGGGGAAGGCTGAAGCGAGCGATGTGCTCCGGCTCATTGATGAACTGAAGGCGGAAGTGAAGGAGAAGCGGGGGATCGACCTGGAAACGGAAGTTCAGATCCTGGGGGAGGACCAGGTGAGCTTCTGAAGGCTCCCCGGAGGTCGCATGATCGGGTGTTGACCTGCCCGGCCGGTAGGTTCCCAGGGTTTATTGAGCGATATCATCGATATCGGCCTGCATCCACCTCCGAGGATGCAGGGTGATTGAGTGCCGCTTCATCGTGAGAATCCCAAAGCACTCGACCGTGTGGGCCGGGTCTTTTATGATGTTGCCGTGCCATGGATGAGTCGGTGTTGATTGCAGTGTTGATGGGGGGCCCGGGATCGGAGCGGGAGGTATCGCTGAGCTCAGGGCAGGCCGTGCTGGAAGCCCTGCGGGGAGAGGATCTCACGGCGGTGGGAGTGGATGTGATTGATACCGCACCTGTGCTGCCGGAAGCTACCGGTCTGGCCTTCAATGTCATTCATGGAACCTTCGGGGAAGACGGCGCCCTGCAAACCTACCTGGAAGATCTGGGGGTGCCCTACACGGGAGCGGGGCGGGTGAGCAGTGAACTGGCCTTTGACAAGGTGGCGAGCAAGGCGCGCTTTGTGGAGGAGGGGATCCCGACTCCCGCCTCCGAGATCGTAGATGTCTCGGGTGGGGTGGTGCTCCCGCTAATGGAGCTTCCCTGCGTGGTGAAACCGCCGCGGGAGGGATCCAGTGTGGGGGTTCACATCGTGCACACGCCGGAAGAGGCGCGGATAGCCATGGAGGATGCGGCGCGGTTTGGCAACGAGGTCCTGGTCGAACAATTCGTGGAGGGGAAGGAACTGACGGTTGGAATCGTGGGGGAGGAGGTCTTTCCGATCGTGCACATCGTTCCGCGGGAGGGCTTCTATGACATGAGCAACAAATACCCCTGGATGAGCGAAGAAGGGGGAACTGACTACTATTGCCCGGCTGATTTAGACGCAAAAACCACCAAAATCGTGCAGGAGGCGGCCATGGCAACCCACCGGGCGCTTGGAATTGAGGTTTACTCCCGGGTCGATATCCTGCTAGATTCCTTAAGTAATCCTTACATTTTGGAAGCTAATACTATTCCCGGAATGACGGCGAGCAGCCTTCTGCCGAAGGGTGCCGCGGCGGCCGAGCCAGGTTATGGCTTTGGAGCGCTTTGCCGTCGGATCGGAGAGCTTTCGCTATCCCTTCGTAGAACCGATGCCCCGTCGTAAGACCTCTCGAGTCAATCGTCCCAGTCCCGAGCGCCGACTGCACTTGAAGGTCAGTTCGCCGCGTATCGTGTGCTTCAGCTGCCTGCGTCATCTCAGGCGTTCGTGCAAGTTGCTGCTGGCAGGAGCACTGCTGGCAGGAGTGGGTTGGGGCGTCCAGGAGAGCCTGCGCGAGTTTTTCATCGAGAACAGCGAGTTCCGGCTCCGGCAGGTGGATCTGGAGAGCAACGGGGAAATGACTGCAGAGCACTTCAGCGAGTTGACCGAGCTCGATCCCGATTCCAGCATCTTTGGGCTCAAGTTGCGGAAACTGAAGGGGCAACTTCTGGAACGCCCCGGCATCGAGAGGGTGGAACTGGACCGACGTCTTCCCGGGACATTGCGGGTGAGGGTGGAGGAGCGAAAGCCTATTGCGTGGTTGGAATGCCGTCCGTTGGGAATTATCGGCAGAAACCCTGTGGCGGGAATCCTCCTCGACAAAAGCGGGATCTGCTTCCCCTGTGATGCTTGGTGGGAAGAGAAGGCCCGTCTTCTTCCCGTCCTGCTGGTGAGCCAGGTGGAAGAGGGTGACATCACGATCGGGAAGGAAATTCGCCATCACCAGGCGCGACGGGGGCTGGAACTGATCAGGCTTTCACAGGAGAAATTGGCCGGGGAGGGATGGTCGCTGCCGGTGGTTGCGGTGCGGAATGACTACTCCCTGGAAGCGATCACCAACACAGGTGTGCTGGCCACCTTCGGGATGTATGATCACAAGGAGCAGCTCGAAAATCTCATCACCCTGCTTCGCGTTACCGCAAAGGAGGGGGAATCGATGGCAATGGTGAACCTGATTCCCAAGCGTAATATTCCGGTGGTGGCCAGCGAGTCGGGAGCGCCTGTGCCGCAGCCGCGGAGTCGCCTGCAGCGGGACATTCAGTCCCTCCTCCGGCAGTAAAAAGAAATGTTCATCGAGGACACTTGGGATTAGGACTGACAGGGAAGGAAAATGTCTAAATCTCGCATTCATGTCGGCCTTGAGATCGGAACCACCAAGACGGTGATGGTGGTGGCGGAGGTGAAACCCGATGGATCAGTCAAGATTCTCGGACTGGGAGAGACCCGCTCGGCGGGCGTCCGCAAGGGAGAAATCGCCGACTACCCACAGGTGCGTGCCTGTGTGAAGGCGGCTCTCCTTGAAGCGGAGGACATCAGTGATGTCGATATCAGCAGTGTGTTCCTGGCAGTCACCGGTCCCCACATCAAGGGCGCAAACAACCGCGGAACTTACCGACTGCCGGAAGGAGAGCCGGAGATCCATCCCCGCCATGTTGAGGAGGTGAAGGAGATCGCGAGCGATATCGCCATCCCGAGTGAGCACGTGTACCTCCATAGCCTGATCCGCCATTATATCGTGGACGGGCAGCCCCACGCCACCATGCCGGTGGGCTTGCTGGGCAAGACTCTCGATGCCGAGTTTCATATCGTCCACGGGGTTCGCACCCGCGTCCAGAACAGCATCAAGTGCGCGCGGGAAATCCCTCTCGACGTGGATGATGTGGTCTTTGCTCCCATTGCCTCGGCCCAGATTGCCCTTGACCGGAAGCGCAAGGAGGCGGGGGCCCTGGTGGTGGATATCGGGGGAGGAACCACCGACTACGTGCTCTATGTCGACGGCGCGATCCTTGCCTCGGGTTGCATTCCGGTGGGAGGTGACCACGTCACCAACGATATTCACCTAGTTACTCACATTCCTCTTTCGAAGGCTGAGCAGGTCAAGAAGACCGAGGGAGACGCCTCGGGGGACCCTGCGAAGTCCGAGGGAGTGGTCAGGATTCCTGATGAAGGCGGGTTCCCGGAGGTGGAAATCAAGAGGCAAATTCTCAATGATGTGATCCGCATGCGCCTCCAGGAAACGTTGGAACTGGTAAAGGAACGCCTGCCGGAGGGTGGCCTGACCCGGGTGGGCACTGGGGTGTTCCTGACTGGAGGGTCCAGCCTGATGCAGGGCTTCGGTGAGCTGGCCTGCGATGTGTTCGATCTGCCGGTCTACCGACCGGAGAGTCCGGACGTCAGCGGGGTGCACGCGTATTTTAAGGATCCGCAATACTCAACAGCTCTTGGATTAATTCGCTACGCGCAAATCCTGGAGGAAGAGCGCTCACATTCCCCCGGTCTGGGGAAGGTGAGCGGTTTTTTGCGTTCGCTCTGGCCATTTGGCGGCTGAGTCCTCTTACTTGGTCTACAGTAGTCCCGTCATGATCCCCTACGAGAGAACTCGCCAGCAGACCATCCCGAACTCAGCCGTCAAAATAATCGGAGTAGGAGGTGCCGGCGCCAACATGTTGGACCGTATCGCTCTCGATGGCATGGAAGGAGCCGAGCTCCTCGCCTGCAATACCGATGTGCGAACCCTGACCAGTTCGGTCGCTCCGGAGAAGATCCAGCTTGGCCGCAACCTGACCAAGGGACTGGGATCCGGAGGTGATCCGGCGCTCGGTAATCAAGCTGCGCAGGAGGCGGAACTGGAGATTCGGGACGCGTTGCGCGACCGCAAGATCATCTTTATCTGCGTGGGCCTGGGAGGCGGCACCGGTTCGGGAGCGGCACCCCTGGTGGCCCGACTGGCCCGGGAAGAGGGGGCCTTTACGGTGGTCTTTGCCACCACCCCGTTCAATTTCGAGGGCAAGCGTCGGCGGGACCAGGCGGAGACCGCCCTCACTGAACTCTCGGTGCTCGCCAACGCCCTTATCACCTTCGACAACACGCGAATGGGAGAGCTCGTGCTCGCCAAGCAGGGTGTACACGAAGCCTTTTCCGCGGCCGACCGCATGATTTCGGAGAGCATCCGGGCGGTCACCAGGATCGTGATGCGTCCGGGCCTGGTGAATATCGGTCTGGATGACCTGATGGCGGCCCTGAGTTCACCCAAATCGCGCTGCCTCTTCGGGTCGGGTATCGCACACGGTGAGAATCGGGCCCAGCAGGCGCTCAAGAACGCGCTGGTCAGCCCGCTTCTCGATCGCGGCAGCCTCCTTCATGATACCGATACGGTTCTTGTCCATGTCTGCGGTGGCGAGGATATGACACTCTACGAACTGGAGTTGCTCATGCGTGGATTGAGCAAGCACGTGCCCGAGACCGCCCAGATCCTCTTTGGAACATCGGTGGATTCGGCCATGGCCGAAGCATTGAGTGTTACCCTGGTGAGTTCACTTCCGGAAGAACGCCTCCTGGCGGAACGTGGAGCGGAACGCGACGATGCTCCTTCCGCCCAAGCCGATCCGGAGGAGAACGGAGGTGCGAATCCCTTGGATGAACCGGTTGAGGGCGAGGATGCAGAGGCATCGTCGTCAACCTCCGGGGTGGGTGCTCAGGCGAGTTCGCCATCCGTCCCCGATCCTCTGACTGAACTGGATCCTCTTCCCGAGGCCGACCTCGATGTCCTGCCAGAGCGGGGGTCAACGCCGGAGTTCAAAGAAGAGGAAGACAGCACCCCTGTCCCGGTGGTCCCGGAGGACGCCGGGAATGAAGAGCTGAAACCGTCTGCCAAGGGTGGCCCGAAGAAATGGCGCAGTGGCCGCAAGCCCCGGCTGAGGGTAAAGAAGAATAAATCGCAGGAGGAGGACGAGCCCGTGAAGGTTCTTCCCGTTTCTCCCAATACCGCTTCCAACGTTACCATGCGGGTGAAGCTGCCGACTCGTTCCGACGTCTCCCCGGTTGATGATGTCTTTGACCCTTCGAAGGAGATGGATCCTGATGCGGATACGGGAGAGACTCCTTCGCGACCAGTTGCGATCGAGGCCGTGCCCAATCTGGCCGAAACGGGTGAGTCGTTTGACCTGGGGGCAGAAGGTGGAGAGATCACCTCCTTTGAGGAGGTTGAACCCGTGGAGGGTCTCGCTCCCATCGAACTGGGATCGCTGGAGGAGATCCAGGCCTCGGCCAAGGCCAAGAGACCGCAGGGAGAGCTGGCCCTCGATGGCGGGCCCAAAGGCAAGTTTGACGGGGAGGACCCGAATCTCATCGAAGGCGAGGATCTCGATATTCCGCCTTTCCTGCGGAACAAGAAGTGAGGCTTCGAAGCCGACGGTTTCGTAATCCCCGCGCTTGCATTTGGAGAAAAAAACTGGAGTCTCCCGGCTTCGCGCTACCACGCCGTGATGGATCGCCATGGCAGGCGACTCATTGCCAGTTGACCCATGACCGATCATATCCGGAACATCGCGATCATTGCCCATGTCGATCACGGGAAGACGACTCTGGTGGATGAATTGCTCAAGGCCGGTGGGGCGGTGGAGGCCCACCAGCAACTTGAGGAGCGCGCCATGGACTCGATGGACCTGGAGCGTGAGAAGGGGATCACGATCAAGGCGAAGAACACCGCGGTGAAGTGGAGGGAGAATACCATCAACATCGTGGATACGCCCGGCCATGCCGACTTCGGGGGCGAGGTGGAGCGCGTGATGCGCATGGTGGACGGCGTGCTGCTGGTGGTGGACGCCTTTGAGGGGCCCCAGGCCCAGACCCGCTTCGTCCTGCGCAAGGCGCTGGCTGAAGGTCTTCTGCCGATCCTTGTCATCAACAAGCTCGACCGGGAGGCGGCTGACCCTCTGGCAGTGCAGGACAGGGTGCTGGAGTTGTTACTGGAACTGGGGGCTACCGAGGATCAGTTCGAGGTACCCGTGCTCTATGGCAGTGCCAAGGAGGGCTACTTTGTGACAGACCTCGCCGACCAGAAACGCGACAGCGTGGAACCGCTGATCGAAGTCATCCTGGAACGCGTTCCCCCTCCGCAGGTTGACGCCGGGGCACCCTTTCGCATGCTGGTGAGCAATATCGACTGGGACGATTACGTAGGACGGATCGCCCTGGGCCGGGTGGAGTCGGGAGAGGTCAGGAAAGGGGACGCGCTCTGGTTGCTGCGCCTGGACGGCAGCACGGTGCACAGCACGATCACCAAGGTGTTTGAGTATGCCAAGCTGGGCACCCAGGATGCAGCGGTGGGTGAGGCAGGCAACATCGTGGGGTTGGCGGGCTTTGAAGACGTCGACATCGGTGAAACCCTCGCGGCCTCGGAGCAGGCCGAGGTGCTGCCCTTCGTGGCCATCGATCCCCCTACCGTGCAGATGCAGTTTGCGGTGAACGACGGGCCCTTCGCGGGCCGCGATGGCAGGAACGTGACATCCCGGGCAATCTGGGATCGCTTGCAACGGGAAGTGAAGACCAACGTTTCGATTGAAGTGAGCGAATCGGAGCAGGCCGGGGTCTTCAACGTTTCGGCCCGTGGGGCGATGCAGATTGCAGTGTTGGTGGAAACCATGCGACGGGAGAATTACGAAGTGCTTGTCTCCCGTCCCAGGGTCATCACCCACAAGGAAGACGGAGTCGAAATGGAGCCCTTCGAAACCTTGTATCTTGAGCTCCCCGCAGACATGACGGGCGGCGTGATCCAGATCCTCGCGAATCGCAAGGGGGTCGTTGAAGTGATGGAGCCGCGTGGAACGATGAGCTACCTGGAGGTGACCATCCCGACGCGTGGATTGATCGGATTCGAGTTCGAATTGATGAACCTCACGAGTGGTCATGGGGTCATTTCGCACCTCTTCAAGGACTACCGGCCGGTTGCAGGACGAATCCGCACGCGGATCCAAGGCACCCTGGTCTCGATGGCGACTGGCACGGCCATGGCCTATTCGCTGGAGAGCCTGGAAGATCGCGGGCGCCTCTTTGTGGGACCCACCGAAGAAATCTACGAGGGACAGATCGTGGGTGAGAGTGCACGGGCCGGTGACCTTCCGGTCAATCCCACCAAGGCCAAGAACCTCACCAATCACCGCTCGGCGAACAAGACGATCGACGAGGGGTTGAAGCCTCCGATCAAGATGAGCCTGGAGCGCGCCATCGAGTACATCGAGCCCGATGAGTTTGTCGAAGTGACGCCGAGCATTATTCGGCTCCGCAAACGCATTCTGTGTCCGCACGAGCGGAAGCGCAACGACAAGGCCGTGGCCGCGGCGGAGGGGGGATAGGGGGATCCTAGGGCGAATAGCCCAGCCACGGCCCCAACCACTTTTCGCAGGCCGCAAGAGGCATGTCCTTGCGGGCTGCATAATCTTCCACCTGGTCTTTCTGAAGGTCGGTGATGGCGAAGTAGCGGCTCTCCGGGTGCGAGAAGTAAAGTCCGCATACCGCTGCCGCCGGGTGCATGGCCTGGGATTCGGTGAGGTTCACTGCGGTGGCTTCGCTCGCGCCGAGGAGATCGAAGAGAAGGGGTTTCTCGGTGTGGTCCGGCTGGGCCGGGTATCCCGGAGCGGGCCGGATGCCCTGGTAGTTTTCGTGGATGAGTTCCTCGGTGCTGAACTCATTGGCGCGCTCAAAGCCCCACCCAACGCGAGCGCGGTGGTGGAGGAGCTCCGCAAAGGCTTCCACGCAACGATCGGCGAGCGCCTTTACCATGATCGACTTGTAGGGATCGTGCTCCTCCTCCTCAATCTGCTTCGCCCACTCGTCCGCGCCATGAACCCCGACCACAAAGCCACCGACAAAGTCTGCCTTGCTTCTTGCCGGTGCTACAAAGTCGCTCAGCGCGTAGTGGGGTTTGCCGCTGGTTTTGGCGAGTTGCTGGCGCAGGGTGTGAAGGCGGCACTGTTCACGGTGGCGGGTGGCGTCGCTCCAGATGATGATGTCGTCGCCATCGGAATTGGCGGGAAAGAACCCGTAGACTCCCCGGGCGGTGAAGCGGTCCTTGGTGATGATCTCTTCCAGGATATCCTGCGCTTCCTCGTAGAGCTTGGCGGCCTCAAGGGCACCTGCCTGATTTCGGGTCTTGAGCGCTTTGCTTCCGGGATCCCAGACTCCGCGGAGCTCCCAGGCGTGAAAAAACGGTGACCAATCGATGTAAGTGGTCAGCTCGCGGATGGATTGCTTTTCAATGGTGCGGGTGCCCAGGAATTCCGGCACCGGTGGAGCGTAGTCGGGCCAGTCTCCACTGAAGCTGTTGGCCCGGGCGTCCGGGAGTGAAATGGTTTTCTTCTGGT